>Ga0114951_10003536_pt1 | contig 16095 bp, 9 predicted proteins | sample AM7aDNAmetaG_FD_88677 | JGI IMG/M metagenome (GOLD analysis project Ga0114951, IMG submission 88677) | Freshwater microbial communities from Finland to study Microbial Dark Matter (Phase II) - AM7a DNA metaG | ecosystem: Environmental > Aquatic > Freshwater > Lake | place: Finland: Lake Alinen...
AACTCCTCGCTAAAATATCGCCTGGTTTTAAATTGTTCTTTTAATGTTTCTTTTCCCATTTTTTCCTGTTTTTGTTAACCAATTTTTATCTATTTTTGGTCAACCTATTTCAGGCATGGACAGACTGCCTACTGCTACTGCCTACTGCCACTTTTAAAAAAACTCATTTTATAATCATTCAAAATATATTTTGTCCATCCATATCTTTTTAGCAAATCCCATATATAATCACGCGATACCTCTTTACCCACTTTTGCTTCAACAGCATTTTTTAAATCTCTGAAGGACACGATTTGCCCATTTAACACCTTGTTTTTCAATGTTTTCATAAACTCCGCCTCATTTTGAATTGTCACTTTTTCTGGTTGAACAACATCCTTAGATTTTACACCAGTATCTGTAGTTTTGCTGCTGAATTGTGGGACAATGCTGTATATAGTGGCTTTGGAATACCCTGTTATACCCGAAAGATATTCTACATTCACGCTATTAGATGAAATAAGATAAATTAACTTCCATTTTTCATGCTCACTTGGTGTATTAGCTTCTTTCATCTTAGACTTTAGTGTCTCTTTAGAATAATTATGTTTTGATTGCAAAATATGTACATCTTCTTTTACAGAAGGATAATACGCTTCTATAATACTAGAGAGTGGTTTATTATAAGATATCGCTTCAGGCGCCTTGATAACTGATCTGGTAACCTTCTCGTTCGGGATCATAGCTTTTTTATTTTGGTTTTCTTTTACTCTGTTTATATTTGCACTATCTTTTTTTATTATTGAAGTCTCAATTTCACTTGTTTTTTTTACTTTAACTATATTATTATTAATATTATTCCTTTTTTTTTTGACAGAAAGATTCTGTATTGTGTCAATTTTTTGAATATTCTGTGTTAAGCTATCCACTCTTATTTGTGTCCTTTCAATTATAGTAGCATTAATTGGATGCTTTTCAATTGTGTTTAGATTATCAGTTTTTACATAAACAGGAAGTTCTGATAAAGTATCAGTCTTTTGAACTTTCTTAATCAGACTATCATTTTTTAACTTAGTATCCTTTTCAATAATCGAAGTCTCAATTTTCTGTGTTTCATTAACTTTATTTATTTTAATACTATCAGCTTTTTCATTAACAGGTTTCTTTGATATAGTATCAACTTTTTGAACTTTCCTGTTAAAGCTATCAGTCCTTATTTGAGTAGCTTTTATTGTCGAAGTATTAATTGGGGGCGTTTCTTTTACTTTATTTATGTTTGTACTATCAGCTTTTTCATTAACAGGTTTCTTTGATATAGTATCAACTTTCTGAACTTTCCTGTTCAAGCTATCAGTCCTTATTTGAGTAGCTTTTATTATCAAAGTATTAATTGGGGGCGTTTCTTCTACTTTATTTATGTTTGTACTATCAGCTTTTTCATTAACAGGTTTCTTTGATATAGTATCAACTTTTTGAACTTTCCTGTTCAAGCTATCAGTCCTTATTTGAGTAGCTTTTATTATCGAAGTATTAATTGGTGGTGCCTCTTTTACTTTATTTATGTTTGTACTATCAGCTTTTTCATTAACAGGTTTTTTTGATATAGTGTCAACATTTAGAATCCTCGTGGTTAAACTATCAGTCTTTATTTGAATATCTTTAATAATAGAAGTATCAATTTTTGATTTTTCTTTTTCTTTCTTATAGCTCAATACAAAATCAATACCTTCAACTACATCACCTTCTTCTAACGTTTTAATTGTGAAATCTTTCTGTGGTAGGTCAACAGAAAAATCTAAATTTTTTAATTGAACAGAATCAACACGGGCAACATATTCTCCAGGTTCAAATCCCAGACAACTAATGTATCCATCCGTTTCGGAAAGGGTTTCTGCAACTACTTTGTTGCTATTTTTTTTGTAAAATTTAACCGTAATTCTTCCAATTCCTTTCAATGCGTTATCTTTATTCATAAAAGTCGTACCACTAACTTCACCAACAGCAATAATAGGAATATCGATGCGTTTAAACTGATTGGGGTCAATTAATACCTTGTATATCTTATTTTTAAATCGCCAGGCAATATTATCTAAATCATTATTGTTAAATTCCACCAAATAATTTGTAAAAGCATTAAGATCAGTGATTCGCACTATTGAATCTTTTTCGCTAACAATTGCCTTACCATTCAATGCCTTTACCGAGTTTAATTTCACAAAATGTTCACCTTTATCAAAAATACCATTATTATTCAAATCAAGAAAAGGATAGAGCGCTATGCCACCTTTACCAACTGATGTATTATTACTTACATATACATATTTATTACCGCCTCCAAAAGCCAAACTGCCATGTGCTGCCTCAGAAGTTAAAATATTACCATCAACACGAGAAGCAGATATACTGGTTTTAGCAAAAGTCAAATCATATCTGAGGTTTACATTAATATAATTGCCATTAAACAAAATATTTTTTTGGTAAGAAACTGATAAATATACTTTTGGAATATGCTTCTCAAGTTCTGCTTTATACATTACTAATCTGCCTTCGCTAATATTATATTGAGCAGACGGACGCAATAAAAATCCATTGTTAAGTCTATATGATATCGCTAAATCAGAGGTTAAATAAGTCGACAGCCTATTTATTCTATTAAGCTGTGTAGATGAATTTGCAGAAAATTGTTTATAATAAGCAGATAGCATTAAATTTGCCTGATTATACTTAAATTCCGAGTAAAAAAATTGCGAATAATCCAATCTGGCATATCCATATAACTTATTTAATTTAAAAGGGATTGATAACTTTGCTTTTCGTTCTTCGGAAGCATTGAAGATTGTAGCACGTTGCCCTTCTACAAATTTAGCATAATCAATTTCTAAAAAGGCATTCCTCTTAAAGTAATAATTTAATATACCGCTGGTTTTCACTCCATCTGCATATTCACCGCTTATTATCAATTTACTGAAAGGCTGTATTGTTGCTTCTGCATAAGGAATAGAAGCGCCGGTGGTAATAGACGACAGATATTCTAAACCGCCACCGACAGTTAAAATACGATTTACACCATAATTAAACTCAGCTTTCCCGAAACGGCTTGAGCTGCTATCTTGTACTATACCTGCTGACAGACCATACTCAAATTCGTTTTTAGCCATAATAGTATAAGGAATATTCATTGTACGCTCTTCAGTACGTTCTTCGCCCATAGGGCCATAAAATTTTAATTTCAGCGTTGTGTAACCATAAACAATAGGTACCTTAAAGACAAATAAACCTGAAGCATCAGCTTTTGTATAATCCACCAATACGTTATTTATATAGAGTTCAACTGTCCAGTTGGGCTCTGTATGTTCATTAATGGTATAGTACCCGGTAGCCTTTCGTACTGTAGTTGGCGCATTTCTGACAACGGCACCAATTACCGGAGCATCAATAAATGAAATAGATTGAGTAGGTATCTTGCCTATTTGTGCCTGTTTAATGATATTTTTATCGTTGTCCACCCAACGCCAAAGGTATTGCAACTGACGATTGTCGAATTTGTATCTGTCGTAATAATTTACAGATACGTTGGCCTCGCCATATAGGAGTTCTGTTCCAATGCCTAACCCAAAACTATTTTCAGTTTGTTCATTCCATTTTTGAGAAGAAATTACCGACCAATCTGCCATGCCTATCTTAAATAAATGATAATCTCTATGCACAATAGTATCGGCAATTAATTCTCCTTTTAACTTTGATACATTGTTTCGCATTTTTTCGATGCGTTGAAGCTTAATTACAGGTAATTCAAAATCCGATTTTAATATTATAGATAGCGCTCTGTAGTTAAAAGTCAATGTTATCCCAAATGCTTCAGCAAATAAAGATGATTCCATATAAAGAGAGCCCATTTCTTTCACCAGTCCATTTTTTGTATTTATAATTTTGTCACCAACTTTTATTTGTTTGGTATTATAGTCAATTAAATAAGTTCGACTTTCATTTTCAATAAATCCGGTAAGGCTGTCTCCCTTTTGACCGAAAACACAGGAGATGCTCAAAGCTTTGAATAAATCTTCAATATTTATGTAAAGCAATTCATTATTAGTATAAATAATATCTATATAAAAATTCCTGTACCCTTCAACGATAACTAGCACAGGAATTTCATCGTAAGTTAATGAAGGGACTTCTTTATCATTAGCGAATTTAGTTTGTGCTGTTGCTTCAAATTTAAGTAAAACACATAATATTATCAATATCAATAAGGTTTTAAGAAAAAATGAGAACCTGATATTCATAATAATTTAATATATTGTTCTATTATATGCTGTCTCAAAAGGTGTCTTTAAGTATTAAAGTATTTGTTTTGCCTTCCCGCACCCCTTAATCCCCTAAAGGGGACGTTCATCCTATTGGTGCGTTGGATACACCCTTTAGGGGGTTGGGGGTAGCGATGGACATATAAAAAAAACATTGTTTAACGATATTTATTATTTTAAATTAAATGCAAATTTATAGGAAGTTAAATCATTCAACTATAAGTATTTTTTCTCCATAATTACCATCTAACAATTTAACCATCTGACAATTCAACAATTAAGCATTCCTTACTCCTGATTAAAGGTAATATCAAAATTACCTATATAAGTGCCCGGAATAGAACCGCCCGGAACATGAAGCGTACCCCCCATACGCATTGGTGTAATAAAGTTACAATCATTATTTGTCGGAAAGCTGGCGTTGTTGCCTCCATATTCAGTAGGACCAATGTCGAGTGTAAACGACCCTCCATTGCTGCCGGTTAATGTAGTCGTAGGAGAAAAAGTGATAATTACATTTCTTCCCTGGCAAAGTTTTATTTCAAAAATGGCAGGTTGAGCAACGGGTGCAACAGACATAAGTACAACAGCTCCTGTTGATGTTCTGCTGCCATCATAGCCAACAGTAACGGTTCCTCCTGAACTTCCCACGTAAAATGTGCCAAAATAAATTGCTTGTGTTGGCGTTACAGTTAATGTTCTTTGCGGTAAAGCAGGTTGGGCAAATGAGAAACTGACATAAAAGAAAAAAACTATTGTTAAAAACAATAATTTTAATATACTTTTCTCTTTGTTCAATGCTTTCATCACCTTTTTCTTTTAAGTTGCCATCTTTTTTTAATAGATTGTTTCGCTACGCTCACAATGGCGATTTCTGTAGGGCTCGCAATGACGTATTCCTATTCTTTAACGCAAAATCATAAATCGTAAATCATAAATCGTAATTATTTTATCTTTTTACTTTTGTCCTTTGTCTTTTGTCTTTTTACTTAATCTCAATCTCCTCCTCAGCAAAAACAACATACTTAGCATCATCAGGACTGGTATAGCGCACTTTCAATTTACCATTATTAAAAGGCATTCCATGAACTCTGTTTAACCTTATTGAAACCTCTCTTTTATTAATGTTAGTATAGACGCCCACACCTTTTACTGTAGCAATTTGATAAGGCTTGCCTTGTACAGGAATATATTCAATTACAAAATCGCCATAAATAGAGATATTGCCGGTTCTGTTTATGGTTAGTTTAAGGTATTGTATGGTATCTTGTTTGGTTTCTAATTTTAGATCGCTTAAAGTAGAACTTACATTAACAGCGCCTGAACGGATAATGATAGGAATGGTAATTCCGAATATGGGTGTTATTGTTACACTCAATTGATTTGAATCTAACAAAGGTGCCTTTTTTTTCAGCGGTTCATTATTTTTTTCAGACCTGAACCATAAATGTGAACGGTATTCGCCTGCTTTCATATTGGGTTTACGCCTGCATTGCAACATTATAACCTGCGTTTCTCCCGGAGCTAAAGTTACCTGTCGTGGAAAAATACGAAGATAAGGTTCAGCAAACATTTGTGTCGTATCAGGTGTTTCAATCAGCTCTAAATTACCCTTTTCTGTCATGTTATAGTTTCTGAACGAAACGGAATACGTTGCAGTATCGGTTCCTATGTTCATTAAATTGAGTTCATTTTTTTGCTTATTGCCATCAAATACTATACGCATTGGCGTTATCAGTAAGTTGCCCTGAGCCACAGACTGAAAACTAAAACCCAAAATTGAAATGAGCATGAGCAATAAAAATCTTTTCATGGCAGTCTATTTAATTATTTCATTATGGAAAATGTAATCCGTCATTTAGCACTTATGCTTTTTTACTTAAAAAAAAAGGCTCATAAGCTGAGCCTTCCTTAATTAGAATCAATAAAACCGGCTTATTGATAATCTACAGTAACGTCATAAGTTCCTGCATATACACCTAATACCTGAGCAGACCCAATATTAAGCTTGCCACTCAATAAAAAAACTGATGCGCCTGACGTAAGTGTGCCTGTTGCACCAGATGCATCAGCTTCTGCTGCTGCATCAACTTTAACTTTAAGCGTGTTAATATTCATAGTTTTATTGGCACCACCACCAGCGGTTGAAACAACTATAGGAGAAGGAATTGAAATAGTGTACACAGCATCAGTAGTTCCTGTTAAATCGAACTCTGCAACTGTTTTTTGAGTACCTGTATTAACGATAGTTGTTGTAGAAGCACCTGGAGTACGTGTTCCATCTGTACCCATTACAACTGTTCCTGCTGTTCCTGATGTAATACCTATTACCCCAAAATTCAAGGGTGTAACATTTGTAATTGTAAGTACCTTAACTAAAGTAGCACCAGCAGTATTACCTGTTAATGTTACCTGAGCCATTGTTTTGGTTGTAAAACCTACTATCATTACGATAGCTGCAAAAACTAAAATTGTTTTTTTCATAGTTGAACTTTTTAAATTAATTATTAAATTTAGATTTACCTTCTAATTGTTAAAAGCAAATTTACTTTGCATATTCGACAAAGCAGTTAAAACCGGATTAATTTCACATTAAGAAAGGATTAACTCAAATGACACTGTTCGTGATAGACTATAAGAGAATAATAAAGACAACAAACTTATAAAAACAGGTGAAACTCCTCTGTATAACGCATTGTCATTCAGAGTCCCGTTGTACTCGTCGGGATGAAGAATCTCTTTTAACGAAAATCTTTAATGAGATACTTGGTCGCTAAAATATAGTGTTAGATTAACAGCTGTAAGGCTCCTCTGTATGAGAGCAATCCCTATTCTTCATCTTTCATCACATAACCAAACCCAATTTGTGTATGAATAAGTTTTGGCGAGAAATCTTTGTCTATTTTGTTCCTGAGAGAGTTAATATGGACATCTATCAGATTTGTTCCTGAATTAAATGAAAAGCCCCATATTTTTTCAGCTATTTCAATCCTGTCAAACACTTTGCCTTTATTGCTCATTAAAAGTTCAAGGATAGCAAATTCTTTTGCAGTAAGAATAATTTCCTTATTATTCCTTCTTACTTTCTTTGTAACAGTATCTAATTCAAGATCTGCAATTTTTTGCTGTGGGGCCATAATGGTCTGGGTGTGTCTTCTGTGTAAAGCTTTAATGCGTGATAAAAGTTCTTTAAAATTGAATGGCTTTACAAGATAATCATCAGCACCACAATCGAAACCTTCAATTTTATCTTCAACAGCATCTAACGATGTAACCATTATTATAGGTGTTTTTATATCAGCGTTTCTTATCTTTTTACACAATTCCAAACCGTTAATACCAGGTATAACTACATCTAAGATAAGCAAGTCGAATTCTTTATTAAATACAATTCTTTCGGCCATAGTACTGTCATAAGCAACAGTAACATTGTAACCATTTTCTTCTAATCCCAGTTTTACAAAAGCTGAAATTTTAAGGTCGTCTTCAACTAATAAAATTTTCATAATAAATTAAAAACACAACTATTTTTTCTAAAAAAGTATTTATTACAAAAGCGAGCACTATTAAACTCGTAGGTGTTATATCTCTTTAGAAAAGAGTTACATCATTCACATATTTTTTATTAAATACGAAAATAATCATTTTTTTTTAACAATTACAAACCCGTCAAATATTTATTGTTAATAAAAAATACGCTTTGTTTGCACAAACTTGATTTAGGGATAAGTAATAAAAATTATAAGCAGCAGTAGGCAGTAGCAGTAGGCAGAACTACCACCTGCCAAATGCTGCAACTTACTTTGTTGCCCTCTGCGGTATAGCTTTATACTTTAAATGGTTAAACTGCTTTAACAGGTAGTGTAATAGAAAAAGTACTTCCTTTTCCAACTTCACTCTCCACCCATATTTTACCGCCTTGCATCTCAACTAATTCTTTACAAAGCATCAAACCTAAACCTGAGCCCTTCTCATTTTCAGTGTCCAATGTAGATATATCTTTATCAATATAAAACAGATGAGAGATTTTCTCAGAAGGTATGCCCACTCCATTGTCCGAAACTTTAATTTCCAGAAAAGAGTCTTGTGGCTTTGCTTCAAAAGAGACCACACCCTTTTTATTTGTAAATTTTATTGCATTTGTTATGAGGTTCCTTAATATGGTTAAAGTCATTTCTTCATCACAATATGCAAAGATATCAGACACTATATTGTTTTTAAGTGTAATGCCTTTGCTTTTTGCTATTTCTTGGCTGACTTTCATTATCTCATTAGCAATATCCTTAAAATTAATATTCTGTATTTTAGGAATTAATATACCCTTCTGAATACGAGACCATTGCAACAGGTTGTCTAATAATTTTAAGGTTGCAGAAGCAATGGTGTTTATGCCGGTTGCATATTCTTTTATCTTAATCTTTTCGAGATTCTCTTCATTCTCTGCAAGGGTTTCACTATACCATAATATGACAGAAAAGGGACTTCTCAAATCGTGTGAGATTATAGAAAATAATTTTTCTTTTGTGACCATAAGGTCTTTAAGTTCCTTGCTTTGTTTCTGTAATTTTTGTTTTTGTTGGTAAAGCTTAAGATGGGTGGCTACCCGTGCTTTTACTTCTTCAGCCTGAAAGGGCTTAGTAATATAATCTGCACCCCCTGATGCTAACGCTTTAACAATATAATTTATTTCGTTCATTGCGCTGATAAATATAATGGGTATATCACACAGATTTTGATTTTCTTTAAATCGGCGACATACTTCGTAGCCATCAATATCAGGCATAATAATATCCAGCAGAACGACATCAGGTTTTTCTTTCTCAGCCACCTGCAAAGCCATCAATCCATTTGTGACAGGTCGCACTTTATAGCCAGATCCCTTTAAAATATATTCCAGTACATTTAGATTGACCGGGGAGTCATCAACAATAAGAATATTAGATATTATTGAACTTATTTCATCTTCCATTATTAAATTTGTTTTTGGCTAAAGCCGGGTTACTGTTTTTATTTTTTTTCACGACCTAAAGGTCGTGGCAAATTTTTACTACTGGCAGATAAATAAAATCGTGCTATATTACTGCTTTTTTCTTTTTCAGAAATAATCATTTTGCTTCTTTTTTAATAGACACCTTTTGCCACGACCTTCAGGTCGTGGATTGATTAATAATGTTGTTATTGGCTTTAGCCAAAATTTCCCTCAAATCCGTGTAATTTCAAAAATTCATCATACTCTTGCATAAATGATTTCTTTTTATGGTGTTCCTCCTGGTTCGTTATATATTGCTTTACTTTATCAATATCAAAATGGCATACTGACAATGCAATGTATTCTTCTTGCCATTCAAATTTTTGCTTAATTATTTTTTGTTTGTTAACCCAGTAAGAAGATTCACCTTTAATAAGCATAACAATTTTTGCAATAGTCTGTTCTGTACCAAGAGAAACAAGTAAATGAATATGATCAGAAATACAGTTTAGGGAATAAATAAAAATCCCTTTTTTAATACTGTTTTCTTTGATGTGATCTAACAATAATGGTTTCAATTCCTTGCTGATTAGATGTTCCCGATTTTTAGTTGACCATATAAAATGAATCAGAACTTTTGTATAAGGCATATTTCAATTTGTTTTTAGCTAAAGCCAGGTTACTGTTTTATTTTTTTTACGACCTAAAGGTCATGGCAATTAATAATTATCTTTTTGACCTGAAGATCATAACAAAATACAATTATTCTTTTTCGACCTGAAGGTCGTGTAAATTTAACTTTATTTTTTACGATTTATTAGAGATGGTGCCAAATATTTTTAACAAGTAATCATAATCATAATTTTTAGCATGGGAAAAGAGTAGTTGTGCAAGCTCTGAATTATCTGTTTCAATACTTTTAATAAGCTTCATCAGGAGTTCTATATCAGCAACAGAGACAGCATCTTTTATTTGTGACACCAGGGTATTTGACAATTTAGCTATTTCTTCGGCAATAACCTCATCATCAATAAGATATTTAGTCTGCGATGAGGGTGTTTCATCCTCATAAATGTATTTAATACCTAAAACTTTTCCTATTGTACTAAACAATTCATTTTCGCGAAAAGGTTTGCGAATATAACCTTGAATGCCCATAGATTCTATTTTTTTTCTTTCGCCTTCAAATGTGCTTGCAGTAAGGGCTATGATTGGCGTCTGAGCTCCTTTTTCAGTTAGTTTAATCAGGCGGGTAGCTTCATAACCGTCCATTACCGGCATACGTAAATCCATTAAAATAAGGGCTGGTTTCCATTCTTCAAATTTTGCAATTGCTTCTTCACCGTTTAATGCCTCGTTGGTTTCAAAACCTACCAATTTAAGTATATTTACTACCACTTGCAAATTATCTCTTTTATCGTCAACAACTAATATACGATAAGCCTCATTATCTTTGTCTATGCCAATCACTCTTTTTGTATTTGCAGGCTCAAAAGCTTCATATTTTCCTTCTTTAATCTCTACATAAAAAGTAAATAATGACCCCTTTCCAAGCTGACTGGATATGGTAATGTTGCCACCCATTAAGAGAGCTAGTTCACGGCTAAGGATAAGACCCAAGCCTGTACCGCTTCCTTTCTTTATTCCGGCACTTGTTTGCACAAAATGTTTAAAGAGTTGATTTATCTCATTCTCAGCAATACCGGTACCTGAATCCTGAATTTCAACAATAAGCCTTTTTGTATCCTTTTCAAGGTAATCAACACGTACACGTATAGCAATACCACCCTCATCTGTAAACTTAATGGCATTTCCTATCAGGTTAATAAATATTCTTCGTAATTTGCTCTCATCAACCATCACATAACGTGGAATATCGCTGGCTATTTCAAAAATAAATTGCAGATGTTTGGACTGCGACTGTTCCTTGAAGATTTTCTTTATATCTTCTAAAAAAGAAAACAGATCAACATTAGATGGATTTAACTTTTGGTGTCCTGCTTCTATTTTTGAAAGTTCCAGAATATTATTGATGAGCTCTAAGAGATGTTCTCCTGCACGAATAATTGAACTATTATATTCTTTTTGATTTTCAGACAAAAGCTTATCGCGGTTTATCAGTTGTGAAAATCCAATTATTGCATTCAATGGGGTTCTTATTTCGTGGCTCATATTAGCTAAGAATATACTCTTTGCCTTGTTTGCAATTTCAGCCTCTTGTTTGGCTTCAATTAATTTTAGTTCTGCCAGCTTGCTTTCGGTAATGTCAATAATAACCCCGCTCAGTTTAACAAGTTTACCATTTTCTATTATAGGGTCTATATTATTCTGAATCCATTTAACTGTACCATCATGGGCAATAATCCGAAATTCAATAACAGAAGGTGCTTTAGAACTCATAATACCAGCATAGTTTTCGTCAAGCAAATGAACATCTTCAGGGTGAACATTGTTTCTGTAAGATTCGAATCTTGGTTCAATCTCTCCGGGATTAAATCCAAGAATAGTAAAGTAATTATCCGACCAAAAGGTCTTCTGTGTAACCATATTCCATTCCCAACTGCCCATTTTGCCAATTTTCTGTGCATGACTTAATGAAGCTTCAGTCTGCATACGCAAAGTGATGCGTCCTATCCGCTCAGCTATAGCATTTAACATCATTCTTTCTTCCTTCATGAATGGTCCCTCATATTCATCAGTCCTCTCCTCAAGGTAGCCAACATCAATACTCCCCACTATTGCTTCATTTACCTTTACCGGAGCTGAAAGTTTCCATGCAGTCTCTTTGAAGTTTTCTGTAAAAAACACATTGTTACCCATCACTATCCTGGCACAGGCTATCTCCGGATATTGCCAACTTTTTGGCAACATGTCTGCACATTCCTGATACATTTGGTTCAAGGTGATGTTTTTCTTTTCAATTATCTCGGACAAGTTGTAAAATGCCTGCAGTTCTTTCATTCGCTCCCTGACCTGATGTTCAACCTGTTTGCGGTCTGTAATATCTCTTGCAAAACCAAGAACCCGTGTTTGAGAAAGCTTTACTGCATTTATTGTAAGCCAGCGTTTCGAACCTTCTTTATGTTTATGGATAAGATCAGACTTTGCCATGCCTGTTTCAAGTAATTCCTTAAAATGAGCCTGTCCATCTTCAGATGACTCTTCTGCAAGTATATCACTGATGTTCAAATTTAGCACTTCATCCTCAGAATAACCAAGAATATTACAAGCTGATTTATTGGCTTCAATAAAACGACCGCTTACATCAACTATAAATATACCTTCGGAGGCATTCTCAGTATAACTGCGGAATTTCTTTTCGCTTTCCTCAATTTGTTTTTGTGCAAAATATTTCTCTGTCACATCAGAAAAAACCAATACCACTCCGGTAACTTCGCCATCTTTTTTTATTGGAGCTGCACTATCGGCAATTTGATATTCATTACCATCTTTAGAAATCAATAAGGTATGATTAGCAAGCCCTATTATTTTACCGCTTTGCAACACTTTTTTTACAGGATCTATAGCTGTTTCTTTTGTCTCTGAATTAATTATCTTGAAAACTTCTGTCAATGGCTTGCCTGCAGCATCAGCCAACGTCCAACCGCATAGATTTTCTGCTACCGGATTCATATTTACAATCAATCCATCTTTATCGGTAGATATAACACCATCGCCAATAGAATGAAGCGTAGTAAAAAGATTTTCCTGGCTTTCCTTTAGCTCGGCTGTCCGCTCCTCTACTTTTTTCTCTAAGGCTTTATTAAAATTTAAAAGTAGCTCGTTATTCCTTCGTATCTCTTTGTTTTGGAGTCTTATATTTTGAAATGACTCGTTTAATTTCTTTATTGTATAATTAAATAATTCTTCTTCATTATAAGATTCTAAATCCTGTTTTTCTGTTTGAACTGAAAATATTGATATGGCTTCTTTAACAAATATTTTTATTGGTTTATTTATACTTCTCGATATCATGAACGAAATAAAAAACACTACAAAATAGACAAGAAAAAGTACGCTGAATAAGATGAAATTTGTAATTTCTTTTCGTTTAATGGACTTGTTAATTAAAGAAGCTGCTTTATTTGAAGCAAAATCTGAAATGGTATTTGCATCATGAATGATTGCATCAACCTGTTTTTGATTTTCAAATTTTAAAATCCATTTCAAACTGTCAGTTTTGTTTTCTCTTTTAAGCTGAAAAACTTTATTTCTAGTGACATTAAATCTGGCAAAAGCATTAGAAATGCTGTCAACATCTGCTTTGCTTCCAAGATATTGGGTATAAATAGTTTGGATATCATCGTTAATAAGACTATCACTTACATTTAACTTCGTTTTCAAACAGTCTATCTCATGCTGCTCATCAATTATCATAACATTCTTAACCAACTGTTCTGAATTATATATCTCAGTTTGAATTTCACGGATGGCGTTACCCACTTTATAGGGGTGATTATAAATTAATGCCATATCCTGACTGATATTTTTCAGCTGCCAGAATGCAAAAAGGGTTGTAATAAACATAATAACGAATACAATACTAAAACCCATGTTAATCCTGGCTTTAAAATTTAATTTTCTCATCGGTTTAATTTATAAAAACTGTATTTCGTTAAATAAACTATTATCAAAACTTATCTTTCAAATCTTTGATTTTTGTGTAAAAATACATTTTTTCATACAACTATATAAATTTGAACACATTTTTTCAAACGACTATCTAAAAAACATATTGACTTTAGATATTTCGTCACAATTATATGGGTATAGATACTTCGTAACAATTATTTTTATATAAGATTGAGAACCGTTTAGGCTCCTCTGTATTACAAACTAGTCATTCAGAGTCCTGACTTACTCTGTCAGGTAGAAGAATCTCATTGTTTAATTAATATTGAGATAATCGTCATGCAAAATTTCAATTAGAGACGAGCATTCATTTAGCACTCCTCTGTATGACAAGGTTATATCAAAAATATATTAAATCATTTTTATTCAAATAAAGTAATTTAGTAATATATTGTAGTTTTGTAAATAATATCTTCAAGCCTGAATCGTTTTAAAACGGATATGGACATAAATAAATGATAATAAAAAAAACATATATAATTATACTCATGTTGTTTTTAAATATTGGTTTACATGCAGCCAATATACTGATACCAATGGATTTAACCCAGAAGAATCATCTGAAAGCCTATGGTATAGCCTATTATGCCCTTCAGCGTGATATAGAAGTAGATTGGTTGCTGAATTACGAAGGAGGTAGTTTTATGTTCATTTATAACAAAGAAATTGAAGATGAATGTAAATTACGAGGTGTAACCTTTCAGATAATTGCAGATGGGCAGGCCTCTCTGATATTACAGGAAATTGCAGACCCTGAAGTCAATATGGATGATGTTAAACTTAACAAAGCCCCCAAAATAGCAGTCTATGCGCCCAAGTATTACCAGCCATGGGATGATGCCGTTACCCTGGCACTAACCTATGCAGAAATACCCTATGATGTATTGTATGATGAAGAAATAATACAAGGTAACCTGCCTTTATACGACTGGCTGCATTCTCATCACGAAGATTTTACAGGGCAATATGGTAAATTCTGGGCAGGCTATCAGAATGCTCAATGGTACCAAGATGAAGTTAAAGCTTCTGAGCTGATGGCACAAAAACTTGGCTACAGTAAAGTTTCTTTACTAAAACTTGATGTGGCAAAGAAAATTCGTGACTTTGTTTTGGGTGGCGGATATCTTTTTACGATGTGTTCTGCTCCTGAAAGTATTGATATAGCCCTGGCTGCTGAAGGCGTTGATATATGTCAGCCTCAGTTTGACGGTGACCCGATGGACCCCAACGCACAAGCAAAACTCGACTTTTCAAAAACATTTGCTTTCACCAATTTTAAAATAGTCACAAACCCTTATGAATACGCCAAATCGGATATTGATATTGACAAGACGGCAAGGAATAAAAACACTGATTTCTTTACCCTTTTTGAGTTTTCGGCTAAATGGGATCCAGTTCCTACCATGTTAACTCAGGACCACCAACAGATAATTAAAGGTTTTATGGGGCAGACAACAGCCTTCAGAAAGAGTGTTATTAAACCTAGTGTAATCATTATGGGAGAAAATAAAGCATTGAATGAAGCAAGGTATATACATGGTGAACTCGGTAAAGGTACTTTTACTTTTTATGGCGGGCACGACCCGGAAGATTATCAACATTTTGTTCATGACCCTCCTACAGAGCTTGATTTGTACCCCAACTCTCCTGGTTACAGATTGATACTGAACAATGTATTATTCCCTGCGGCTAAGAAGAAGAAACAGAAGACGTAGAAGAAAAAATGAAAAATAAATGATAGCAAATAGGAAGTTTGGATTGTGGAGGTTGGAGTGCCTAGAGTTAGGTAGTTGGCGGTCATGGTTTCACTGTGGGCAGGTTTTAGGGAGGTAAGTGAAGCTATGACTGGAAGTGGACAAGAAGAAAAAATAGAAAATAGGAAATTTGGAGTGCCTAAAGTACTTAAAGTTAATGTTTAGGCGGAAAGAAGAAGACCGAAGAGGATAGCAAATAAAAAAAATAAAAAATGAATAAACATAGGGCTGACCCCTTCGGGGATTAAGGGGTCAGGGAGGGCAAGAAGAAAAACAATAAAATAATATTTATAGAAAATAGATGATAGCAAATAGGAAGTTTGGAGTGTGGAGGTTGGAGTGCCTAGAGTTAGGTAGTTGGCGGTCATGGTTTCACTGTGGGCAGGTTTTAGGGAGGTAAGTGAAGCTATGACTGGAAGTGGACAAGAAGAAAAAATAGAAAATAGAAAATAGG
>Ga0114951_10003540_pt1 | contig 16082 bp, 15 predicted proteins | sample AM7aDNAmetaG_FD_88677 | JGI IMG/M metagenome (GOLD analysis project Ga0114951, IMG submission 88677) | Freshwater microbial communities from Finland to study Microbial Dark Matter (Phase II) - AM7a DNA metaG | ecosystem: Environmental > Aquatic > Freshwater > Lake | place: Finland: Lake Alinen...
CTTCATCACTTCATAAATCATTTTTTGTTTTTCAATTCCGCCCGGTATAGCATAGTTTGATTTTAATTCATCGCGAAGGCCCCAGTGTGAAATTAGTTTCAGTTTTGGCGGGAAAAGGGTATCGCCTTTATCGTTGATCAGGTTTCCCATGTAAATATTGTATTCGGAGATATAGGTATCTGAATTGGTAGCAGCGTCCGATACTTTCTGGCTGACATCTGCCGGAATTCTGGCAACAAAAACATCCCCCAGCCTTGCATAGGCCCATTCTTTCCTGCTCCATCCGGGCCCTTTTTCATTTTTTTCCTTAAGTGTATAAAACGGGAAATTCAATACACTGATAAAGGCGATTTTATTTTGAAAAAAGTCATCATTGAAATGAGCAAATGGATCATAGCTGCCAAAAATTTCATCAACAGGTATAATTTCGCCTATATCGAGATGAAGCTGCTGCTTCAGCGCCAATCCCATCTTATTCATGTTTCCGAAAAGAGTCTCCAGATTGTTGGATAATCGTTCAAAAAGCACATTTCTTTCTTTTTCTCCGGCAGCAAAATTATCTTCACAGAACTTCACAAATTCTTCGTCCTTCCCATCTTTTGCAGTCCATAAAGAAGCAACCTGAGATACGCCCCTGCTGATTTTTTCTTTATCTGCAGCGGGAAACTTCGTCTGAAGGCTTTTTACAGCTTTGTTCACATATTCTTTAGAAACTGAACTTAATCCCCCTTTTTCGCAGGTATTTGTTTTACATTGAAACATAGTCAGTGTAATTAAAATAAATAAATAAACGATTCCATTTTTCATATTACTGGTTTTACAATTTTTTAACAAAATAAAGATTTTTTTTCAAACCAATATACATAGGTTTGCTTTTTTATCGTTATGTTGAAAATTTGAATGAAAAATTAGTTTTAATTATATTTTTATTTTTAAAATTTTAATGTATTATTGCACAATAAAAAAATATTTTTAGTTTTATGGTTGACAAAAAGAGACTGATAATCAGTTACAAAAACATCTCACCTGAAATAATCGCCGCTATAAAAGAACAATATCCGGAAGGATATATGAATTATATAAAAAAGATCGATACCGGCCCTAATCTATTTTTCCATGCGATTACTGTTGAAACAGAAGATGCAATTTATCTTGTAAAAATTGATGTTAAAATTGACAAGAAAGATGCTCTGGAGAAAGAGGATGATGTGATCGCCGACGTTAATATTGATGATGCATCTGATGATGCTGTAAAGGACGATGAGATGGAAAAAGCGTCTGAACCGGCAGCCGATGATGATGATATCAGCGAATAATTAAATCTCGGCCCTGTTCACAGAGATTATCCCTTTTATTTTTTTAATTTTACTGATCAGCATTTCTAAATGGGTGATATCATTAACTTTAAGTTCTGCTGTGCAATAAAAAATACCGGAGTCACTACCTGCGTTGAGTGAACGCATGTCAACCTTCATATCACCTGATACGGTCTTGGTGATATCATTCATTATTCCGGTCCTGTCCTGACCTGTAATCCGTATGACTGTTGAATACCCTTGCTCCCCGTCCGTTTTCACCCACCTGGCATTAATGATGCGGTAATCGAAACGACTTATCATATTGGAAGCATTAGGACAATTTTTCCTGTGAATTTTAAGTCCTTTGCCAATGGTAATAAACCCAAATATCTGATCACCGAAAACTGGCTTACAGCATTTTGCCATTCTGAAATCACTGATGCCTGCATCTGTATCTATTTCAAGAGCATCCTTATTACTGGCATATCTTACCGGGACATCTACAGTTTTTAAAATATTCCGGCCGGAAACAGCTTTGGTTTCAGGTGGTGAAAATACCTTGCCTGCTTCATTTATATCAACTTTAAGTATGGCTATTGAATGAAAAAGTTCCAGGTAATCCTTAAAGTGGAAATGCTTCATCAGTTTTTTAAGGTTTTCATCAGAAAACTCAATTTTAATCTGATTCAGTTTCTTTTTCAGAATTTCCTTGCCTTCTTCATTCTTTTTAAATTCTTCCTCTTTTAAAGCTCTTTTGATCTTATTCCTTGCTCTCGGAGAGATGACAAATTCGAGCCAGTCACTTTTAGGCTTCTGATTTTTGGAAGTCATAATCTCCACATAATCACCGTTTTGAAGCACCTGTTTAATAGGAACAATTTTCCCGTTAACTCTTGCCCCGGAACAATGAAAGCCAACATTCGAATGAACATCGAATGCAAAATCAAGGACACTTGAACCCTGCCTGAGTTCTTTAAGGTCACCTTCAGGTGTAAAAACAAAGATGGTATTTGAAAAAGGGTTTGTATCCTGAGCAGAAATAAATGTATCCTGACCGGGGGTTTCAAGCATATTCCTGATCTTTCCCAGCCATAATTCGGCATTTTCTCCACTCCCCTTCGACTTGTATTTCCAGTGAGCAGCATTTCCTTTTTCTGCAATTTCATCCATGCGTTGGGTGCGAATCTGAACCTCTATCCATTTATCATGAGGTCCCATTACAGTGGTATGCAACGACTCATATCCGCTTGCCTTTGGCAGCGAAATCCAGTCGCGCAGCCTCCTGGTATCCGGTATAAAAAGATTGGTGACAAGTGAATAGACTTTCCAGCACAACTCTTTTTCATTTTCCTGGGTAGAATCAATGATAATACGGATTGCAAATACATCAAAGATCTCATCCAGATCGACCTGTTGGTTTTTCATTTTATTCCAGATCGAACTGATGGACTTTGTTCGACCTTTTATTTTAAAATGGATACCATTTTCCAGCAGCATCTTTTCTAACGGGCCTATAAACTGTGCGATGTATTTATCTCTCGATTCCTTTGATTCATTTAGTTTTTTTACAATAGAATGATAAACATCAGGATATAAAGCCTGCATTGCATTTTCTTCCAGTTCTGTCTTCACATGATACAGACCCAGCCTGTGAGCTACAGGTGCATATAAAAAGGCCGTCTCTTCTGCAATATTATTGGCTGCAACAGCATCGAATTCAGATAAAAATCTCATTTCATACATCCTTTCAGCCAGTTTAATCAGTATGCTTCTTACGTCACCTGCCATAGAGAATAGCAGTTTACGAAAATTCTCCGATTGGTATGCTGCCTTACGTGTACTTATCGAATTTATTCTAATGACCTGCCCTGCAATAATTGCAGCTTCCGAACCATACTTTTCTTTTGCCTGTTCTAAGGTCATTTGTTTGCGCTCAACCGATTTATAAACAAGAAATGCCAGGACAGAACGGATATCCAATCCAACTTCATTAATCATGATCCGGATGATTTCAAGACTTCTGTTCAAACCATTGCTACCTGAAGGCGAACCATTCATACTCTCCCCTGACATATAAAGTGTATAAACTTCTATCGCCTGATCAAGTAATAAAGCATCAGGTTTATACTCATTACTAATAAGTTCAAGAAATATACCGGTAGTGTTCTGTAAAGTCACTGATTTAGATTTTCACAAAAATAGTCTGAATTGTATTAAGTATTTAGTGTTAATTTCAATTCATTTTTTTATTTTCAAGAGTAACGTTTATTAAAAAAAGATTATTATTTTTGTAAAACAAATTTAAATAAATCAACTCATGAAAAAATTATTTACACCGAGAGTGATCTTTGTCGGCACCTTAATTTTTACCGCAATTTTCTTCAGACTGATACCCCACCTTCCCAATTTTACGCCGGTAGCAGCCATAGCCTTATTCGGAGGTGCATATCTCGGTAAAAAATATTTATCCTTTCTGATCCCTTTTGCAGCCATGATTATCAGCGACGCGATCATCGGGTTTCACTCCACCATGATTGCTGTTTATATCAGTTTTGCAATAGTAGTCGGAATAGGAATTCTTCTTCGCAGGAAAACCACCGTAACTACTGTTATTATTGCTTCATTCACATCTTCATTATTATTCTTCCTCATCACCAATTTCGCTTCCTGGATGGGTGGTATGATGCCTTACCCTTTAAATTTCAGCGGGCTGATGATGGCTTATCAGGCAGGCTTACCTTTCTTCAGAAATGAATTGACCGGTACACTATTATTTAATGGCGTATTTTTCGGAACTTTCTATTTTGCACAGTTAAAATTCCCGGTGCTAAAAAGAGCATAACAATTAAAATATTTTCAAGTATAGCCGTCTGTTTTAACAAGCAGGCGGTTTTTCTTTTCCGCTCATACTAAATAATTATATTCTTCTTTGTTTTTAAACATGATAGAAATTATATAATTTTGAGGAGGAAATGAAACGTACTCATTGTATCATTTAAAAAACAAAATGATGTTTATAAGAACGGCAAAAATATTAATAGTATCAATCCTGTTTCTTTTCACTTTTCTTTTTTCATTTTTTACTTCTGTTGCACAAAGCCCTCAAAAAATGAGTTATCAGGCCGTTATTAGGAATCAGAACAATATTCTTGTCAATTCAGCTCCTGTCGGAATGCGCATAAGCATACTGAAAGATTCGGCATCAGGACCGGTGGTTTACACTGAAACACAGACTCCTACTACTAATGCCAATGGTTTGATAAGCATAGTGATCGGAAGCGGAGCAGGTTTCGTTGCCATAGACTGGTCAAAATGTCCATATTTTTTAAAAACAGAAACAGATCCTGCCGGTGGTTCAAATTACACCATATCAGGAACCAACCAGTTACTGAGTGTTCCTTATGCCCTTTATGCAGAAAAAAGCGGGTTTTCATATCATCAGAATAACAATACTACCATTTCCACTTTTGGAGATACACTCTATATTGGAAACACATTCATTATCATTCCTGGTGTCAGCATGGCAAACTCCTGCCGTATGGATTTTGCAGATACAGTGCCTTATACTCGCAATCATCCGCATGCCGGTGATAATCCATACGATGTATCATTATATGGTTTGCCTAAGTTTATATTGAAGAATTATATCGAGCTGGATAAGATAGATAGTATCTCTCGCTACCGTTCAGGCGTTGGACACGATTACTCTGACAGCTATGAAACCTGCAGGAGTCTGAAGCATTACTTTAAACCCGGATATGATGTGGACTGGTCTACGGTGAAAATCTTTTCACCTGTGAATGGCACGATCAGCAATTCCTTTCCTGAAAGCATCGGCGGCAACCAGGTGTGGATAACTCCGTTCGGGATGCCTGCGTTTAATGTTAGTATTTTTCATGTCAACCTTACCCTACCTTTAAATGTAGGAGACACTGTGTGGTCAGGCGAACAGATTGGTACACATACCGGCCCACAGACCACTTCCGATATTGCCATTCAGGTGTATACTCCCAACAGTACTTTTAAGCGGGTTTCATATTTTGAAGTAATGACCGACAGGTTATTTGCCTGTTATATGTCGAGAGGAATAACTTCACGAAATGATCTGATCATATCACAAGCTGACCGGGATGCAGACCCGTTGTTCCCCTGTAACGGCAACCAGTTTTTTGTCACAGGAACAATAAACAACTGGGTGACATTGCATTAATTGCATCTGTTATTCATTTCATTCGAACAGGGTATCATCCCTTTCAATCAGCAGAATAGACTGTTGTGTTACAATATAATATTTTTCGTTATCGTAGGTAATCTCATAAGCACTTTTAAGAAGAAATATAGCCAGATCTCCTTCTTTTACCTGCAAAGGAAGATATTTAATTTTATCGCCTGTCAATTTCCAGCTTTCGTCTATATCATCAGAGGGTAAAGGATAACCGGGTCCGCACTTAATTACAAAGCCAGATTGGATTTCATCCTTTTCTGAATAACCGGGAGGGAGCAGTAATCCTGTCTTGGTTTTATTGTTCGCTGATTTAAGTTTAATCAGCACCCTGTCGCCGATGACGATCAGCCTATTTAATTTATCGGAGGTCTTTGCCATCAGATGAATTTTATGTAAAATTAATTTTTTTCACAGAATAAAAAGTCATTTTTCAGTCATCATTCAAAAAAATGTAACATATGCCTGATCATTAAGTTAAAAAAGTATTTGATTCAATATTGAAATGTTTTATATTTGTTTGGCAATTTATAAAATCATAGTAACAGATTTGATTTGCAGGCTTGTAAAGGAAGATAAAGAGTAAAAACGAATTCAATTTAATGAATTAATAAGTTGAGATCCATTAACCACATATCATTCCATTTCTTAAAAAATCAATATTATGAAAATCATTAAAACCATTTTACCTGTTATCCTGATCTTTTCAGGGACATTATTGCTTTCATGTGACAAAACAACAAATGACGAAAATACTTGCGGAGATTCAGCAAATCAGCATTGGAGTAGCATAACTGCAAGTTTTATCGGTATTGATTTTGGCAATGCTCAATTCAAGCTGGAAGTAAGTGCGACAAATATGTGTATCTATAAGGACGTTGAGATAGATATACATATTGCAGAAAAAGACAGCAGTACAATTACCAGTGTCAATGCGTTCGCCGTTCTTCCGAATTCAAATACCCCTGATCTTATTATGATGCACCACGGATTACCGTCTCTGTACTGGCAGAATGAGCTCTATGGTCTCAACCTGCGGCAGTCATACAGTAGCAATCCGGGAAGCTTTTTGATCTGGGTTTACATATATATACCTGCAACCAGCGAGTTTAATGCCCTCCAAAAGTATGCATCTTCGGTTGATGTGACTAATTCATATATAAATGTTCTGTACAACCGTCCAAAGTAATCACGATTCCCATAATGGAACGGGGCTTTGTGATTTTTTGAGACTCATCCATTTTTATTTATTCAGATTCACTTGTGTTCTGTCTGGATTATAAAAAAATCAAGATCAGTAAACTGAAGATTTATCGCTGATTCTTCAGAATGATTGCTGATACCTGAGGTAAAGATATTATATCATCGTGAACCATCGCATTTCCTGCCGAAAACAGAATATTATTCAGACCGGGCAAGGGATGTTTTAAGTGGAAGTGCTTTTTACTGAAATTGATCATTATCAGTATTTTCTCATTTTCATACTCGCGGGTAAATGCCAACACTTTAGAATGCTTTGTTTCGATCACTTTCAACACTCCGCATTCTATCGCCTTATTCGATTTTCTGACAGCTATCAGTTTCCTGAAAGTATTCAGCAGGGAATTCGAATCCGCCAGCTCGGTCTGAACATTGATTGTTTTATAACATTCATTTACAGGCAGCCAGGTCCCGTTTTTCGATGCTGAGAAACCGGCATTCATCGTTGTATCCCATTGCATTGGTGTTCGACAGCCGTCCCTGTTCAGATAGGGGCCGACCAGATCGACAAGCCACTGGGGAATCCAGCTGTATTTTTTAGCCAGCGAATCCCTGGCTTCTTTCAGCTTAAAATTACTTTCATGCATTCCGATCTCTTCGCCCATATAATTTGTGGGAACACCTCTTGCCATAAACTGAAATGTGGCGAGCAGTCTGGCTTTTTCAACATTATTGCCGACATTGAAAATGCTCCTTATTCTGTCATGATTGCTGAATACATATGTAGGCACATAAGGGTAAGGATAAAACTTTTCATATTTCAGGAGTGCCTTTCTGAAAAAGGCTGCATTGAATTTAAACCTCAGCATTTCGAAAAGGAAGATCAGATTCAGGCCATCCTGTTTTTCTCCCAGATATTGTTTGATTACATCATCTTTACCGAACACCTCCCCTACCAGGAAACGCTCAGGCTGGCTGAATTCATCAATGACCGACCGCAATTCTTTTGCAAACTCAAAATCCATTTGATGGTTAACTGTGTACTTAAAATTCTGAAAAAAACCATTGGAATTATTTTCAGATGGCAATGGGCGAAAAGAAAAAGGGTTATTTTTAAAAGACTGGTCTTTAAAGATAGCATTAAAGATATCAAGTCTGAAACCGTCGACACCTTTACCAAGCCAATACCTGACCATATCCAGCATAGTTTTCTTAACTTCCGGATTATGATAATTCAGATCGGGCTGAAAAGGCAGAAAACTCGCCCAGAACCACTGGTTTGTAAATTTGTCATATTGCCAGCCAGAACCTCCTATCATGGCTTTCCAGTTGTTGGGTGGCCGGTTTTTCCCTTTACCGTCTCTCCAGATGTACCAGTTTCTTTTCGGATTATCAATGGATGAGCGCGACTCATGAAACCAATGATGCTCAATGGAAGTATGATTCATGACCATATCGAACACAATGTACATCCCTCTTTTATGAACTTCCCCTATCAGTTTCTCCACTTTTTCAAGGGTTCCGTATTCAGGAGCAATGGAATAATAATCGCTGATATCATAACCGAAATCCTGCTGAGGACTTTTATAAAAAGGTGAAATCCAAATTGTTTCAAAGCCTGTTTCATGGATATAATCGAGTTTGGATATTATGCCGTCGATATCGCCAATGCCGTCGTTATCTGAATCCATATATGAACGGGGGTAAATCTGGTAGATACAGGTTTTCTGCCACCATTTTATTTCATTATCTTTCGGTTGATAAACCATAGGTGTAATTTTTTGATGAATAAGCAATATCAGGATAAAAGCAATACATTTCGGAGATAAATGAACCATCGTTAAATAGTGAATTTAATACAATTTCTATTGTTTAAAATCCCGGATCAAAAATAGCGATTTTTCGTTATTTATTATTAACATTAATCTTCGTGCTGATTACAAAGCCTAATTCAGGAAAATTCATCCCGAACCAGGATTCACCTATTTTATCTCAGCGTTAATAGCCTCTCTGACATCTACATAATTATTGTTGCTGATCTTCTTCGATTTCACTTTGTATATAAACCTGTTTTCTGTTTTATAGTAATCAAGGGAATAATAAGTAAATGTTACTTTTCCCGGGTCAGCATAGCTTTCTCCAAATTCCCGGTTTGCAAGAAGAAGCCATAATTTTCCGTTTTCATCCCTGACCAAAGCAGCATCTGTAAGGATTCCATCCGCACCTTCGTTTGTCCATATACAATAATTGTCGGTCTTATCAGGATTCTTTTTATTATCCTCGATTTCAACAATACACCAGGGTGGAGAATTGTTCGATTTATAATTCTTATCATAAATATAAAATGTATAATAATTAAAAACATGAGCTGTCGAATTATTTCTAAATCCTGAAATAGCCAAATCTTTAATACCGTCACCGTTTAAATCTACAGAATTTATTCCATTTGTCAGAAAAACAATTTTTGATTTTACCGAATCTGGTTCATTCATCTGAATATTTCCGGCAACTGTTTTTTTATTTTCTGACTGAAAGGTAAAAATGCCTGTTTTCCCTGCGTAAGAAAAAATTACCGGGAGTAAAAAATAAACAGATAATCTGAATAAATAAATCATTTTATGAAAGATTTTATTAATTGAATTATAGCTTTATAAAATCTTTGATATTCCATGCGATCAAAGATACATAAAAAGAAATATTGTGAATTTTCAGGAAAACATTTTTCTATGAAGTCTGTTTGGTCAAGCTTAATAACACAATAAAATCAATAAAAATCCGTAATATTGAATAACTTTGAAAAAAATTATCATCCATTGCGACGCATATTCTTCATTATTATTTTTTCCACTTTGGCCCTTGCCATGGTGATGAACTCTTCCTGCAAAAAAGATATTATCGGTTCGGAAAAGACACTCAAATTCACCACCGACACCATATTCTTTGATACTGTTTTTACAACGCTCGGTTCTGCAACCCGTCGGCTCACGGTTTATAATGAGCACAATACAATTATCAGAATATCTTCCATAAGTCTTGCAGGAGGCTCAACCTCTATGTTTACATTAAATATTGATGGTGTTCCGGGGAATATGGCCTCCGATGTCGAAATACCTGCACACGACAGCATTTTTATTTTCGCCAGGGTTACTGTTGATCCCAGGAACAGTAATAACCCACTTGCTGTCAGCGATTCAATTTTATTTGAAACCAATGGCAACCTGCAGACCGTAAAACTGGTTGCCTGGGGTCAGGATGCGCATTATATCCTCGCTGACACCTACCGCAGCGGTTTACCTCCTTATAAAATTGTTGCCCATGAAGGTGAAAACATCACCTGGAGCAATGATAAACCTTATGTTGTGTTCGGTTATGCCGTAGTAGATTCTACCGCCAGACTAAACATCGACCAGGGTGCCAGAATTTATTTCGCATCCAACTCAGGCCTATGGATTTACAAAGGTGCAAACATCAAGGTAAATGGCACAAAAGACAACCCGGTCAATTTTTCAGGCATCAGGCTTGAACAGTGGTACCGTGATATCCCCGGACAATGGGACAGGATACTGATCAACGAAGGCAGTGTTGATAATGAGATCAATTATGCTATAATCAGAAATGCATTTATTGGCATACAAACGGAAACCATGGGGAAAAGCATGGGGAACAAACTTTTGCTAAAAAATACAATTATTGAGAATATGAAAGCGTATGGTTTGCTTTCTCGTTTTTATAAGATTGAAGGCGGAAACCTGCTTATCGACAACTGCGGCCAGATGGCTATAGCTATTACAACAGGCGGAAATTATGACTTCCGTCAGTGCACCATAGGAAATTACTGGAATTACTCAACCAGAAATACCCCCTCTGTTTTTCTCAGTAATTATTACGAGGATCAGGCAAACCAGGTGGTTTATACAGGCAACCTGGATAAAGCTTATTTCGGGAACTGCATCATTTACGGTTCACTTGAAAACGAGATAGATACTTCTGATAAATACGGAGGAACTTTCAGTTATCAGTTTGACCATTGCCTCCTGAAAACATCACAGAATACAAGCAATGCACTCAGGTTCCTGCATTGCTACAAAAACCTGGATCCTCAGTTTACAGATATTGATGTGTTCAATTACACAATAAAACAATCCTCTCCGGCAAAAGATTCGGGCGATGCAGTTATTTCAGCACCTTATCCTTTCGATTTAAATAACAAACCCCGTGATGGGCAACCTGATCTCGGAGCCTATGAATTCGTTCCTTAAGCAGGCATTATTATTAACACCGGCTTCACTAACTGTTTGTCCGATAAGTACAAAAAGTAAAATTGATTTCCTTATTTTCTCTTCATCTTTTCTATTAACTCAGCAATATGAGAATAAAGATGATTATCAACTTTAACAAGAGGAAGGCGCAGATTATTCTGAACGATACCCATAATTTCAAGTGCCGCTTTTACACCTGAAGGGCTTCCATCAGCAAACATGGCATTGGTAAAATCAAGAAGATGGTAGTGTATTTTTGCAGCTTTCCTGAAATCACCATCAAGACATAAATGAACCATTTCAGACATTTCGGCCGGATATGCATTGGCAACAACTGAAATCACTCCTGCCCCACCCAGCGTCATTAAAGGATAAGTCAGGGCATCTTCACCTGAAATAAAAAGAAAGTTTGATGGCTTGTCTTTCAGTATTTCCATACATTGCATCATATTCCCTGAAGCTTCTTTGATGCCGATTATGTTCTTTATCTCAGTGGCAATCTTCAGAGTTGTCTGAGCTGTAATATTAGAACCCGTCCTGCCCGGAACATTATAAATGATGACAGGCACAGGACATGCTTCTGCTATATTCCTGAAATGCTGAAATATACCTTTCTGTTGAGGTTTGACATAATATGGCGAAATGGTAAGTAAAGCGTCTACTCCTTCAAATGAAGTATCCGATATTTTGCTGACAATTTCCTGGGTATTATATCCACCCAGTCCTAAAACCAAAGGGATACGTTTGTTTACCTGGTCTATGACAAAATGAAGGACAGCATTTTTCTCATCAGGAGTAAGTGTGGCAACTTCACCTGTTGTCCCCATAACAACCAGGTAATCAATACCATTATTAACCTGATATTCAATCAGCTTTGAAAAAGAAGTAAAATCTATGCTGCCGTTTTTATGGAAAGGTGTAATAATAGCTACGCCAGTTCCCTTAAACTTTTTACGATCCGTCATTTTTCGTATTGATTATATTTAGGTAATGAATGATCTCTTTCATAAAATCTTCAAGAAGTATACCATGACCGGTTTCTATCATAAAATCATAATAATCGGTATGTTGTTCACCGGCTATACCCACCTTAAAGCTTGCTTTCGACAGACCGCAAATATATTGCAGAGTATAGTTTTCGTCCATATGGAGATTGATCACAATATCAAAATCCCTTTTCAGAAAATCAGTCACATATGCATTTACAGGCTTCCCGAACCAGTTAACATCCTTGCGGGTAAAATAATCCGTAGCCAGCGTCGGAATGATGAAAGGAGGGATATATTTTACAGGAATATATCCCAGTATGTGTATATACCGGTCCTTGGTTTTCAGCGATTTCACAAAGGATTCAACACTTTTATAAGTTTCCTCGTTATTAACCACATATACAATTCCGATGTTTTTCGCTTCCTTCAGATTTACGGCAGCTCTTCTTCTGTTGATCTTCGCCAGTTCCTGCAAAAACTGATAACGTGCAAAATAATTTTTAATTTTTCGAATCACTTGATAAAGTATTATCTTGATGCAAATTTAATGATTAATAACGAAAAAGATTCGCGTTCTAAGTTAAAATTCCAAAACGAATTGCTGAAGACTAAAAACTCGTCTGAGGCACTGATCCTCAATTTTAATATTTTACTATCATTTTATAAAATATTACTTAATAATACTCATCTTTTTAGCGTCCAGAATGGTGCCATTCAACTTCAACACATACATATATATTCCGTTCTCGTAATTTAAGGAACTGATGGTAACAGAGTGTAACCCTTTTTCCATTTTGCCATCCACTAAAGTGCTGACTTTCCGGCCAAAAAAAGTATAAACTTCCAGACAGACACTTGCATCCAATTTTAATGCAAACGTTATTTCAGTTTGTTCATTAAAGGGATTCGGTTTGTTTTGAAACAGTTCAGCGCTGGTGTCAAATAAAATCCCTCCAATGCAGCCTGTTCCATTTCTGGCAGGTTGCTGCTGTGTTACACAATGTACCATCCCTCCATATCCGTATAAATTTCTCACATCTATTCCAATGACGGATTTCCCGGGATAAAGGCTTTGAATTATATTATTGGCAACAGTATCATTCGGGTCACTGTAATTAGGAACCAGGATAACGGTATTTGCTATGTAAAAATTGATGTAGGATCCTTTGTATCCTAAATTATTACCTGTTAAAGTAGTAACATCATTTCGTGTAAGGGGAACGTAAACGAAGTTATATCCTGCATTATTTACATTTGCAGCATTATATAATTTTGTAATGTCAGCCCGGGGCACTTCCCAATAATCTAGGTCAGCGTTATTCATTGTAACAATAGTACTGTCATCAGCAAATTTGGCAAAGCCATCAATATGCATATCAGTCATTTCTGAATCATACAGCCCATCAAGCCAGATAAATTTCCGTATGCCGATATAGGTGGTCAGATAATTCTCAATCTGTGCCTGTGTAAGGCCCGGATTCCGGCTCGAATGAGTAACTGAACTTTTTGTGGCAAGCATCGTTCCGTGTCCATCATGTTCTATGGCTCCCCCTTCCAGCACCATTGCACTCAGATCCAGGCGCACCATTCCTATATCAAGGCTGATCGCACGGGGTATCATATCGTCCAGAAGATAAGGGGCATCGTTTCCCCAGCCATTGAATCCCCAATCCAGAATTTCAAGACTGTTCAGTGAGTCATACACAAAAAAAGGCCCGTTATCTCTCACCCATACATCGTCAGTCGGATGTATGAAAAAATCAATATTTACCAGCGAAACACTATCCGATTCAAGTAAATTGATAATACGGTTCTGTTCCATATTGTCATATGTTATGATGTGAACTTTTTCAGATCCGGCAATAGCCTTCGCCATATCAACCCAGGTTTGATCCAGGCTGTTGCGGTAAACTATCCCGTATGTATACTGATGCGGCCACTGCAACCAGGTGCCTTCATGAATGCAGTATTCCGCAGGCATTACATATTTAACTTCCTGTCCATATGAATTTAACTTCCCAAAGGTGAAAACAACTAAAATAAGCAATATGAATGGTTTGTTTCGCAATTCAGCTATTTCAGAAAAAGTACAGAACACTTTATTTCATTGTAAAGAAGATTAAATACTTATATTTTCCCCTTTTACAAAGGATTTTAATGTAATAATACAAATCTATTAATATTAATAAAATAAAAACATTTCAGATTTTGACAAATGAAAAAGAGCTATCTATCTGAATGTAAAATTATTTCATTAACCCTTCAGATTTCTTTTTTCCGCATCGTCCATATCGAGGGCGAGTGTACCACCTGGGTTCATGATGTTATTCGGATCAAAATGATATTTCAGGGCTTTAAAGATGTTGAGCTGATTTTTACCGATTTGACCTTCGAGCCAGGGGGCTGTCATCTTGCCTATGCCATGATGATGACTCATGGAGGCACCGTATTTCTGTATATGGTCTAGTATGCCCGACTGAAATTCCTTATAATCTTCAATTTTATCCATTTTGGCAATAAAAATGAAATACAGATTGGCACCCTGGGGATATGAATGAGAGATGTGAGTCATGGAGATGGTTGCAGGACGACTCTTTATAAAATTTCTGACACCGGTATGCACTTTTTCCATATTTTCCCAGTTCACAGAACATTCGAGAGTATCTATCATGATGCCGAAATCCTGAAGGTCTTCCCGCATATAGGGATCCCTGAAACGGCCATGTTCCCAGCTCCTTGTTACGAATCCCGTTGTACTCATAGCATGGTATTTCCTGCATATTTTACCGACTTTCCTTCTGACAACTTTAGAAAAGCATTTATCTCCTTCCGTATGACCCAGCATGAGGCATTTCTCCATGGTTCTAAACCCTCTTGCTTTTAGTATTTTATCTATAAAAGTACCTTCTACACCATATAATCTCATGGCCACATCGGTCTCTTCAGCGTCAGAAATGCGGAAAGCAGAAGGATAGCCTGCTTCAGCCTGCATGATTTCCCGTGTGGCATTTTTGGCATCCTCCCAGGTCTTGAAAATATAACTGAAGCGTTTCCTGTTTCGGGGAAGGTAACGGAACACTTTTAATGTGACGGCAACGAGTACACCGAAGGCACCTTCACTGCCGATCATGATCTGGTCAATATCCGGCCCACAGGCATCGGCAGGAAATTCAGGTGTTTTAATAATACCTGCAGGAGTAACATATTCCTGGCTGATAACCATATGCTCAATTTTGCCATAATAGGTAGAGTTCTGTCCTGCTCCTCGTGTAACGACCCATCCACCCACAGAAGAAAATTCAAATGACTGAGGAAAATGGCCGCCGGTATATTCCCGTTTTGCATTAAGAGTTTCTTCAGCATGATTCAGTATCCTTTCATAATCAGGGCCTGACATACCCGGTTCAACGGTAATCGTCTGATTCGTTTCATTGAACTCAAGAACACGTTTCATATGCCTGCTCAGATCAAGGCTTATTCCGCCTTTAACAGCTTCCATTCCTCTTGTAACAGATGATCCGCCTCCATAGATATAAACAGGAATTTTATGATCATTACAATAGTTCACTATTTTAACAACATCATCTTTGTCTTTAGGATAAAGGACTACATCCGGAATATTTTCAACAATGCCTTCTCTGAGACGCATGATATCCAGCATCGTTTTACCGTATGAAGCATGCAGACGGTCGAAGGTATCTGTACTCAGGTTTGCTTCTCCAACGGTATCTTTAAAAAACTCAATATGTTTTCCATCCATCAGTACCGGAGCCTGAACCTTTATTTCATCAAATCCAGGTTTTTGGTAGACTTTAAACTCATCATCAGTCATGCCGAATGTAGTTTTCATCAACTGAAACAGTTTTTTATTCGGATGTTTAAATTCATTGACAGCACCCCATTTAAATAATTTTCTCCAGGAACGTTCGTGGGGTGTTCCCTCGTACCATCCGGGGTAGAAATCGATTTTATTACTCATGGTATGTATATGTTAAATTAACCCGTTGTGCTATTAACATGCGAGAGCAAATTTAATATGGTTAATGGGTTTATTATTTTGAAAATTAATGTATTGTAATAAAGTAAGTGCGGTGATTTTGGAAAGGATCCGAAC
>Ga0114951_10003541_pt1 | contig 16082 bp, 19 predicted proteins | sample AM7aDNAmetaG_FD_88677 | JGI IMG/M metagenome (GOLD analysis project Ga0114951, IMG submission 88677) | Freshwater microbial communities from Finland to study Microbial Dark Matter (Phase II) - AM7a DNA metaG | ecosystem: Environmental > Aquatic > Freshwater > Lake | place: Finland: Lake Alinen...
ATCGACGATACCTTGAAGGCCTTCCGTCTGGCGGAGACCACCAGCATCCCGGTGATGGTGTGCTACGACGGGTACCTCCTGTCGCACACCTACATGCCCTTCGAGGTTCCGGAACAGGAGAAGGTGGAGCAGTTCCTGCCGCCGTTCCATCCGTCCTACGCGCTGGATCCGAGCTCTCCGGCCAACCTCAACACCGTGACGCTGCCCGAGATCCGCACAGATGTCCACGGCGAGATGGCCCACGGCTACATGGAGATCCGCTACCTGCTTCAGGAAGACCTGCGGAAGGCCGTGCAGGTGGTCGAGGAGATCGACGCCGCCTTCCAGGAGATCTTCGGGCGTGGGGGAGCGCCTCTCGTGGAACCGTACCGCTGCGACGATGCCGAGTACGTCGTCGTGGGCATGGGGTCGCTCACGTACCAGCTGTGGGATGTCATCGAGACGCTGCGGACCGAAGGGCACAAGATCGGCGTGCTCGGGGTGCGGCTCTACCGACCGTTCCCGGACGCCGCCGTGGCGGCCGCGCTGCGCGGCGCGCGCGGCGTGTTCGTCATGGAGAAGGCGCTGTCGTACGGCTACGAAGGCGCCCTCTGCTCGGACCTCAAGTCGGCTCTGTACGATCACATCCCGGACAAGAGCAGGGCGCCGTTCGTCAAAGGCCTGGTCGCCGGTATCGGCGGCCGCGAGATCAGGACCGCCGATCTCACCGACACTCTCCGCTCCGGCCTCGTCGGCAGCATCCCGGAACCCGGCTGGATCGGGATCCAACTCTAGGAGCCAGCATGACCACCAGGACCACGATCCTCTCGCTGCCCAAAGAAGAGTACGTCCATCCCGGCAATCGCGCCTGCACCGGCTGCAGCCTGGGCATCGCGTACCGCATCGGCCTGAAGGCTCTGGGCCCCGACACCATCCTCATAGTCCCGCCCAGCTGCCTTACCGTGCTGCAGGGCCTGTTTCCCGTGGCCTCCACCAAGTTGCCCAGCCTCAACGTGACCTTCGCCTCCACGGCCGCGGCCGCCACCGGCGTGCTCGAAGCATTGAAGGCTCAGGGCAGGGAGCACACAAAGGTGGTCGCCTGGGCGGGTGACGGCGGCACGGCCGACATCGGCATCCAGTCGCTGTCGGGCGCCGCCGAGCGCGGCGACGACTTCCTCTTCATGTGCTACGACAACGAGGGCTACATGAACACCGGAGTGCAGCGCTCGGGCACCACGCCGCAGGGGGCCATCACCGCCAACACCCCCTTCAAAGGCAAGATGCAGCAGAGGAAGGACGTGGCGGCCATCATGACCGCCCACGGCATCGACTATGTGGCCACGGCCTCGGCATCCTACCCGCTCGACCTCTACGACAAGATCAAGAAGGCGATTACTCTCAAGGGCGTCAAGTACATCCATATCCACACGCCCTGCCCGCCCGGCTGGGGCTTCGACACGCGCTACGCGGTCAAGGTCGGTGAGCTCGCCGTGGAGACCGGTTACCTGGACCTCTACGAGGTGGAAAAGGGCGAGTTCCGGCTCACGGGCGCGTCTGCCAAGACGCTGGAGAAGGGGACCCGGAAGCCGGTGAGGGAGTACCTGCAGACGCAGTCGCGCTTCCGCATCATGTCGCCCGAGCAGGCCGCCGACGCGCAGGCGCGGGTGGATGCCACGTGGAGCACCTACTCGAGTGGCGAGGGCTGACGCTGCCGGGCCGATGCGGCCGCGGACGCCCCTATGAAGCTGCCGGCCGACTCTGGGTGACCTTGACGTATATGTAGGGGCCGAGCGCGAAGGCCAGTGCCGCGAAGGCTAGCGGCAGCAGTCCCAAGTAGGTCTGAGGGATCAGAAGGATGCCTACAGCATCGAGGATGACGCCGATGGCAAGGCGCAGACCCAAGAAGAAACGCGGGAAGCTGTACTCCCATTTCTTGACCAGCAGCTTCTCGAGGATCGACCGCCGAGGAGCGGCGTTCTCATCTGATGGGCGCGTCAGGATGCCTCCTTGTTACCCGCGGTACCCGGCCACCGAGGGGACTATCAATGTGATTCCACCTTCAGGACCATCCCCTTCCGTCCGGTTGCGCGTTCAGCCTCCAGATCGACGAGCGGCGAGAAGGCGGACATGGCGCTCCGCAGCCGCGGGAGCCGGCGCGGCAGGGTAGTACTGCGAGGGAAGATAAGGAATGTCGGCGGATCCTTGTCTTCCCTCCGGCAACCGAGCCTGCGGACGGTCGCGGGCGACGCGACAGTCAAGGAATCCTTGTCTTCCCCTTGCGCACTACCCCGCGCCGGGGCCGCCGGGGTCGTCGCGGCCGCCCGCGCGCGCCGGGAGCGCGCCCGCCCGCGCCCCCGCCGGGTGCCCCTTTCGTGGCTCACCGGCGCCTGACCGACGGGGATCGTCATGTCCACCGTTGGGGAAAGCATCAGCCGCGATAGCCGCGAGAGCGCGAGGAAGTACAGCAACGACCCCTCACAGCCCCAGCACTTGCGATCGCCAGTACCCGGACTTAGGGCCAATCCCATTAGGCCGCCTCCAGAGCCGTTTGCAGGGCTGCATCGCGGCCATGCCTTTCTCTCCCGGTTCAGGATCGTCGTAGAACGCCCGCAGCGCTCGCCTGTCGACGCGCAGCGTCCCGACCTCGGACGACTCCATCGGCGTGGACCCCCAGCTGTGTCTAGCGGCGAACGTTTCGCGCATGGGCTGCGCGCGCAGCGGGTCTGCTTGATGCGCTTGTTCTGTGAGTCTCGGCTACGGCGGCGGCCGGATTCGCACAAGTCCAGCGGAGAGAACGGTGAACGCCCCGGGAATCTCGACACCGTGCTCGCCGATCACCTGCGCGACGGCAGCCGCCTTGCCCGTCGAGAGTAGCCCCGGCAAGCGCACGAGAAGGATGCCGAACGCGACTCGGGCGCAAGCGGAACACGAGCTCGCCGAAATCCTTGTTGGCGGTCATGAGGATGCGCTCATCGGCGTTGGCGAGCTCAAGCACGGCCCCGCGGTGATGCCCGGAGAGAGCTCGGCAACGCCGACGACGTCGTGGCCGTCGGACCGCGGCCGGGTGACGATGGCTGAGTCGACGCCTTCGTCGGCGAGTAGCTTCATGCCACCGACTTGGAGACCGGATAGGCGACGTCAGCGCGGAGGACCTCGGCCACGAAACGCACGGCGGCGAGCACGCCCTCGCGCGTGAGCCGAGGATGGGCCTCCAGGAGCTGCTCGATCGTCCGGCCGGCGCCGAGCTCCTCGAGGATGGACTCGACCGTGATGCGTGTGCCCTCGACGACGGGCTTGCGCATCATGACGTCGGGGCCAGATCCGATTCCTTGCGTAGCCATTGCGAAGTCCTCATTGCCTGGCCGCAACGATACCACCGGGGGCCCGACTCGTACCGCAAGGGTTGGATCTCACAGACCAGACGCATCGGGATCAGTGGAGCCTCCGGCCGTCCGCTCGGCGCGCATCCTCGACGCCGGCCGCTGGGCCCCGCAGTCTCGGCGGGCTCACGAAGACGCCAGCTCCAGTGCGAGCACTTCATGGGCCGCTCGGGCGATCAGCGCCGCCCCGGCCGCATTCGGGTGCACGCCGTCGTACCAGAAGAGCCTAGGGTGACCCAGCGTGGCGGCCTGAGCGTCGACCAGGCCCAGTCCCTCCTCGCGCGCAAGGTCGCGGACGACGGTACACATCTGGTCGATGGCCTCCGCGCTTACGGTGTACTTCACCTTGCCCGCCCTACCATGGCCGTAGACTGCCGGCGGCGTCATCACGAAGATGCGCGGCGCCGACGGCAGCGTGCGGTAGTGCTCGACGAGTGCGCGGTAGTCCTCGAGGAAGGGCGCGCGGCCCTTCCAGTTGATCGCCTTGGAGTCGTTGGTGCCGAGCATGATGAGCACGACGTCGGGAGCGAGCTCCCCACTCCGGCGATACGGCTTGCAGCTCCGGTAGGGGTGGTCGCCCGACTCCTGGAGCGTGTGCGAGATCTTCCCGAAGTTGCCCACGACGACACCGTCGCCGAAAAGCCGCTGCAGCTGGGCCGGATAGCAGTCCCGTTTGCGGCGCAGGATGCAGGCTCCCCATGTGATGCTGTCGCCTACGCAGGCGATGCGTACCGCAGTCCCCTCGCCCATCGGCGTCCTCTCTCCGGCCTCTGCCAAACGTCAAGGCGCCTCAGCAGCTCGTCTGGTGCTTCTTCGCCCTCCCGGATGCTCGCACCGAACCATCCGTCCAGCGCACCGCGGATAACCTGCGAGCGCTGCACCTTCGTCTTGCCGCGACGCTTTGGTGAGCCAGGTTGATCCGCTTGTTGGACAGACCTCCCACCCTCAGGCAGCGGTCACTGACCATGGCCTGATGTGAGCGAGCTGGTCGGCCAGCGCCTCTTCTGCGACTTCGGTGTCGTGGGCCGCCTGGGCGCGCAGCCAGTAGCCGTTGGAGAGACCGAAGAAGCGGCACAGGCGCAGGTCGGTGTCGGCGGTGATCGCGCGGCGGCCGGCGACGATCTCACCGATGCGCTGCGCCGGCACGCCGATCTCCTTGGCGAGGCGGTACCTGGTGATACCCATGGGCAGGAGGAACTCCTCGAGCAGCAGCTCGCCGGGGCTCACGGGCTTGAGCTTCTCGTCCATCCTTCGCACTCCTAGTGGTAGTCCACGATCTCGACGTCCTCGGTGCCGGCGGCGGTCCAGCGGAAGCAGACGCGGTACTGGTCGTTGATGCGGATGCTGTGCCGGCCGGCGCGGTCGCCCTTGAGCGCCTCGAGCCGGTTGCCGGGCGGGACGCGCAGATCGTCGAGTCGCCCGGCGATCTCGAGCTGGCGCAGCTTGCGCCGCGCGATCGTCTCGATGTTCACGAACCGCGTCACACGCCGGCCGCCGGCCAGCTTCTCGGTGTCGCCGTCCTTGAATGAGACGATCATGCAAGCAGAGTAACGCTACGCGTTAGTAACGTCAAGCGTGCATATGGGGTGGCCGCCCGCGCTGCCCTGGTTCTGTCCAGCGTTCCGCGCATGACCAGCAAACCGGCTCCGCCCGACTCCCGAACCGAGATTGCCTCACGCGGCCGGTTTGTCTGCGTCGATGCGCTAATTGGAAAAGCCATGCCTACCGTTCGACCCGGTTCTGCAGTGATCGCAGCGAGCAGTTCGTGCGCGCCGAGCACCGGGATGGTCGCCTTCGTGAAGTCGCGGCCGCTACGGGTGACGTCGGGCCGCCCGGCGCACCGTTCAGTCCTTCCGCGACGCGATGGTCGCGAGCAACTCGTGCGGCTCGAAGATGGGTATCGTGGCCTTGGTGAAGTCCCGGGTGTTGCGCGTGACGATCGCGCTGACGTCGGCGGCACGAGCAGCCTCATGCGTAACCGCGTCCTCGTAGTCGCGGAAGCCGCTGTCGAGGGCTCGCTGGAGCACCCCGTCATCCACCGTCGCGACATCGAACATGCTCAGCAGCGTTCGCACCTGGTCGTGCGCACGCTTGGACCCGAGCCCCTTTGCCGTCATGTAGTACGTGGTCGTCACCGCGGTTGCACAGACCGAGCCCTTGACGCGGCCGTTGTCCACGAGCGAGAACAGCTTCGCTGCCACTTCGACATGCGGTTCCCTTTCCAGCAGGATGTCCAGGAGGATGTCGGTGTCGAACAGCACCTTCACCGGTACTTCTCCTCCAGATACCGGTGGTAGTCCTCTTCGGTGACGCCAGTACCCTTGAGCGAGCCGATGAGGGAGCGGACGCGCGGGGTGATCTCGGTCCCGGGGATCTCCTCATCCGACTCGATCAGGGAGAAGTAGTCCGCGACGAGGCGGGAGACGGACTTGCCCGACCGCTGCGAGTAGTCCTTGGCCCTGCGAATGAGCTGGTCGTCCAACCTGAGCGTGAGTTTCGTGTTCATGGTGCACCCTTTGTACGTATTCCGGTGCACATATTGTACGTCACAGCACCTCGGACGCAAACAGTGCGGCTGGACTTTCGTGGTCCTTCCAACTACCAACATGCAGTCTGCATAGCTCCGCAATCACAGCCATGCTTGTCTGCATATCCCCGGCCGCGGTCTCGGCGTCGGCCCCTCGCTTGTCACTGCGCCACTGCATCCCGAGCCGTTTGGCGGCCCGGCACGCGTCACGGTCACGAGCTTCTGTGGCCGTTGTGCCCCGCGTTCACGTCCGCCCCTCTTCATGCGCTCCCTCACTTTCACGGACCTCAATCACGCGCCAAGGCCTGCACGGCCGAGCGCGCCTGCGCCGCATCCGCGGCGGAGAGTGCGCGGCCGGCCATCTGGACGCAGGTCTCGAGACTGTACTGGGCGAGAGCGGCGCGCACGCCGGGCAGGGACACGGGGGCCATCGACAGGCTGGTGACACCCAGGCCCGTCAGCACCAGCGCCATCAGCGGGTCACTGGCGGACTCGCCGCACACGCCGACTGGCTTGTTCGCCGCGGCGCCGGCCTCGGCGGCCATCCGCACCAGCTCGAGCACGGCGGGCTGCCAGGGATCGAGCAGGTCGGCCAACTCGCCGAGCGTCCTGTCGGCCGCCATCGCGTATTGGGCCAGATCGTTGGTGCCCAGACTGAAGAAGTCGCACACGGCGGCCAGCGAGCTGGCCCGCAGGACCGCAGCGGGAACCTCGACCATGACACCGGCCATCCCAAGGCCGTGCTCGTGGGCCTGTGCAGCAAACGTCTCCGCTTCGCCGGCGGTCGACACCATGGGCGCCATGACCCACACGTCGGCGCGGCTGCCGCTCGCGGCGTCCGCTAGTGCCGCGAGCTGCGTGGCCAGCAGTTCCGGAAGCCGGCGCGCCGTGCGCAGGCCACGGACGCCGAGCGCGGGATTGGGTTCGGCGGACTGCGTCGCGAACCGCAGCGGCTTGTCCGCACCGGCGTCGAGCGTGCGTACCACGACCTCGCGACCGGCGAAGGCGTCGAACACGCGGCGGTAGACGTCGCGTTGCTCGGCTTGGCTCGGCGCCTCAGCCCGGTCGAGAAACAGGAACTCGGTGCGGAAGAGTCCCACGCCCTCGGAGTCTGCGGCAGCGGCCGCGTGGGTCTCGCGCGCGGTGCCCAGGTTGACGAGCAGCTTCACCGGATGACCGTCGGCGGTGTGGCCGGGACCGGAGGCGCGGGCCGCAGCCGCGCGCCGAAGGTCCTCTGCCTTCATGGCCGCCTCGATGAGAACGTCGGCCGGCGCCACCGTGACTTGGCCGGCGCGACCGTCGACGAGCACGGTGATCCCGTCCGTCAGCGCGCCGGCGCCGCGGCAGGCGACGACGGCGGGCACCCCGAGCGCCTTGGCGAGGATCGCGGTGTGGCTCGTCGGGCTCCCCTCCTCCGTAACGATCGCGAGGACGCGGCTGGGGTCGAGCGTCGCCGCGTCGGCCGGCGCCAGATCGGAAGCGACCAGGACGTAGGGAAAGTCGCGCACGGGCAGCCCCGGCATGGGCAGGCCCAGGAGGCGGGCGACCACCCGGTCGCGAAGGTCATCGAGGTCGGCGGCGCGCTCCGCCATGTAGCCGCCGAGGGCCTCGAGCTGCTTGCGGAACTCGGCCAAGGCGTCGCTCACGGCTCGCGGACCCGCTACTCCGGCTTCGATCCGCTCGACGACCTTCGTGGCGAGCACCGGGTCGCGAGCCATCATGGCCTGGGCGAGGAGCACGTCGGCCGCAGCGCCCGATGCCGTCGCCCCACGGGCCGCGAGGTCGCCGGCAACGGCCTCCAGAGCTGCCTTCGCCGCCGCCGCTTCTTCGTCTTTGGTGCCGATGGATTCACTCGCCTCGGGCACGGACGAAGCGGGAGCCATCACGGCCACCGGCCCGGCGGCCACGCCGGGACTCACGGCGATGCCGCTGAGAATCGGAGTCATCGCCCTCATCCTGCCTCGCTGTCGAGGTCCGAAGCGACGAGCGCGGCCAACTCGTCGAGCGCCACCTCGGCGCCTTCGCCGTCCGCCGAGAGGATGACCTCGTCTCCGCAGGCCGCTCCAAGGCCGATCACCGAGAGGATGCTGCGCGCGTCGACCGGGTCTGCCCCATCCTTCGCAATCGTCACCGAAACGCTCTGGCGGCTCGCGGCCTGCACGAACAGCGAAGCCGGTCGCGCGTGCAGTCCCACTCGTGAACCAACTATGACGCGACGCTCAGTCATCTCTGCCTCCTTTCGATGTCGGTCGGTATGCCGGGTCGCTCACTGTGGCCCTGGACCGGTGGGCTGCAGCGTTGCCGCAGGGCCGACGGTCGTCGCCGCCGGGCTTTCGAGCTCGGCGACGGAGCCCTTGCGGCGCCCGATATGCTTCGCCATCACCACACAGGCGGCGCTCGCGACGATCCCGGCGACGATCGCGGCGACCCAGAGGAACGGATTGCCGATCAGCGGCAGCACCCAGATGCCCCCGTGGGGAGCCCTCGAGGTGGCTCCGAACGCCATGGAGAGAGCTCCGGTAAGTGCGCTGCCGGCCATCGCCGAGGGGATTACCCGCACGGGGTCGGCCGCGGCGAACGGGATGGCGCCCTCCGTGATGAAAGAGGCTCCGAGCAGCCAGGCGGCCTCACCGGCGCGGCGCTCCGCGCGCGTGAAGAGCGCCGGCCGAAGAACGGTGGCGAGCGCCATCGCAATGGGCGGCGTCATGCCGGCGGCCATCACGGCCGCCATGACCTTGATGTCTCCGCTGGCGAGGCTCGCGAGCCCGAAGGTGTAGGCGACCTTGTTGAGTGGTCCGCCCATGTCGGAGGCCATCATGAGCCCAAGCAGCGCCCCGAGAAGGATCGCGTTGGCGCCGGAGAGTCCGGCGAGCCAGTCGGTCAGGGCCGTCTGCAGCGAGGCGACAGGAGGGCCGATCACGAGCAGCATCAACGCGCCCATGATCAAGGTCGAGATGACGGGAATGACCACCACCGGCATGATCCCCGCGATCGCTCGCGGGACCTTCGGCTTGTTCAGCAGCGCGACGACGCCGCCGGCGAGCAGACCACCGACGAGGGCGCCGAGGAAGCCGGCGCCGATGGCGCCGGCCAGCAGACCGGAGACGATGCCCGGCACAAGGCCGGGGCGATCGGCGATGGCGTAGGCGATGAATCCGGCCAGGATCGGCGCCAGCATCATGAGGGCGGTCGTCCCGATCTTGAACATGAGTCCGGCCAGCCCGGTCTGCGCGAAGATCTGGGAGATGTCGGTGACGCCGGCGTACGTGTGGCCCTGGTACGTTCCGCCGTTCACCTTGGAGGCGATCTCGGCGCCGCCCAGCATGTAGGAGAGGGCGATGAGGATGCCGCCGGCGGCGACGAACGGGATCATGTAGCTGACGCCGGTCATCAGCCACTGCCGGAGGTGCGTTCCGAAGCCGGCCTGGCGGTCGAGCTTGGTGGCCGGCGCAGGCGGCTCGGCGGCTGCGACTGCGTCCTGCTCGGCAGGACCCGCCGGGGCGCTCTTCGCGGCACTCGACCGTGCGGCCGCGACGGCCTGGGCCACCAGGCCCGCAGCGTCGTGGATGCCCTGTTTGACGCCGGTGTCGATGATCGGCTTGCCGGCGAAGCGCTCGCGCCCGCGCACGTCGATGTCGGCGGCGAAGATGACGGCGTCGGCCCGCGCGATGTCCTCAGCGCTCAGCGGAGTCGCGCCTGCGGCGCCCTGAGTCTCGACCTTGATCTCGTGCCCCGCGGCCCTGGCGGCCTCCTCGATCGCCTCGGCGGCCATGTACGTGTGCGCGATCCCGGTGGGACACGCGGTGACGGCAACGAGCCTCACTGTCCCAGCACCTCCTTGTTCACGAGATCGACAACGTCCTGGGGCACGACTGCAGCCCGCAGCGCGTCTTTGAAGCTCGCGTGCACCAGGCGGCGCGCAAGCGCCGCGAGGATGCTCAGGTGGTCCGCGTCCGAGCCCTCCGGCGCGGCGATCAGGAAGATGATGTCGGCGGGCCCGTCGGGGGCGCCGTAGTCCACGCCGTCGGCGCTCCGACCGAACGCCAGGCTGGGCTCCGTGACGTGCGCCGAGCGAGCATGCGGGATGCCGATACCACCCTCGATCCCCGTCGGCATCTGCGCCTCGCGGGCGCGGACGTCGGCGATGAAGCCCTCGAGGTTCGTCACGCGCCCGCTGCCGGCCAACAAGCCGGCCAGGCGGCGCGTCGTCGCGTCCTTGTCCTCGGTCGTCAGAAGGAGATCGACCAGCTCAGCCGTGATGAGGTCTGACATCGTCAACTCCTCTCGGCCAGTGTGAGATCCATGTCGATGCTCGCGTCGAGTCGGAGCGCGGCGACGAGCGCGGGCCCGCTCGCGTCGACGGTGGCCGAGGCGATCGCCTCGATCTCGATGGTGCGATCGACGCTGGGGATCAGTGTGAGCGTCACGATCATGCCCGCACCACCTTCGGCCCCGCCGCGGCTATCGTCGTGGCCTCGGCCTCGTCGAGCCCCGAGTCGGTGATCAGGACGTCAACGTCGGTGAGCCGTCCGAAGCTTGCGAAGTAGTCCCGGCCCACTTTGGAGCTGTCCGCCAGCGCGATGACCCTGCGGGCCGCGTGAAGCATCGCCCGCTTCACCGCGGCCTCGGGCGGATCCGGCGTGGTCAGCCCGCGGCCGACCGACACGCCGTTGGTGCCCAGAAAGGCGACGTCGCAGCAGACCTCCGACAGCGAGCGTGCCGCCCACTCGTCGACGCTGGCGAGCGTGGCCCCTCGGACCCGTCCGCCCGTGATCAGCACCGTGAAGTTGGGGCGCGTCGACAGTATCGTCGCGATCGGCAGCGAGTTGGTCACGACGGTCAGCAGGCGATCCGTGGGCAGGATCTCCGCCAGGCGAGCAGTGGTCGTGCCGGCGTCCAGCAGGATCGTCCCCTCGCTGGGGACTTCACGCAGCGCCGCAGCCGCGATGCGGTCCTTCTCCGCGGTCATCGACGCCATGCGCGTGGCGAGCTCCGGCTCGGTCGTGAGCATCTCGACCAGGACCGCCCCGCCGTGGACGCGACGCAGGAGCCCCTGGCCGGCCAGCGCGGTCAGGTCGCGGCGGATCGTCTCCGGCGTCACTCCGAGATCCCGGGAGAGCTCCAGGACGTCGACCCTCCCAGCGCTTCGGGCTCGGCCTGCGATCACACGGTGACGCTCGGCGGCGAACATGCGGCATAGCCCCCGTTTATGACTTTGTATCTCCCCGTTTGTACCCGTTTATCTGCGTATGTCAAGCAACGCCGTTGTCGCCGCCGATTGGCGCGGCGTGACCATCCCCATCCCTCCAGTCGCGCGTTCAGCCTGCGGATCGACGAGCGGCGAGAAGGCGGACATGGCGCGCCGCGCGCGCCGCGGCCGCCGCGGCCGTGAGAGCCGCCGCGGCGGGGTAGTACTGCGAGGGAAGATAAGAAAAGTCGGCGGATCCTTGTCTTCCCCCCGGCAACCGCGCCTGTGGACGGCCGCGGGCGAGGCGACAGTCAAGGAATCCTTGTCTTCCCCTTTCGCACGTGCCCCGCGCCGCAGCCGCCGGGGTCGCCGCGGCCGGCCGCTGCGGTCAGATCGCGTCAGCAAGTTCTTCGACGGGGCGTGGAGGAAGGCGCCGCTGCCTCGCAACCGACGGCATGATCTTCGGCACACCTGTGCCGCGCTGCACCTGAAGGCCCGGGGTACACGTCAAGGTCGTCCAAGAGCTGCCAGGACACTCGACGATCACCGTCACGATGGACACGCACAGCCACGCGGAGTCGGGAATGCAGGGAGAGGCTGCTGAGCTCACCGCCGCGTTGTTGGCTCCGTGGCCGTGACAGCTGTGTGGGCAGTCCGTGGACATTCTGGCGCCTGGGCGACCGTCTCCCTGGCGCATGGCGTCGAGAGAAGCGCCCATTCACTGGAGAGAAGCTGGAGGCGGCGACCGGAGTCGAACCGCTGATGGATGTCTTGCAGTCGTCAGTCCGCGCCGCGGGGATGTCCGCGCTGGGATGGCTGCGGTGCTCCGCCTCGGCCCTGGCGCCGCGCCTCTTCATTCCAGAAGGCGCTCAAGGGAAGCGAGGATCAGACCGAGGCCGAAGTCGAAGGCTGCGGCGTCACCGTAGGGTTTCGCAGCGTAGTCCGTCGCAACGCAAGCCAGGGAAGGATACGCGCCTTGCGGGATGGCCGCGAGGACCTCTTCAGCCGCCTCGGTGGTGTCCACAGCAGCGCCCAACGAGAGACTGGACCACTGCCGCTCGAAGCCGTAGATGTAGCTGTCGAGCGCGAGAAAGGCGTTTGCGGCGATCCCTGGGGAGAACCCGGCCTGAAGCAGAGTGCCGAGGACTCGATCCACGTAGGACAGGCTACAGGGACCGCTCGGTCCGCGTGAGTCGATGAGGCCGGCGGCCCATGGATGACGTGAGAAGACTTCCCTTGCGGAGACCGCGCGGCGCCGCATCGCCTCCTTCCAGTCGACGCCGTAGGAGGGGAGGTCGATCTCGGCCACGACGAGATCGGCCATGCCATCGAGCAGGTCGTCCTTCCCAGCCACATGGTTGTAGAGCGACGCCGCCTCGACGCCGAGCCTTCGACCGAGCTCGCGCATGGTGAGCGACTCGATCCCGCGCTCGTCCGCGAGATCCATCGCCGCACGCACGACGCGTTCCCGGTTGAGCGTGTCTCGCACTCCGTCACTGCCTGTTGCCCGAGCGATCGTGGCACCTCCTTCGACTGTCCGCGCCGCGCCTGGAGCTTCACGCTGCTTGACATACTAACACCGTTAGTGCACACTGGGAACACCCGAGGCTAACAGCGTTAGTAACGAGGGCCCCGTGCTCAATGGCGCGGGCGAATCACGCGATCAGGAGGATGATGTGATGAAAGACATGGGTACGAGGATCTCAACGCTCTGGATCGTGGTCATGCTCAACATGGTCTTCGCGGACATCCTGACCTTCATCAAGCCTGGAGCGCTGCAGGAATTGTGGGCCGGACAGGCGGGCGTGCACATCACGCCGGGGCTTCTGCTGGTGTTCGCGATACTCACTGAGATCCCGATCGCGATGATCTTCGCGTCTCGCATCCTGAAGCCGAAGGCCAATCTATGGGCGAACACCGTGGCAGCGGTGATCACCACAGCATGGGTGGTAGGCGGCGGGTCGCTGACTCCTCACTACGTGTTCTTTGCGGCCGTACAGATCGCGTGCATGGCGCTGATCGTCCGGACCGTCTGGAAGCAGCGTGACTCGGTGCGGGCGTGGAAGCGTGAGCCGGCACGTGTCGTGACGTCGGGCGATCAGCCCGTCTGACGTGGACCCGCGAGGGGCGGCGGCGGGGTCAAGAGCCTCGCAGCCGCCCCTCGACCTCGTACGTCGAAGTCCTGCGGGGCAACGCCGACTCGATGATGCGGATGTTGGCCCGGTGCGGCACGAAGAGGTCGATTTCCTGCAGTACCAGGAGCCATCGGTCATTGGTGACTCCGGTCGCGCCCCAGCCGCACCACGCCGCACCCAGTTTGCTTGTCAGCGGGTTGTCGGCGGGCGATCTGGAGGCCCCGGGGAGTAGTCACCGGCCACGATTTCGCTGCAAATCGCCGGTGGACCGCAGGGGAGTCGAACCCCTGACCTCCGCCGTGCAAACGCGTACACTATAGTGATAGTAGGAACCAGGAAGTGCCACGGAGTGCCATCCCGAGCGTGTGTGGCGGGGCCGGAGTGCCGGCAAGTGATGGTGAGGGCTGTGGAGGGGCGCTGCGTTCGTTTGCCGGGCGTTTGCCGAGGAGTCGGACTCGCTCAGAGCGCCGCCCGCGACCTGCGGCACACGTGCACGACGATGTCGGCGGAACGCATGGAGCGGCGCTTCCAGATCGACAGCGCGGATGTCCAGGCCGGCGTAGGAGAACACGCCAATGGCTCACCTGGGGAACGCCGGATCTCCGATTCGGTCTCGGTAGGTGGGCTGGTGCTTCCCGCCGAAGATCTTGACCTGCTCGAGCGGCTCGACTTCCTGCACCGCAAGCAGGTCAGGTCGCAGTTGTCGGCGACGTGCGCGGCCTTGTAGCGAAAGCCGCCGATGCGACAGTTCCGAGTGACTAATCGAAGCATGATCGATGCACAGAGGGAGAGCGGGTCTAACGCACCGCGCACAAGCTGTGCGCGCACCGCTCCCAGAGCACCGAAGTCCTGCGGCGCATCAGCTCGATGCGCTTGTTGGGCGGCTCTCCACCATCCTCAATGGACAGAGACAGTCTCCACTGAGGTGAATCCGCGCCAGCTCGGGTCGAACGAGCGCGGGAAGCGGATCACGTACGACGTCGTCCGGCGAGGATGCAGATAGGGCATCGAGAAACGCCCGTTGAGATAGCGGAAATCGGTGCGGATCGTCGTGACCTTCGTCCATCCCGCTGCCTGCCACGTCAACGGTTGACCGACCACGCCGGCGTGCTTGAACAAGGTCAAAGTCATCGTGTTGTTGGGTCCGCTGTCGCTCGGGATGATCGGAACACGGCCCCTCAGCTTCACGCTCTCTCCGCGCGCCATGCTGTGGCGGCTCGCGCTGAACGCGCAGACCTGGTAGGAGGCGACAAGATCGAGGTGGCCTCCGATTCTCGTTGCGAAGAAGTTGTACTTGTCCGCTGTGGGAACGCCGGCGGGTACGCGCACTCGCAAGGAGATTGCGGAGGGAGCCGGGGAGGGCACGGTGACCATCGCGAAGGTCTTCACCGGCTCACCTCCGTTCATTGACTGCCCGGTGATCTTGTAGGCATCGCCGCTGCGCAGGTTGCTCAGCCTCATGGTCACCATGCTGCCCCGTGCTCCAGAGGCCCAGCGCGTCACCCTCGCACGCGCCGCGTCCCGCTCGTCGGCGACCAGACTGACGCCGGTCTGGCCGGACTGAACGACGGCGGGGGCTCCCTGAGGCATCTGGATCTCCAGGGCCTCCGTGCGCCTCGACGGCCAACCGCCGCCATGGAAGGTCACGACGGCGCTCGTGTAGTCGCCGGGCAAGGCATAGGCGTAGCCGCTGAAGAGATCAGCGACTCCCATCGTCAGGGGCTGGACGGTCTGCAAGTCGGGCGACGTTTCATTGCTTCCGAACAGACCGACCGAGACGCTTGATCCCCCGGCCCACGGTCCTCCGCGCTGGATGGTGAGCGGGAGCCTCCCAGGCCAGAAGTCGAACGTGGTGGGGCCGGGGTCAAGGAACGTGAGTCCTCTGCAGAAGTAGAGCGGGTCGTAGTCTCCGCCCGGCCACATCCATAGTTGACCGGTGCCGGCGAGAGGCGGCACGTCGGTCATCTCGTAGGAGCCCGTCGCGTCCGTCCGGGTGCCGCCCATCGGCCACTGCCACCCCAGGAAGGCTCCGCGAACGGGCAGGCCGGCATAGTCGACCACGGTTCCTCTTATGATGCCAGTACCGCTCGGAGCCACTGGGTGCGAGGAGCGCGGGAAGTCTCGGGAGCGAAGCGCCGCACTCGACGAGGCCCACGATGCCTTCGTCGGCGCACTCTGGCCCGTCTGGCCCGCCATTGCCGCAGTGCTCATGATCAGAAGCACCGTGACACAGGTGGCCACGAGCGTGATCCCCCCGATGCAACGCTTCATGTTGCCTCCCCTTTGCTGCTCATGGCACGGGAGCGGCAAGGCTCCTGCCGCGTAGCCGTCACGTCCGCCCAACTACCAATATGCAGTCTGCGCAACCCCACAAACACAGCCATCCTTGCCTGCATGTCCCCGGCCGCGGTCTCGGCGCCCCCCTCGCTTGTCACTCCGCCACTGGATCCCGAACCGTTTGGCGCTCCACCGTCCCGTAGATATGCAGACTGCATATATGGCAGGCTTGCCCGTCGAGCGGACTTCATACTCCACGGCCGCCTTTGCTCGACACGTGCGCGTAGATCATGCTGGTCCTGACATCCTTGTGGCCCAGTAGCTCTCGGATGGTGCGGATGTCATAGCCCGCTTCGAGAAGGTGGGTGGCGAAGGAACGGCGGAAGGTGTGACCTGTGGCTTGGAACGCCATGACTATGAGTGGAGGCCTGCGCAGTTTGCCGGACCCCGGTCGGGCCCGGCAGGGGCGATGGAGTCGATGATGCAGCGACAGCGGTTGGGTGCGTTCCCTCTGATCATTCTCGCCGTCGCGCTCGGGTTCGCGGCGGCGGCCTGCGGCTCACTGCCCCAAATGCCCCACGTCGATCACTCGCTCA
>Ga0114951_10003542_pt1 | contig 16080 bp, 10 predicted proteins | sample AM7aDNAmetaG_FD_88677 | JGI IMG/M metagenome (GOLD analysis project Ga0114951, IMG submission 88677) | Freshwater microbial communities from Finland to study Microbial Dark Matter (Phase II) - AM7a DNA metaG | ecosystem: Environmental > Aquatic > Freshwater > Lake | place: Finland: Lake Alinen...
CAAACTGCGCAATCGCGTTCACAATGAATCGCGCCAGATGTTGTGCTGGCAACACCTCGCGCAGGCTCACACTCTGATTCAACATCCCTTCGTAGTCCACCGTTTGAAACTTGCGACTCATGCCCTTAGTGTATCCGTTCTCAGCCAGCCATGGGTGCTTCTCTCCGACAAGCTGCTAGGCGTGCAGCATGGCAGTAGAAATCCACGATAAAGCCTGCAATCACATGCTGGCGGCGGATGTGCAATCCGTCGATACCATTGCGACGCACGGCTTCCCACACCAGATGCTCTGCAACAGTCATATTACGCCGCAGCTCTTTGGCCTGCATTAGCTTGTCCGGATTGGTTGGTCGTATGCTATTCATGATTACCCACCTCTCCCCCAACCCCTCCCCTGTAAGGGGAGGGGAGATTGAACCTCCCCCTTCCCTCAGAGGGAAGGGGGCTGGGGGGTTAGGTTCGCCCAACCGCCGCCCCCGCATCGCGTCGATCCCAACGCGACTTCGCCTGATATATGAGCGCAACTCCTCCATCCCATGCTCCTGGGCCAGGGCGCGCGCGCTGACGCCGGGGCGGATCGCCTTCAGCACCAGCCACTGCTCGCGGATCAGGTGTTGCTCCACGATCACGTCGTCGGCATGTTCGCGCAACAACCGCGCCAGCTTGTCCATGTTGAAGTTCTCGTGGAAGATGCAGCGGTCGAGGTCAAGCGTGAGCCGGCTGACGTTCATGTCGCCAGCCTTCTCGTATAGCAATTCCTGTCCGGTGATGTCATAGGCGAGGCAATCGCACGTCTGTGTCGATGTGACGATGTAGAAGTGATTCATCAGCGCATGCGCCTGCAATGTCGTGCCCGCCGAGTAGGCGCTCGGCCATAGCACCAGTTCCGCACCCTGTTCGGCCAAGCGCGCCCACACCTCAGGGAAGTTGGCGTCGAAGCAGATGGCCAGCCCCAGCCGGCCAAAGTCCGTCTCGAACACGGGCGCGTCCTGCCCCGGTTCGACGGGTTGGCGATGGTCAAACTCCGACCAGTATGGATACACCTTGTTGTAGAGGCCAGCCACGCGTCCCGATCGATCTAGCAGAACGGCGGTGTTCAACCTGTGTTCTCCCTCAATACGATCAATCGGGCACACGATATAGGCCTGATGCCGGCGCGCCACTTCAGCCAGCGCTGTCACTGTGGGGCCATCGAGTGTTTCGGGCGTGGCATCGTTCTGCCCGAGAAATGTCTCCGGCAATACAATCACATCCGCGCCGAGCGCGCCGACGCGATTAACAATCGCTACTACCTCATCGAGCAACTTGCCATTCGCGAAACTGATACTCGTCACACGAACAGGACGTCCTGCAATCGCCATGATCTACCTCCACCTTCCATTAGCCCATCGCCAGGATGCGCTCCGCGACTTCCATCGTCTTGAGCGCGTCGGAGAAATTGGAACTCGGTTGCCGCCCGGCTTTGACGCAGTCGATGAACTCGCGATGGCGCGCCAGGAACCCCCCATATGCATAGAGCTGGTCGCTGCCGGCTACCTCACGCGTGTCGTATCGGACGCCGCGCGTATCGCCGTCCGCGTACAGCGTGGCGGTTGTCTCATGTTCCGCCTCGACACAAATCCCGGGCGCATGCATTTCGACTGCGAAGATGCGCCGCCCGCTCGTCCAACTGTTCAGCATCACACCCGTCGCGCCGTTGTCGAACTCCATCAAGACGCTGATAAAGTTGATGTCCGGGACCATCACGCGCTTCGTCACGCTGTGGATTTTCTTCACTTCACCGCCGCACATCCAGCGCAATGTGTCGATGGCGTGGACGCCGTCGTCCATCATGTGGTCGCGCGCCTGCAAATAGGGCTTGATGTCGCACTTGTAAAACCGGCACACGGCGTGGACAATCGGGCCGCGCTTTAGACACTCATCACGCAGCTTGACGACCATCGGGCACCCGCGCCGCTGAAAGCTCACCTGGGTGATGCCGCCATGCTTCTCGGCCAGCCAGGCCAGCGCCTGCGCCTGATGCAGCGTGATGCCCAGCGGCTTCTCGATATACAGATTCAGCCCGCGCTCCAGACACCACGCCCAGATGTCGTAGAAGATGTGGGGCTGGCCGATGGCATATACCGCATCGGGCGCGACTTCCTCGATCATCTTCTGATAATCATCATAGCGCTGCGCCACGCCATATTTGTCGGCCGTCGCCTTCAACCGCTGGTTGTTAATGTCGCAGATCGCCGCGATCTGGACATCGGGCATCGATGCCAGCGCAGGATAATGCACGTTGTTCGCCATGCTGCCTGCGCCAATCACCGCGACTCGAACCGTTTTCGAGGGTGTGCTATCCATCTTTCACCTCACGCGCCAAACAGCGACTTTGCAAACGCAATATCCTCGGCGATCAACCGATCAACCCTTGACTCATCAGTGTACTCTGCCGTCAGACACACCACGCCAGAGTAGCCCCGCTGCTTGAGCAGCGTTGCTGTTAGTGGCCACGAGGCCAACCCTTGCCGTCCGGTGGTCCAGTACACCTCCCAGCTTGCGACCTCGGCCTCCGGGCCATTGCGCCGTCGCCAGAACGCGTTCTTCAGGTTTACCATGATCAGGTGTGGCCAGAGGATGTCGAGCCCGATATCGAGCGCTTCGCCGTTCAACGCATTATGCGCCACATCCCACACTGCGCCGAAGGCCTCAGGATCGAGGGGTTCGAGCAGATGGCGCAGCCCCATCGCGTTGCACACGTGGTTGCCGTTGTGATTCTGCACCCCGACCTTAACGCCGGCGTCGAGCAGGGCGGGCTGGAGTGATCGATACGCCTCCTGCGTCCACCGCTCAGTCGCCATGTAGCCGTCCGGCTCGATACCCACCATCACCCGGATAATCGGGATGCCCATCATGCCGCAAACGGCGATGGCTGCAGGGGTGGGCTCAGTCGCAACGCTGCAGATGCCGATCCCGCAGTCGCGCAACTGTTGTTGTGCCAGCGGCAAATCGCGCGCGATGGCGTCGGGCGCAACCTGGAATCCGGGACGCACCGGCAGTTCGATGCCGTCAAAGCCCAGCCGATGCGCCATATGGCCCAGATCAGCGATGGACAACTGCTTCCAAGGCTTGGTGAAGACAGAAAATTGGAGTGACATGATACCTGTACATTACCTCAGAGTTGAACTATTGGAAAGTGAGGACTCACGGGACTTTTCTGAATGACAGTCGTAGAATGATAGACATGGAAACCGCTCCTATGCCTTTCCGAATCGCCGCGTTATGCACCCAGTACTTCCCTTATTCGCATGCCGATGTGATCATCACCCGCTGGCTCGAACAAGTGCAGAACGACCCGCGCCTCGGATTTGTGCCATGCACGAAGATTGCCTCGCTGTGGGTGATGCAGCACCCGCAGGGTGACCCGCCTATACCGGTGGGTTTTGACCTGTCGCCCAATCATCGCGAGGAACGTTTTGTTCCCACCTTCGATATCTCGCGCGCCGTGGCGTTGAAGTATGGCGTGCCGATCTTCGACACCATTCGTGGCGCGATGGCGCTCGGCACAGGCCAGTTGGCGGTGGACGCAGTTCTGCTCATCGGCGAGCACGGCGACTTCCCGACCAACGACTACGGCCAGAAGCAGTACCCGCGCAAAGAGCTGTTCGACGAAGTCGTCGCGGTGTTTCGGGCAATGGGCAAAATAGTTCCAGTTTTCTGCGACAAGCATCTGTCGTGGAATATCGAGTGGGCGCAGCAGATGGTGAGCACGGCGCAGCAGATGGGCATCCCGTTCTTCGCCGGCAGCAACGTGCCCATTAGCGGCACGCGCCATGAACTGCGCATGGATGGCGAGGACATTGCCGAGAGCATGGGGCTGTACTACGCCGGCGGCGAGGTGTATGGCACGCACAGCATCGAGTTCGTTCAATCGCTGGCCGAAAAACGCGGCGGCGGCGAGAGCGGAATCATGGCCATCCGCGCCTATGAGGGCGAGGCGGTGTGGGAGGCGATGGATCGTGGCGAGTGGTCGCGCGACCTATTCGAGACGACATTGGCGGCAGCCACGACCGCGCAAACCGGCGACTTTCGCGAGAATTGCCGCCGCAGCACGCTGGCGCCGGTTGCGCTGGTGTGCGAACACATCGACGGCCACAAACAAAGCCATATCATGCTTGATGGACACATCGCGGAGTTCATCGTGGGCGCCAAACTGCGCGGTGGGGAGTGTCGCGCCAGCACGGCCAACATGGGCGGACTCAACGACTTTGTGGTTAACTTCGCCCATCTCGATCGTGAGATACAGAAGTCCTTTCTGACAAGCCAGCCGCCCATTGCCATTGAGCGAGTCCTGCTGTCCAGCATGCTTGTCGCAACGTTCATGCGCGCGTTGAAAGATGCGCCCGGACAGCGCGTCACCACGCCTCATCTGGTTGTGCCATATCGGGGTCTGCCTTATCTGCCTGTGCGCGTAAAGGAGTGAACCATGCTGATTGTTGACGCCCATCTGGATATATCGTGGAACGCGCTGCAATTCGAGCGCGACCAGTTGCTGTCGGTGTATACCATTCGCCAGACCGAGACTGGGATGGCGGGGAAGAGTCGCGGCGTAAATACTGTTGCGCTGCCCGAATTGCGCGCGGGGCGCGTCTTCCTCAGTTTTGCCACACTGCTGGCGCGCGCGAGCGGTCACCCCTCGCCGGGGATCGAATATCACTCGGTGGCGCAGGCGCATGCCGTGGCAAAGGGACAACTTGCTTACTACCGCGCGCTCGAAGCCGAGGGGCGCGTGTGCGTCATCGAGACCTTGGCACACTTGGACGAGCACGTCACGGCGTGGCAACAGGCCGAGAGTGTGAATGCCCCAACAACAACGCTGCCGCTGGGTTTCGTCATCTCCATGGAAGGAGCCGACCCGATCACGCGGCCTGAAGAGCTTGAGCAGTGGCACGCGGACGGGCTGCGCCTCCTCGGCCCGGCGCACTATGGACACAACCGTTACGCCGGCGGCACTGGCACTGAGTTCGGGCTGACGGAAGGGCTGGGGCCGAAGTTGCTCAAGGAGATGCGCCGGCTGAATATCACGCTCGACTGCACCCATCTGTGCGATCAGGCTTTCTGGGAAGCACTCAAGCTGTACGACGGGCCGGTGCTCGCCAGTCACCAGAACTGCCGCGCGCTTGTGCCGTTGCAACGCCAGTTCAGCGATGCGCAGCTTAAGGTGATCATCGAACGCGATGGGGTGATTGGCGCCGCGTTCGACATCATCATGGTGCGGACAGGATGGCAACCCGCGACGATGAACAACCTGACTGCGCCCAATCCGGTGATGCTGTGTGAGGTGGTGGATCACATCGACCGCGTCTGCCAGCTCGCGGGAAACGCGCGGCACGCAGCAATCGGCAGCGACCTCGACGGAGGTTTCGGGCGAGAACAGTCGCCGCGCGATCTCGACACCATCGCCGATCTTCAGAAGATGACCGGCTTGCTGTCCGAGCGCGGGTATACGCCGGAAGACATTGCGGCGATCATGCACGGCAACTGGTTACGATTGCTGAGAACGATACTCAAATAGCCGGGGCATGTCTATAGCCGATGGCGCTATCGACTGCTCAGTATCCTATCATATTCAGCATGGCTGCCAATCCATGACCATATGATTGTATCGTCTTCCAGCACTCCAAGTGCGCGCCAATGCAAACCTATCCTGACTGAGTAAATTGGTCTGGCAGCATAAATCCGCTTGAACTGTAATGCTGGTTGATAAGGATCATGGAGCCACTGGCGATATGCACGACGCGCCAACTTACGCACCTCAAGTGGTAGGCTGCGATAGCGGTCACGGAATGATTTGCTAGTGCGTGACTTCATCGCCAGCGATGTCTTCTTCGTTCAACAATGTCGCAAGAGGTTCTGTCTGACCTGCGACGTATTCTGCGCGTGCTTCGGCAGCCATGACGCTCAGGAAGCTTTGAGATTGCTCCGTTTTGAATAACGCATCCCACTCAGCGTCATCCTGTGCCATTTCTGAAGGCGTTGCATCAAACGGCCACTCGTCCATCGCGGCCTGTTGTTGCAGAAATTGCAAATAATCATAGGCGCTGGAGAGTTTATTTGCCGGCAGCACTTTCAGTATTTCTACGACCTGCTCGCGAGTTACAGCTTGTGTACTCATATCTCAAATCATAGCACCGCTATCATTGCATAACCTCGTTTATCACAGGAATTCAGTGGTGTGGTAGGTATGGGTGATCAGGAAATGACGACCTCATACAGTTACTCTTAATGGCGCAAACCTGTGTCTTAGTCCATAATATGGGTAACACCATGGCTGATCTGTATGCTGCGCTTTCGCAGCACTTTGGACTCACATCATTTCGCCCGGGGCAGGAACCTGCCCTGCAGCATGTCCTGAATGGCTCTGATACCCTGGCGGTAATGCCCACGGGCTGGGGCAAGTCGCTGATCTATCAACTTGCCGCGTTGATACTGCCCGGCACGGCGCTGATCATTTCACCGCTGGTGGCATTGATGAAGGATCAGGTGGATAGCCTGGTGCGGCGCGGGGTTTCCGCGACGTTCATCAACTCAAGCCTCGACGCCGCCGAGATCGCGCGCCGGCTGCGCGCCGTCGCCGCGGGCGAATGCAAGATCGTACTGGTGGCGCCCGAGCGCCTGCACAACCGCGCGTTTGTGAGCGCGTTGCGGCGCCTGCCGATCAGCCTGATCACCGTCGATGAAGCGCACTGCATCTCGCAATGGGGGCACGACTTCCGTCCCGACTATCTCCATATCGCCGATGTGCGCCAGTTGTTAAACGGCCCGTCTGTTGAAGGGTCCGCGCTCAATGCATTTCATGCGCCGCGCGCGCCGATGTTAGCGCTCACCGCCACAGCAACGCCGCGCGTACAGGATGATATCGTCCGTAGACTCGGCATGTCGGATGCCCAGCGGGTAGTGATGGGATTCGACCGGCCAAACCTCATCTTCGAGGTGTTCTCCGTTCTGGATGCCGGCGCCAAACAACGCTTCATCCGCGACTTTCTTAGCGCCGACGACGCGTCTGGCGCGCCCGGCGCGGGCATCATCTACACTGGCACGCGCGGCGATGCTGAAGAGGTTGCCCGCTTCATCCGCGACGAGTTGAAGATCGACGCGCGCCACTATCATGGCTCGCTCGACCCCGACACACGCAGCGAGGTGCAGGATGCCTTCATGGCCGGCGACGCGCCGATTGTGGTTGCGACCAACGCGTTCGGCATGGGGATCGATCGCCCCGACGTGCGCTTTGTTTTGCACTACGCCATGCCCAACACGCTGGAGGCGTACTACCAGGAGGCGGGGCGCGCGGGGCGTGACGGGTTGCCCGCGCGGGCGGTGCTGCTGTTCTCGCCCAAAGACACTGCGTTGCACCAGTTCTTCATCGAGCATGATGCGCCCTCAGCGCAGGACTTGAGCGACATTCACAGTTGCCTCGCGGCGTTGCCCGAGATCAGCCTCGCCACTATCAAGGACGAGACCGGCGTGGAAGAGATCAAGATACGCGTGGCACTGGAGCAACTGGAAGTGGCAGGGGCCATCCGCCGCGGGCCGGACGGCGCGCGCGGGCTAATGGATATCGAGACGGCGGCGCTGTCTGAGCGCGCGTTGCAGACCATCGCTGCGCAGGTCGTGGAGCGCCATCGCGGCAAGCAGGAGCAACTCGACCGGATGGTCGCCTATGCCGAGACAAACGCGTGTCGTCGCCGCGTGATCCTTGACCATTTCGGCGATAGCAGCACAAGCGACGCGCCGTCGTGTTGCGACAACTGCTTGACGCGCGCGGCTGCCGCAGAAGCCTCCGCGCATGCGCAAGCGAGTCAAGGTGGAATTGCGGCATTGACCCAGGCGCAACGCGCGGCGCTGATCGTGCTGGATACGCTTGCCACGCTGTCGTGGGAAATCGGCAAGGGGAAACTGGTGCACCTGTTGAAGGGCTCGCGCTCGAAAGACATGACGGCGGCGGCTGGGTATTCGCACAACCGCAACTTTGGCAAATTTGCGACGCTGTGCGCATCAGAGATCGAGTCGTTGATCGTGCAACTGGTTGAAAGCGGTCATCTCAAGCAGATTGGCAGCACGCGCCCAACGCTCAAGCTCACGGCGCGTGGCGAGGCAGCGCTGAAGAATCGCGCGCAGATTGACGTGCGCTTGCGCACCGTGCAACCGGCCGCGGCGCAGCGGGTTAGGGCGCAAAAAGAAGCGGGCGGCACGGTAGCGTTCACCGAACAACTGCTGGCGCAAGGACTGTCACCCGAGCAGATCGCCGCGCACCGGATGCTGTCGCTCGGCACGATTTATACGCATCTGGCGCAACTCATCATGGCGGGGCGCGTGAAGATTGACCAGATCATTCCGGCTGAGGTTCAACAACAGGTGCGTTCGGCCATCGAAGCAGTCGGGTCGGTAACCTATCTCGCCCCGATCAAATCTGCTCTGCCCGAGACAATCGACTGGGGCGTGATCCGCTGTGTGGCAGAGGCGTGGAAGCTCGAACACGGCGGACAGACATTCAGCGCCGATGGCTCTGGCGCGGCGCGCGCGCAGCACATCTACAACCTGGGCGAGGTTGCGTCGCCAGAAAACATCGCAGAACTGATCATGGCGCTGGCTGACCCTGATGGCAACGTCCGGCGACTGGCGGCATCGGGGTTGGGTAAGCAGTATGCGCGCGAAGCCGTGGACCCATTGCTGATGCTGTTGTTGACGGAGCAGTTGCCACAGGTGCGCCAGTATGCGATCAAAGCACTTGGGCGGATCGGGGACACGAACGCCTGTGTGCGCGCGACACTTGAGCAAATCAGCGCTGACGCAGCGGAGAAGGACTACGTCCAGATGGCGGCACGCTTGGCGTTGAAGTCTCGCTCTCCAATCTCCAATCCCTAGTCTCGAATCTCTTGTCCCCTCTATCCCTGCGCGTTCTTCGTCACGATACCGCTGTTGACGGTGAAGATGCCAGCCTTGCGCACGAAGTCCTGGTCGAAACGGTTGATGTCGGTGGTGGTGACGATGGTTTGGTGCGAGTTAGCGATGCGCATAAGCAATGACTGCCGCCGACCGGGGTCAAGCTCAGCCAGAACCTCGTCGAGCAAGAGCACTGGCTCATCGCCGATGCGGTCGCGCATCCAGCTCACCTCGGCCAGCTTGAGCGCCAGCACGGCGGTGCGCTGCTGGCCGCGCGACCCATACTCGCCCAGGTCAATGCCGTTGGCGATGAAGCGCATATCGTCGCGATGCGGCCCGACCAGCGTCATGCCGCGCGCCATCTCGTCACGCTGCCGTTCTGCGAGCGCTGTGCGAAAGGCGGTCTGCAGATCAGCGCTGTCCATGCCCGTCGGGGGGCGGGTGTTGTCCAGCTCGAGCTGGTAGGTCGTGGACGGCGGCGCGGCAGGATCGAAGTTGGGCTGATAGACGATCTGCAGGTACTCACGGTTATTGCTCAGATCGCGATGCACCGGGGCCGCCAAGCGGGTCAATTGCCCAACGGCCTCGCGCCGTCGCAGCGCCACTTCCACGCCTGCCGGCACCATCTGGTCGTTCCACACTTCCAGTTCATCGGGGTCGATGCGGCGTTCCTGCGCCTGGCGTAAGAGCGCATTGCGTTGCGTCAGTGCGCGGTTATATTGTTCCAGCGCGCGCACATAGCCGGCGTCCACCTGTGAGAGCGCATCGTCGAGGTAGTCGCGCCGGAGCGCTGGCGCGCCCGAAACCAGATCCACATCACCCGGCAAAAACAGCACCACGGCCAGTTGCCCGACCAGATCGATGCCGCGTTTGTTAATGTGATCGATGCGAATTTCCTTGCGCATGCGGTTGCCTTCGGCGCGTTGAATGCCAATCTCCAGCATGTGCGGCCCATCGCGGCGTTGCAGATCCGACTTGAGGATGGCGTAAGGATACGGCGCCTCCTCCTCCGCGCCCCAGCGGATGATCTGACGATCCAATGTGCCATGCGGCGAGTGCGATGTAGCCAGATAGTAGATGGCTTCGAGCAGCGACGTCTTGCCCTGCGCGTTATCGCCTTGAATGATGGAGAGCCCGCCGGGCAGGTCCAGCTCCAGCCGGGCATACAGCCGCACGTTGGTCAACGAAAGGTGGCGAATGATCACAGTTCCAACATGGCACGATCAGGCTAGCGGTTGTGCGGTCAGGGCAAGCAGTTTATCTACCTGGTAATCGGACGAGAGTTCGGCCAGATGCAGCACTTCGATCAGGCGATGGTCATCTTCCAGTGCAGCGAGCGACTCGGACGTCGATCCGCGCCCCAGGTGGGCCATCAGCGCCAGCCGATCGAGCAGTTGATCGAAACTCTCCTTGTTAAACCACAGGATATCGCGGTAGCGATTGATGCGCAGCACTTGTTGCACATCCGGGTCAGCCAGTAGCGCTTCGAGTAGCGCGCGCGGATGGTTTCCCACGGCGCTCGGTTCAAGGTACCAGCGCTGATGTGAAGTCATCACTTTGACCAGCGCCAGCGATTGCGCCGCACCGCCCTCATCCTGACCCAGATCGCGCAAGGCTTCGACGATGGTCTTGCCCAATTGCCACTCGTCGATCCATGAACGGCTGTGCTGTTCGAAGCCTGCATCGCCAGTGGCCTTACCCAGCGCATGCACGAACAACCATACCAGTGCAGTCGCGCGCGCGGGGACGTTGTCCGGCAAGTGGAACAGCACGTCGCTGTGTTCAACAACCGACGTGCGCACGTCGGTTGGTTCGTGCGGCATGCGTTCACTTTGCAGCGCGCTTGCCGCGGCGTCTTCTGCCTGCGCACTTGCAAGTTCATCAGAAGGCACGGCCGTAGCAGGCAGCGGCAATGTGGGTGGCATCGGTTCGGATGCATGAGCGCCCAGCAACTGATTGAGTTCATTGCGTAAATCGGCCGCAATGGAGGCAACGTCGCCGTTGCCATTCGTATAGTTGCGCGCAGCATCCAGAAGCACGATCAAATTCTGCTCGGTCGCTTCGAGCAACTGCCTCCGTTCTTCAGGTTCCGTTGGCATATTCAGTAACCAGCGCAGGTAATCGGCGTTGACCAGTTCGCGGAAAGGTTGCTGGATCGGTTGCAGCAGGAGCTGATCAAGAGCATCGCCCACACTTAGCACGCCCCTCCCATTGAGCGTCGCGGCCAATCGCGCGAAGCGACCGGTTGCATCCTCCACTTCGCGGAAGTCGATGAATACCTGACGCTGATAAGCGTTAAGCTCCACATAGACGCCTTTCTCGTGCAGCTCCTTATTGTTTCGGATGTACTCCATGCCGGTGATTTGGTCGCGGAACAGCGTGAAGAAGTGCTCGTCGGCGCGCAACCCCAAACCCTCGCCCAGGGTTTTCTGTGCGAGCGTCTGCCCGCCATCGGGGGTCTTCATTACGGTGGCAGCGGACAAGCGCACCCAGCCGCGCGTGTCGCCGAATGTGTTGTGGAAAATCACCAGCGCGCGCTCACTGCCCTGGGTCCCTTTTGGATCGTGGAAGCAGTTCGAGATGGCGTACACATCCTCATTGACGCTGCCATCACTGGTGAAGAAGTCGTACAGTTGGAAGTGTTCCACATCGGCGAACAGATAGCGTTTGTGCAGCAACGGGGCGATTTCACGCTGGTGGCGGTCGATCAGGCACTGGTTGGGTTGCTCGTCGCGGCGCGCGCGCCGGAATTCCATCCCGTATTTCTCGGTGAAGCCCTCCACCTGGCCGTGTCCGAACATCGGCAGACCGGGCAGTGCGCAGAGTAGCGTGGCGATGCCAAAGTATTTGTCGCCGGAACCGAACTGATCGGCCGCGGTGCGCTCGTCCGGGTTATTCATGAAGCTGACGTAACGCTTGAGTATCTGCGGGTCGAACTCCAGCGTGTTCTTGATCAGCGAGCGGTACTTGGCGTTTTCCTCGTCGCGCAGCATGTTCATGAAGGCGCTGTTATAGACGCGATGCATGCCCAGCGTGCGCACGAAGTAGCCTTCCATCATCCAGAATGCTTCGGCCAGCAGGAGCGTGTCGGGCGCCTCGACGGCGGCGCGATCGACGACCTCGCGCCAGAACTCCTCCGGCATGGCTGCGTTAAATTGCTCGCGCGTCATGCTGTGTTCGGAGCGTGATGGGATGGCGCCGCCGCTGCCCGGCTCCGGGAACCACAACCGCTGGACGTGGCGCTTGGCCAGCGTCATCGCGGCGTCGAAGCGGATGATCGGGAACTGGCGCGCGACGTGCAGGATCGTCTGGATGACGGCCTCGCGCACATCGGGCAACAGATAGTTCAACTGTGCGGTGTCATTCCACGGCATGCTGGTGCCGTCGTTGCCATGGTAGACGTAGCGCGTCTCACCGGTCAGGCGATTCACGCGCTTGAACACTACTGAGGCGTCGGAGCGGTTGAAGTAGTGGTCTTCGATGAACACACCCACGCGGCCATCGTTCGACAGGTCGGGGCCATTAAAGGTGTATGACGGATAAGGGCTGTTGTCCACCGACAGGAACCAATCGGGGTGCTCGACCACCCACGGCGAGTCGATGCCCATGTGGTTTGGCACCATATCGCTGGCCATGCGGATGCCGCGGCGCATGGCGCGCTCGCGCAGGTTGTTGCTGCCCGCCTCGCCGCCCAGGTCGGCGCCGATGTGATAGTCATACAGTGAGTAGGCCGACGGCAACGCGTCCGGATTGCCGGTCAGTTGCTTGATGCGCTGCGAGGCCGGGCTGCGCTGCCACAGACCGATCAGCCACAGACCGGTGAAGCCGCGCGATGCCAGCTCATCCAGCTCCTCATCGGGAATCTGGTCGAGGCGCGCTATATCGCGCTGATATTTCTTTGAGAGTTGATCGAGCCACACGTAGGTGTTCTTGGCGATCAGCACCAGGCGCGGCATCCAATCGCGGTCGGCGCTGTAGCGTTCGGCCTCGACGCCGCCCGTCACATCAGCCAGACCCATCGCGGCGAGTTCGTCACGCGAATATGTGGGCGCGACGGACGGGCCTGGGCCGAGAAAGCCCGTTTTGGATTCTTCCCTGATGAAGTCGGCGCTGGTGAGGATGCGGTAGATCAACTGACCGAGTTGGCCGAGCACTGGCATCCAGCGCGTGGAGATAAACTGCAACTGATCGAGCAGCGAGTGCGGATGCGCCAGCGCCGGCGCGCGCAGCATGTCGATCAGGTTTTGGTTGTCAGGGCCGAAGGCAGGCTGTGTGTCGAAGAAGCCGCGCAACTCGCTCATCAAATTGCGGTACGACGCTTCCTGTTCCAACAGGGTGTCGTCGAAGAGTTCGTTAAAGGGGGAGAAAGCAGGGTTGACGTTCGACAACCACAGCATCAGCATCTCTTCGAGCACGACCTGGCGGTTTGGCATGCCGTCGGTTTCGCCCTTCAGGTATTCGTCAACCGGCGTGCCGTTGCGGTGCACGCTGACCGTTGGGAATCCATCAGCAAAGGTGCGAATGGCCTTGTCGACTGCTGGTGAGCCGAGTTTGCTGTCTAGCCAGAACAGCGCCATTCCCATCACCTGCGGATTGCGCTGGCGTCGATACAACGCAACGACCTGATGCTGTATCTCGTCGATCAATCCCATCGCATTGATGCTGGCGGCCTTGACGGCCTTTTCCGGGTAGTTCACCAGGTCGCGCTTCTGGTTCATCTTCTGCGCGAAGATACGCGCGGCGTGGAAATTGGCGAAGATGACGTTGCCGCTCTGGCCGAACAATGCGTCATCGAATTGATAGCGGTCGCGGACCTTGCGGGCAATATGAAACTCCATAGTCTAATGATAATGCCGCTTCACGCGCTCCTGCCAATTTTCCATAAACGAGTTAAAATGCGCAGTATGACTAACGGAACCGGCGCGATGCATTTGCATCATCATCATGCTAAGAAGCTTGTGGGCTTGGGCTGAGCGCCAGGTATTCATTGGGACGCACACGGCGCAGGTCACAAGCCTGCGCCGTTTTATTTTTCGTTACCGGTAGCCGTCAGGGATGACGGCGTTCCATCAGGAGCACCAGACATGAAAACAAAAATAGGATCCGTAAAAGGAGCGCGCGAGTTTTACCCCGAGATGATGGCGCTGCGCAACTGGCTGTATACCAACATGCGCGCGGCGTCACAGCGGTTTGGCTATCAGGAATGGGATGGGCCGTTCCTCGAGACGATTGACTTATACGCTGCCAAATCCGGCGAGGAACTTGTCAAGGAACAGGCCTTTGTATTTCCCGATCGAGGCGGCGACCTGATCACTCTGCGACCGGAGCTGACGCCGTCGCTGGCGCGCATGGTCGCGGCGCGCCAGGGTCAGTTGCCTCGCCCCATTCGCTGGTGGAGCTTCGGTCCGTTCTGGCGTTACGAGCGCCCGCAGAAGGGGCGCTCACGTGAGTTCTTCCAATGGAACGTCGATCTGCTCGGCGTGGATAGCCCGACAGCCGATGCTGAACTAGCCGCCGTCAGCGCGACGTTTTTCCAACTCATCGGGCTGACGCCGGGCGAGGTGAAGATACAGTTCAACAATCGCCGGCTGATGGACGCCGAGGTGTCCGCGCTCGGATTGGCTGAGAAGAAGAAGGACGTATTTCGCCTGATCGACCGGCGCGACAAAATGACGCCCGAGGCGTGGGACAAGTACGCCGGCGACATGGGCGTCAGTCCAGAGCAATTGACCGGGATCAAGACCCTGCTGGCAGATCGCGAACTGTGGCGCAAATCGACGGAGACCGTCGCGTTTGTCGAAGCGGCGCGCCTGCTCGGCATCGGGGACTACCTGGAGTATGAGCCAACGGTGGTGCGCGGGTTGGACTATTACACCGGCACTGTGATGGAAGGGCGCGACCGCAACGGCGAGTTCCGCGCCATCTTCGGAGGCGGACGTTACGACAACCTGCTCAGCGACGTTGGCGGTGATCGCATCCCGGGCGTCGGGTTCGCCATGGGCGATATGGTGATCGGGCTTGTGGCACAGAAGTTTGGCAGAATTCCCGCCTTCCGCACCTCGCCTGCCGAGATTCTGGTGACCAACTTTAACGAAGCCGGGCTGCCCGAGGCGCTCAAGCTGGCGCAGGAGTTGCGCGCCGCCGGGTTGTGCGCCGAGTGGTACCCTGAGGCAGTCAAGCTCGACAAGCAACTGAAATATGCCGACGCGACGGGCGTGCGCTTCGCGGCGATTGTCGGGCCGGACGAAGCGGCGAGGGGCGTGATCGCGGTAAAAGATCTGCAGGCGCGCACGCAGCAGTTCACTCCGCGCGCCGACCTGTCCGCACTGGTTTCAATGATTCGGGGACAATGAGGGCGCCATGCCAACAGCACGCGAAATAGCAGATGTGTTTGAGACAATCGCGCCGATCGAGTCCGGTATCAAAGGCGATGAACTCGGTTTCGTATACGGCGATTCCGGGCAAGATGTGCGCGGCATTGCGTGCATGTGGATCGTGACGACGCAGAGCATCGTTGCTGCGGTTGAGGCCGGGGCTAATATGATCATCTGCCACGAGAGCATCTGGATGTCTCCGCAGGAAAGTCCGTGGTACGACGGCCCGGCGGAGGATGGCCTCCATTCCAACCTCGTCCGCAAGGAATTGCTCGACCGCACCGGCATGGTCGTGTATCGCAGCCACTCGAACTGGGACGCACTGCGCGGCGATGGCGTGCCCGATCAGGCTGTGGCCGCCCTGGGCATCGACGGGCTGCGCGAGTCAGCGCGCCAGAAGTTCTTCGCGGTGCACGAACTGCCTGAGTCGCGCAGCATCGCGTGGCTGTTCCAAAAAGCGCAGGCTGGCCTGGGGTATGGGGCGTGCCGCATTTTCGGAGACCCTACCCGCATGGTGCGCCGTTTCGCCTTCCTGATCGGCGGGTTTGGCGAGAACCAATTACACATGCCGCAGGCTGCGCGCGACCTCGGCGCTGAGGCGCTCATCATCGGCGAGATGAGCGAGTTCATCGTCATCGCCTGCCTTGAAATGGGACTGCCGGTCATCGAGACGCTGCACAGTGTCAGCGAAATGCCCGCCATCCGCCGGCAGGCGCAGTTGCTGGCTGCGCGCCTGCCCAACGTGCCGGTGTACTTCATCCCCAGCGGCGTGACCGCGATG
>Ga0114951_10003543_pt1 | contig 16069 bp, 16 predicted proteins | sample AM7aDNAmetaG_FD_88677 | JGI IMG/M metagenome (GOLD analysis project Ga0114951, IMG submission 88677) | Freshwater microbial communities from Finland to study Microbial Dark Matter (Phase II) - AM7a DNA metaG | ecosystem: Environmental > Aquatic > Freshwater > Lake | place: Finland: Lake Alinen...
ATCAAGCACCCAGCTCTCACACTTTTCCATACTGCTCCCTGTCCATTATTCCCCAGGCTCCATATTCCCTTAATTTTTTACTATAACAATGATTGCCTTTTTGCTCAAGGCTGTTTTCCCGAGCTGTTTTCCCGAGTCAGGGGGGATTCTTTGCATTGATTGCTTGACCTTTAATGTAATTAATTTTATGTTTATTGAAATTTTAAACAATTTTTACTGCACCATCAATCAAAGAGGAGCACCAACATGAATCTTCAAAGAATTTTTATCTGCCTGTTGGCTGTTTGCGCGATTCAGGGATGCGCGTTTATTTCAATACCGCTTTCATCAAGAACACAGCCCTTGGAAGAAAAGGTGCTTGAAGGCGAAGGCCGAAACAAGATACTGCTGATAGATATTTCAGGCGTAATTTCTTCTGAAAAAAAACGTTCATTCGCCGACCTTGATACAGGACCTGATATGGTTTCGCGTGTCAAAGAGGAGCTTAACCAGGCAGCTGAAGACGAAAAAGTAAAGGCCGTGATCCTCAAAATCAACAGCCCCGGCGGCACTGTCACGGCTAGCGATATCATCTATAAGGAAATTCTGAAATTTAAGAAAAAAACCGGCGCCTACGTTACCGCCTCGCTTATGGATATAGCCGCTTCGGGCGGCTACTATATCGCCTGCGCGTCCGACACGATAGTTGCCCACCCCACGACAGTTACGGGCAGCATCGGCGTTATTGCCATGAAATTCAATGTTAAAGGTCTTATGGACAAACTGGGAGTGCAGGAGGATTCAATTAAATCAGGAGATATGAAAGACATACTTTCGCCTTTCAGGCCCATGACCGCAGATGAACACAAGGTCATACAAAACATTATCGATTCTTTGCAGATGCAGTTCATGGAGGCTGTTGTGCACGGACGCAAAGAGCTGTCTCTTGACAAGTTGAAACCTCTGGCCGACGGTCGGGTCTTTACGGCACAGCAGGCCCTTGATGCTCAGCTCATCGACGACATCGGCTATCTTGACGATGCAATTGAAATAACCAAAAAGGTGAAAGACCTTAAAGAAGCGCGAATCATCACCTATCGCCGTCCACCGGCATATAAAAATAATATCTATTCACAGACAAGCTTCAGCATCTTCAACTTCGGCGACAGCGAATTTGTCTCATACCTGCCCGTGCGGTTCATGTATTTGTGGAATCCCTGAGACTAAAACTAATACAATGACCGACAAAATATCGTTTCAAAGCATAAACCAAACCATCATTCTTGCCTAAATCACGATGCCGACTATTGCCATTGACAACTGTACAATACACTACCGCATGTCCAAGTGGGCATCGGCTGACACTCCTGCCGCCATCTGCCTTCACGGCTCAGGAGCAGACAGCGTAGTCTGGGGCTATCAGGTAAGCAGGCTCAGTAAACAGATCCGCATCATTGCCCCCGATCTTCCCGGCCATGGCCAAAGCGAAGGCGAGGCTCTCGACAGCGCGGAAGCATATGCGCTATGGTTTAACCGCTTTGCACAGGCGCTGGAGCTGGATACGTTCTTTTTGATGGGACACTCCTTCGGGGGGGCAATCGTGCAGGAATACGCGCGCCTGCATCCGGAAAAACTGAAAGGGATAATTCTTATTGCCACCGGCACTGTATTCAAACTTTCAAACGTTTACCGTGAGCTGCATGCAAACGGAATCGATGTCGAAAATCTTCATAGCGCAGAAATTCCGCACTCCATCCGGCAGGGCTATGCGATCCTGAAAAAAGTGAGTGGCCCACTGCTGCATGCCGACCTTATGGCCGCAGGCTGCTTTGACAGCACGCCATGGATAGCATCGGTGCAGGTGCCCGCGCTGGTGCTGTGGGGCAACGCCGACTTCATCACCCCGCGAGAACTTCCGGAAGCGCTGGCTCAAGCGCTTCCGCAGGCTTCTTTCCAAATAATTGAGGGCTCAGGTCATGTTCTCATGGTGGAGGCGCCGAAGCCGTTCAACACTGCCGTAGCTGAGTTCATCTCATCATGGCAATCCTGAGGCCGCAGTTAAATCCTTTTTATATGTGCGAGTGCTGCTGCGACCGACTGCAGCAGAATTAAAAAGGGCCCGGTGCAGACACCGAACCTCTCATACTGTCGATGGGTGAGGTGCGTAAATTTCGACATCCGCAATCAGAAGTACAACAGCCAGTTACGGCTTGATGCGGATGTAATAAATCATGCCTCTATAATCACCTCCACATCTAACCGGAATAAGCAGCATCTGCCCTATGCTGCCTTCAAAAAGCGTGGTCTCAACAAAAGCTTCTTTGCCAAGCTTCACCGCACGGATGAAAACAGCCTGCGCATCGTCCCGGGTTAGATCAAAGCGGTAATTCTGCAAGCTGTTTTCAGCAGGAAACCCGAAGCGCGTGGTAACAGTCTCATCAACCCACTGCACGCAGTACAGGCCGGGATTGTTGCTGTAAAACTCCTCGAGCAGCGACAGCAGGTGGAGTTTGTCTTCGGCTTCAATGGCGCCGCACATTTCTTCAAGGGCCACAAACTCGCGAAAGGCCTGATTCATCTCTTTCAGGCCAAGCTCCTCTAGCGTTTTTTTGCCGTTGACACCCTCTTTCTCAGCCTTGGTCAGAACTATCCGCCATGGTGTTCCATTAAACGTCACAGTATCCCAGTATGCATATTTCTTTACGCTTTCCTTAAGTCCCTTGTCTAAAAAATCGTAAGTCGTCATTCCCTGGGGCGCACTTGCGATGGCCTGTGCTGCAGCAAGAAGGCTCGGGAACGGCTTATACAGCTCATCATGAAAAATATTTCGACCAATCTCTTCCATATCAGGGTCATAGATGATTTTTCCCGCAGGCTCCATTACCCAGAGATCGACGGGGACTCCTGCAATCCTGGGTTCAATGATGTTTTTCAACAATGATTCGGGCCGCAGCAGCATGCTCAGCGACCCAAGATATACGTCATCGTCGTCAAGCACCGGATACTGCACTGAAACGGCGCAGTATCCCTCCACGGTCTGAAACTCCCAGGACATGGACGGTCTTTTCTCATCAAACATTTTTTTAATATGCTCCTGCCAGGAAATATCCGTGCCCTGCAATTTCTTGTAATAGGCTGGTTCAACCACCTGCATAATGCCGTTTGGATTGATAAATGCCACATCAATGGCATACGGATGTTTTCTGCAGAGCTTTTTCAGAATCCTGCTGATCTTTGCCGTATCAGAACCGGCATCAGCAATCTCATCTGTACCGTTGTCCATATCATTTTGAATGCTTTTAAAAACGGCATCAATGGCCTGCACCGCATCGTTGAGAGCGACAGGTTCGCTGCTGGGGACGGCCTTTAATTGTACCATGCATCCCTGAGCAAAAAACAAAAGGCACAGCGGCAAAAACATTTTTTTCATTGTGCGTATCCTTTCAGCGGTTATGTGCGACAGATCGCTTCACTGCTACATGACCTAGCATAGTGGACATCGTCAGTCAAAAAATAAATGCTTTTAAACAAACAGTTTTTGAGCTATAACAATTATCGTTACGGGAACCGGAAACGGTTTAATAGGGAAGACGGTGAAAGTCCGTCGCGGACCCGCCGCTGTAACCGGGAACAAAAGCCGCACAACTGATGCCACTGTTCGACAGAATGGGAAGGCGCGGCTGGAGAATGATCCGGAAGCCAGAAGACCTGCCCGAAACATACATGGCGCATAACCCGTGGTAGGGCTGCACCGCCTGTTATGGGACGGATGAAAAACGGCATCCCCCTGTCTGGCAATGACCAGGCCGGGGGATTTTTTTATGACAAACAAGGAACCTGTGATGAAAAAAAGCGCCTTTATAGCCGCCGCATTTTCACTAATAATTCTATTACTGGCACTGCCCAACCCTGCATATGCCATGCATATCATGGAGGGTTTTCTGCCACCTGCATGGTGCCTTTTCTGGTGGCTTGCGTCTGCGCCTTTTTTGATTGCAGGGTTCCTCAAAATAAAAAAAATTATACGTGATCGGCCTGAAGCAAAAATGCTGCTTGCTTTTGCCGGAGCATTCATATTCGTGCTCTCTGCCCTAAAACTGCCATCGGTTACGGGCAGCTGTTCTCACCCGACAGGCACAGGGCTGGGGGCCATACTGTTCGGCGCGCTGCCCATGTCGGTCATGGGTTCCATAGCTTTGCTGTTTCAGGCCCTGCTGCTTGCCCACGGCGGCATTACAACGCTCGGGGCAAATACTTTTTCCATGGCAGTTTGCGGCCCCATGGTTGCAGCAGGCATCCATTGCTTGACGCGCAGGTTGCGTATCAAGCAATGGATATGCGTATTCTTAAGCGCCTGCCTTGCCGATCTCTGCACTTATGTCGTCACATCGCTCCAGCTTGCTGCAGCTTTTCCGGCAGAACATGGCGGCATGATCCTATCATTTTTTAAATTTGCCGGCATTTTTGCCGTAACACAGCTGCCGCTGGCCATTAGCGAAGGATTGCTCACGGTTGTGGTTTTCAATGTACTATCAGTTTATAGCGCAGATGACCTTTGCACCCTTTCTGTTTTTAGCCGGAGGGAGGCCTGAAATGAATGCTCGTCGAACAGGGATACAGAATATTGTGTTTCTTTTTTTTGCAGTGGCACTTGCGATTGCACCATTTATTATTAAATCAGGAGCTGAATTTACAGGCGCCGATAAACTTGCCGAACAGGCAATAACTCAATTAAGGCCCGATTACAAGCCCTGGATAAAATCGCTCTGGAAACCGCCAAGCAGTGAAATCGAAAGCCTGCTTTTCACCCTCCAGGCAGCTCTTGGTGCAGGGTTTATCGGATACTATCTCGGCTCCCGCAGAAGCCGCAAAAAGAAGTCACACAATGATCGCTCCTGACACCTTGGCCTATACAAACCGACTTGTTAAAACGCACCCGGCTGAGAAATGCCTTCTTGCGGCAAGCATGCTCTGCCTGAACCTCGCAACGCCTGCGGTCATGCCGGTATGCTGCATGATTTTTTGTTTCATGTGCTGCCTGACCATATTTAAAGCTCGGATACCTGCGGTGGTCTACGCTAAACTGCTGTTAACGCCTCTTTTTTTTCTATGCGTTGGAGCAGGAACTGTCATGATTGATCTATCTGCCGATCATTTTGCTTTTATATCTATAAGCTCTCAGGGTCTTCACACGGCCATCATTATTGTCTGCCGCGGATTGGGTGCGGTGTCATGTCTGCTTTTTCTATGTTTAACCACCCCTGTTGCCGATATTACCTGGTTGCTAGCCAAACTCCGGGTGCCGGGGCTCCTGATTGAACTTCTTGATCTGACCTACCGCTGCATCTTCATACTTGCTGATTCTGCTGCAACAATAACTACGGCGCAGGCATCACGCCTGGGATATGCTACCATGAATGCAACCAACCGCTCTCTGGGAACCCTTTCAGCAGCTTGCATCATACGTTCGTTTGTGAACGCTCGTCTGATGCAGCAGGCCTTTGACAGTCGCTGCGGCGAGGGTCCGATGCGTGTGATGCATACGCCGTGTCCGATTTCAAAAAAAAATATTATCGCCGTAATGATGGCTTCAATTATCATTGCTGCATGCAGCTTTATCGGGTGACCTGACCATGTCTCGGCCATACATTATTGAAGCCCAAAACGTCAGCTATACATACCCTGACGGCACCACCGCGCTCAGTACTGTTTCAACCGGCATCAAGCAGGGAGAAAAAATTGCCGTTCTCGGCGAAAATGGCGCAGGTAAGACAACCTTGTTTCTTCATTTTAACGGCATTTTGAGACCTGCCAGCGGCACAATCCTTTTTAACGATAAAACGGTTTTGTATGATCGCCGTTCCCTTCGTGAACTGCGGAGCAAAATTCAGATTGTTTTCCAGGATCCAGACACTCAACTTTTTTCCGCGCGTGTATACCAGGACATATCATTTGGAGCATTGAACCTGGGACTGCCACAGGACGAGGTGAAGAGGCGGGTAGATGCTGCGCTGCTAACCGTTGATATTGAACATTTGCGTGATAAAGTAACGCACTCTCTCAGTCATGGCGAAAAAAAACGTGTTGCTATTGCCGGAGCTCTGGTCATGAACCCAGAGGTATTGATCATAGATGAACCCACAGCATGTGTCGATCCGCGTCATCAGCAGAATCTGCTGGATCTTTTCGACAAGCTTAACAGTAAGGGAACAACCATCCTGCTCTCGACCCATGACGTTGAACTGGCTTGGCAATGGGCAGATAGACTCATTGTCATGCATAAAGGTACAATTGCGCGTGAAGGAGACCCTTATACGATTTTCTCAAATGAGCATCTTACGCAAAAAACCGGCCTGTGCAAACCACTGGCACTGGAAGTGTTCGATGCTTTGCGGCAACAAACAAGCATCCCCTCTGATGCTGCCCCACCCAGAAACAAACAAACATTACTGGCGATGCTTAATAAAAAACTTTGATAAAACTAAATTCAACTTGCTTCCCATAAAAAAAAATGTATGCTAACTATTATAATTTCAGATATATTAAATTTACAGCAAATACAAGGAATGGTTTTTTTAACCGTTCAGGATTGAATTATCCATATGAACTGCAAATTAATTGCAGATAGAAGTGTTCGGGACGAAAACCTTTTTTAAAAATCGTTCTGAGATTCGCAGGTTTTGGTAATCCACCGTGTCAGAGAAACCGACAAATCAAGAAGTCCTGTTTTTTTTGTTTAAACACTACTTGATTTCAGCAACAAGAGATTTCATTAATTGAATTATATTTGACGATAAACTAATGAGCCATTTTATTGCCATCATGATGTACTATAAAAATTTCTTATTAAATATGCTTTTCAAAGGGCTCGAAATCCAAAAAAAATGTTGCTAATTAAAAGCTTTAGTGTACTATCTAATTGCACACAAATCAAAGATTGGGTAACGACATGAAAAAATTCTGCAAATCGATCATAAGCATAGTTGCCTTCCTTGTTTGCTTTATCAGCACAAACGACACAGTATGCTTTTCTCTGCAACCGTTGAATGATAATACAACGTCGATTGAACAATCACTTGCAATCAAGAATAACCGGGTTGAAATGCCACTGCAAAGCGTTATTTTACTGGGGCTGAAAAACAACCTGAATATAAACTTTGCAAGCTATACGCCTCAAATCTCACAGACCAATATTCAAAATGAAGAGGGCAAATTCGACACACTGCTCAAAACACAGTACCAAAAGACCCGCAGTGTTTCACAAATAAGCAGCGCACTTGGCGGCACTTCCAGCCCGGTTTTAAAAGAGGAACGACACAACTGGGATGGTTCACTGCAAAAAAAATTCGTGACCGGTACCCAGGCTGAGTTGAAAGCGACGCAGGAAGAATATTTGACTGACTCTGCAGTTCAAGGCTTGAAACCGCAGTTCAAAAATACTATCGCCATGTCGCTTACCCAGCCGCTGCTGAAGGATTTCGGCATTGGTATCAATGAAACTTTTATCAAGATAGCTAATCTCAATTACGAGGTTTCGGAGCTTGATTTCCGCAATCAGGTCATGAATGTCATCTACCAGATTGAGTCTTTTTACTGGGATCTTTATTACCGGATTCAGGACCTGAAAGCCAAAGAAGATTCTCTCAAGCAGGCTGAGGAACTGCAGCGCGAATTTAAAATCCGCATCGATGCAGGAGCTCTTGCACCAATAGAAATCTATCAGGCAGATGCCAATGTTGCACAGCGCAAGCAGGAGGTTATCGTGGCACAGTCGCAGGTACAGGCTGCGCAGGACTATTTGAAAGCAGCTCTCAACCTCTATGATAAAAAAGAATACTGGGATGTTGACATTGTTCCTTCCGACCAGCCCAATATTATCGACATGAAGCCGTCGGTTGATGATTGCGTCAAAACAGCTTTTGAAAACCGCCCCGACATCAAGCAGGCGCAATTAGGCATCAAATCATCAGACCTGCAGGTAAAATATGCAAAAAATCAGAAACTTGCGCGGTTTGATGTTTTTGGCTCCCTGGGCTCTAGCGGCATCGCAGGAACTCCTGCATCTACAGCAGGCGTCTTTGGACCTTTTTACCAGGGCACCAAAAGCCCTTATAGCGGGCAGTGGGATACGGCACGCAACACCATGGCCAACGGCGATTACTACAACTACACACTTGGCGTTAAGATTGAATTTCCCCTCGAAAACAATATGGCTAAAAGCCAGTATCAAAAAGCAAAGGTTCAGTCCTATCAAGCAGCTACAAACCTGCAAAGCGTAGAAAATACTGCTATAAATGAAGTTCGTGAAGCGCTTCGCCGGATTGAAACAAGCTATAAGGTTGTCGATTCAGCAACAGCAAACCTGAAATTTACAAAAGAAAAGCTCTGGGCTGAGCAAAAAAAGTATGATGTGGGCATGTCTACGGCCCGTGATGTGTTTGACTTTCAGAGAGACGTTGCCCAGGCGCAAAGCACCTTGGCCCTTGCAAAATCTGAACACAGCAAATCTATTGTAAATCTTGGGAGGGTTACCGGCGTACTGATCGAACAAAAGGGTTTGCAGTATAAGTAAAATAATTCCGGTGAGGCATATTTAACAGCAGCAAAATAAATTACTATAAAGAGAAACAGCTATGGAAGAACACGTAACATTTAAAAACGTAAATGAACTTATCGGCGTAATTCATCGCTACATGCGACGCTTTCTTGAATCGAACATGAAAAAATTCGACATTACACCGCCGCAGTTTGAAGTTCTCATGACCCTATGGAATGAAGACGGCGTTGTCTTGAGCGAACTCGGACGCCGTCTATCACGGGATGGTCCAACTATAACAGGCATTATCGACCGTATGGAAAAGAAAAAACTTCTGGTGCGCAAACGCAGTCTGCGTGACCGCCGTGTGATACAAGTTTACCTGACTCCCCTTGCATGGGAGATAAAAGAAAATTTGATGAAAATGCAGGCAGAAGCCGGGCGGGACGTAGCTGGTGATTTTACAGAACAGGATGTGGCGACGCTTGAAGACCTGTTGCGCAAAGTGCTTACCAATGTCGAGGAAAAAATAGTACCTCGCATTGATCAGTAAACATAATTATTTGTAATATCTTCATTTTATTTTAATACCGTCTCGAAGGCCAAAAAGTATTTTCAAGTTACCTGAAAATATGTTATGCTTAAATAGTTTTACGCTAAGTAAATAATTCTTAAGTATTCTGTCAGGCAAAAACCAAAGTTTCAGAAAGGAGAAGCAACTGATGGCATTAGAAAAAGTTGAATACGATGCGGGGCATTGCCAGAGATGCTCAACCTGCAAATGGTCGCATCTGTGGGAGATCAAGAGCCATAGATTTGCCCGCAACTGTCCGTCTGTCTGGTATGGAAAATACGATGCCTATGCAGCCCAGGGAAAAAATGATATCACCACAGGACTCCTCAAGGGTGAGCTCAACTGGGAACAGGACAATGAAAAGCTCCTTGAAGTCATTTACCGCTGCCCGGTCTGTGCCGCCTGCGACATCAATTGTAAGCGCATTATGGACCTTGACATCATCGGCGTACTTGATGCACTTCGAGAAGAGGCATGCGAAAAGGGTTACGGACCCCTTCCCGCTCACAAGGAGTTTATCCAGAGCATCATGAACTATGACAATGTCTGGAAGCAGCCGCGCACGCGCCGCTCCAACTGGGCAAAGAAACTTGATGTAAAGGATCTGTCAAAGGCAGGCGAAAAGGCTGACGTGCTCTACTATGTCGGCTGCACCTATGCCTACAAGCCCGGTTTTGAGAAAGTTCCCCAGGCAACTGCAAAAATCCTTAAAGCTGCAGGCGTCGATTTCGGGATTCTCGGAGCCAAGGAAGTATGCTGCGGTGGTATTGCAGACAATGTCGGCGACAAGAAAAGCTTTGAAGAAATCGCCATGAAAAACATAAAAATGTTCGAGGAAATTGGTGCAAAAACCATTGTGACCAACTGCCCCGGCTGCTTCATGACTTTTTCAGAGAAGTATGCACATCTGCAAAAGAAGGACACCAAGGATTTGCCCTATGTGGTGAAGCACTCAACCCAGTTCATCGCAGAGCTTATCGAGGCAGGAAAACTCAAGTTCAAAAAGCCTCTTGACCTGCAGGTAACCTGGCATGATCCCTGCCATCTTGGCCGCCGCGGCGAACCCTACACGCACTGGGAAGGCAAGCGCATTGCCTACGGTCTGACCGAGCCCCCGCGTGAAATGAACCGCGGTGTCAACGGCGTGTATGATGCACCGAGAAATATCCTGAAGGCAATCCCCGGCGTGAAGCTTGTTGAGATGGAGCGCATAAAAGAATATTCATGGTGTTGCGGGTCAGGCGGCGGCGCAAAGTCGGCCTATCCCGATTTCGCCCTTGCAACAGCCAAGGAGCGCGTTGAAGAAGCCGAAGCAACAGGCGCCGGCACCATTTCAACGGCCTGCCCCTGGTGCGAAGCAAACCTTACGGACGGTATCGATGCCACCGGCTCAAAAATGAAGGTCCGGGATATTATTGATATCATTTCAGAGGCACTGTAAAATTTTTTAGATAAACATCTGAAGTATACAAAACCGGGATTCAACAGTGTTGAATCCCGGTTTTGTTTCATAAATTCGCTATCGCTGCTGTTAAAACCGGACAGTGGGCGGCAGCATATGAATTATAAAACTTTCCGCCGGAACGCCAAGCTGCACGCCGCCCTTGAAAAACCTGTTTTCCATAAAAACAAATTTAACCATCTCGCTTCGGTAGGTCTGCATCTCTGCGGCCTGCTGCTGTGTAAACGCAGTATCTTTGCGTCTGTCAACAATCTGGAAATAGCCTGTAAAAATAGCACGGGCAGCCTCGAAATAAAAATCCTGGTTGGTTTCCTGCCCTGAAAGGGCAAGACCGATGCCGTAGCCCACGCCCATGCCGGGCTCAGATACCTGATACATTTTCATATAGCTCTCCGGGAGATCAGGGTAGGTTCGGCCATATTTTTTGGAGACTGCGCCGATATGCTTGTGAAGATCGAGCCGGTCTTCCTGGTAAGAAACAACCGGAAAAACGTCAAAAAAACCAGGGCAGCGTAATTCGCCCTGCTCCTGAACCTGTTCAAACACTGCAGTCAGCATCGGCACCAGGGGATTTGAAGGAAATATCTGAACGCCCAGCCACTGAATGCTGGTTTCATAGTTGCGCTTCGGCAGTGTTACCGTTGCGGTTATCTCAGAGACGCATGCTTTTTCAAAAATCGTACCCCGAAGAGACTGAACCGAAACTCTGCCGCTATGAGTAGAAAACTCCCATTTGTGCTGCTTAAAATCATGCCCCGGCTCATAGTGAAGTAGCTTGTCTGAAAACTCTTTTTTTAATGCAAGAAGTGTCTGGTTTTGAAGCATGGGAAGTTTCCTTTACATAAAATCCTCAAAAACAGGCGACTGCTGCTTATACTCTTCAGCCAACTCCGTTATGACAATCAATCGTGAAAAACTGCTGCAAGCCGCTCACACGCATCTTCGACAGTAAGACCGTTGATCTGCAAAACCTTATGACGTGAAGCAGCGCCTCTTGCTATTTGGATTTGTGATTTTGCGATGCCCAGCACTTTTGCCATGAACCGGCAGCATTCGGCATTCGCCTCGCCATCAACGGGCGGTTTTGTGAGTTTGATTTTCAATGCTCCGTCATGCATACCGACAATCGAGCATTTGGAAGAGCGTGGCAAAACGATAACACAGATACCAAGCCCATCAGGATTTTCATGAAAAACACCAGCAAACTCAAGACTCTTCATGGTCATTTTCAAGCAGCTTGCTATGTGAATCAATAAGAGATTTCAATGATGACTGAAACTGAATCTTTCTTTGATTAAGCTCGTTGATCTCATCATAAGCCTTCGCCCTTTCGCGCTCAAACTCCGACTTCATAATGGAGACCTCAGTGCGGGCGTCATCCAGCAACCTCTGTGCCTCAAACTGCGCAACGTCTTTCTGCTGCGAAGCTTGTGCGAAGAATTCGGAGGTTTTCATCTGGGCTTCTGAAATGATACGAGCGGATTCTTGCTGGGCCTCCTCCAGGACTTTCAACGCTTCTGCCTGAGCGGTTTCCCTGGCATTTAAGGAGCAATCATTATTTTCATTAATTCTGCTCTGCTCATCTGAGATTATACGCGCTGCTTCCTGGCGGGCATCATCAAGGAGCTTTTTAGCCTCAACCTGGGCGCTTTCTTTCTCTTGAACGGAGCATTCATAGACTTCACTGGCATTTTTTTGAGCATCACCTAAAATTCTGTCAGCCTCATCACGAGCATCATCCATAATCTTGATGGCCTGCTGAATGGCTTTATCCTTTGTAGCGGCGGCATCATCAAAATGAGCAGCTGCCCGCTGCTGTGCGTCATCGAGAATCCGTTCGGCTTCTTCCCGCGCATCTTTTACTAAAGCGCTTGTATCGCTCTCTGTTTTTGCTTTCAGTGCGCTTACTTCTTCTTGCTGTATAGTCAAAAGCGCGCGGTTCTCGCTAAGTATGAGCTCAGCTTCAGAACGTGCATCGGCAAGTACGCGCTCTGCATCCTTTGCAGCCCTGTCTTTCAAATCCTCGATCATCTTCTGAACGGCCATCAGGGCAGAGTTGAGACCATCTTCTTTTTTTCGGTGCTGTTCAACCTCACGGCGCAGAAGCATGAGTTCGTCATACAGCCGTGCATTTTCATGCATCTGGCGACCCATCTCCAGGGCAACAACATCGAGAAAGGAGTTAACAGCCTCAATGTCATAGCCCCTAAACCTGATCAGGAACTTCTGCTGAAGAACATCAGTGGCTGTAAGTGAAACACTGTTGGCTTCCGTGTCGGGTTTGATACTAACAGCATGTTTTTTTTTCATGGCATCTGCAACCTGAGTGCAATCTGTTGAAGCGTCCCAACAAGAAAATTATCAAGAAAACTTATAATCAGAAAAACAATGATTGGTGAAAAATCGAAACCACCAAAAAAAAGGGGTAAATAGCTCCGTAGACGGTTCAGGACAGGGTCTGTGGCAGCTTGTAAAAAACGAACAATAGGATTATAGGGATCCGGATTCACCCACGAAATGACTGCGCGTGCAATGACTATCCACAGGTAGATGGTCAGCACATAATGGAGTAAAACAGCTATTGCGTTTAAAAAATTTGCCAATACAAACATAGGCACCTCATTTTTATATTATCGTCCAATTATACAGCGATCATAAATAATTTTAAGACCGCGAAGGGTTAACTGCCCGTCAACCTCATCAATAACCTGTGTATGGGGCATAATCAGCGGGGCAAGACCGCCTGTAGCAATCACGCGAGGGTTTTCACCCCTTTCAGTTTTCATCTGCGAAACAATGCCCTCAACAAGGCAGACATAGCCGATTACAATCCCCGATTGCATGCTCTCAATGGTTGTTCGGCCGATTACATGTTCAGGATAGGCAAAATCTATGCGCGGCAGTTTTGCAGCCTTAGCAAAAAGGGCCTCGCCTGCTGTCATAATGCCCGGCGCAATCGCGCCGCCAAGATAGCGCCCGTCGGCGTCCACATAATCAAAAGTTGTTGCCGTGCCCAGATCGATTACGATTAGCGAGCATCGGCACTTATCATAGGCTGCAACAGCGTTAACAATACGATCCGCACCTAATGTAAGTGGCGTGTCATAACAGAGTATTATCCCCGTATCAGTGCTTGTGTTAACAATCAGCGGTATTTTATTAAAATACTTAGTGCAAACATCTGTAAATGCAGCTTCAACCTGCGGAACAACCGATAGCATGACGATGGCTTCAACAACAGTAAATGACGAGCCCTGTGCAGCAAAAAGCCCATGCAGCAGGATTCCGTACTCGTCGGCAGTGCGGCGTCCATCGGTTACAAGCCTCCATTGGTAAACTAAATCATTACCAGAAAACAGTCCAAAAACGATATTTGTGTTGCCGATATCAATGGCAAGAAGCATAAACTGCCTTTTTTTAAAAAAAGCACTATCTATGGTTATTTAATTTTTTGTTTTTAATCTTGAATCTTAAACCCGCTCTATTAGCATGCTCATATCAACTGCTCGCGCCGAATGCGTAATAGCTCCCGATGAAATAAAATCAACTCCCGTTGCTGCAATTGCTGCAATTGTATCAAGCGTCACATTGCCGGAAGCTTCAAGGGGCACACGGCCTGCAGCTATCGCAACAGCTCTCTTCATGTCCGCAAGGCTCATATTATCAAGCATAATGACATCTGGCAGGGCATTAAGCGCCTCCTGCAATTCGGCAAGGTCGCGCACCTCGACTTCAACCGATAGCAGTGGGCTCAGCTGACTGCGGGCTTTTGCAATAGCCGCCGTTATGCCGCCGCAGGCTGCGATATGATTTTCCTTAATAAGCAGAGCGTCAAACAGTCCCATGCGATGATTGGTGCCACCGCCGCAGCGCACCGCCTCTTTTTCTAGCATGCGCCATCCTGGCGTGGTCTTGCGGGTGTCAAGCAGCACGGTCTTGTAAGGCTTGAGCTTTTCAACATACTGCCGTGTAAGTGTCGCAATGGCACACATATGCTGCATAAAGTTAAGGGCCGTTCGCTCGCCGGTCAGCAGCGTGGCAAAAGGGCCCTCAAGCTCAGCAATGGGTTCCCCTATATGAACGACAGAGCCTTCATCCTTCAAAAAATGGCAGGTAACAGCCGCGGATAAAAAAGCGAAAACTCTCTCAAACGGAGCAAATCCTGCGGCAACAAGTTCTTCCTTTGCAATGACGCGAGCCCGGCCGCGTGCATCTCCGGCAATGAGAAGCCTGGTTGTTTTATCTCCACTACCGATGTCTTCGGCAAGGGCAAGACGGATAAGCGTATCAATAGACAAATCAAATGATTTCATACAGCTACTTGCAAAGCTTAATTATGCGATCAAGGTTGTCGCGAAGCTTTTCCTCTATTTCCCGATAGCCAGCAATCTTCTCTTTTTCCTTAGCAACAACGGCTTCAGGCGCCCGGCTCATAAAACTTTCATTGCCCAGTTTATTGGCCACAAATGAAATATCTGCAAGAACCTTGTCCAATTCTTTCTGCAACCGCCTGCGCTCTTCATCAAAATCTATAACTCCTTCAATGTCCAGATAAATTTCAAGCGGTCCCACCACGGCAGTGGCTGCTGTTTCGGGCTTGGTAAACTGTCGGTGAACGGCTACGTCTTTAAGCCCCGCCAAACTGCACAACAGTGCTGAAAGCTCAGTAATCCTTTGAGCTGACTCTTCATCATGGGCCAGTATATCAACATGAGGCCTGCCCCTGGGGGGCACGCCTATTTCGCTGCGCATATTTCTGATAGCGCTTACTACTTGTATCAACATGTCTATTTCGTCTTCAGCTGCTGTATCGACTTCACCGGCATTAAACTCAGGAAACTTTGTTGTAACAATGCTCTCACCAGCGCCGGGCAGCTTCTGCCAGATCTCCTCAGTCACAAAAGGCATAATGGGATGAAGCAGCTCCAGAGAGCTCTTCAGCACATGCAGCATTACCTGCTGTGTTATTTCTCTCCTGCGGGGATTTTCCTTCTGGTACAGATCATTTTTTGCCATCTCCAGATACCAGTCGCAGAACTCATGCCAGACGAAATGATAGAGATTGTTTGCCGATTCATTGAACCGGTACTCATCATAGCTCTCAGATACTTTTTTGATAGTATCATTGAGCTTGCTGAGTATCCAGCGGTCTTTCAGATCAAGTTCATCACGGCCCGGCCTGCCTGCAGAATAGCCATCAAGGGTCATCATGGCAAATCGCGAGGCATTCCATATTTTGTTCACAAAATGCCGGTAACCCTCAATGCGTTCTTCTGCTAGCTTCACATCCCGGCCCTGAGCTGCCATGGCAGTGAGTGTGAAACGGAAACTGTCCGTGCCGTATTTCTCAATTATTTCAAGCGGATCGATGACATTGCCCTTTGATTTACTCATCTTCTGTCCTTCGCTGTCGCGAACCGGGGCATGAATAGAGATATCGCGGGAGGGCGGAGCGCATAATAATTTATGCTGGATTAACATCATGCGGGCCACCCAGAAGAAAAGAATGTCAAAGCCC
>Ga0114951_10003544_pt1 | contig 16058 bp, 12 predicted proteins | sample AM7aDNAmetaG_FD_88677 | JGI IMG/M metagenome (GOLD analysis project Ga0114951, IMG submission 88677) | Freshwater microbial communities from Finland to study Microbial Dark Matter (Phase II) - AM7a DNA metaG | ecosystem: Environmental > Aquatic > Freshwater > Lake | place: Finland: Lake Alinen...
CCGGTAAGTGATGCCGTGCTTTTCAGAAGTCCAGCTGGTGTTCCCGTGAAAACGATGCTGCCTCCCTGCTCTCCCGATGCCGGCCCCATGTCGATGACCGTGTCGCTGTGGGCGATAATATCGTGATCATGCTCAACGATCATCAGCGTATTGCCCATGTCCCGCAGCCCTTTCAGGATTTCGATAAGCATGCGTGTATCGCGCGGGTGGAGTCCTATGCTGGGCTCATCCAGCACATAGAGCGTATTGACAAGGCATGACCCCAGGGCTGTGGTGAGGCTGGCACGCTCCACTTCGCCGCCCGAGAGCGTGCGTGACTGGCGGTCCAGGGTGAGATAGCCCAGCCCCACACGTTCAAGGTAGGAGAGCCGCGAGGCTATTTCCTGCAGCAGCACCGTGACGGTTTTATCCGTACAGGGTTGCGCCTGCAGTGAGCGAAAAAATGTCAGGCAGTTTGAAATGGGCATGCTGCATACATCGGCAATTGATGCATTCCCGATTTTATACAGCAGGGTCTCATCCTTGAAGCGTGTGCCCCCGCAGCTCGAGCACAGGGTGTAGGCGCGGTATTTTGAAAGCAGCACTCGTATGTGCATTTTATAGGTCCGCGTTTCAAGCCATTTGAAAAAGCCCATGATGCCGTAGAAATCGTCATTGCCGTTGACAACGGCTGAGCGCTGCTCGTCGGTGAGCTCGCGGTAGGGCAGGTCTGCGGGAATGCTGTGCTTGCGGCAGAAGCGCATTAGATCATGGTAGGCCTCACGGTATGATGGCGTTGACCAGGGCTTGATCGCATCGCCCTTGAGGGACAGAGATGTGTCGGGCACCACTGCATCAAGATCAACTTCGATTGTGCGGCCGAAACCCCTGCACAGGTCGCAAGCGCCCAAAGGGCTGTTGAAAGAAAAAAGGCCCGGGCTTGGCATGCGATATTGTATATCGCAGTGGGGGCAGTGCAGGTCGGTGCTGAATTTCAGGGGTGCAGCGTCGGCGCCCTGGAGAAAAACAGACGCCTGTCCCTTGCCGAATTTTAAAGTAGTTTCAAGAGAATCGGCAAGGCGTTTTTTATTGCGCGGAGCAATCGTCACCCGGTCTGCAAGAATATTGACCGTTCCTTCCGCATGCTGTGCCAGCAGCTCTACAGATATTTCCTTCGCCGTGCCGGCATCAAAAATCCGGTAAAACCCTTGAGCCCGCAGCCCTGCCTCAACCTCCTGCAGGGGCACAACCGATGCAGGGGGAATAGTAAAGGGAAATGTGATTGAGCAGGACAAATCAGCCTGTTCCGCCATGAGCACCCGGCAGATCGAATCGGCTGAGTCCTTTTCAATCACGCGGCCGCAGCCCCGGCAGTACAGTCGCGCAAGCCGGGGGAAGAGCAGCTTCATATAGTCGGCAATTTCAGTAAGCGTCCCCAGCGTTGAGCGCGAGGTTTTGATTGTGTTGGTCTGGTTGATGGCAATGGCCGGCAGAATGCCCTCGATCGAGTCGACGGCCGGCTTGTCCATGCGGTCCATGAACTGGCGGGCATAGGCTGAAAAGCTTTCGATATACCGGCGCTGGCCTTCGGCATAGACGGTGTCGAAGGCCAGGCTTGATTTGCCCGAGCCTGACACGCCTGTCACGACCGTGATTTTCCCAAGCTCAAGGTCAAGGTCGAGGTTTTTCAGATTGTTCTGGCATGCGCCGCGGATGCTGATTTTATCGCTCATGGATTATTGTCATTCATAGTCTGTCGTGAAATTCCACAAGTAAATTGTGTAACTATACTGCCGCCGTTGTATCCTTTCAAGTGTTTCTTTACCGGTACGATTTTTTGCCTATTTGATACATTACTGCATCGGCGGTGAGCACAGAGGTGAGCCGAGGGCGAAACATGGTGCTACAGGAAAAGTTAGGCAAGCGGTTTTCTTGAATAAGTTAATATTTCAGGTACGTAATGGTGTTGAAGACCCTTTTTTGATTGTGAAGGTAAGTTTTTGTGTGAAGAACTTTGTTGACATGCCGTTGACCATCTGCGAATGCGTTGATATAAAAGAATTGACACTAGCATTTATTTGAATAATTCTTGCGATAGGGTGTTTAGCAAAATAAAAAAATACCCTTTAGTATATGTTATAATAACAGATAGGAGGCCCCATGCCGACAATTGCGATGTTTTATGGAATCATTATCAGAATGTATTGCGTTCCGGGTGAACACAATCCTCCCCATATCCATGCATACTATCAGGACTACACGGCAATTATTAATATAAATACTTGCGAACTGTCTGAGGGGACGCTTCCAGCCAAGCAATTAAAACTTGCCTTGGCATGGGCTGAAATTCACAAAGAAGAACTGTTGGCAGATTGGGAGTTGGCATCGAAAGGCGAACTTCCTTTTTCCATCGAACCATTGAAATAAAGAGGCCATCATGTATGCGACCGTAACAAGTGTCAAACCGTTAGACGGTTATAAATTGCTGCTTGAATTTGGAAACATCGAAAAAAGAATATTTGATGTTTCTCCTTATTTAAACACCGGCAAGTTTGCTGAATTGCGGGATTTGTCTTTGTTTAACTCGGTGACAATTAAGTTCGACAGTATAGAATGGGCAAACCATTTAGATATAGACCCCGAATTTCTATATGACAAAAGCATTAAAACAAGTCTGTAGAGTGCACAGCACCCAGGGACAACAGCTAAATCGCTGGCTGTTGTCCCTGGTTAATGGTTATTTAACTCCATGAGAGATTAAATATGTATGCTATGTTGATTTCTTCGGATGATCCAGATGGAGTAATTTATCTTCCGGAAAAAAAGTGGGGGCTCTTTAATGAACGCATTAGAGTTAAGGGTTCTGCCTTGTGGGGGTTAAACACAGGAGAGCCAAAAGGGATAAGCCCTCCTTTTTGGATTTATGTGCATGAAAAGGGGTCTGGCAAGACTCAGTACAGAATGCATGCTATTGGCTATGAATATTTTTCAGAAAAGAGGGCACTATCAAATGATGAGAGAAGAATTCCTAGGTTTAAAGAACAAAAGTTTAAGCTGTTTCTTGAAATAGATAAGATTGAAAAATTGGAGATATCTTGACGGGGGGGACACCTTTTGATGCTTTAGTGCAACTTATTCTGATACTAGGTATAGGTGTATTTGGTTTTGGCGGATTGGTCTTATTGGGGGTTGGGCTTGCTATTTTCCCTTTAATTCTTGTCGTGTTGCTTATAGGTTGAAGGGTTAAACATGTGAGGCCCAGATTATAGGACCCTCCACCTCTCGGACTCAATTTGTTAGGGTAACATATGGGACGTACCTGAAATATTGACTTAGAAAAGAAAAGGGGGCATCCTATATTTTTGAAAAATCCTAAAAACAGTTCCCCTTTTGTCTTTCGCCTTCAACTCACCACGCCACGAAGCAGCCCGCCGCTTACAGCGTCAATTGATTTTCTGTTATTCCCAGCGCACCGGCTATTTTTTTAAGAGTTGCAGCGTGCAGCCTGTCTTGTGATTTTTCAAGCTGGCAAAAGGCCGCCTGCGTTATGCCCATCTTTGCTGCCACATCTTTTTGTGTCATGCGTTTATACTCCCGCCATGCCCGAACTATGCTTTTGCCCTCTATTGCCGCCTTCTCAACAACTTCTTGTGGGAAATAAACCTTTTTTTCTGCTTTTTTCGCGCGCTGAATGTCCGCAATGTATTCATCATAGGGCACCACCACAAACAGCGGCACGCCGTTTTTTGCAATAATTTGATGCTCACTATGTGCGCTCATTTTTCTTTTTCACCTCTTCTATGCTTCTATTATTTTTACATCAGCTGCAATGTTAAACAACACGCGATACCGGCCCACGCGCAGCCGGTATTTATATTGATGCTAAGCTAGGCGCTTAACTCCTGCGCATTCCGGCCAGTTTTTCAGTGCTGCCGTTGAATCGGGTATTTTTTCTATGCTCGTGCTGTAATGCCAGCAACTGCTTAAAAGCGTTCTTTTTCAACCTGATTGCATACAGGATTATTGTATAAGTTATTATCAATATATAAGCTATACCAAAGGTAGACTAAATCATCTGATTTTACTTGCTTTCTAAAATATGCTCAGTCCAACAATGCAAAAATGGGGGGTAGTTCGTTCTTTTGTCAGTCCTAAATAAATTGACGTCAAGCGGTTGATGGTTTTACCTTAGAAGATTGTTGGGCACGCTTCGCTTTGCCCAACCTACCACTGCCCTTGAAATATCCTTTCAAGTGTTTCTTTACCGGTACGATTTTTCGCCTATTTGATACATCACTGCATCGGCGGTGAGCACAGAGGTGAGCCGAGGGCGAAACATCGTTAAGCAGGGGAAAACAGGCGGGCTGTTTTATTGCGATAAGGCAATATTTCAAACAGGGCCCTTACGCCGGGGCCGTGGCATTAGAAACTTGATTTATTCAGCCGAAAATATATAATGTGCCCCCGTGGCATGAGGCGCTGCACGCGCCTGTGGTTATTCAATTATATGTAAGGAGAGAACATCATGATACGTGTCGGATTTGTGGGCTGGCGGGGCATGGTCGGCTCGGTGCTTATGGAGCGTATGCTGGCTGAAAAAGATTTTCAGGGCTTTGAGCCGCTTTTTTTTACCACTTCCCAGGTCGGGCAAAAGGGGCCGGATATCGGCATTGCCATTCCGCCTCTTGAGGACGCCCATGACTTAAAGAAGCTTTCCGCTCTGGATATTATTGTTACCTGTCAGGGCGGCGATTATACGGGCAGCGTCTACAAGCAGCTGCGCGCCGCGGGCTGGAAGGGCTACTGGCTCGATGCAGCCTCGACACTGCGTATGGAGAAGGAGAGCATCATCGTGCTCGACCCGATCAACCGCGATGTTATCGACCGTGGGCTTGCCGGCGGCATCAAAGATTATATCGGCGGCAACTGCACTGTTTCGCTTATGCTTATGGCTTTGGGCGGGCTTTTTCATAAGGGCCTTATTGAGTGGATGACCTCCATGACCTACCAGGCATCATCGGGCGCGGGCGCAAAAAATATGCGTGAACTCGTGGCGCAAATGGCAGGCATTGGTCAGGCATCGGAGGCCGAACTGGCAAAACCCGCATCGGCAATTCTTGATCTCGACCGGAAGGTGACAGCGACTCTTCGCGACGGCAGCCTGCCCACCGAGAATTTCGGCGCACCGCTGGCGGCAAGCCTTATTCCCTGGATAGACCGGGGCGTTGAGCAGGGACAGACACGCGAGGAGTGGAAGGGCCTCGTGGAGACCAATAAAATTCTGGGCAGAGAGTCAAATCCGATTCCCATCGATGGCCTCTGCGTACGCGTTGGCGCCATGCGCTGCCACAGCCAGGCCCTGACGATCAAGCTTACGAAAGATGTTCCCCTTGATGATTTGATTGCTATTATTGCAGCGGACAACCAGTGGGTGAAAGTTGTTGCCAATACCAAAGAAGAAACGCTGCACGAGCTGACGCCTGCCGCGGTTTCAGGTACGCTTACCGTGCCGGTTGGTAGAATCCATAAAATGAATATCGGCCCGGATTATCTCACCTGCTTCACCGTGGGAGACCAGCTGCTGTGGGGTGCTGCCGAGCCGATACGCCGCATTCTGCGCATCGTGCTTGAGTATAAGGGGTAATTTTTTAAATGCATCCTGGCTGTGCGGCATACAACCGCACAGCTTTTTTTTTGCGTGCTTATAAAAAATGTATCAGCCGCGCTGTTTCAAGCTTTTCAGTGGGCGCAACCTGTTTCAGTATGAGGACATCAGGAAGGCCCGCAGGTTTACCTTCCGGTTGTTTATACCCAGTTTTTTGCGGATGCTCGCGCGGTGACATTCGATGGTGCGGGGTGAGAGGCTGATGATTTCGGCGATTTCCTTGGCCGTCATACCATGCTTGATCAGGTTGGCGATTTGAATTTCAGAGGGCGTAAGCGACAGGTTGCGTGAAGCCGTCCTGGCTGCAAACGGTGCAACGATATCCTTCAAATTTGCTTCAATGATAGCGATGGAGGCACGCTGCCGCTCATCAAGCCGCGTGGTCTTGAGCCGGTCCAAGTACGGCAGCACCAGCTCATTGACATTTGCAAGTATTTTTTCCTCATGGGTATGCTTGTCATCTTCGCGACCCTTCAATAAAACGCGCAGCGCGGTATTTACATCCTCAATGCCCTTGGTTCGTTCGCTTACCTTTTCTTCAAGGCTTTCATGAGAGCGCCGCAGTTCCTCAAGCACGCGTTTGCGTTCGCTGCAGTCGCGCACTGTGGCCACAATGCCATTGTCTTCACACGCAGCATTTTTCAGCACCGCAAGGCGAACCTCGACCGGAAAAATTGTGCCGTTTTTGCGTTGCCAGCGGGCTTCAAAAAGGCTCAGGTCGTCATGATTGCTCATGGCCTCAATCATCTGCTGAGACATCTGCTCATCAGCGTCAGCGGGCAGAAGTGATGCCGGCGAGCTGCCGATAAGTTCCTGCTGCGTATATCCCGTGATAGAGGTGAAGGCCTGATTGACCATGATGCAGAGGCCCTGCGCATCGGTTACATAGATGCCGTCGCGGGTGGTTGTAAAAACGTTTTCAAGAAAAAACTTTGCATCCAGAATCTGCTTTTCGGCCTTGACCCTCTGGGTGATATCACGACAGATGGCAATGGTGCCGCGGCGGTTGCCTTCAGGGTCGGTCAGAAGCGACAGTGTCGCCTCCACGGGCACGACAACGCCGTCTTTTTTAAACATGTAAACCATGCTTTGGGCGTGGCCGGTTTCAAAAAGCTGATTGGTAACCTCTACCTGCGAATCATAATAGCTTTTGTCGATGCAGAGCAGGTCTCCTGTGGTGCATGTATGGCCGCCTTCAAAGGCAGCCAGCTCCAGCAGATACCTTCCTACAATCTCCTGGCTGCGATCATAGCCGAGCATGCTTACCAGCGAATCATTGACAGTGACTATCATGCTGTTGAAATCGGTGATGATAATGCCGTCGCCCGAGTGCTGCAGGATATTGCGGTAGTTTTGCTCAAGGGCCCATATGTGCTGCAGATCAATCTGATCATAGGATTTATCTTCCTGGAACTGCTCTTCTGTCAAAGTGATGATGCCCGCAGCCACGGCAGGCTCGCCTGCCTTATCGCGCGTAATAATGGAGCGCATGGCCACCTGTATCTGCGTGCCGTCGCGAGCAATGAGCTTCATGGGCAGGGGATGCTGCTCTGAGCGTTGAAAATAGTAGAGTTTGAAAATGGCCAGGTTTGCCCGCAGGGGCTCGTCCAGTCTGTCGAGATTTGTTTTGGAAAGGTCGAAAAAATTTTTACCCGTTATTTCATCATCGCCGTAGCCGAGCATGCTGCAAAAGGCCGCGTTGGCAGTAAGTATCTTGCCCTGGGCATCCACAAAGAACAGGCCCTCCTGCAGTGCGTCACAGGCCTGCGCGATGCAGGTGCTCATGCGTTTATCGATTTGGTTTTTCAGCATAGATGGACCAATATTCAAGGAAGTAAAAAATAGTATAGCAAATATTCCAAAAATGTACAGGCTGAGTTCGGCGCCTCACGCTGCCTGGAGCTGATTTATATTGACGGGGGGCGACTTTTCTTTTAAAACTGTCATCTTCATGTTGATACAAAATGGGAGGATGCTTACATGATAGACCGCTACAGCCGCGACATAATGACAAGCATATGGTCTGATGATAACAGGTTTAAAACCTGGCTGCAGATCGAGATCAAGGCCTGCGAAGCGCTGTGCAAGCTGGGGCAGGTTCCTGAGGCGGCGCTGAAAACCATACAGGAAAAGGCAAGCTTTAATGTCGAGCGCATACTTGAGATTGAAAAGGAGACCAAACACGACGTAATCGCTTTCACGACCTGCGTGGCCGAGTATGTGGGTGAAGCCAGCCGGTACATTCACTGGGGCCTGACATCCTCAGATGTGCTCGACACGAGCTTCAGCATGCAGCTGAAGCAGGCGGCAGGTATTATCCTTAACGATATCGACGAGTTGCTCATAGTCATTAAGGGCAAGGCCCTGCAGTATAAGGATACTGTCATGATCGGCCGCAGCCACGGCATCCATGCCGAGCCCATCACCTTCGGCCTCAAGATGGCCCTGTGGTACGACGAAATGCAGCGGCAGAAGAGACGCATGCAGGCTGCAACCGATAATGTCGCCGTTGGCAAAATTTCTGGCGCCGTGGGCACGTTTGCCTATATACCGCCTTTTGTGGAGGAATATGTCTGCGCCGAGCTCGGTCTTAAGCCTGCGCCCGTGTCGTCGCAGATCGTGCAGCGGGATGTGTATGCCGAGTTTTTTTGCACCCTGGCGCAGGTGGGCTGCTCGCTTGAAAAGTTTTCAACCGAAATCCGCCACCTCATGCGCACGGAGGTCTCTGAGGTGTCCGAGTATTTCTCTCCCGGGCAGAAGGGATCTTCAGCCATGCCGCACAAGAAGAACCCTATCCTTTCGGAAAATGTATCAGGCCTTGCCCGCCTTTTGCGGGGCAATGCCCTTGCCGCCATGGAAAATGTGGCGCTGTGGCATGAGCGCGACATCAGCCACTCCTCGGTCGAGAGAGTCATTGGCCCGGACAGCACCATAGTGCTCGATTTTATGCTTGCCCGGTTCACGGGGCTTTTGAAAAAACTGCTGGTCTACCCCGAAAATATGCTAAAGAATATGAATAAAACCGGCGGTATATTCTACTCTCAGCGGATACTGCTTGAGCTGACGAGCCGCGGTGTTTCCCGCGAAGACGGCTACCGACTGGTGCAGCGCAATGCCCATGCCGCCTGGGAGCAACAGGCGGCATTTGTTGACACCATCTGCCGGGATGCCGAGGTGACGGCTTTTATTCCTGCTGCTGAAATAAAAACGCTTTGCACGCCTGAATTTTTCACGCGGCATGTCGACACGATTTTCAAGCGCGTGTTTGGATAAGACAGGGAGAGCCGCTTGACTAAAGGCATGACTGAGACCGGGCAAACAGCAATTTAATAAATCCCAGAGGTATAATCTCAAGAGAAGGAACGCAGCAATGGAACCCAATGCAAAATATGCCAGGAATATTCTTTGTATCGGCGCCGGGTATGTAGGCGGCCCGACTATGGCCATGATTGCGGCACGCTGCCCGCAGTATAAAGTGACGGTGGTGGATATCAATGCCAGCCGGATTTCAGCGTGGAATTCTGATAATCTGCCTATTTATGAGCCGGGGCTTCTTGGCGTTGTCAAAGAGGCGCGGGGCCGCAACCTGTTTTTTTCAACCGATGTTGAGGCTGCCATTAAAGAGGCCGACATAATTTTTGTTTCCGTCAATACGCCCACGAAAACATTTGGTGGAGGTGCGGGCAAGGCCGCAGACCTGCAGTACTGGGAAAAAACAGCGCGCATGATAGTACGGGTCTCGACAGCAGATAAGATTATCGTTGAAAAAAGCACCCTGCCCGTCAGGACTGCGGCCGCCATGTCGCGCATCCTGAACGCTAATGACAAAGGCATACGCTTTGAGGTTCTCTCCAATCCCGAGTTTCTTGCTGAAGGTACTGCTGTAGCAGATATGCAGAACCCCGACCGTGTGCTCATCGGTGCGCAGGGCACCCCCGCCGGCATCAAAGCACTTGATGCTATAGTAGAAATATATGCCAACTGGGTTGAGCGCGACAAAATCATCACGAGCAATGTCTGGAGTGCGGAGCTTTCCAAGCTTGTTGCCAATGCATTCCTTGCACAGCGTATCTCCTCGATCAACTCGATTTCAGTGCTGTGCGAAAAGACCGAGGCCGATGTGGCTGAGGTTTCACGCGCCATCGGCATGGATTCGCGCATCGGTTCGCGGTTTCTTTCGTCGAGCGTCGGCTTCGGCGGCTCATGTTTTCAAAAAGATATTTTAAACCTTGTCTATATAGCGGAAAGCTACGGCCTGGATGAAGTTGCGCGCTACTGGGAGAGCGTCGTTCTCATGAACAACTATCAGAAGCGACGGTTTGTCAGCAACATGATCTCGACCATGTTCAACACTGTGGCTGATAAAAGAATTGCCGTGTTCGGGTTTGCATTTAAGGCCGACACCGGCGATACGCGTGAATCCCCTGCAATCGACGTGGTGAAACAGCTTATTGAAGAGCGGGCCCGGGTTGTTATTACTGATCCGGAAGCACTTGACAATGCAAAAATAGACCTGGCGGGCTGCCTCGATAAGGTCGAAATGCTCAGCGATCCGTATGCGGCTGCACAAGGCGCGCATGCCATTGCAATCTGCACTGAGTGGCAGCAGTACAGGGAGCTTGATTATAAGAAAATATTTGACAGCATGGAGAAGCCGGCCTTTATATTCGACGGCAGAAATGTTTTGGATCACAAGAAGCTTTTTGATATGGGGTTCAATGTTTTTTCCATCGGCAAGCCGGCGCTCAAACATTTTTAACCGCTGCTGACAGAGCTTGCACCAACGGCCGCCGCGGGTTCCCGTGGCGGCCGATTTTTTTCTGTGCGGGACTGTGCCCAGGATTGAATCCTCCGCGGTCCGGCAACATTTATATTGACACTCAGCAGTGCGCATCCTATCCTTCCATCATCTAACAACAAGAGCTTTCAACTCAAGATGAAGATTCTGGTCATTCGTCTCAGCGCTATCGGCGATGTCGTGCACAGCCTGCCAGCTGTGCATCTGCTCAAAAAGCATCTGCCCGGCTGCCGCATCACCTGGGTGGTGGAAGAGGCTGCCGCAGAGCTGATTGAAGGCTATGAGGGGATAGAGGCTGTCATCGTGTCAAAGCGCAAGTCATGGCTGCAGGCACTGCGCACAGGAAGTGCTGCTGCAGCGTGCAAAGAAGCTGCAGCTTTTGTGCGCGAGCTGCGACGCGATGAGTATGATCTGGTGCTTGATTTTCAGGGGCTTTTTAAAAGCGGTCTGCTTGCGGGTCTGGCGCGCGGGAAGCGCACAATAGGATTTGCCCATGCACGGGAAGGAGCGGCGTTTTTTTATACCGAGGAAGCACCCGAGCCGGAGTTTAATAAGCATGCCATCACACGGCATATGGGCCTTGTGCGCTATTGCGGCATCACGGATGATGCAACGGTGTTTTCTCCGCTGTGGGGGCAGCAGGAGCAGGAAAGCGTGCGGCGGCTGCTTGGCCCGCATGCACCCGATAGCGCAGGCCCGCTTATTGTGGTGCATCCCTGCGCAGCCTGGCCCACCAAATGCTGGAATGCCGCACATGTGGCGGCAGTATGCGACAGACTGCAAAAAAAATACGATGCCCGAATTGTGTTTGCAGGCTCTGCAGCTGAGCACATACTTGTATCCAGCATCATTGCGGGCATGACTGAACCCGCCCTCAGTCTTGCCGGTCGCACCACCCTGCGGGAGCTTGCCTGCCTGCTTGCCAGCTCATCGCTCATGGTGGCCATGGACTCCGGCCCCATGCATCTAGCATGTGCCGTGGGCACGCCGGTTGTGGCGCTTTTCGGCCCCACCGCACCGTGGCGCACCGGCCCTTTCGGTTCGCGGCATAGTGTTATCAGAAAAGAGCTTGCCTGCAGCCCATGCTATAAAAAGAAAGCCTGCCCGCTCGGGCATCACCGCTGTATGGCTGATATTACGGTTGAAGATGTGCTGAAGGTGTGCTCTAATTATCTGCCTCAGGTGTCCTGACACGAAGCTTTACAATCAGGGGCCTGCATGCAGGTCTATATGCTGAAACGTTTAGTGGAGATAGATACCTATGGTCATCAGCAAAGAACTTCTGGATATTCTCGCCTGTCCCAAATGCAAGGCAGGGATATATTTGAACCAGGCTGGAGACGGACTCATCTGCGAGGCATGCAAGCTTGTATATCACATTAAGGATGATATCCCCATTATGCTGATTGATGAAGCCACGAAGCTTGATGCAAAACAGGCAACCCCCTGAGCCGGAAGGGTGTTGTCAGGGAAGACAAGCATCAGCGCCGATGGTTTTAGTGCGCCGGGGCTTTGGGCAGGTTATGAACGGGGGTTGCTGTATGCAATGCCGCTCCAGCACGTGCCGGCGTTGGCCGGCAGATCTCTAGCAGGGCAGAGGAGCTTATGCCCTGTTTGTTTTGATTTTTATACTTTATAAAAATCTTTGTACCACGCTACAAACTGCCTGATGCCCACTTTTATAGGGGTTGCGGGCCTGTAGCCGGTGTCGGCCATGAGGTCGTCAACATCGGCCCAGGTTGCCTCTACATCCCCGGGTTGCAGCGGCAGCATGTTTTTTTTCGCTTCTTTACCAAGCTCTTGTTCAATCGCTTCAATGAAATCAAGAAGGCGCACGGGCGAGCTGTTGCCGATGTTGTAGACTTTATACGGGGCTTTGCTTGATGCGGGATCGGGCTTTGCACCGTCCCAGTCCGCACTTCCCTGCGGCGGCCTGTCAATGATACGAATCACGCCCTCGGCAATATCGTCGACATAGGTAAAGTCGCGCCGCATCTGCCCGCTGTTGAAGACATCTATGGGCCTTCCCTCAAGAATGGCTTTGGTAAAGAGAAACAGTGCCATGTCAGGCCTGCCCCATGGACCGTAAACGGTAAAAAACCGAAGGCCCGTGGTGGGGATGCTGTAGAGATGGCTGTAGCAGTGTGCCATGAGCTCATTTGCTTTTTTGCTGGCTGCATAGAGGCTCACGGGATGGTCGACATTGTGATGCGTTGAGAAGGGCATGCTTGTGTTCAGCCCGTAGACGCTTGAGCTGCTGGCATAGGTGAGGTGCCGGACGGGGTTGTGCCGGCAGGCCTCAAGAATGTTTATAAAGCCGGTGATGTTGCTGTCGATGTAGGCATGGGGATTGGTGAGGGAGTAGCGCACCCCTGCCTGTGCAGCAAGGTGGCAGACGCAGTCGAACCGGTTCTCCCTGAAAAGACTCAAAAGTGAGTCGCGGTCTTCGAGTTTGAGCTGGATGAATGTGTGGTTTGCGTATGTTGAGCTTTGAACCTGACTGCCGTAGCATATTTTTTCGCGCTCCACGCCTGTATGTGCCAAACGGCCGTATTTGAGGCTGCTATCATAGTAGTCGTTGATGCTGTCGATGCCGACGACTTCATCGCCGCGCTCAAGCAGCCGTTTTGCCAGATGAAACCCGATGAACCCGGCGGTGCCGGTGACCAGAATTTTCATGAAAAGTAGCCCCTTAGTGTGATCTGTTTAAACAGAGTTTAGGCAACAGTTGCGACAGTGTCAAGCGCAAACGGATTGACTCTTTAAAAACTACAGTGGATAATGAGCCGTACTTTTAATCTCCTGGACCATGCACAATGACAGTTCCCGGTTGCATAGCTGAGCATCACCCCCTGAGCGCATATGCCGCCATCGGTATAGGCGGCCGGGCCCGCTATTTTGCTGCTGTTGCATCTATGCACGATCTGCAACAGGCCGCATCCTTTGCCCGCGAGAGGCAGCTGCCGGTATATGTTTTGGGCAGAGGCTCCAATGTGCTCATACAAGATGATGTTGTTCAGGGGGTTGTGGTGGTGCTCTCGGGTGCATTTAAGGAGATGTCGTTTCAGCCGGGCATCGGTACGGTCACGACCGGCGCTGGTGTGCCGCTTATAAAACTGGGAGCAGCGCTGGCGCGCAGGGGGTATGCGGGGTGCGCCTATATGGGGGTTATCCCCGGCAGTGTTGGCGGAGCAGTGCGCATGAATGCCGGCACTGGTCCGGAGCAGGAGATTGCCTGCCATCTCATGCGAGTCCGGGTGTTTGATCCCGTCCGAATCGAGGAAAGCTGGCTGGAGAAGGGGCAGTTGCAGTTTTCTTACCGGCAGAGCATTTTGTCCCGGATGCCCCGGATTGTTCTTGAAGCCATATTCAGGCTGCCCGATCAGCCTGAGTCCGTTCAGGGGCAGGCGCTTGCCGACATCAAGGCGCTTTTTGCACGACGTCGAGCTGTGCAGCCGCATAGTCGTCAGACGTTCGGCTCGACATTTAAAAATCCCGCAGCAGAACATGCTGCAGGCTGGTATCTGGAGCGTGCCGGCATGAAAGGCATGCGTTGCGGCGGGGCCATGGTGTCCCCTGAGCATGCAAACTGGATCATCAATACGGGCTGCGCCCGAAGCGACGAGGTGAAAGAGCTTATCGAAAAATGTCAGGCACGGGTGCTTGAAAAATTTAGCATAGTACTTGAGCGAGAAGTTGTCTATGTGCCTGAGGATATGGGCACTGCTTTAAATCCCCGGTAAGCGTGCCTTTGCATACGGGCATTCCCCTTGCTTGTTCGAGATACTTGCATCAGGTTTAGTTCAGATGTATCTATGGGCACTACCCCTGTTGTTGTATCTACTGAACGGTAAAGGATTTCCACAGGCCACCGGGCTGCATCTGATAGCCGCAGTCCTGGCTCCAGGTGTTCAACCACCACCAGTTGGTTGTGCCAGCACGAAAGGAGATGTTAGACTGCTTGCTGCAGGATCCTGCATTGCAGATACTTGCTGTATTTTCCCACTGGTTTAGTACGAGGTACCCTGCGCTTGACCAAACCATAATGTTGTACCACTCGGCTCCCGAATCGCTGAATTTGAAGGTTGGCTTTGCGCCCAGGGCAAATGCATCGCCGTTGGGCTCTGTAAGGGTCGGGCCTGCGCATGCAGCTACCGTAAACTCTTTGAATTTGCCGCCCGGCTGCATAATGAAACCGCAAACCAAATCACCATACCAGATATTAAGCCACCACCAATTTCTGCCGGGAGGCACGGAATTGCCAAACTGGGCATAGCATATGCCGCCTGTGCACGCTGCAGAGCTTACCCACATACTGGCTGCACAGTTGTTGGACACCTCAGACCAGACCAGCACATTGTACCAGGTGTCACCACCGCCTACCTGGTCCCATGAAAATATCGGTCGCGGCGCAATACCTGCGCCGGCGGGAGCTTGCAAGTCAGGGGCGGGACAGGCATTGACAGATGTCGTTGTGGTTGTCTGGATAGCGGGCTTGGCAATGTTTATAGTGACTTCTGCTGCGGCGCTGTCGGCCGTTGCGTCATTTGCCTTGTAGGTGAAACTGTCGGTTCCGCTAAACCCTGCATCAGGGGTATAGGTGAATGAACCGTCCGTGTTTAAGTCAATGTTTCCATGAGACGGAGCGTTGATAAGGATTGCTGTCAAATCATCGCCGTCTGCATCGCTGTCATTGGTAAGAACTCCGGGCGCAGCCACTATAAGAGGGGTGTCTGCAGTAGTTTCGTAGCTGTCCGGTTCGGCAACAGGGGCATGGTTAATGATTGTTATGGATACTGTTACAACGGCGCTGTCGGCTGTTCCATCTGTTGCCTTATAGGTGAAACTATCGGCGCCGTTAAAATGGGCATCAGGGGTGTAGATAAAAGACCCGTCAGCATGCAAGTCAATGGAGCCGTGGGCAGAAGCGCTTACAAGAACTGCAGTCAGGCTGTCTCCATCGGCATCGGTGTCATTGTCAAGCACACCTGGCGCGGCAACCGAAAGCGCAACATTTTTTGTGGCGGTGTAGCTATCCGCAATAGCCACAGGCGCATCATTTGCCCCCCGGAAGAACGGGTAGGTTTTAGTATTAATAATGCCCCAGATGCCCGTAAAGTTCCATCCGGCGCCGGCAAACGTGCTTTTTGTCTTCATCCCGGCAGTGTTTTTGCCTGTTCCGCCTGCAGAGTCCGGCTGCCCGGAGGTCTCTGTGTCCCAGAAACAGGCGCTAATCGCCCCCGCATCATCTCCTGCCAGGCCGCCAACTGATCCTGTGCCGCTTACCGCTCCGGAGCTGTAGCAATTGCTTATGGCGCTGTTGTTTTTGCCCGTAAGGCCGCCGACAAAGGATATGCCGCTCACCTGGCTCGTGTTGTAACAATCAGTGATATGTCCATCATTGTATCCCGCAAGGGCGCCTACATAGTTTTTCCCTTGCACGGCAGACCCTTCAATCCCAACAGTGGCTATGGCTGCTCCTGTTCCTGATACATAGCCGAAAAGCCCGATATAATCAGTTGCAGGCCGGTTGATATAAAGACCCCGTATCACATTGCTTTTGCCGTCAAAAGAGCCGCTGAAAGGGGCTGCGCTTGTGCCGATGGGCGAAAAACC
>Ga0114951_10003545_pt1 | contig 16054 bp, 12 predicted proteins | sample AM7aDNAmetaG_FD_88677 | JGI IMG/M metagenome (GOLD analysis project Ga0114951, IMG submission 88677) | Freshwater microbial communities from Finland to study Microbial Dark Matter (Phase II) - AM7a DNA metaG | ecosystem: Environmental > Aquatic > Freshwater > Lake | place: Finland: Lake Alinen...
CAACAACGCCAATCTGGCGTTCAGCCGGAACAATCTCTATAGCGTGACGAACCTGATCACCGGCTCGGGCAACCTGGTCCAGAGCGGCAGCGGCACGACGGTGCTGGCCACCAACGAAACCTATACCGGCACGACGCTGATCAATACGGGCACGCTGCAAGTGGGCACCGGCGGGACGCTGGGCAGCCTCGGGACCGGCCCGGTGACGAACAATGCGAATCTCGCATTCAACCGCAGCGATGCCGTGACGGTGGCCAATGTCATTGCAGGCAGTGGCACGCTCGCGCAGAACGGCCCCGGCGTCATGACCTTGACGGCCACCAACAGCTACGGCGGGCCGACCGCGATCAACACGGGCAGTGTGGTGTTTGCCAACGGGCTGGCGGCGCCCAACAGCACCGTGTTGCTCAACGTCAACGATGGCCTCGCGTTCAGCGCGGATGCGACGTATCGGCTGGGGAACCTGGCCGGGGCCGGCAACTTTGGCCTGACGAACGCGGCGGGCGGCGTGACGGTGTTTGTGGGCAACAACAACGGCACCACCAACTACACGGGCGCCATGAGCGGGTCGGGCGCGTTTACGAAGATCGGCAGCGGCACGCTGACGCTGGCCGGGACCAATACGTATGGCGGGAACACGACGGTGAGCAACGGGACGTTGCAGGTGACCGGCCAGACCGGCGGAACCAATTTGGTGGTGGCGGGCGGCCAGTTCCTCTGGGCCAATGCGACGGCCATGACCAACAGCACCGTGGCGCTGGTCAATTCTGGCGCCGCGCTCAACTTCCAGAGCAGCGGCACACTGGCGGCTGTGACCGGCGGCGGTGCGTTGGTGGTGAATGCCGGTAGCACGGCCACGATCGGGTTTGATGGCACCGCAGCCATCAGCACCAACTTTGCCGGGGCCTTGACCGGCGCCGGCACGTTGAGCAAAGTGGGGGCGGATACGTGGACGTTGACCGGTGCGAACAGCGCCATCGCCAATGTGGCGGTCAGTGGCGGGACGCTGGCGCTGAGTGGCGGGCAGTTGCTCGTTACGAATTTAGCAGTGGTGGCCCCCGGCAATTTTGCCTTCAATACCGGCACGTTGACGGTGAATAACCTCGCCTTCAGCAATAACACGAACTTCATTGTGGGCAATGGCACCGGTCCGGCCCGGTTCACGATTGCGGGCGGGACGGCGACCTTCCAGAATAATCTGTTGGTCACCAACCAAGGGTGGCTGGCCGGCACCGGTTCCCTGGTCGTCAACAGCGGCGCCGGTCAGGTGCAGATCCTGAACGGCGGGACGATCTCGCCCGGCACGAGCACCGGGCCGGCCGTGCTGACGACGACCGGGACGCTCTCCTTGGGCGGTGGCGGCAATTACCTCTGGGAAATCAACAGCCTGGCCGGCACGCCCGGCGGCAGCACGGGTTGGGATCTGTTGCAGGTCTCGGGCCTGTTGACCAACCCGGCCACCAGCGTGAATCCGTTTACGATCGAGATCACGTCTTTGACGTCAAACAATGTGGGCGGGGCGCTGGCGAACTTCAGCCGCGACAGCAACTACAGTTTCACCATCGCCATGGCCAGTGGTGGAATTGTCACCAATGGACTCAAACTCAATCTGGCCGGCTTCGCCAATCCAGCGGACGGCACATGGACTTTGACCGCGCCCGGGGGGACCAACCTGGTGTTGAACTATACCGGCGCCACCAGTTACACATGGGTCGATTCGTCGGGCAACTTTAGCAACGCCAGCCAGTGGCAGAGCAGCGCGATTCCGCCGACGGGCTCGACCAATCTGGTGTTGAACTTTGGCGGGGCGACCACCACCGGCTACACCGCCAGCAACGATCTGACCGGTTTGATTACCAAACAGATCAACCTGACCAACGACACGACGACCACGCAGTTCATCATCGGCAACCGCATCACGCTCGCCGGTCTCACCCCCGGCCTTGCGCAGAATGCCAGTGGCAGCTTTGTGATCTCCAATGATTTGACTTTGGCGAGCACGCTCAGTGCCGCGGGAACCGGCACCGGCACTGTGACATTCAACGGCAATCTCAGCGGGACCGGCGGGATCCTCAAGACGGGGCTGTGGACGATGGTCGTGAGCGGGTCGAACACCTACAGCGGGATGACTGTGGTCAATGACGGCCACCTGTTTATCGGCAGCAGCTACGGCCTGGGCGGGAGCATGCTCAGCAATCAGATCCCCGGGGCGGTGGTCTTTACCAATATCAGCACCGCCTACCTGGGTGGTCTGGCCGGGAACGTCGATCTCGGTTTGACCAATACCGACGGCACCGGTGTGGGACTCGTCGTGGGCGGCAATGGCCAGAGCAGCACGTATGGCGGCACCCTGAGCGGGGACGGCTCGCTGACCAAAGCCGGCTCCGGTACGCTGACCCTGACCAGCAGCAACAACTATGGCGGAATCACGGTGGTGAACTATGGAACGCTCATTGCGGGGTTGTTGTCCAACGGCCTGGGTGGCAGCGGTTCGAGCCTGGGCACCAATAGCAATCTCTATCTGAACGGCGGCACCGTGCGCTTCGGTGTGACCACCCTGTTGGCAGTGACCAATCCCGCGGCCGGCAGCGTGACGCTGGCCGGTGGCACGCTCCAAGCCACCAACCTGGTCAACCAGGGCTCGCTCGTCAACCTCGGCAATACCAGTACGATCAACGCCGAGCTCGTGAATCAGAGCTCCATCGATGTGCTCAGTGGCAAGCTGGTCGCCCTCGGCCACCTGTTCAATGACAGCCTCGGCACGATTACCAACCAGGCGACCCTCCAAGTCGGTAGCAGCGGCTCCGGCTGGATGACCAATGCCGGCCAGATCGTGCTGGTCAACGGGACCATTTCCGCCGGAATGATTACCAATACCGGGACGATCGGCGGCTCCGGCGCGCTGGCCAGCGCCGTCAATAACAGCGGAATGATCAGTGCCACCAACGGAGCCTTGAGCATTGGCGGCACGGCGACCGGCACCGGTCTCTATCGGGCTGAGTCGGGCGCAACCTTGTCGTTCGGCGGCGGCGGCTCGCTCAGCAGCCTGTACGGCACCGGGGCGACTCTGCAGGTGACGGGCGGGATCCTGACCAACTTTACGGCCGGGTTTGATAATACCGGCGGCACCCTGGCGTTGGCCGGCGGCAGCTACTACCACGCCAGCGGTGGCCTGTTCACCAATGCCAGCACGGGCTGGGTGGTGGGCTACGGGAGCTTGAATGCGGCGGGATCGATTCTGAATCAGGGCACAATTCTTGCCAACGGCGGGCGCAGCCGGCCGCTGATCCTGAATAGCAATCTGCTTAACACCGCCAGCAGTTACGTTACCGCCATCGGTGGCGCACTCCAGGTGAATGGCGTGTTCACCAACAACGGCACCCTGCAGGTCATCAGCGGCGTCGGGACCTATAATCTAGTGGTGAATAATAATTACTGGCAGACCGGGTCCGGGTCCAGCAGTACCTTCGAAGACACGTTCCTGATCACGACCAACGGTTATGTCAGCGCGGCCAATGGCGATCAATATGTGTTCAAAGCCAACCTGCTCAACCAAAGCAAGAGCAATCTGTTCTGGAGCACGCTGGCGCTCAGTCCTGGGACGAATACTGTGGGCGGAGTCCAATTCCTGTTCAGCGGCTCCGGGGTGACCCACACCCAGCTCTTCGAGCACCCCGGCTTGTTGCTGACCGGCGGATTTGGGGCGGCCACGACCAATGCGACCGACCCCCAGGCGGTCAACGGATCCGCCGCGGGATTTGCGAATAACTTCGCAGTGGACGAACTAGTCCTGACCAACACGACCCTGGTCCTGGCGCCCGCCGGGTCGGCCAATGCGCTGTTTGTCAACGACCTGTTCCTCTATGGCGCCGCCCACCTGACCATCAGCAATAATATGGATGTCTACTTCGTCAACTCCAACGATTGGAGTCTGGCCGATATCACCCTGCTGGGGAACGCGCAGATCCACCAGCTCACCGGGCTCGGCACCTCACTGATCATCCCCGAACCCAACGTGCTGCTGATGTGGCTCTGTGGCGGGGTCACCGTCTGGGCTGCCCGCCGCCATCACCGCCGCACCCGCCGGCATCGGCGTCACCGGCACCACTGAGTCGAGATGGAATCATGCTGGAACCGGATGAAATCGTTACGGTGTGGCTGCCGTCGATATGGTAATTTTATTGGCAGATGATTCGAATGAAGAGACAGCATCATGCAGACCGAAGTTTCGCCGTTGTGCGCGGGTGTGCCGCCACGACTGCGGCGCCGCCTGAGACGCGCCTGCCGAACTCTAGCGCGCCGGCTTTCCCGCCACCCATCTCCCATCTCCAGTCTTCAGTCTTCGGTCTTCGGTCTTCCGCCTCCCGCCTCCCGCCTCCCGCCTTCCGTCGTCCGTCCAGTCCCTTGCTGACCGCTGATCGCTGGCCGCTGACCTCTGTCCGATCCTTCACGCTCGTCGAGCTATTGGTTGTTACCGCAATCATCGGAGTCCTATCCGCCCTGCTGTTGCCGGCGCTGACCACAGCGAAGGAACGCGGGCGGCGCGCGATGTGCCTGAGCAACCAGCGGCAGATTTACGTCGCCGCGAATGTCTACGTTGGCGATTTTAACGGCTGGGTGCCGCCGGGGGATTTTTGTAACATGGGGACGACGCGAGCTACGACCTACGGAACCGGGTCACCGTATAACCCGTCGGTTTGGTACAATAAATATCTGGGCATCCCTAGTGCTAACAGTTGCTTCACTTATCCGAAGGGGGTCATCTGGTGTCCCAGTAGTAATCGCATCCTCAACTACCCGGCCGGCTTATCGCCTTATACCGCGCCGGGTTGGTGTTACAAGTGGAACACCTGTCTCGATTACGCGCTGCCGGGCTGTGGCTACACATCCAATCAGGATAGCAGTCCGACACGCGCCAGTAAGCTTTGGGCTTGGAATTCACAGTTTGGCCCGCGCATCTTTTCGATGGACTTGGCGAACGTCGAGACCTCCGCGGCGGGCTGGGTCGGGCCGTTCGATGGCAACGTCTGGACTCCGCATTGGCAAAACAGCATCAGATCACCGGCGGGCGCCAATGTGGTCGCTACCGACGGTTCCGGTCAGTGGGTGCCAGTTTCGCAGTGCACGACCAATGGCGGCCTCTATAACCCCGGGACCGGATGCCCGAACGGGTATTGGCCATTTGGCGGTGGATACTATTCTGCATTCATGATGCCAATCAATTATGAGATGATGGTCAGGGATACGTATGCGGCCCGGGGCGGCCACCTTGTCATCGGTCTGCCGTACGATTATTTTGGTGTCAATCAGTAATCAGGAATCAATCAATCAGCTTGATCAACAAAGTCCGCCAACGACAGTTTGATGGTAACGCCGCGAAGTCGGCGCGAGTCATGGGTCAGTTACGGGTGGATGGTCCATTGGTAGCCGCGCGCGTGAGCGCGTGGCAGGCTGCTCCTTCCCACTCCCCGCCACCGCCTCACGGCGGCGGCTACGGGAACCCCTCCGAGACCGGCCAATTACCGGCGCGAACAATTTTCGGTTCGCAGCGGTCCTTTACGCTGATCGAGTTGTTGGCAGTGTGTGTCGTGATCGCGCTGTTGGCGGCGATCCTGATCGGGATTGCGAACTCGGTGCGGCAGAAGATGGAACGAACGCAAACCCAGGCGGACATGGCCGGGCTGTCCATGGCCATTGAGAGTTACAAAACCGATATCGGCACCTATCCGACCAGTTCACTGGTGCGGAGCTCCTGGATCAATCCGGGTTCAGGGAAGGCCTTCTGGTCGACGGCGGAGATCAATAACTCGGGGCTGCTGTTAGCCCAACTGTTGAGTGGCTCCAAGAGTTATTATCGGTTTCGGAAAGATCAGACGAATACGCTGACCGCGAGCGTTCCGACGAATAGCATTCCGTATTGGCCGTCCGCCACGATGAAAGTGATCGTCGACCGCTGGGGCACGCCGTTGAATTACTACTGCACCTATCCGGTGCGGCCCACCGCCGCCTACCTGCAGACTGGCGTTTGGGGGAGTTGGCAATTGTGTTACAGCGTCGGCGGTCAGATGAACAGGACCTCCTTTGACTTGTGGTCCTATGGCCCGGATAGCTTCACTTATCTACCCGAGGCCGGTGTCAGTGCGGATTGGAATTCTCCGTCCTATGCGACGGATGACATTGTCAACTGGAAGCGGTAACCATTATGTTTGGATTGAATACTGAAACCCAGCGACCGGTTATCATCATCGTCGCCCTGCTGGCCATCGTGCTATCGGGCTGGGCGATCTTTTCGAACCTGCATTCAACCCCGCGGGGTGCGTTGGAAAAAAAAGCCGTTCAGGGACAGGGTGCGGCCTTGGCTCAGGCGGTCAGCGAAACTGTCGCCGACCACGGGCAGATTGTGGTGGTCACCTATTTTGTGAATCAATCCGGAACTCTTGCGGCTGTCCACCTCAAAGCCCAGTGGGATGGTTTTCAGACCGCCCTGCGCGCCCATCCCGGCGTGGTGGTCGCCGCGACAGAACGCGTGGAATTGGGCCTGGACCCCGCGGAGGCCGCCGCCAAAGGAATGGACACAGCCAGCAGTTATCTCGCGTTGGTGGCGAAATACCCGACCGCCGACGCGTTTGTCTTATTGACAGATGCCCCGAATCTCGCGCCGGAGGATTTGAATCGGTTGCCCAAACATTTGCCGAAGGTGGTAACCCTGGCGAATGTTGCGGGCATCCCCAATCTGCGCCGGTTGTTCGCGGCCGGCGTGCTGCACACGGCGATCCTGCCCCGCTGGGAACAATCTTCCGCGACCGCGAAGCCGCGCACACCCGCCGAGTGGTTTGCCCGGAACTTTATCATCGTGACTCCCGCCACAATCGACAGGTTGCCAACCCCGCCGGTTCTGAATTAAAACCAACCATGCGAATCTCTGATTGCGGTGTAGTTTTACTGTTGCTGTCGCTGTGGCCATGCACCACTGCCAAAGCCGTGACATCGAACAATCTGGCGGAGCCGGTCGTGGCCATGAGCGCTGACAACGGGGCCGGCCCTGACTGCGAGCAGGGCTGGACGCAGGCGTGTGCGCTTGAGGATGCCGGCGAATTCTCTCTCGCGATTGCGTTGTGCGACGACTGGCTGGCTAAATTCCCGACTCAGCCTGGCACCGGCAAGCTCGCGGAACTGCGGCTGCGACTGCGGCAGGAGAAACGTGCGGCTGCCCAGTTGTCGACCGCAGTCGAAACTTTTGCATCGGATAAAGCCAGCGGCCGGGCCTTCGCCCTGCAGCAATTGCTGGAGGCGGACGGCGTGGGCGCCATTCTCTTGCGGAAACTCGTGCGGAAAGGGACCGTTCCAGGGGCGATCGCGGCGACGGAGGCACTGGAGAAACTGGGCGATCCCAAGGCAATCACGGCGTATGCGGAGCGGTTGAAACTGGCGGATTCCGGTCCGCTGGCGGCCGTGTTGGTTCGCGCATTCGAAGCCCGACTGCGCGTCACTGATCGGGACCGGGACGCCCTGGCGGAATCATTCGGCAGTCTGTGCGAGATTGTGCGGGCGGATTCAAAACTGGCGCGGCTGGATGTGGCCGGCCTGCTGCTGCGAGTTCTGGCGGAGTGGTTCGATGGTCAGGCCCAGCCCTTTGATTTGTTTCTCAAGAAACCCGGCGCGTTCGCCCTGCTCAAGGAGTACGTGAGCCGGGCCAATCAGTCGCCGACCGGCGCAATCGTGCGCTGGGCGGAAACCCGGTTGGCCACGGTGGGATTGGCGAACACACTCGGACTGGCCGGGTGGTGGCAGTTAAACGAGCGGGGCGGCGCGATCGCCCGGGATTCCACAACCAACCGGCTCGACGGCACCCTGACCAACGGGCCGGTCTGGTGCCTGGATGAGCTGGGGGGTGGACTCCGGTTCGACGGTATCACCAACGAAGTCGTCGGCAAGGCCGATGCTTTTCCCGTGATCACCAATACCTTCACGATGACGCTCTGGGCGTATCCGACGGAGGCCCGACTGGCCGGGCCGGAGTCGAACAGCGCTGGGGAAGTCACCGGCATCCGCAACCAGCGCTATGCCATCTTTCCGACGTATGGCGGGGTCTACGGTCCCGACCATGCCGGGGCCGGTCTCTCTATTGGCACCAATGGCATCAGCGTCCACGAACACGCCAACGGGTACATCCCTGCCTTGCTGGTCTATGACAGCCCGCTGACGAACTGGACGCAGGTGGCGGTGGTCTATGAAAACCGCCGGCCAAAACTCTGGATCAACGGCGGGCTGGTTAAAACGGGGTTGGTCAGTTCGGTGATCGTTCATCCCAGCCAGATCCTGGGCAATGGCAGCGGCTACGGCTGTTTTGCCGGAATGATTCGCGATGTGCGCATCTACAACCGCGCCTTGTCAGAAAAGGAGCTGGCGGTCCTGGGCGCCGCCGCGCGTTCGGAGCCGGTTCCAGCCCGTCCCAATTAAACCAGACTGCCCGCGAAAAGAAACTTGCGGGTACCGGCCGCGACGATAACATGGCGGACAAAACCAAGGAATCAACGATGAAAGAGAATCAACCAGCGGAAACAACTCCGTGGCAGCGTGCCAATACGGATTGGTTCAGACAGAGCCGGTGGGGCGTGGCTTCCCACTATCTCGCCGACACCGCCGGGTGTCAGCAGGTGACCCGATCCAACACTGAAGATTGGAATCGGCAAATTGACGCATTCGACGTCCACGGACTGGCGCGCCAGTTGGCCGAGGCGCATGTGCCGTATTATTTTATCAGCCTGGGGCAGAATTCCGGGTTCTATCTCTCGCCCAACCGGACCTATGATGAGATCGTGGGCATCGTGCCCAGCAAATGTTCCCGGCGCGATCTGGTTGCCGATCTGGCCGCTGCTCTGGCGCCCTGCGGCATTCGCCTGCTGGTCTATCTGCCGGCCGGTGCCCCGAGCAACGATGCCATCGCCAAGGCCCGCTTGGAAACACCGGTGGACGGACGCCAGACAGTCTTTCAGCGGCACTGGGAGGCCATTGTGCGTGAATGGTCGTTGCGCTGGGGAGCGGCCGTCAGCGGGTGGTGGATGGATGGCCCGTATGACGCCGCCGCCTACCGGCATCCCGACGCACCGAATTACCGGAGTCTCGCGGCGGCACTGAAGGCCGGCAATCCCGGGGCGCTGGTGACATTTAACAACGGCCTGCGCACGCCGGTGTATTCCATGACGGAATTCGAAGACTTTACGCCGGGCGAGATCGAGCGCGATCTGACTGTCTCCCCCGGCCATCTGCCGGATTTTTCCCGGCTGGCAGCTTATTCTCGTTTCATTGACGGTGCGCAATTTCACATCTACACCATCATGGGGGAATGGTGGGGCAAGGGGCCGGTCCGCTTCCCGGATGAGCTGACCATCGGCTACACCAAGTTCATCAACAGCCAGGGGGGGGTTGTGACCTGGGACGTGCCGCTGACCGTGGGTGGTTTGATCGAAGATTCGTTTCGTCCACAACTCGCAGCCTTGGGCGCCGCGCTGTCGAAGCCGGCTGGGTTATGAACCCACCAGTGATGGTTGTTGTAAATTATTATCCCCCAATAATATCTGCGTTTTGTTGATAATTCTGAAGGATTTACCTCGCGCATCTCAAGGCAACTATCTGCACCAACGTGCATCCAGCGTGTCCCTTGAGCGTCTCCGGGTTTTAAGGAAAATATCGATGTTATTACATTACGTTGAAACCTTGCAACCAACACGCCGCGAATTCAAGACGTGACCTGCGGGTTAGGAATGCGAGGCGAGCCAGTTTACACTTTGGCGAATTTATTGCGAACAGTCGCTCAGTCGTCCTTCGCTTGACGTGCATGCGCATGGCGAGGCTACGACAGACACGTGGGCGTGACCGCGGAATCGGATGTGTTTTCGTTCTGCCGCGAAACGTGGATGAATATCGACCCCGATTCCTTTGCATACTGGGTGGTATGGTTGGGTGACGGATACCGGGCCAGTTGCATGGAACGCGATAATCTGATGCCTCATCCTTGGTCCACGTTGACTGGTTCCGAGAGGATTTGTATTGTGATTGCGCGATGAACACTCCCGTTGCTGAGGCTGCCCGGGTTCTCGCCGATACGAAAGCGCTCCTCGTAATCACCGGCGCGGGGATATCGGCGGAAAGCGGCCTGCCCACCTTCCGTGGAGCCAAAGGACTTTATGACAAATGGCCCGACCTGGCGACGGTGTTGAGTGCCGCCGGGTTGGCCCGCAACCCGAACGCAGTTTGGGATTTCATCGACCACTTCCGGGGCCAGGCAGCAGCGGCCCAGCCGAATGCAGCGCATCGTGTTCTGGCGCGCTGGGAACAGGAACAGCGCTTCGGTCGATTCCTGATCGCCACGCAGAACATTGACGGGCTGCATCAGGCGGCGGGAAATCAGCATGTCACAGAACTCCACGGGAGCGTGTGGCAGATCGCCTGTCCACGCGCGGGCGAGTATGCAACCGACGATGACTTCTCCCGGGAGTTCCAGCAGATCACGGCGGGGAGCCCGGACCGGGCGGCGATTTTGCGGCGGTGGAGCGAAGCCAACGGGAGCGAGATCTGGGAGAATCGTGAGGTTCCCGCGTCCAGCCGGTCGAGGATCTCCCGCCACAACCGGCACACCTGCGGCGTCCAACGCGGCATGAACGCTTGCCCGGTATATTTCTCCGCAAGTTGGAGATGGTGCCGTTGGATGGCAACCGCGCTTACCGGATCGCCATGGAGAGTTGGCGTAGTTGCGCGGCAAGTCGGGTCACTTGCAAAGGCCAGCATCGCGGCTAACGGGTCGGCGAATTCAAAGTCGGAACCCGTGGCGATACCAGCGTGCGTCAATGCCACGACCAGCGCAGTCGTGCCCATGGCGAGGAAGATGGCGGTTTGGGATTCGAGACTGTCACCGCATTGGAGATGCAATCGCTTGTTGCCGTCGGCACTCAACGACTCATCGCGCGTATTCAGAATCCCTCGCCCATAAAATCCATCCTGACTGATGACCATATTCAAGTAATGCGTTCGCGGTGAAAGCGTGAACTGCAACCCATTACTGAAGGGATGCCAGCCGCCGGCCCCGGAATACACGATCCGGCTGATGAGATGTGGAATGAGTTGCTTAAACAAGTCCGCCTGCTGACAGCGATAAAGAAACGAATGATGGCAGCCCCAGGTTGTCTTTGCGTCGCTGTAATCCACATTACATTTCGAGAGCCACCCCGCAACGGGCTGGGGCTGACCGGCATCCAGGTTGGCCGCGATTTGCCCCATGATCCGGTCACCCGCCAAACAATAGCGGACTGCCTGCCAAGGGTTTGTACATTCCGGCGTTGCCAGTTCTGGATGCCCGCCGCAATCCACATACAGCCGCGAGCCGTTGGCGAGAAATAAATCACTCCGCGTCCCTGGCAAGTGTGCCAGCCGCGCTTTGGCCGTGCAGAGAAATACTTCGCCATCATCCCTGTTTACCTTGCCTTCTGCGCCGGTATTAAGGTTCGCGGTGTATGCATACTCCGTCTCCAAGCCAAACAAAGGCGCTACCATTTTGCACCTCCCCAATTGAAATTGTTTAGGGTGATCACTTTGAAATCACGAAAGACACGAATCACACGAAAGGACTTTAGAAAATGATCGAGCTGGTTACGCGAAATCCGGACTGGAGGGCGAAGCTCCGGCTGAGCCGCGGCCCGGCTCTGAGCTGGACTGCAAAAATGAAGCGGCGCGCCCGGCGGTCGCGCCCTACCAAAACTTTGCGCCATTGCGCCCTGGCGTGGTGAGTCCGTTGCTCCTGATCATATCCCAAGTTGGATGGCAGTTTGCAGGAAACTCTTCTCATTTTCAGCCGCATACACACGCCACTGATCTGCGGCCCACACTTCGGCCGTGTATAAAGTTCCCACCAGGACCACAGCACTTTTCAGGTTCGCGGCGCGGCGCAACTTTTTTGGGATTTCCAGCCAGCCGTTGGCATCGAGCGTGGCAATCGCAAGATCGTTCGTCAGACTGCGGATGCTGCGGCTGCGTTCATCCTGGACAACCTTGTCCGGCGAAGCTGATTCCATTAGCTTCAGCATCCTGCGAGAGCGGGCCTCTGTGAGTAACGTTACATACGGACCGGGCTTCCCGAGCATGACCACGGATCCGCCCGCCCGCGGCGCAAAGGCCTGGCGCCAAGCCATTGGCAAACGCAATCGCCCCCCTGCGTCCAAACGAGCCCGGTGCGTGCCGACGACAATCCCCGTCGCGACCGGCTTGCCACCCACTCGGGTGAATTCCGGTGACCGATGCCGGCCGCAAACCCAGAAATCATCCACCCGCGTCATCGCCTTATGGCACACTGAACAGTTCATTGAGGTCCGGGGCATTATGACAGATGAGTGTTGAAAGTTGAACGTTGCGTCGCCTGACCGCCACAACGGTTTGAACAGAAGATCACGAAGATAACAAAGGGCAACCTGCCAATCCGAATCTGATTCCCTTTGTTTCGGTCGTTGCCTTCTGGAAAGTCTGTTTTATGCGTTTTTCGCCTGTTTACGGTTATGTAATGCGTCAGTGACGGCTGGATATCGGTACGTAGCTGCGCTCGTCAGAGCGTGGCGAACGGCAGGATCCACCGCCTGACGGCGGCGGCTACGGGGCGTCCCCGTCGTCACTGACGCATTACACGGTTATGGTATTTCTCGTGGCGTTGAGCGCTGGAAACCTGTATAAGTTTGAACTCAAACAGGAGCTAACATGGCACGACGAGTATTCTTCAGTTTCCAATTCGACCACGATGCCGGGCGGGCCAACCAGATTCGCGATTGCGGGGTTGTGACCGACCCGGACCTGGCCGGTTTCTTCGGTCAGGAGGAATGTGACGATGCCAAAATGCACGGCCCCGAAGGAATCGAGCGCATGATTTACAATCATCTTGAGGGGACATCGGTCACTGTGGTTCTGATCGGAACCTACACCGCTGAGCGGCCCTGGGTGCAATATTCGATCGCGCGATCAGTCGACCGCAAGAATGGTTTCCTAGGGATTTATATTCACAAGCTGAAGGACCAGTCGGGGGCCACGGCGGAGCGCGGCGCACGACCCGAAGTTCCGGCTAAAATTGAGTTTCCGTGCTACGACTGGGATGGCGACCGCGACCGGTTTCGTCGCGAGATCGAAGCCGCAGGGAAACGATCCGATGCGTTGCGGGCCGTTGCGGTTTGAATGGCTGAGGAGTCACGTGAAGTTGCGCCGCCGGTTCAGAACAACTTGATCTGCCGGCCTTCTTTGGCGAGTTGTTCGCCCACGCTTTCGATGCGGCAGCGCTGGCGTTCGATAATTTCCTTGTCGGTCGCGGGATCGAATTTGACGGGATACTTTCCATCATAGCACGCCAGGTAGAAATTCGCCTTGGGCAAACCCGTGGCTTTGATCATGCCGGCCTCCGAGAGGTAATGGAGTGAATCGGCGTTGAGGTATTTGCGGATGGCTTCGCGTGACAACTTGGCCGCCATCAGTTTGCTGCGGTCGGGGAAGTCAATTCCGTACACGCACGGGTGCATGTGCGGCGGACAACTCACCAGCACATGCACTTCCTTGGCACCGGCTTTCTTGAGATTGTTCACCCGCGTCTTGCATGTCGTGCCACGCACGATGGAATCGTCCACAATAATCACGCGCCGGCCGCGCACCAGCTCGCCGATGAGATTGAGCTTCACGCGCACGGCGAAGTCGCGGATGAGTTGCGAGGGCTGCAGGAAACTGCGCCCGACGTAATGGTTGCGCACAAACGCCATCTCGTAAGGGATGCCGGATTCAAGCGAGTAGCCGAGCGCGGCGCTGTTGCCGCTGTCGGGCACGGGAATCACCAGATCGGCGTCGATGCAATGTTCCCGCGCGAGTTGCCGGCCCAATTCGACGCGGACCTTGTAAACGTTGCGCTTGGCTATGTTGCTGTCGGGCCGCGCAAAATACACGTATTCAAAAATACAAAACGCCCGCTGCTTATGTTCGGGAAATGCCTGGATGCTGTGCAAGCCCTGCTTGTCGATGATGACAATCTCGCCCGGCGCGACATCGCGCACGAACTTCGCGTGGATCAAATCCAGCGCGCAGGTTTCACTCGCCAGCACCCAGGCATTGCGGAGCTTGCCGATGCACAACGGACGGAACCCGTGCGGATCGCGCACGCCGATCAATTCCTTCGGCGTCAAGATGACGAGCGAGTAAGCGCCTTCGATGCGCCGGATGGTGTGCGCGAGATTATTCGCCACGCCGTTCAACGTCGGTTGCGCCAGCAAATGCAGGATGATCTCGCTATCGACCGTGGTCTGAAAGACCTGGCCCTTTTCCTCCAACTCGACGCGCAGCGCGGCGGCATTGGTCAAATTTCCGTTGTGCGCCATGGCGACGGGGCCAATCCGGGAGTTGATCGTGAGTGGTTGCGCGTTCTGGATGTGCGAGCCGCCGGTCGTGGAATAACGCGTGTGGCCGACAGCCATCCGGCCGGTGAGGCCGCGCAGGGTGTCGCCCGTAAAAATCTGCGGCACAAGTCCCATGCCGATGTGTTTGCGGAATTGTTCGCCGTCGCTCGTGACGATACCGGCGCTCTCCTGCCCGCGATGCTGGAGCGCGTACAGGCCGTAGTAAGTCAGTTCCGCCGCCTGCGGATGGCCAAAAACACCGAACACACCGCAATAATGTTTTGGGTAATGTTGCATCGGTCTATTTATCACTCGCGCGAGCTGATCGCACCTGAGGTTTGCGGTGAGAGCTACTGCTCGAACTCGGCGCGCCGGCGCTCCAGTTGACTTCAGTCACGACCGGGTGACCGCGTTGAATCTCAGACCGCCGTCGTCAATTGACTCAGGAAATCCGCAGGTGTAATCGCGGGCACGGGCGAACCAGCAAAGTCCTCCACATTCCGCGTGATGATGAAAACCGACACTGTTGCCTTGGCCACGGTCGCCCCACCGCGTCCTCAAAATCCGCGAGCGGGAGCCGCCGTGCCTCCTGCCACTCCGCCGTTTCGAGATTGCCGATTTGAAAATGCCGCAGCACCTGATCCATTGCGTCCTCGGCGTCCGGTTTGGACGCGTGTTTGCGCACCAGATAATAGAGCGTCGTCAACCCATGTGCCGGGCAGACGCCCGCCAGTGACCCCGCCGTAACCAGGCTCACCACCTGCGCGGACGCTGCGTAGTGCGGTTCGCGCTTTTGGAACACATCCAGCAACACGTTGATGTCCAGCGTGACCTTCACGCGTGCTTCCTTTCGAGATGCTCGCGGTGCGTTTCCTCGCCCGCGACCTCCGGCGAAATGATGCCGGTGGCCCGCAGCACCTCGGGCCGCAGCGGCCGCTGCAAATGCTCACGCAAATTGCGCGCCTGCCGCGCGAGGAACGCCTCCGCCGAAGTCCCCTGCGCCGCCGAGAAGTTTCGGAGAAAGGCAAGGTCATCATCTGGCAACAAAACTGTGATCGCACTCATGCGTTAAATATAGCACACGCCCACCGACACCGACAAGGTTTGAAACGGTCGCATCCGGGTCTTGGTCACCTTTGGCACCGCTTTCTATCTCCTAAATTCTGGCTTCCTGAGTTCAGAGTTGAAAGTTGAGCGTTGGGAAGCCTGCCCTGAGCCTGCCGAAGGGTTCAGCGTTCAGGTGTTTTCCTCTTCCGCCTTCATCCTTCTGCCTTCATAATTCATCCTTTCCGTCCGCCCCCCCCGCGTTCATCTGCGCCACCACTTCCTGTGGACTGGGTCCCATCTGCCATCCGCATCGCGTAACCATTGTCGGAAAGTCAGAGAAAAGATCCGGTGCCTCACTTCATTTTTCACGTATCAAGAGTGACCCCGACCGACTATCTGTCAACTGTCGAGAGTTGACCCCTTTCCCGGATTGCACTCAGGGTAACAGTTTAGCCGAATTCGTGGTTTAGACTTCTTTTTTTTCCAATAATAGTTGTTGCGCGCGGGGAAAATCTGTGCGAATATTAGGCGTATTAATACGCCTAACTATCCACCCAAGGAGTGAATGGATGCTTTCGACCTCGGAGTTGATGCGGAAA
>Ga0114951_10003546_pt1 | contig 16051 bp, 3 predicted proteins | sample AM7aDNAmetaG_FD_88677 | JGI IMG/M metagenome (GOLD analysis project Ga0114951, IMG submission 88677) | Freshwater microbial communities from Finland to study Microbial Dark Matter (Phase II) - AM7a DNA metaG | ecosystem: Environmental > Aquatic > Freshwater > Lake | place: Finland: Lake Alinen...
CAACCGGCCCAGGCTTCCACCCCATCGCAACGGCCGAATGTGCTGTTCATTGTGGTTGATGACCTTCGCCCCGAGTTGGGCTGCTACGGCCATCCGCAAATCAAGAGTCCCGTAATGGACTCCCTCGCCGCCGGGGGATTGGTTTTCGAACGAGCTTATTGCCAGCAGTCGCTCTGCGGACCATCACGGGTGAGCTTTTTGACGGGGTGCCGGCCGGATAAACTGCGCATCTACGGTATGAGCAACCAGCATCCGATTGAATGGCGAGACACCCGCAAGGGCATCACCAGCCTTCCCGAACAGTTTCGCCAGCACGGCTGGACGGCGGTCTCTTATGGAAAAGTCTATGATAACCGCCTCGGGTTGGACGCGAAGTTCTCCTGGGACGAATGTGTCGAAGGCTGGCAGAAACAGTTTGCGCTGCCGGACAATGCCGCGCAGTGGCAGCGTTCGCTATCCTCCAAAGCGGTGCGCGAGCCGGTGGTGGAATGCGCTGATGTCCCGGATGAGACTTATACCGACGGGCACGTCGCCAAGCTCGCCTTGGAATTCATCCGCAAACAGGATGGAGGAAAGCCTTTTTTCCTGGCGGTCGGCTTTCCGAAGCCGCACCTGCCCTTCGTCGCGCCCAAAAAATATTGGGATCTCTATCAACGCGAGGCGATCCGGTTGCCCGCCATTCGCACTCATTTTCCGGGGGCGACCGAATTTACCTTCTCGCCTTACAAGGAAATCTTTGATTACGACGTCATCAATCCCAATGCGGATGAAAAAACCACGGAACTGATTCATGGCTATTTTGCCTGCATCAGTTATGTCGATGCGCAGATCGGAAAGATCGTGGCGGCGCTGAAGCAAAAGGGACTCTACGAAAACACCATTGTGGTCCTGTTGGGTGACAACGGCTGGAAGCTTGGAGAATACGGAGAATGGGCGAAGTCCACCAACCTCGAGCTCGACGCGTGCGTGCCTTTGATCATCCGGCTGCCGGGTCTGGTGCCGACGAAGCCCCAGAGTTTGGCCTTGGTGGAATTGTTGGATGTGCTGCCCACCGTCTGCGAAGCGGCGGGCATCCCGGTCCCGGCCAGCGCCGAAGGCCGGAGCCTGCTTCCAATTTTTCATGACCCGGCCGCGACCGTTAACGACATGGCCCTCACGCAATATCCAAGGAGTGGCTGCATGGGCTACTCGATTCGAACCGGCCAATGGCGCTACACCGAATGGCGCCACAACGAGAATGGGGCCGTTGAAGCGCGCGAACTTTACGACTTGAGCACGTCCCCGATCGAAACCAACAATGTGGTCAAAGCCTTTCCGGACATGGCGCTTGCGCTTAGCCGGAAGATTGACCAACTACTTAGACAACAAATCCGGCTTGAAGTTGCCCCCATCTTATGAAAACTCTTAAAATAATAGCGGCAACGCTCATCGTGGCGGGCGCCCTGTTCTGGCTGAACCATTCCCTGCATCCCCAACCGCTCGACCGGCAGTCGCTGCCGTTCTTCGGGGTGGGAGAGGTGCTCGCCAATGAAGCCGCCCGCGTGGCGCACGACAAAGGGCGGGTGGTGCTGGTGAACCTGCCCATGGACTCGGTCAATAGCCAGTCGCAGTTGCAAGGCTTTCAAGAGACTCTGGCCGGGCATCATCATCTCACTCTCGTTGCCACCAAGAATATTGACTTGCACGATACCACCATGGGGAAAATCAACTTCGCGCAGCTGACCGCGATCATCAATGATTACTCCAATGCGGACGTGATTGTCATCTTCCCGCCGTTGACTTCCCTGAGCGACGCCCAGCTACAGACGCTGCCGAAACCAGCACCCAAACTTATTGTCATGGACTGGAGCATGGGGGATCTCAATCTGGCAGCTAATGCCGGCCTGGTGGCGGCGGCGGTTTCGACCCGGCAGTTGACTTCCCTGCCGTCCGACCATCCCCGGACGCCGCGCCAGTGGTTTGACCGTTATTATGATTTGGTGCCGTTGACCAAAGATAACTGAAGGTGCCAGCCAGAGGCAGAAGCGGTGGATTTTTACATCGCCGCATTTTTTCATCTTTCAGGTGAGACCGATCTTGAAAGTGGAAAGGCGTTTGGTGCCAAGATCAAAGTTGAGGTGATTCCGCATTCGGAATTCAAAAATAGCTCGCAACGGGCACCCGCTCAAACCGCTACTTTAGCCATACTCCCCGGTAGAAGGCTCCGGGGTTCGTGCCGGCAGCAGGATCGGTAAAGAGCCAGTTTACATTCGTCATCGTGTTGGTCTGCAGTGGCATCCAAGTGACGGGCGGTGCCAAGGACTGCGTGCGGTCCACCCGCAAGATCTTGGTGAGGGCGGCATTCAAAACAATCTTGCCAGGGCCGGTCGCGGTCATTTGCGGGCCGGGGAATAACGCATTGGCCATTCCCGAAACCGGGCTCCCCGTGGCGGGATTCCAATATGGGAACCCTGAGTAATACCAGTCCCACATGCACCAACCCAGCCCCAGGCTCTCAGCCGTGCTGCGAAACGCCGCACAATAGTTGTCACGCGACACCGGGTCAGCCATCTGGTAGGCACCAAACTCACCGATATGCACTGGCCGGCCATAGTAAGCCGCCCATTGCGCGGCAAATCGCAACTGGTAGGCGAACGCGACGGGACTGCAAGGATTTATGGCCGTGGGCAGTGAATTGTAGTCGGTAATCCAATTGGTGGTGGCGGGAGAATTGCCGGCCGCCGGCGTCAAGGGCGAGGCCGGCGGGCCGGGGAAAATTATATTGGTGGTGGTATTATCGGATGACCAATAAGCCCCCTGGCCCGTGAAGGGATTGGGGTCGTAACAATGCACGGTGACGACCAGGTTGCTATCGTTGTCCGGGAGCACGACCCGGTTCAATTCAGAGATGAAGTTCCAATCGCAGGGATCCACAAAGATGGTGCGGTTGGGATTCGACAGCCGGATCCGGCTGATGACGCTGGCATAGATTGGATCAAGACTGGCGGAGGTGGTGGTGCCCCAGCCGGGTTCGTTGTGTAATTCAAAAGCCAGATTAGCCGGGCTGTTGGAGTAATGCACCGCAACTTGTTGCCAGACGGCATAGAATTCATTGGCCATGCCGGGGGCATTGGTGACGAATTCCGGCCAAGGCCAAAAGGGGCACAGCATCACAGCCAAGCCCTGGTTCAGGGCATTGGTGACCATGAAATCCATATAGGCAAAGTAACTGGGCGAAAGCGTGAATGTGGGCGCGGGTCCGACAGTCTCATCCCAAATTGCCCCGATCCGCACGTGATCAAAGCCCTGGGCGCGCATGTTGATGAAATCGTTGGTGGTAGCGCTCGAACTGCACAGATTGATACCGCGCATAAATTGCCGGGCGGCCAGGTGCGCCGGAGTGGCGGTGCTCGCAATAGGGGCCATATTGGTGAAGCCCGGGGGCAGCACAGACCGGGCGTGGAAGTAGAGCGTGACCGGCACACCAGCCGTAACGGACAGGTTGCAACTAAATGCGGCATTATTCCACCACCCGGCATTATTCCAAACGCGGAGGTAGTTGGTTCCATCCACCGGCGTGACCGGCCCGGTATTCACGACCGCATCCCCAGTAGCCTGCGACCACCCCGTGGGCAAGCCACCGCTGACAGATTCGAAGCTGCCATTGGGCAGGGTCGTGCCGGTGGCGGAACAAGCATCCCAGAGGACTTCCTCCCGGTAAGGCTGATTGTAAGGAGGTGACAACTCATACGGCCCCATCAGGGAGAGGGTTACCGTGCCGCTGCTGGCGGGAGTGAAGCAAAAGGCGGCGGGCACCCAGGCATAATCCATGATAAAGAAGGAGCAATCGTAGCTGCCCGGCACGCTGGAGCCTGACAGCCACCACTGGCGACCGATGGTGCCGCCACCAAAGCCGGAATTCGTCAGGAAGTAGCCGTTGGTAAGCGGCCCAGTGCCAGTGCCGGTCAACCTAAATTCGGCTTGTTCGGCAATATAAACGGGGTTGCTGACCGTCAGCCAGAGTTCGCCGTTGGTCAGGGCCAGCGACATCGGAGGTGGCGGCACCCCGTTGATCACGGCCACCGAAGGCAGTGTGCCGGCCACGGAACCGACATTGCCCGTGGATGCTTTGGCGATGATTTTGTAAGTGCCGGGACCGTAATAATTGAGGTTAAAAGTTGTGCCCGCCGAGAACGTGAGCGTGCCGTTGGTGACGATGAACGCCGGGTTCACACCATCATTGACCAGCGACAAGGTGCCCGAACCGGTGTTGAGATTGCCGTTCAGGATGGCGCCCTCCGCACTGTCGCCCAGGGTCTGCCCGGCACCCAGCGTGAACGTCGAAGTCAAACCGGAAACATCAAATATGGCATTGCTGGCCACGATTATGGCGGCAGAATTGGGAATCCCGGCGGAACCACTTAGGGCTAGGGTTCCGGCATTGATCGTCGTCGCCCCCGCGTAACTGTTCGTCCCCGCCAAAGTCAACCGACCGGTTCCCGATTTGACCAACCCCGTTGCGCCGCTGAGGGAACCACTGCCGGCAATCGTGTAGCTGTAGAGGTTGTTGCTGACCATCAGGTTTCCCGGATTAACCACCCCGCTCAATGTCACCGTCTGGCTGGCGCTGATGCAGGTGTCATCCAAGGACACCTGGTCGCCGTCCTGATAAAAAACGCTGCTGGCGGTCGGCACCGTGCTATCCTGCCAAATCATGTTCTTGAAATCATTGGTGTCCCAGATGCCGCCAGCTCCCGAGGCCGCCCAATGCAGCGGTTCGTTTTTTAGCGCCGCTGGTCCCACCGGCCAAGTAGCGATTTGATCCACGGCGATAAAACCACTGTTCCCAGATACGGTGTTCAATGCTCCGGCTCCCATATTGAACCCCTGAAACCAACCTTCGCCAGTCCAATTCTGAGTCAAAGTGCCAACCGGCGTGCTGGTGTTCAGATTGGCCAGCGTCATGACGGTCGTCCAATTCGTGACTCCGATGGCGATGGTGGCAACCGAGAGACGCAGCCGCACCGTGCCAATTCCGTTGGTAAATCCCAACGCCGTTCCGACCAAACTGCTGCTGGTGTATCCTCCATTGGCAGTGTTCCAAATGTCCCAGGAGAAACCGCCGCCCGACTGAGCCTTAAGCTCCATCGCCGGGCCTTGGTTGCCGCTGTTGGGGTCTTGCCAGGTGAAACTCATTAAGGTTTTTGCTCCGGAAACACTGTTGTTTCCCAAAGTCAGCGTAAAATCCACCAGCCCGATGTAGCCGTTGGTGAAGGCGTTAGAATAGCCATAGGTGATCGAATGGTAGTCCCCATTGGTCGAGCTGAACATCGCATACCCAAGACCGCCGGCAGTCACCTGCCAGACGTTAGTGTCAGATATTATGCAGTTCCAAGCGGATTGCCTGTTCAGATTCCCATTCGTATAGCCCTGGGCCGCCGTGAAATTAATTACATTGGCATAAGGCGGGCGGAGCGTCACTTGATAAACCGCATTTGAACCGAACAACTCCACCAGTTGGCCGCCTTGCATCAGGAAGGAGGTTGCCCAGCCTTCGCCAGTCCAGCCCGCGTCCATCAGGGATCCCAACATCGTGCCGGTGTTCAAATTCATCAGCGTCGCAGCCGTCGTCCAGGTTCCCATCCCGTTGGTCACGGTCGTAAAGGTCAGCCACAGCTTGGCGGTTGTGCCGGTGCCGGTGGCGTTCAAACCGAGGTTGGTTCCGGTCAGGCCGGTGCTTCGCGAGGTCGCAGCCACGCTGTTCGAGTAGCCCAAAGTGTAAGCCCCCCCGCTCCCGGCATTGATGTAAAATTGCGGTCCTTTGGAGCCGTCGTTCGTATCCTGAACCGTGAAATTGATGACTTGCAAATTGCTGCTGGCAGCCGTCCCGACGGTAAACGTGAAGATCACCGATCCCGTGTAGCCGTTGGTGAGCGAACCACTTAAATCGTATTTTATGTTCGCCCAGTCGCCTGCCGCTGCGGCCACGGTGGCTGAACCAAGACCATTGGTGTTCACCTGCCAGGCGGTCGGGGTGGGGCTATACCAACTCTTCTGACCGCTCAAATTGCCGTTCGTATAACCTTCGGCCGCCGTAAAACCAATCGTGTAATTCGCCGCGAAATTGGCCGTGACATTGGTGCCGCCAACCAACGCCGTGTCGGTGCGGGTCGCCGTCGTGACGCCGTCGCTCCACTTGAAGAAGTTATAACCCGCATTCGCCACCGCCGTCATCGGGCTGCCGCTGGCAAGGTAAGCGACGGTCTGCGGCGTGGTCCCGCTGATCGTCCCGCCCGCCCCCGCATTGTAGGTCAGCGGGTAATAATTGGGGCCAATCGCGAACTGGTCAACACTGACGGAACCACTCAGGGTGCTGAGCGCCCCAGAGGCCATGCTGATAACGGACGCCAAGCCTTGGCCCGCAGCATCCGTCCAGTTTTGCGTCACCGTGCTGACCAGTGTGCCGGTGGTCAGATTGGTCAGTGTCAGCACGGTCGTCCAGTTGGTGCCGCCGCCCGTCGGAGTGGTGGTGAAACTGAATCGCAAATTTGCCGAGGTTCCAATGCCGTTGGTGATTCCGATGCTGGCACCAGAAAAATTGACGCTGCTGTAACCGCCGCTCACAGCGGCAGTGTTGTAGATGTCCATTTCGAATCCAGCACCACCGGCTTGAGTATGAAACTCAAAGTTCGGACCTTTATTGCCATTGTTCGAATCATTAATATCGAAAAAGAAGACAGCCAAAGCGCTGGCGTTGGTGGCTCCCAAAGAGAAGGAGAAGTCCACCAAACCCGAGTAGCCGTTGGTCAGAATCAGAGGTGTTCCCAAGGCGTAGGTTGCATTCGCATAGTTCGCGTTGGTAACGGTAGCGTAACCGTTGCCATTGGTATTCACCAGCCAGGAGGTGGCAGTCCAATTCTTCTGACCGCTCAAATTGCCGTTCGTATAACCGGTGGCTGCCGTAAATCCAATCACGGTGGTTTGCGCCTGCGAATTTAGGGCGGCGCCGACCAGCACCAAGATGGCTGCAAACAGCGATTTAATTTGCACCGGCTTGCATTGTTTTAACTTATTCATGTGAATTCAGACCGGCGGAAGTTTTTCTCGCGTCCGAACTCGCGGGTTCAACAAAGGTGTTCAAGTTCATTAACATATCATATCGGTTGCCGGTTGTGAATGACTCATTCATGTCATGGTGTAACACGATCCGGCTTAAGGGTCAGTCCCAGGGGTAAAGCTGAAGTTCGGCCACGCCGGGCGAGCCATCGTCGCATTCCATGGTCAGACGAAACTTTTGCGCCTTCACGGGCGTGATGGTTTGCTTGATCCCGTGGCCGCTGCCCTGGCCAGCAGCCAGCTTTTTCCATTCGCCGTCAACCATCGCCTCCAAGTTGTATTGCTGTTTCAGGTGGGGCCAAACATCCGGCTCGTCCAAACCAAAGGCACCGATGGTTGTCGCTTGCTTCAGTTCCAATTCCAGCCACGCCGATTTCGCAGCCTGCGGCGCGCGCCATTGTTTACTTGTCCCGTCAATCGCATTTTCCGGACCCTGGCTTGGAATGAAAGCCGAAGCGGTTGCCTTTGCGCCGACCGTCGGCAACGGTTCAGTGACAGGTTCACCCTGAACTTGCAACACAATCACCGAATCAGCTGCGTCGGGAGCGCTTTTTGGAACAGCGACGATTACCTTTCCATTCTCCTCCTTCGCTTCAAGTTTTTCGCCGGTGGCCAAAAGGATGGCCGATTGAACCTGGTTATGGAGCGGAACGCGCAGCTTGCCGTCCTTCGGCCAATCGAAGACGTGCAGATAAAGCGTGCCTCCTTTTCGGGTCGCGACACCCCAGGCCAGATACGGGAACGGCCCGCGCTCGGTGCCGTAGATGGATTCACCATTCACGCGCATCCATTTTCCAACTGCCTCCAAACGCTCCACGCTCGCCGGGGGAAATTCGCCCTCCGCCGTCGGGCCGACATCCAGCAGGAAGTTTCCCCCCTTGGCGCAGATGTCCGCGAGTTTTTGGATCAATTCGGCCGGGGATTTCCAACTCTGGTCGCAGGCGTTGTAGCTCCAATGATAGTTCATCGTCATGCAGGTCTCCCAATCGCCGGGATAACCCGTCATCGGCACGAATTGTTCAGGCGTATGAAAGTCGCCGTTAAACCCTTCGCCGAGCCGGTTGTTCATGATGAGGGCGGGACGCAGCTTGGTCAGCGCTTCCAGCGGCGCAACTCGCTGCGGAGGCATATCTACCGGCGTGTCCCACCACAAAATATCGATCGGATAACGCGTGAGGATTTCCTTCACCTGCGGCACGGCGATTTTGTGGATATAATCATCCATGTCACGCTCCTGGGCCTGATCCCATTTGCCGCCAATGGCCGTGCCGCCGTTGTTCCAATCTTGCGACTGTGAATAATAGAAACCAATCTTCAATCCTTCCGCCTTGGCGGCATTAACGAGCGGACCCAGCAAATCTTTTTTGTAGGGCGTCGCATCGGCGATGTTCCACGGGCTGGCTGCGGACGGAAACAGCGCGAAACCATCGTGATGCTTTGAAGTAATCACGATGTATTTCATCCCCGCATCCTTGGCGGTTTTGACCCAGAATTCAGGATCGTATTTCACCGGGTTGAACTGCTTGGCAAATTCGCGATAAGTCGCGACGGGAATTTTTGCCGAGTTCATGATCCATTCACCGTAGTCAGTTTTGTTGCCATATTTGCCGGCTGGCACGGCGTAAACGCCCCAATGAATAAATAGGCCGAACTTCGCTTCGCGCCACCAGGCCATCCGCGCATCGCGTTGGGCCGGTGTTTCTTTCAACGCCTTCACAGGGGGTGCCGTCGCCTCGACAGTGAAGCCTTCGGCGGGCGCCGGAATGGTGGGGGCGACGGCTCGCAAAGCAAAATCCACAATCGGCGTCGGGTCTTTCAGGCTGTGCGGATGATGCTTGTTGCCGGGCTTGCGGATGACTTGGATGTTCCCGCCGAGCGCCAGGTAGCGTTTTTCCACCACGTCAATGTTTTCGCTGACCGGCACCACTTCGTCCGCCGAACCAATGACCGCAAAAATCGGCACGTGCGCCTGCGCCAGCGGCGCGAGGTTGTCCACCGGGTTTTTGTCGTAGGCCAACGCCTGCGCCTCGGTAAAACCGTAAGCCTTCAGCAGATTTTGCCAGTCGCCGGATGAACCCGGACCGACGCCTTTGCCGCCGGGCCAGCTCTTGAAATCGCACACCGGCGCGTCCACATAAAGTCCCGCAACCTGATCGGGATGCCGTGCCGCCCAGTTGAAGGCGAACAAGCCGCCGCGACTCATACCTTCGAGCACCGGCTTTTTGGAAAGCCCGAACGCGCCGGTAAAGTGATCGTAAAATTGGTCCATGGCCGCCAGCGCAACCGGCGCGCCGTAGAGGTTCTGCACATCAATGTAGGCGACGTGAAAACCTTTCCCGAGCAACGCAATGTCCGCCTGCGGTTCGTGGCCGAAAAATTCCGTGCGCCAGATCCACGGGGTGCCGGGCGCGGCCGATTTCGGGCGCACGAGCAGCGCCGCGCGTCCGCCGACGGTGAAGTCGAGCCGCTCGTATCCGTTCCAACTCGTTTGGCGGCCCAGGCCACCGTTCGCCGAGCCCCCCGCCGCATTGAAATTGATCAGGTCGCCGGAAAGCGTCCCAAACGCAATCTGGTTGACACTGAGTGAACCGCTGAGCGTGCTGAGCACCCCGCTGGCCATGAAGACATGAGACGCCAAGCCTTGGCCCGGCGCAGCCGTCCAGGTTTCCGTTGTGCTGCCGACAAGTTGACCGGTGGTTAGATTGGTCAGCATCAGCACGGTCGTCCAGTTGGTGCCACCCCCCGCTGGCGTGGTGGTGAAACTCCATCTCAAATTTGCCGAGGTGCCCGTGCCGGTGGCGTTGGTAATTCCCAGGCTGGAAGCACCAAGACCGGTGTTACTCCACCCGCCAGTCAAAGCGGCCGGGTTGTAGATGTCCATGGAAAATCCACCAGCGGGTTGGGCTTTCAACTCAAAGTTCGGGCCTTTATAACCATTGGCCGAATCTAAAACAGAAAAAGCCACGACATTCAAGGCGCTGGCTGCGACAGATCCCACGGTGAAGGAGAAGTCCGCCCTACCCGAGTAGCCATTGGACAGAGGCGTGCCCAAGGCATAATCAACCGACGCGTAGTTTGCCGCATTAGCAGAAACGGTGGCAGAACAATTGCCATTGGTGTTCACCTGCCAGTCGGTCGGAGAACCGATATAAGCAGTCCAATTCTTCTGACCGCTCAAATTACCACTCGTGTAGCCGGCGGACGCAGTAAAACCAATCACCGTGGGTTGCGGCACAGGCTTGAGGTTGCTACCGGCGATTTTCGGCAAAGAGGTCAGGTCGCTGATTTGGTGATTCGGCAGTCCCGCCGCTCCCAGGCCGAGGATTTCAAAACGGTGACCGGTGCTGCCCAGGCTTTGGTCGGTCAATAATTCAAAACGGATTCGGTGCTTGTCGGATTGGGGTTGCCGGAGGATTTCATTGAGTTGCCGGTAGCCTCCCCAGGTCTGGTCAAACCAGCCATTCAATTCCTGGCCGGCAACGCCATCCACCGTTACGCTGGCTTTGCCCATGGCTCCATTGGTCACAAAGTTCATGGAATACAGCACCCGGCCTTCGAGCTCAAATTCGATGCTGCTGCCAGGCTGATCGCTGACCCACCCCTTAACCTTCGGGTCGTATCGCCAGCCCGCGTTGGCAACCGGCCGCAGCGCCTCCCCCTCGAACAGCGCCGTGCGCTCCCAAAGATCGCTGAACAAGGGGGCCGGCAACGGTTTGATCGCGGGCAGCAACGCGTCGGCCGGAAGGGTTTTAAGCGTGTTTTCCAGCAACGCGATGACGCACTTGGCGGCAAAGGCATGACCGCGATCGTTCGGATGCACCATATCAGCGCCCACCTCCGCCCATTTGAGCTGGCCGGCTTGCAGCTGCGGCCACAAGGCATCGCGATAGCTCACCATGGGCAGCGCGTAATGGGCGCCGACTTGGGCATGCCATTGTTGGGCGCTGCTGCCATCTGACCGCACCATGAACAGCATCAAGACGGCCGGCTGGTTGGTTTGAACCAGAATCTGGCGGGTTAACCCTTCCATGGTCTCGGCCGACTTGGCCGCCGAGTCATCGTTCACCGCGAATTCCAACAAGACAAAATCCGGATTCTGCCCCAGCAGATCACGCCGCGCGCGAAGGGCCCCGTAGTTGGATCCGGTGGCACCAACGCCGGCATTGATGAATTTAATTTTCGCCTGCGGAAACGTTTTCTGCCACCACTGGACAAGCTGGTTGGCGTAGGAGTATTCCCATTTGCTGGCTTTGGCCCCCCCAGTGATAGATCCGCCCATGACCGCCACGGTCACCGATTCCCCTCGGCGGGCTTTGGCAAAGAATTTTTGCAACCGGGCAGAATCGCCGGCGCTTACCAGAGAACTTTTCACCCAGTCGGCTTCGTTCTCCCCAGCACCCGCCCGCGCCCCCCATAACAGACCTGCAGCCAGGACGAGTTGCAGCCAACGGCCCCATCCCGGTCTGCGTTGCGTCATCGCTGCGTTCCGGTTCGGGCGAATGCTATCCATTTGACGTTTGGCTGTTGTGATCATTTTGTATTTTTTGAGGATTCTTTTCAGGACGAGACACTTCACTTTCCTTCATCCAAATGCCGTTGCGGATAATCTCTGCCGCCCAATCTATCAAGTCTCACGACCGCGTGAAATGACACGTTTGCGTCATCCGCGCCATTTTGTGTCGCAAGTGTAAAAACCGGCCCGCAGCGAACCCAAACGCTGCGGGCCGGACCAATTCAATCCACTGTCTTACTTCCCGCCAGCCCCATAACTGGCGGAAAACTCTTCGCCACTGTAGGGACTTCGAACTTATCCCCTTCAAAAATGTGCGGGTTCGCTTTACGGGTGAACGCGATAAAAAGCCTGCGCCCCGGTCAGGGTATTCGTATAAGGCGAAGTGGCCCCGGATACGGGCTGCCACGAACCGGTCACGAGGTTGGTGGTTTCCTGTAGCGTGCCGCCGTTCGCCCATTGAAGGACAAACTGACCAGCACCGAGGTTCTCGATGCTGATGAAGGTCGTGGTGGACGTGGATGGTGCGGCGGGGAGAATAGCTCCAACCGGCCCAATCGCGAACTGGTCAACACTGACCGAACCGCTCAGGGTGCTGAGCGCCCCATCGTTCATGCTGATAACCGACGCCCAGCCTGGGCCGGTAGCATCCGTCCAGTTTTGCGTCACCGAGCCGACTTGCAGGCCGGTATCCAAATTGGTCAGCGTCAGCACGGTCGTCCAACTGGTGCCACCCCCCACCGGGGTGGTGGTGAAACTGAATCGCAAATTTGCCGAGGTTCCCGTGCTGCTGGGGATTCCCAGGCTGGAACCACTAAAATTGGCGGTGCCGACAAACCCGCCAGTCAAAGCGGCGGTGTTGTAGATGTCAAAGGAGAATAAACCACCGGGTTGGGCTTGCAGCTCAAAGGCCGGACCTTTATAGCTATTGGCCGCATCTTGAATCATAAAAGCGACGACTTCCTTTTGGCTGGCATTGGTGGCGCCCACGGTGAAGGAGAAGTCCACCAAACCCGAGTAGCCATTGGTCAGAGGTGTTCCCAACGCGTTAGTAACCGACGCGAAGCTTACCGTGCTTGAGGAAGCGTAGGCGGAACCGTTGCCATTGGTGTCCACCAGCCAGCCGGTGGGTGCGGTGCTTCCCCAATGGTTCTGCCCGCTCAAATTGCCGTTCGTGAAGCCTTCGGTCGCAGTAAATCCATCCACAATCGGAGCATTGTAATTCCACGCGAAATTGGCCGTGACATTGGTTCCGCCAGTTAACGCCGTGTCGGTGCGGTTCGCTGTCGCAACGCCATCGCTCCAGCTGGAGAAGCTATAATTGGCATTCGTTGCCAACGCTGTCACCGTGGTGCCGCTGCTCAGATACGCCACCGTCTGCGGCGTCGTGCCGCTGATCGTCCCGCCTGTCCCCGCATTATAGGTTAGCTTGTAAGAATTGGGGGCAATCGCGATCTGGTCAACACTGACGGAACCGCTGAGGGTGCTGGTGTTGAGTGCCCCACTCGACATGTTGAGAGTCGTCGCCAAGCCTTGGCCCGTAGCATCCGTCCAGTTTTGCGTCACCGAGCCGACTTGCAGGCCGGTGGTCAGATTGGTCAGCGTCAGCAAGGTCGTCCAGTTGGTGCCTCCCCCTGCCGGGGTGGTGATGAAACTGAACCTCAAATTTGCCGAGATGCCCGTGCCGTTGGTGATTCCCAGGTTGGAACCATTGAAATTAGCGGTGCTGACGCTCGCGCCAGTCAAAGCGGCATTGTTGTAGATGTCAAAGGAGAATAGACCACCAGGTTGGGCCTTCAACTCAAGGGCCGGACCTTTATTGCCATTGCCTGAATCTTGAATGGTAAAAATGACAACATTCTGAGTGCTGGCGTTGGTGGCGCCCACGGTGAAGGAGAAGTCCGCCAAACCCGAGTAGCCATTGATCAAAGGCCACCCCAAAGTGTAAGCAACCGAAGCGTAGTTTGCCGCACTTGAGGAAACGGTGGCGTAACCGTTGCCGTTGGTGTTGACCTGCCAGGCAGAGCTGGCAGACCAATTCTTCTGACCACCCAAGTTGCCGTTCGTGTAACCTTCGGTCCCAGTAAAACCATTCACCGTTGTCTGAGCAAGCACGGGAATCGGGCCCATCGCGATCTGGTTAACACTCAGTGAACCGTTGAGGGTGGTGGTATTGAATGCCCCGTCGGCCATGTAGAGAGTCGTCGCCAAGCCTTGGCCTGTAGCATCCGTCCAGTGTTGCGTCACCGTGCTGACCAGTGTGCCGGTGGTCAGATTGCTCAGCGTCAGTATGGTCGTCCAGTTGGTGCCACCCCCCGCCGGGGCGGTGGTGAAATTCCAGCGCAAATTTGCCGAGGTCCCAATACCATTGGTGATTCCAATGCTGGAACCAGTAAAAGTGGTGCTGGTGTAACCACCGCTCACAGCGGCAGTGTTGTAGATGTCCATTTGGAATCCACCACCGGGTTGGGCATGCATCTCAAAGTTCGGCCCTTTATTGGCATTGGTCGAATCTAAAATATCCATGTAGAAGACACCCTGCTGGCTGGCGTTGGTGGCGCCCACGGTGAAGGAGAAGTCCGCCAATCCCGAGTAGCCATTGCTCAGGGTCAGGGTTCCCATTCCGTATTTAACCGCCGAGCCGTTTGGCGCGTTTGAAGTAATGGTGGCGGAACCGCTGCCATTGGTGTTCACCTGCCAGTCGGCCGTGTTACCGCCGCCCAAAGTCCAATTCTGCTGACCGACCAAATTGCCGTTCGTGTAGCCGGCGGACGCGGGAAATCCAATCACTAACGGCATCGTGTAATTCCATGTGAAGTTTGCCGTGACATTGGTGCCGCCAATCAGCGCCGTGTCGGTGCGGTTCGCCGCCGTCACCCCGTCGCTCCAGCTTGTGAAGCTATAATTGGCATTCGTTGCCAACGCGGTCACCGTGCTGCCGCTGCTCAGATACGCCACCGTCTGCGGCGTCGTGCCGCTGATCGTGCCGTTCGCGCCCGCATTGTAGGTCAGCGTGTAATAATTGGGGCCGATCGCGATCTGGTTAACACTGGCTGAACCGCTGAAGGCGCTGGTGTTGAGTGCCCCGGCAGCCAGGTTGAGAGTTGACGCCAAGCCTTGGCCCGAAGAAGCCGTCCAGTTTTGCGTCAGCGTGGTGCCGACTTGCAGGCCGGTGGTCAGATTGGTCAGCGTCAACACGGTCGTCCAACTGGTGCCTCCCCCTGCCGGGGTGGTGATGAAACTGAATCGCAAATTTGCCGAGGTGCCCGTGCCGTTGGCGTTGGCGACTCCCAGATTGGAACCAGCAAAATTGGCGGTGCTGCTCCACCCACCAGTCAAAGCGGCAGTGTTGTAGATGTCGAAGGAGAATTGACCACCGGGTGCGGCTTTCAACTCAAAGCTCGGACCGTGATAGCTATTGGACGAATCGGCAACACTAAAGGCGACGACATTCAAGGCGCTGGCGTTGGTAGCGCCCACGGTGAAGGAGAAGTCCACAAAACCCTTGTAGCCATTGGCCAGCGTTGTTCCCAACGCGTAATTCACCGATGAGTAGTTTACCGCGTTTGCGGAAACGGTGGCGGAACCGCCGCCACTGGTGTTCACCTGCCAGTCGGCCGTGTTACCGCCGCCCGTCCAATTCTTCTGACCGACCAAATTGCCGTTCGTGTAGCCTTCGGCCGCCGTGAAACTAATCTCTGTGGTTTGCGCGTGCGAATTGATGACGGCTGGGGGCGGAGTCGGTTTTTGGGGAGTGGCATGAGGGGCGTTGTTCCAGCACTCCACCACGAGCTTGGGCTTCTCTCCTTTGGCATCGGCTAGGTTATACTCGATGGTGAGGTGCTTGGTTTCTCCGGGTATCAGCGAGAAGTAGCCGTCGTTCATAAAGACCGGCAGGATTTGCTCCCCCGTGCTTGGACTAACCGGCTTGGGTCGGATGGAAAAGGCGACGGTTCCCGAATTCTGCGGATTCGTGATGTCCAGCGACAACCGAATCATGCCTCCCGGCAGCACCTCGGAAATTGGCTCCGTGACTTCCAATGGCACGGATTTCATGCTGCTCAGGCCGAAGTAATCGAGAGGAGTCGTCCCCCGCCAGTAGAAATTTTCGGAGACAACTTTGCCTACGGAATCCGTCAGCCGGAGTTTCAAGAAGTGAGTGGGTGAAAGGCCGGTCGGGATTTCCAGCTTAAAGCAGTCGGCCACCTGGTCTGGAGCTGAAGTCACCTTGGCTGACTGGTGGGATTTTTCGGTCCCGTCCATGTTGTAGATCCAGAGATCGGCCTTGAGGTTTTCCATTTTCTTTCCCGAAGTGTTCGAGACGCGCATGCGGTCGTCATTGCTGTTCCAAAAGATGTGGACCGGTTCACAGGCGGACTTGGCCCCCCAATACGAGCCCGTGGTATCGTAATAGTAATCGTAGGTCTGCCACACAAAGCAGGGGTA
>Ga0114951_10003548_pt1 | contig 16047 bp, 11 predicted proteins | sample AM7aDNAmetaG_FD_88677 | JGI IMG/M metagenome (GOLD analysis project Ga0114951, IMG submission 88677) | Freshwater microbial communities from Finland to study Microbial Dark Matter (Phase II) - AM7a DNA metaG | ecosystem: Environmental > Aquatic > Freshwater > Lake | place: Finland: Lake Alinen...
AATCCCCATGGGATACGGCTCGATGGGCTGATCTTATATATGACCAAGGTGCTGCCCCCTGTATTTTAGCCCAATCAGTAAGAAGAAAACTCATAGTTTATCCTTATACCCTGCTTACGCCGTCAAAGTCTATTAAGGTATCATCAAACAAAGACTCTCCAGAACCTATATTTGGCGAATTGGCGTCCAAATGATAGTCTTTATACGCTGGCGGCCCAAATCTATTTAAATAAAGCGGATTCATATTAATGTTACCTGCCGTACCGTCGGGTTCTCTATTCATGTCAATTACATTATTATAGAAATTGTTGAAAAATGCCGGCACGGATGAATCAGTCGATACCTGATAGCCTACATTACAGTTGGTTAAACTGTTCGAAGACACAATACCGTCAGAAGAGCTGTCAATAAATACAGCTACATCACAGGCATCAATTGTATTACCAACAAAATCGATTTCTGCTGTATTTCCAGCATGAAAACCCACCGATGAATCATGAACCAGGTTACTATTGATATAGGGAGCTTTACATGTCGTGAAATCTATGCCTATGTTGGCGTTATAAATTCTGTTCCTTGTCACGCTTGGGTCACACTTCACAAAGCTGATGGCGGTAGAAACATCATGAATCAAATTCCTGTTCACAATGAATTTATCTGTGTTTTCTACCCTTATGCCTACCGTAGAATCTGCAATCTGAACATTTTCAACCAATCCCTGACAGCTGTAAAAAGATAAAGCGTTATTTTCCCACCCAGACCCAGTAGTATCCTGAGAATACCGCGACGTGATTAAAGGCTTCACACCCTCAGCACCTCGTATAGTTATATCTTTGCGGGCCACATAGGTGGGATTATAAGTTCCGTCGTAAAGAACGACTGTTCCACCCTTCTTTGCCCAGGCAGTTGCCACAAACAGGTTTTTCATCGGTGATAACTGACGGCCGTCACTGGAATCCGAGCCAAAATCTGGGTCAACGTAAATAACGGGCTCTGTAGTCTCAGCTCCCCTTACAACACCCTCCGTAATGCGGAAGGTATTAAAAGAGGCATCCATGCCATTCAAAATCTGCATGGGGTAGCTGTATATTGTCCTAATGACATCCCCAACCTCAAAAATCCCTGACAGGTCAGATGAAGACATATCCCATGAGAGCTTATTCCCAGACATGGTAAAATCCACACCATAAAATTGAGGGCCGCTGCCTATTGAATCAAAAGCCACAGATGTCAAATCAGCAGGAGTGCCGTCAAGATAGGTGTAATAATGAGAAATGTCATACGGGGTCAATCTGAGATGCTTAATCACAGTACTGTCTGATGGCTTTTCCAATTCCATGCGAATTTTAAAAGCCTTATCAGCCAATTCAGGCCTGATATCAGAATAAATCGTTAAAGGTGCCATAGAAGTACTGTCATAATACTGGAATGAGAAGGTACTGTCTGTCTTTACCAGTCTCATACTCATGTCCACATTAGTCAAGGGTACTCCAGAGGATGAAATGACACCATCGACCGAAGAAATACCGAATACCCCAAACGACTTTTTTGTTAAGCCTACCCAATTAAATGAGTCTACATAAAGCAGAAATCTTGCGTCATACTGAGGTATTTCTGCCCCAGCGAGGTAATCTACTGCTGCTGTAATATTCTTCCCCGAAACATTAAACACAGATTCCACGGAAGGAATATTATAAACATCCTGTTCCGTGGATAATCTAAGGGCATTATTCAAAGAAACAGTGTTTTGATAGGTCCACCACTTAGTATTCCATATTGTCCCAGTAAATCTCTCTTCAATAACGGGCTCAATTTGCTTAACAAATATTTTACCTTCCCCGCCGCCCCGATTTCCACCATCAATCGACATTGGTCCATTGTACTGATTAGCATTCTCATACCACAATGAAATATAGCCGCCGCCTCCACCTCCCCCATTTAAGAAAGTGCTGCAGCTGCCTCCTTTAACGGACAAGGTACCCGACCCTACAAGATACCAGCCTATTACCCATATGCTTCCGCCAGCCCCACCGCCTGTATAATACCCCGACTCTCCGTCCATATTTATGGTACCGTCGAGGGATATTACCCCGGACTTGGCCACGAGTTTTATGGCGCCACCACCTCGGGTATTTGTTCCATAGAAAACATTAGATGGATGGTAATAGCCTCCCCCACTACCGAGGGACACCGGACTCTCATAGAAGCCGTAAACAGGCTTAGGGAGAGGGACTGTAGTACCTGGGGCAGGGGTTATGGCGCCAAGGCCCGCATGCGTGGCGCCGTAGCCTATAAGGAGGTTATCCAAGCTATTAACTCCCAGGCTGTTATTCCCTGGGCCTTCATCGGAATCAAACCCTGCACCTTTTATAAGCCCGTTATGGTCAATGCCACCCTCAGTAGTAGTAATCGACCGCCCAACACCATTTGACGTGGTGTACGAATTGGTTTTATAAGAATAAACGGATTTTTTTAAGTCAGGGTCGGGGACGACAGTAACTACCCCTGTCAGGGTAACTTGAACGTTACCGTTACAGGCTATGTTTCCGTCGAGAATTAGTGCGGCATTAATTAATACAATACTCATGATAGTTAAAAGGCTGATGGTATTAGAAGATTATGAAAAAAAGGGCGTCCATTAATAAATGGCCGCCCTTTAAAATCTTACTAAAAACAGATTAAGAAGGGGTTTTTAACTGTGTCCCCTGTTGTTGTTGCTTAGCCTGGAGTGCGAGAAGCTGTACGTTAGATTCAAAAATATACGACATTTTCTGCTTTTTAAGGTCTGCAACGGCAAATTCCGCCTCTGCTATCCTTTTATCGTATTCCTGACATTTTAAGGCCTGCGCCGTCTTCATGTCCACGTTAACTGTAAGGCCACCCTCGTCCTGCTGTTCCGGCGTCTTCTGTTCTTCAGCCATGATCTTTTTATCCTATTCTATTTTGATGTTTATGGAATTAATAACCCTGGGCCAAAACGCGTACCTCAGGATCACTATCATTACCTGTAAGGGTTATTGTGGTAGATGCCTGTGTAGGATGAGCTATACTCACATGGTTTCCAGCCTGAATCGACCAATACTCAAAGGCATAACTACCGTGCTCATCCAGATAGGCATCTATTGCTATGGGAGTGTTTATAGGAACATACACAGAGCCTGAAGGGCTGGTGTCTATAACATACACTCCATCCGGAATAAGGGTCAACTTACGCGTCGCACCAGAGACAGATCTACCTAACCCATGGGCTTTAATAATGTCTACTAGAGACAGTATTAAATTATTGGTATCAGTATCACCTGTAGCAGGGCTTATGTCTAAATTAGTGTCTATTATTCTACGGCCAGCAACCTGAAGACTATCTACGGCATACCTTGTTCCTGCTATCACAGAACCATAGGCAGTGGCGTCTCCTCCTACATAAATATCTCCATTAGTCCTTAAAGCAAACCCGCCAGTACTACTATGCTGACCATCATCCGTAGCTTCTGCATAAATGGCATTACCGTATGTAGGCTCATCTGTAAAAGATGTGTTATATACTTCTAGAGTATTTCCTGCAACGGAATGTTCATGGTAGCCGCTCATTTTAAATCTGGCTGTAGGAAATTCCACATAGCCGATAGAAGTAGCGTCTATCGCAGTATTTTGACCGCCTACCACAGTAAGGGCAGGATTACTCTCATTATTATCGCCTGTGATAAGGGTAGGGCCTATCATGCCTTTACCTGTGATGGTGGCGTCGCCATCAATAAGTACATCCCCAGTAGTCTTTATGGCATAACCCCCGGCACTGGAATGGCCGTTATCAGGCGTATTCACAGTGACAATTAGAGCATTACCGTATTCATCGCTATCATTCTGAGAATCATTAAAAACTTCTAAAGTGTTTCCTGCAGGGCTCGCCTGAAGGAGTCCAGAATTTCTGAGACTGGATGTTGGGGAATAACTGAAGGAGGTAACATCTAAGGTCGGGGAATCCCCCATGGTGCTGGCAATAAAAACTGACCCGAGATAACTCTCCCCGACTACTGAAGCATCATTCCCTACCCACAAATCATTTGTAACTGAAAAGTTATTAGCTGCTGTAATAGAGGTGTTACTTAATGTTGCGGCATCCAATTTCCCGGTGACTGTGGCGTCACCAATAAATTTAACGTCACCTGTGGCTTTTACGGCATAACCTGTGTAGGTCTGGGAATCATAGAGACTCACGCCAGGTGATGCAATAGCTTCTATGGCATTTCCACCCTCAGACTCGGCCTTTATGGCTACACCAAACTCACCCTGTTCACTTTTAGAACCATTGAAAGCTTCTATTGTATTTGCGGGCATTGCTGAAATAGTGTTGCCCGTAGTTCTGATATCCATTCCAGGATACTCAGAATAGCCCCCTGATGTGGCGTCAATAGCAGAAAAGACACCACCAGCTACGTATATTGGGCCTGTCGTAAGTTGACCTATCAGGTAGGTATTGCCAACTACAGAAGCATCATTTCCAACCCACAGATTTGATGTTACAGAGGCATCATCAAGAACAAGATCTCCTTGAATACCTCCGAGAATTGATATGGCATGAGCCGTCATATCTCCCAAAGCATTCACAGAAAAAACGGCGCTACCATCAGCCCCATTGACTCTCAGAGACCCAGACGGCCCGATGGCCAGGCCCTTCATGGTAAAGCTGTCGCTTGAATCAAGTTTTGTATGGTCTATCGCCCGATCTGCCACCCATTTTTTCTTTATCTGACTCATGATTTATCTCCTGAACATTTAAAGCGGAATTGAAAAAGCTGATAAGGTCACAGCGCCATATATCTCTATCGTTGTAGGAGAAGCACTTAAATCATAAACATCATAAAGGCCTACAACGGACCAGTGGTCAAAATTAGAGGCATGAAAGTCTACTGAAGCATCTATGATGTAACTGTGTCCTTCTACTAATGGAATAGGTGTCCCTAAGTATTCAAAACTTTCATAGATTCCACCGGTAATATACACGGCCAGGATACCTGGATCTTCTACAACGGTAAGAAGGTATGTAGGCTTAGCTATACTTTCTGCTTTTATTATAGCATTCCCAACCAAAGTCACCATTGCTGGGTTTGCATCAGTGTCATAAATTGTTTCAGTGTCCCCTGAAATAAGAACCCACTGTTTAAAGAGATAACCCTCTTTAGGAAATGCCGAGACATAAATAAGCACGCCGCCCTCTTGCTCCCAATAAGAATCTGCGGTAGGCCCGTCAGGAACAGGGTCAGAAGTCGTGTGGTCTATATTTGAATCTATCTGAATTATAAGTGTAAAAGGTCTCTTTTGTAAAGCTTTTATCGTAGTGTCTTCAGAAATAGTTACTTCTGTGGTCAGCTGAAACTCATCATAAAAAGTGGCATTACCAGAAATAACGACCCACTTTCTGAAGGGAGCACCTGAACCATGCATGTCCTCTTCAGTTGTAACCGTGTACTGATAAGGAGTATACAGTAAAACCTCACCGCTGGCCGGGTCGTCTATGATCATGTCTGGGTCACTTGTGACCGTAAGAAGATAATCCGCGCCTGATACTGGAGCAGCCAGCCCATGTCTCTTAATAATGTCCACCAAAGAGGCTATTATATTATCCGTGTCAGCATCACCTGAATCCGGGGTAAGGTCTAAATTAGAATCCACAATTCTTTTTCTAACTACACGCAGGCTATCATTTATAATTTTACCGTTCATGTGTACATCGGTAAAATTGGTGTCAAAAGACCCTGTATTTAATCTGCCTGTAATTGTAGCATCACCGCTGATGTAAACATCCCCATAGGCGTTTAAAGCATACCCTTGATAAAACCCTAAATAATCCGGATCAATGGCAGAATACGCAAAGGCATCTATAGCATTCCCGCCTCGACCAATAGCTCTTATGGCTGTGCCAAAAGTAGAGGATTGAGAGCCCCAAAACTCATTCTCCACATTAAGAGTGTTTTGGGAGCTACCATAAGGGTCCCTGGCTTGATAATAAAGGTTTACTGCCGGAATCACTCCATACACGCCATTCACCCCAGGGGACGCTGTAACATCTATAGCGGGAATATCATAATTATTGAAGTTATTTACCTGCAGCGTACTTAGAGTCGTATTCCCCTGAACAGTAGCATCTGTACTAATTAAAATACTGCCCCAAGCTCTTAAGGCGTACCCATTTATTGAAGAAGCTATTATAGCATCCCCAAATTGCGTCGGATTGTCCGGGTCATCCTGAGCATCATTAACCACGAACATAGACGGCTGAGGGGTATAATATACTCCAGAAGTATTTAAATAAAGACCTATGCTATCCGCACTAGTAGACACATCTAGAGCATTTTGAAACTCACTAAGTATAGTGGTAGGTCCTAAATATGTATGACCTGTGACAGAAGCATCACTCCCCACCCATAAATTACCATTAAAATCGGCTTTTCCTGTAGCAGTGACATCCCCAACCACCCTGGCACCACCATTAACTGTTAGGGCGTGAGACGTGGGAGGTATTGTATCAATCCCAACTCTTCTATTTATTCCATCCATGTATATCAGGCCATTACCAACGCCATTCATCCTGATACGAAGATCCCCTAATGCAGCAGTACCTGGCTCAATATGCCAGTTAGACGCGAAATTCGAACCCTTAGCGATAGTAAAAGCCTCACTGGTCTGATCCAATGTTTTGATACTGTTCGCTAAAATATTGCCCTTGTTATCAACATTAAAAACAATTGAGTAGACATTATTTAAAAGAGAAAAAGTACCGTCAGGACCCACAGACATCCTTTTGACCGTATAGCTATCAGTAGGATCAAGTTTCGTGTGGTCTATGATACGGTCTTCAAGAAAACGGCGTTCTATTAGGCTCATTTTATGTCTCTTTTATACGGTTTTATCGTACATGATACGAATTTCATCCCCGGCAAATAATCCCGTACTGTCTATTGACCCGTTATTGTAGAGGTTATAGCCAGCAGTCCACTTAACCGTAGTGTCTGCCACCCCAAAATCGGTATTATATGCCTGAGCCGTCCCACTTATCACATCCATGGCAACCGTCCCGTCAACTGGTGCGCCAGATAGAGTCACGTAATTATTGTTCTGGTCAGTTACGGTAAGTGTCTTATATTCAACTTTTAAGGCCATAAAAGCGCTCCTTATAGATAATCTACGGGATATGTCGTATAACTATCCCTATATTAAATGATTATTACTCATTGCTCTTTCCACAATTTATCAATAACTCTGCCCTCGGGTAACTCGACGTCATCAAAAGTAAGCTCTCTATCCCTTTTCACCGCTCTTTTGAGGACACACCCCTCTGTCAGCCCTATTGGAATCAGGTTTTCCGTCTTTAGGGCATCAAAATTATCACACAGGCCATAACAAAGCTCTCCTCCAATGCCGTCTAAGACAGTGCCCACAGCTAAATCCCGTTTTGCCACAGTCAGCACCCCGGCCTTAGGGGTCTTCAGCGGCCTTATGACTTCATCCCCCAGCGCGACCATTCGAACAATGCTACCTATAATGTCAAAAGAGCATAAATGGTTCGGGGCATGAAAACAATAATAAGGCCCCTTTCCACAATGCAGATACTCCAATTCTTTTATGAAAGTCTCATGCACTTTTTCTTTGTGTTTAGCCACACAAAAGACCCCGTAAGGCTTGTCACAATTTATCACGTAATCAGAAATAAGCCCTACTTTATCCAAAGGAAACTGTCCATAGACATCATTTATATGAACCCCATTGCCCTGAATACCTATCATCCCCCGTTTATGAATAGCCGCTCCAGTGGCATTTGCAACCAGGGCTTGTTCTAAGGCCAGTTTAGTACCGTCAGTGAATGCCACTACCTTAGAGGGCTCATTCATTCCGACCCATTTCTCAATATCCGCCCGTACCGCATGGACATTCATAAACCCCTTCATATTTCCAACCACCACAGGCTCTAACCCTAGATGTTTCACATACCTTAATAATCCCATCTCAACACCAGGCTGGTCCCCGTCAGAGTCAGAAAAAAGTACCCCCGCTGCTTCCGCATGACGGCTTAAAGCACACCCGACAGTAGCCTGTAATTCGGCGTTCATCGTCAGAACAGGCTTACCTACTTTAAAGGCCTCCATGATTACCCTGGCGGAATACTCCAATGAACCAGTTACGTCAACGATAACATCGACCGTTTTTGCATGGATTACTTTCATAGGATCGTCAGTAACCACGCACACCTCAATAGCCGAAAAACTATCAATATCTCCTATTCCAGCCTCTCCATGAAACTTCCTACACACATCAAAAGCACGGCTCAAGGACCTGTTACACACTGCAACAACTCTCACACCTTCAGTATTCCATACCTGTCTAATAAAAGACCGACCCATAAAGCCACAGCCAAGCAGGCCTATACGGATAGGATTATTCACACGCTTTTTTAACAGGGTATCTATCATATTAGCAACTTTTCCGCCCTTTATCCCACTTTAACCAACTCATAGCCATGGTTGTCTTAGAATTAGCTATCTTAAATAGATGCCCCCATTTTTTATCGAAAAGTTCATTAGCAACTTTTCTGGCGTCCTTTATTCCACTGGCTCTGCCAAAATGGTCCACATAAACTCCCCCTACCACGATATTACTAAACCCTTTTTTCAAAGATTCCATACAAAAGTCATAGTCACTTGCATAATTAGGAAAAACCTCATGGTTATAATGCCTGTTTACCTGTAACAATTTTAAACTCAAAAAAAGACAAAACCCATGAACTATATCACAATTAACCACAGGTTTTATACGTATGTTCTTTAAATATTTTTCTCTGTTTACAGTCTGAAGCCCAGCATTATTACTCATAACCCCGGCAACCCCAATAAGAGGCCCACTTAAAATCGCATTTTCAACCTGTTCAAACCAATCTTCCGTAACTATCTCCGTATCACTGTTTAAAACACATAAACAGTTGAATTCATAATTATCCAGGGCGTAATCTATACCATCGTTTGCCGACTTCGAAAAGCCGCAGGACTTGTCGTGTCGAACAAGGCGGTATTCCAAGGGCCCTGCATTTTCTTGCAGCCAGGCTGCTGTGTAATCATCAGGAGAGGCATCATCCACTATAATCAGTTTCAAACCAGGGGTTTTTGCCTTTACGGACTGAATACACCTCTGAACTAAATTCAGCTGATTATACACAGGGATAATCACTACTCGATCCATAGTACCTCAGTAAATAGGCCATTTTATTATCGGGCCCCGAGCCTTTGTATAAGCCACTCCCCATTTTGCTTCAAAAGCATCCTGGGGGTCTTTTTTATTATCCTTTATTCCACTGATTTGCCCATAATGGTGAACATAAACACTACCGACAACAACGTTATAAAAGCCGCTCTTTAAAGACGCCATACAGAAGTCTGCGTCACTAAGATAACTAGGAAAAGTTTCGTGATCGTAGCGCCCCACTACCTGCAATAACTTAGAGCTTAAAAAAAGGCAAAAACCATGAACTATTATGCTCTTTACAGTAGGCTTAGAATGAATTCTCTTTAAATATTTATCCTTAACCACTGATTGTATGCCAGCATTATTACTTACAACCCCTGCCACACCTACAGCTTCATCTGTAAGAATTTTCCGCTCAATCTGCTCAAACCAGTCCTCAGTTACTATCTCTGTGTCACTATTTAAAACACACAGACAGTTGAACTCATAATTATTCATAGCATAATCTATACCGTCATTTGCCGACTTCGAAAAATTACACGATTTATCATGCCGAATAAGATGGAAACCCAGCGGCTTTTCATTCTCCCGCAGCCAATCGGCCGTAGCATTATCGGGGGAAGCATCATCGACTACAATCAATTTCAATTCAGGGGTTTTAGCAATGACTGATAGAATACTTCTTTGGACATACTCTAATTGATTATATACTGGGATGATTACTACTCGGGAGGCCATGTATATATCTCCTTTATATATAAAAGGAAATATTAATACATTATGCATATTTTTCTGTATTAACAACTCCATACCATAACTGGTATTTATTATATTATTATTAAAAAGGAGATTTTATGGCTACATGGACCACCGAAGAAGATAAAATTTTAATAGAGTCCTATGAAAAAGCCCCCCGAGAAGAGATTTTATCTAAATTACCGGGCAGAATATGGCAGTCCTGTTATAAACGCTCTGTTATACTAGGTCTAAAACGACCGACTGATAATGCGTGGACAGAAAAAGAAGATATCATTTGTCGCAATTTTTACCCTAATACCCCCCAAGATGAATTATTACTAATGCTGCCCGGAAGAACCTGGAAGGCCGTTACATGGCACGCCATTAACATTTTACACATAATTAGGTCAAAAGAAATAACCCAAGCAGCTGCACGTAAAACTAACCAGGCTAAATTAGGTGTTGATTATCCTAGCCAGTCAGCTAAAGTTAAAGAAAGTATTAAAAAAGTCGTTCAAGAAAAATATGGGGTAGATAATGTCTTCCAAGCAGAAGAAGTAAAAAAACAAATAAGATTGACCAACCTTATAAATCTGGGGGTCGAAAATCCTCAACAATGTAAAGCCACACAGGAAAAAACATCAGCTACTATGTTGGAAAGACATGGCGTGGATAATGCCCTTAAATTAACGGCACGGGTGAGGGACGGCATGAGAGAAAAATACGGTTATGACCACCCACAACGAGTGCCTGAAATAAGAGAAAGAACAGAGCAGACAAATTTAGGGCGGTATGGAACTAAGACACCGTCTGAAAATGAAGATGTAAAGAAAAAATTGATAGAGATATTAAATACTCCTGAAATAAGAGAAAAAAAATATGAGACGTATAAAAAAAATGGAACATTCACCAAATCCATTGAAGAAGAAAATTTTTACGCTCATTTAAAAAATGTAGACCTAGAGGCTCAACATCATGTACTGCATCCGGAATTTAAATATATGATAGATTTTTATCTTCCAAAGCACAATTTATGGGTTCAATATGATGGGATATATTGGCACGGAAAAATACAAAAAGAAAGTCAAATTCAATCAGAAAATATAAAAGAAGGAATGAAAAGAGACGCTCACCAAAATGAATTAATATCAAATCTTATAAGGTTCTGGTCAGACGATGTTCTTGAATCAATAAAAAATAATACAGTAGATATTTTAATAAAAGACACTATTGAGGATAAATTAGACGAATTAAAAAATAGGCCTCCTGTATGCCATCAATATAAAAAGAAAATTCAATTTTATAATGAAGATATAAATAATCTGCCTTTTAATACTGACACTTTAAAGGCTTCTGATTTCGTTTTAAATGTTGAAAATATGTCAGAAGAAATAGCCACATTTATCGAACGCTATGAATGGCTAGGGACTATAGGAGTTCCACCAAAATGGTGTTTTACTGCCAGATATAATGGGTTTTTAGGAGGAGTTGTTCTTATAAATGAGCCTACATCTTATTCCACAATATTAGGAAATGAAACGCCAAAATACGAAGCTTTAATACAAAGAGGGGCATCGGCATCATGGTCTCCCAAAAATCTTGGAAGCCGGCTTATAATGTTTTCATGCAAATGGATGGTAAATAATACAGGAAAAAGGGCATTTGTAGGCTATGCAGATATTAATGCTCACGAAAAAGGGATTATTTACAGAGCGTGTAATTTTGATTATTTAGGAAATGATTTTGGCGCAGGCACTTTATATAAGCACCCCTTAATAAATAGATCTTTTACTAAACAATTTTTATTTCGTACGTCCACTTTCAAAGTGTGGTGCAGAGATAATAAAATTAATACTGAAAAAACATGGTTTAAAGATAATGGCTTTAAAAATCTTGAGACTTTGCCATCAGAAATTAAAGCGGCATGGTATACCTGGAATAAAAAAATAATCTCTGAAGCAGAACGTATAAAATTAAATAAAAAAATGAAGTATGCTATAATTCTTGGAAAAAATAAAAAAGAAACTAAACTTCTACGAAAACTTAGAACATATGATATAAAAAATTATCCTAAAGATATCGAAGTGAAAAATAATGGAGTGGAAATAAAAATAGTCACAGGAAAAACAAGAAAAAGAGGAAACTCGGCTAAAGATCAATTTCTTATAGAAAATTATGGGAAAATAACAAAAAATGAATTAGCTAAAAAATTAGGAGAAACTCCTAGATGGGTTAAAAGGGCTTTAGCCAAGTTATCTAAACAAAATAAAATAACATTAATTAGGAAGAAAAATTAAAATCCACCACCCTGGCCTGCAGATAGCAGGTTACGCCTAGATTGGACCCCTGGCCTACTCATGGGCCCTAACGCGCTGGTTATGCCGACACCATACCTAAATTGTCGGAGCCCCTTTATGATCTTTATCGAAAGTTTATTCTGTTCAACCAGTTTATCAAACTCATTGTTAAAAGCATCTGCCATGGCCTGATATTTTGAACTTTTCTCTATATCAAGAGAAATACCACTTATACTGTATGAGAACTCATCATTTATCCAATTCATTGATATTGCGAAACATGCAAGAGCGGCAGCCTTAATAAAGATGGTAGTTCTCCACCGTCTTTCTGACCCAGTTAAATTTGCTAAATCAATCGAAGTAGTAGGGGGTCGACCGTTGAATTCATCTACGGCCATCAACAAATACTCATAAAGTTCTTCATCCGTCCAAATAAACCCGAAAACCTGGGTCTGGCCCTGAATGAATTTTTCATTCTCCGGAGGTCTGAATCTATAATTTTTATCTGGATTATTATCTCTTAAAAGTATTCTTAAGCTGTGAATCAAACCGTCTATGCCAGGATCCCCGGTAAAGGACGCTATCATTGCGTCCCCTAACACTGCAAATTCCTGCACAGACTGATAGACAGGGTCTGTAGCCCCTTCCTGAATAGTCCAGCGTATCCTCCAGGAGCCTATATTTCCATCGGCAGGTATACTGACCATAGCATAATAATTACCCGTAGAGATCTTAATGGGCAGGTTAACAGGGCTTCCCATGAGGACTTCCACACCAGTTGTAGCATCATATACGGAATATTCCAGTCGATAAGGATCCATCAGATCCCCTGAAATATTCCTCACCGTAATGGCAAGGTCACTTGCTCCTGTCGATGATCCACGTCTGAATGCTACGGCCATATTGAATCCTATCGTTATCTAAAGAAAGCTTAATTAAGAGAATATTATGGCGGATCTACCACAATAAGGGCTGAAGTACTATAAATCTGGTTAGATATTACACAACTAAACATACTAGCCTCATTTACTGTCATGTTATAAATAGTTAGAGTATCCGTTGTAACCCCTGAAAATTTATCCCCATCATAGATCGCATTGCCGTTCATACGCCATAAATACGAAATAGGTGTAGGAACCGCCCCATTAAACTGAAGGGTAACAATAGCAGTATCTCCAAGATTTTTAAGCTGCGTGACTGGAATAGCCTGAACCAGCGCCCCAATATCATTGCCCGCATCAGTCTGAAAGGGATAATAATTCTGGCCAGCGAGATAAGGATAATCCCGCATGCTGTCAATACCACGGGAAACGGCCGTAAAAGGCTGAACAATCTGTTTTCCGTAGGCCGTATCATCCTTCGTATAAAGCCATCTAATCTGATAATGCCCAGGAGTCCGAGGGACAACCATGGGGGCATAATAATTGCCCACATGCTGGGTTATAGGATCTCTGAAACGGTACCCAACTAAGGAATATTGGGTAGTGTCATAATCCCTATACCATATGCTGTAGGTAAGGTATGTCGGGTCATACCATCTGTACATCCATGTCCCGTCCACATATGTAGTGGCATCGTAAGGTACTCCACCAAAATATGTCCAGTCCCTCAACACCAGGTTGAGGTCGCCAGTGCTTAAAATTTGCTGTTGCAGGAAAGTCTGATCTCCTGTAGATGATAAAAAAGAGTCATAGACTATGGAGGACTGATCATAGGTTTCAGGCGGCGCAGCACTTAAAAAATAGCCAGTATTTGCGCTATCTGTTAAATGAAGAGTGCTGTCGGAGAGATTAATACTTCCTGATATAGTCATAAAATATCTGCTTTCACTATCTGTACATCAAACATAACCATTATTTCCAAGAATATACTGAATAAAAAATGTTGGCGCCGTACCTGAAAAGGCCGTAACTCCGATTGTAGGCTTAAACGTCACCTTCTGTGACCTGTATATAATCCCCTGTTACGGCAAATTGTTTACCATTCTGATTTAAAGTTCCACCCACGTTTTGATAGGCTCTACATAAAAGGTTATCCGCCAAAGTCACTGTTTTTCCAGGGGCATTTATTTTTAACCAGTTAAAAGTTTTGCCGTTTGATGTAATGGATGCTGTATTAGTGCATGTAACCATATCCCAGGCATGAGTAATAACATTTCTACTCCCGTAGGCCCAAGCACCCTTACATACCCATTGAGATGTTTGAAAGTTCTCATTTACTGTGCCATCATTATAGGTAGCGCCGTCAAAGCTTGATATTGTAAAAGTCCCACTGCCATATATGAAATTCGTTGTTAATGAATTAAGGTTATTCCCTGACCTAAATATGCCGCATGTAATATTATGGTTATTAAAATTAAATGTATTACCACCAATTTGATCTAATAAGACAATTAAACTTGTACCAATATTTAAATCCCCTGTAAACTGCACAAGACCCGTGCCAGTGCCGCCATTAGCTATCTGTACTTGAGCTAATCCTGTAGCAGTAAAAGCAGGTATTGATATAGTGTAGCTCCCACTGTGGTTATATATTACAACGGATCCTGCACTGGTACTTGTTATAGTATACCCAGTTCCAAGTGACCATATATTCATAGATGCTGTAGGTTGTAAATACAGAGGAGTTAATAAATTACATGTTGAACCTGCAGTCATTATAAATGGAGTTGTATTTGATTCGCAATGTAATTGTTGTTCTCCAGTAATAGATACGACGCCATTAACAGTAAGTGTTTTAAATTGATTTATTTTATCTACATCAATTACCCCAGCTGAAGCGGTATTCATAACTATAGCGCAGGAGAGCACAGTTAGCGTTCCTACATTACTTCCAATATGAAAAGTACTTGAGGTACCATTCAGGGTAATACCTGTGCCTAAATTTATTGTACCGGTACCATTAAAATTAGCGTCCCCGGAAGCTGTAATCGTTGAGGCATTATTCGACCAATTTCCTGCAGCTAAAGTTAAATTATGGCAGGTTAATGCATCAACAGCGGTAAAATTTTTGGCGGCTTGATTGCATACAACATCATAAAAAGATTTACCATTTGAGGTAATATCGGCGGAATTTGTAGTAAAAGATACCCTAGAAGTCCCCGGGGTCACTGTACTATCATCATCAAAAGACCAACTGCCAGTACAATTCCATAAAGACGTACTAAAATTATGCACTCCACCTAAAGCATTATCAATAAATCCAGATATGTTAAATGTGCTATCACTATAATTTCCCGTATATATTCCAGTACCACTACTTTTACCAGTATGAAAAGCGCCACAAGTTATCGTATGGCCGTTTGGATTAAAAACAGTGGTTGTATTAGTAGAACTTTCCATTGTAAATGAATTCGTGCCTAAATTTAAATCCCCTAAGACATTCCATATTCCAGGATATCCAGAATTATGCCAATCTCCACTACCCGTATAAGTAACTGCATTTAATACAATGGTGACTCCACTATACACATATACCCTACCTGTACCATTCCAGGTATATGTCCCTAAAAATTTATAAGCCTCATAGCCCCCTACAGGTCTAAGAGCTAATGATGTGTTATTAGTTAAAGTCCCACCATCCCCAATTGTAAGAGCAGGGCCGCTACTAAGAAATCTGAGATCAACAGATACTGGATTTGACGAACTTATGGTTAATTTTCCATTTGCACCAACAACTAATGCATAACCATATACGCCAGTATTTTGATTAATGCTCCAAGTATTATTTGTGCCGTTAAATGTAAACGTACATGAATTTGCAGTAATTGTTCCTAAATTTG
>Ga0114951_10003549_pt1 | contig 16038 bp, 16 predicted proteins | sample AM7aDNAmetaG_FD_88677 | JGI IMG/M metagenome (GOLD analysis project Ga0114951, IMG submission 88677) | Freshwater microbial communities from Finland to study Microbial Dark Matter (Phase II) - AM7a DNA metaG | ecosystem: Environmental > Aquatic > Freshwater > Lake | place: Finland: Lake Alinen...
ATCTGGTGGGCAGGCTTATGATTCGCGTGCCCTGGATAGGGCTGGCAAATATCGTTGCAGGCCGGCAGGTGGCGCCCGAGCTGATACAGCATGACGCAAGCCCGCAGCGCATTTCGGCCGAAGCCTGCGGTATCCTGTCCGATCCCGGGCGCATGGAGGCCATGCGGCAGGGGTTGTCGGGCATCAGGCAGGCGTTGGGGCAGCCCGGCTGCTCGCAGCGTGTGGCGGAGTTAATCGAAGAGATGCTTGGAATTATTTAATCGGTTTAATTTATGCTTAGGCGCACGGTGCAGCCGTGCCCGTACTTAGTTGTTCACTGTTCATTATTTATTGTTAATTGGTTTTAGTCATGGGCAAAAAGAAAAAATCGCGGGTGGTCTGGACGGATACTCTGTATCTGTACAAGCGTTTGTATCCGTACGTTCGGCCGTACTGGAAGAAATTTTTTCTTGCAGTTGCGTGCAGCGTGCCGGTTTCGCTCTGTTCGGCAGGGGTGGCCTACTTGGTGAAACCAGCCCTGGATGATGTATTTCTAAAAAAAGACATGCAGATGCTGATTTATATTCCTCTGGCAATTATTGCCCTGTATGCCACCAAGGGGTTTTTTGAATACGGCCTCAACTTTTTTTTGGGCTCCATCGGGCAATTTATCACCAATGATATCCGCAATATGCTGTACCGGCATCTCCAGACGCTGTCTCTTTCGTTTTTTCATAAAAATCAGACTGGCGCCGTCATAGCCCGCGTTACCAATGACGTAACCGTTTTGTCGGGCGCTTTGAACGAGGGCCTTATCGAAATTTTTAAGTCTATAGTTTCGGCTATCGGCCTTATGACCGTGCTGTTCAAAACCGAACCGAAACTGACATGCGTTGCATTTCTGATTTTGCCCTGGATGGTGCTTCCGATTATACGCTACGGTCGCAAGAGCCGTAAATTCACCACCAAGAGTCAGGAAAAAGTCGGCATGATTTCAACCTTCATTCACGAGGCAATATCAGGCAGCCGTATCGTGAAGGCTTTTTGCATGGAGGAGTATGAAAACAGGCGGTTTGCGCAGGAAAACAGGCGCCTTATGAATCTGCGGCTCAAGCGCATGCGCATACGCTCTATTTCCGGGCCGCTCACGGAATTCATCGGTGGGTGTGCGGTGGCCGCGATTATGATGTATGGCGGGTACAAAGTCATCAATGGCGCTTTAACTGTCGGCACGTTTTTTTCCTTCACCACAGCGCTGCTCATGATGTATGGCCCGGCGCGCAATATTTCTACCGCTGTCCAGGACATTCAGGAGGGGCTTGCAGGCGCAAAACGTGTCTTTGAAGTGCTTGACACGCAGCCCGATATCAAGCAGCGGGAAGATGCCGCAGACCTGCCTGCAGTCAAGGGCGAAGTGGTTTTTAACAATGTCTCATTTTCCTACGGCGACGAGCTTGTGCTGCATGACATCTGTCTGCACGTACAACCGGGTGAAGCGGTGGCTTTGGTGGGTATGACCGGCTGCGGCAAATCGACGATGGTAAATCTTATTTCGCGTTTTTATGACACTACCACAGGCGTCGTTAGCATAGACGGCTGCGATGTGCGGGGCGTAACGTTTCAGTCGCTTCGCACGCAGATATCTCTGGTGAGCCAGCACCCCGATCTTTTTAATGATACGGTCTATAATAATATCGCCTATGGCGATCCAAGCCTGAGCCGCGACGATGTGATTCGGGCTGCGCAGGCGGCCTGCGCCGATGAGTTTATACGGGAAATTCCGGAAGGCTATGAAGGCATTATCGGCGAGCGGGGTCAGAAACTTTCAGGCGGGCAGCGCCAGCGCATAGCCATAGCGCGCGCCATACTGAAAAACGCCCCCATCCTTATTCTTGACGAGGCAACCTCAGCCCTCGACAGCCAGATTGAGGAGGAAATTCAGCATTCGCTTGAAAAGCTCATTAAAACCAGAACGACATTTATCGTTTCGCACCGTCTTTCAACTATCCGCAATGCCGACCGCATCATCGTGCTTGCCTCCGGCAGGATCGTTGAAGAGGGAAGCCATGACGACCTGCTGCAGCGCGGGGGAGAATATACCAAGCTTTATTCCGTGTATCTGCAGGATAATCAGAAGGCAAGCACCTGATAGACAATGTATACGATCTACAATATCTTACTTGCTGTGATTTCGATCTTTTTTGCGCCGCTTGCCTGCGCAGCCCTTCTTGCGCGCAAAAAATACCGTGCGGGCTTTTTGGAAAAATGCGGGCTGCTTGAGCCCTGGGCAGGCGACGCGCGGCCCATCTGGGTTCATGCCGTATCGGTAGGTGAGGTTATGGCTGCCGTTCCGCTTATCAGGGAGATCAAACAGCGTTTCCCGGATATTCCGCTTCTGGTGTCTACAATAACCGAGACCGGCCATCAGACCGCGCAGCGCCATATCAGCCAGGCTGACCGCATTATCTATTTCCCCTACGACTATGCCTTCATCGTGCGCGGGGTGGTGCGCGCCATCAGACCCCGTGCTTTCATCATGCTCGAAACGGAAATTTGGCCCAATTTTTTGCGGGAGCTGTCACGCAGGACAATTCCGGTGCTGATGATCAGCGGCAGAATCTCTGAGCGGTCGTTCAAAAACTACAAGATTTTCAGCTTTTTTTTCAAGCAGGTGCTGGCACATATTGATCATCTGTGCATGCAGACCGCAGATGATGCCCAGCGTATTATCAGTATCGGCGCTCCCCGCGGGCGCGTCCAGGTGGGTGGTAATATTAAGTTTGACCTGCAGGTGCCGCCCATAACGCTGCAGGAGCAGGAGCGGCTGCGCAGTGAATTCGGTTTTGCCCCGAACCAGAATGTTTTCATAGCGGGCAGCACGCACCGGGGCGAAGAGGAAATTGTGCTTGATGTGTTCGTGGCACTACGCAAGCGTTTTTCTGATGCTATGCTTATTCTGGCGCCGCGCCACCCGGAGCGGTTTGATGAGGTTGAGGCACTGCTGCGGCAGTCGGGCCTTGCTTATGCCCGCAGGACATCGCTCAGCGCCGCGCCGCAGGCTCAAGGGTTCAGTGTCATACTGCTGGACACGATTGGCGAGCTTTCCAAAAGCTATAGCATGGGCACCATTGTTTTTATCGGCGGTAGCCTGGTGCCGGTCGGGGGCCACAATGTTCTTGAGCCGGCGGTCTTCGGTAAACCCGTCATATTCGGACGCTACATGCATAATTTCCGGGAGATTGCCCGGATGCTTTTGCAAAAGCATGCAGGCATACAGGTTACAGGCGTTGAGCAGTTCACCGCGCAGGCCCTGCGGCTCATGGAAAATCCCGATGCCTGCCGGGAGATCGGCAATAATGCTTTTCGCGTGATCCAGGAAAACAGCGGCGCCGTACGGCGCAGCATTGATATGCTTGAAGCGGTGCTCGGAGAGAAGGGCCAGTAAACCAATTAGTATTATCTGTGGTTATTCGTATTTAATCATACATTCGCAGAATGTAGGTTGAATCTAATCTGACCGTGCAAAGATTTCTTCTGATAACATGGAAGAATTAAGGAGTCATCAACGGGCTAATATAAGAACCGTAATGTGGAAATTTGGCTGCTAAGTACTGGCGCAAGATGTTGTGATGAAAAAAAGCGGTTGAAGCAACATGCCGCAACCGCTTAATTGACTATTGAAGATACGACCCCTGCCCCCCTCCGACCGCAGGGAGAGATCTTAGGCTGATGTACGGCCAACTTATTAAGATTTCTCACATTCGTTAGAAATGACAACGTGGCTACACCATTTAGAAAAATGCTCTAATATAAGAATCGTAATGTGGAAATTTGGCTGCTAAGTACTGGCGCAAGATGTTGTGATGAAAAAAAGCGGTTGAAGCAACATGCCGCAACCGCTTAATTGACTATTGAAGATACGACCCCTGCCCCCCCCCATAGCAACCTCCTTTTAAAAAAGTTATATTTGAGACTCGAACATCTGGCACCACCCTCGAAAGCGTTCAGGATGAATTAACGATTAACCCGAGTCAGTTATTTTAGTGCAGGAGTGCATGTGACTGCATGATTAAGAGCCATGCTACAAAAAAACTTTTGACCTTTACAAGTTGCTTCCCATTTCCCTAACATCCGTCCTTCTTTAATATTCGATATTTGGATTTCTTCATAACTACACCCTATGGCAGGTTCCGTCACTCTCTGATACTCCTCTGTAGTAGCGGTAGCTTTCCAAATCGCCTCTAAACAACCAGAAAGAACTATGGAGAGTAGAACTATGAGTGCTAATTTTTTAATCATGTACGACCTCCCTTGTTTTAGAATAATTTTTTAAGTTTGGAACCTTTTTTACCCGTAAACAATCCATCCAACGCTTAAAAATCAAAGAACCCTCCATCTAAATTTCAGTTTCAAAATACGGATGTTAATAGGCATAGTCTTGCCGATATAAAACTTTCATTGTAATGAAATTACCCTTAGTGCTTTATTAATCAGGTACGTTTTCCGTTTCCATCTCAAACTTACCGTTTTCCATGTACTCCTCTGTTGGCCCTACATCTTCTCCGTTCTTGAATGTTGTCGCAAATTTCAACTGCCCGTTTTCATAGTACTCTCTCGCAAGCCCATCTTGTTTCCCGTCCTTGTATGTTTTCTCTGTTTCCAACTTCCCGTCTTTATAGTACTGCTTAAATGACCCGTCTTTTTTTTCGTCCTTGAATGTTACCTCAACTTGCAACTGCCCATTTTCATAGTATTGCTTCGAAGGCCCATCCATTTTTCCATTCTTGTATGTACACTCAGCTTTCAAGTTTCCGTTTTCATAGTAATTCTTCCATGGGCCGTCTTGTTTCCCGTCCTTGTATGTTGTTTCTAACAGCAATTTTTTGTTTTCAGTGTAAGCCTTGATTACACCGTCCCATTTCCCGTTCTTGTGTTGACCCTCTCTATAAGGGAAAACGTACTCTTTGAATTTACCATGCAATATATTGTTCTTATATTCTTCTTCTAGTTCTATAGCGCCTGTCTCAGCATATCTTTTACAAATACCATCAAGCAAACCTTCTTTGTTATATTCGCACGATGACTTTAATTGCCCCGCAGGGTAATACTCCTTTCGTGTTTCTTTTGAGCAACCAAAGGTAAAAACAAGCAAAAAAATTAGTAGCGATATTGTCTTAAACATTTTTCCTCCTTCTTTGGGGAAAACAGGTTCTCCCTTCCTTCATGGAAATAATGAAATTTCCCTTGGTGCTTTATTTCAATTTCCCGTTTTCATCAAGGGAAAAATGGGACGGTTCTATGGGAAAAATGGGGGAAAAATGGGACGGTTCTATTTTATGTTCATTTCTCAAGCATGAACCTGGCTGCTACGAAGCTAAAAATTGAAAAAGGGGTCTGCTGTTGACTGTTGCAACAGTCAACAGCAGACTTGACCCCCAAAATCCATATCCTTTCAAGTTTACCAGCGGCTTGAAAATCAGCGAAAGGCAAATTCCACCCTGGAAACCCTCGAAAAGGTCGCACACGTCTACGGCAAGCATGTTTCGCTCGGGTTTCTGTAAACGATTGAAACCTCAAGCAGAGAGTAGGCCGGATCTCCGCTGGCATTGACCTCCAATATTTGTGAACCGAACGCTGGTCATCAGCGGAAGTCGGGTTTTTTTGCGATCCGCTGCGCGCCTTTATTAGACTTTGTTTTTTTCTCTTGCGATTTTAATCGCAGCGTGGAAGTGGAAGATTCTCGTAGCCTCGGCGCTGGCATACCGTAGAGCATGCCTTCAGCGCTAATGTCTTCATCAACATCTGGCCAATGTACTCCATGACCATCCCCAATAATTTCCCAGTTTGATCTTTGTTTTGGGGTCGCCTCAGATAAACGCCACGACCAGGCCAGCGGAACACTTATAGTCCGCCCATCCATAAAACGAGCCTTAATAGTTTCCTTCGTTACATTGATGTCTTTAATCTTCACATCTTGTATTTTCACCGCAGTGTTCATTCCAAGCCTCCATGATTCTGTATTTTTTTGTCGTGATGATCTTGCGTATGGCGTTTAACTCCTTTGCTGAGAAGCCATGATTGCTTGCAAGCGCCATAGGTTGTATCCAGAATTTACAGATCAACTTTTCTTTTTGGACATGCACATGCCTCTGCTCATTACAGTCAAAGCTGTAAAAGAAAAATCGGTACGGCCCAGGGATATTTTTTATTGTTGGCATATTAAACTCATGTTAGCAATAATATGATTATAGAACATATTAATCAAGAAAAACAGAAGGGAAAAAGGGGTCTGCTGTTGACTGTTTTGTTTTTTCTTTTTCCCTCCCCTGGTGGGAGGGATACAGGGAGGGGTTAAATCCTAAATTTTGTCCGTCGCCGGAAAAGTAGCTATAAGGTACATTGACAGGGAGTAAAAAATTTTTGGCCCCCTCCCTCAGTCCCTCCCACAAGGAGAGGGAAGAACGATTAACCAACAAAGGCCGGGGGTGCTGAATAGTTACAGTCTATTAGAAATACCCGCAGAGATTGTTGTAAAATCCTGGATACTCATGCCACCAATGCTTCAACCCACCGCTTTTTCGGCGGGATTCCAACATTTAGATTGACACTCCCGGCTCTGCCCTTTATACTTTTAAGCCTTATTTTACAGTGTTATTTTATACATTACATACCATGAGGATATGAGCATGTTTTGGGACACCAACAACGAAACACTGGACAGGAGCTCTCTTGAAAAATTGCAGTTGAGCCTGCTGCAAAAAACAGTCGAACGGGCGCAGCAGGCGCCGTATTACGGGGAGCTTTTTAAAAAAGAGTGCATTACGGCGGACAGCATTAAAAGCCTCGACGACCTTCGGCGTATCCCCTTTATCACTAAAGATGATCTGCGCGACCACTACCCCTACGGCTTCCTTGCCGTGCCGCGCGACAAAATCGTGCGCATGCACTCGTCCTCCGGCAGCACGGGCAAGCCGACTGTCATTTTTCACACTATGTCCGACATTCGCGAATGGTCGGGCCTCATCGCCCGCTGCATGTACATGACCGGCGTGCGGGAAAGCGACGTATTTCAAAACATGACGGGCTACGGTCTGTTTACCGGTGGTCTCGGTTTTCACTACGGCGCCGAGCAGCTCGGGGCCATGGTCATTCCCGTGGGAGCCGGCAATACCAAGCGCCAGATCATGCTCATGCGCGAATTTGAGACCAGCGTCATTCACATAATCCCGAGCTATGCGCTGCATTTCATCAAATCGCTGCAGGAGGCAGGCATCGACCCCAAGAGCGAATTTAAGCTCCGCATAGCATATCTGGGAGCAGAGCCGCATTCCGATGAAACGCGGCTGCGGGTGGAGGCGGCTCTTGGCGTGCAGGCCTTTAACTCCTACGGGCTCTCGGAGATGAACGGGCCCGGCGTGGCATTCGAGTGCACGCAGAAGCACGGCATGCATGTCTGGGAAGACAATTTCCTTATCGAGCTTATAAATCCCACAACCCTCGAGCCGGTGAAAGAGGGCGAGGATGGCGAAATCGTTTTTACAACCCTCAAGCGCGAGGGCATGCCCCTGCTGCGCTATCGCTCAAAGGACATTGCCGCAGTTATCACCGAGCCATGCCCCTGCGGCCGCACGCACCGAAGGCTCACACGCATCAAGGGCCGAACCGATGATATGCTCATTGTGAAGGGCGTCAACATGTATCCGGTGCAGATCGAGAAAACGCTCATGGCCATACCCCAGGTTGGCTCCAATTACCTGATTCAGCTCGAGCACAAGGATTACAATGACCATATGATCGTCAAGGTGGAGGTGCAGGCCGAGATGTTCCACGGCGATATGAAAGAGCTGCAGACCCTGCGCAAAACCATCACGGAAAGCCTGCGCTCCGAACTGTTGGTGACGCCCGAGGTCGAGCTTGTGGAGCCGGGCACGCTGCCCCAGAGCGAAGGCAAGGCAGTGCGTGTGGTTGATAACCGGAAGCAGTGGGGATGAGAACCAGTTAGATTGGTTGGATTAGTTACATTGGTTTAATTGGTTGGTTGATTGAGAGCATTACTATACGGGTTATCTGTTCTGTCATCTCGGTCCGCCGCGGCGGACCGAATCTCTTTACTTTGAACTTCTTTCAGCACCTTCCGACCCCTGAACCCCGCCCCCTGTTTTTTTATTTTCTGCCGATTGCTTTTCAATCTGCAAGGCAGACCTTGCCATCGGGCAGGCCTGCAATATCGTTGCGGCGGTAGAGCGTGATGCGGGTATCGCGAAAGTGGGCAAGCTGCGGGTCAATGAAGTCCCTGTCTCTGGTGAAATATTTTTTCACGATGGGATTTGAAGCCATGAATTCATTATCAAACAGAGACTTCTCAGCCGCCACAATGTAGCGAATCCGGTCGGAACAAAGTTTTTCAAATAGGGTGTCGCTCGTTAATATGCCTGAAGAAAACCGCTTTGAGTTCGTGTCCGACTCGTCTGCAGCAAGACGCCGGCCAGCATACAGCGCCACCAGAGGCGTAAAAACAGAGGCGCCCGCAATCGTTTCATCCTCTGATGTGTTTGCCCGGATGTAGGCCGCGATGTCATTTATCGTAGAGAACGTTAGCAGCTTGTTCCATAGAAAATGCCGGTAGTAGGGTGTGACACCACCTTTAATGCGATTTTCCGCAAAAAATAATGTCTGTGTGATACCGGACAGGCCGGCCAGGGCCCATGGCTCATGCCACTGGTACGTGACTTGCTTGCCGGCATCGCGCAGCTCATCGGGCCAGAGAGACCGGTTCAGCGATGCTGCCCATGGCACGTGCAGGCAGAAGAGCCCTGCAAGGATGGCCGGGAAAAAAGCCTGCCTGAAATGGTGAGCGTCGCGCAGCGCCTCCCATGCACGCATAAGGGCATACGCCGCAGGCACTGAGAGCAAAACGATCATGGGCACAGTGTAGTAGTCATATATTTCGTTGAGTGCCGCCCACTGCAGCATGAAAAGAAGAACTGCGAGAATTGAAAAATTTACCAACCCCTCGGCAGAGCCCGAAAGCATGTCCCGCATCATCAGGCGAGCATACCAGGGCTCAGGCGTGCTCCCCGGCCGCAGCCAAGAACCAACGGCCTTACTGATCAGGATTCCTGCGCCGATGAGAAAACCGAGATAGGACGGTGCATGAAAGTAGAGAGACTTTTTAAAGATAGGGTCCGTAAACCACACACCGAAATTATGGATCAGAGCGCCTGCCATCGCAAACGGATTTCCTGAGGCAAAGAGTGATATGCGGTCAGACCCCTTCAGGGGCTTTGACAAATGAAACAGAATTACGCCCTCCCAGAAGTTATGGCCTCCGATTACCGCAAAAACCGTCATTACGATTAGGAGCGTCGCAGCAAAACCGATGCCGTACCGGATAAGCGCCTTTCGTGATGCTGACAGAGCCCCGGACGCCAGCGCCAGGACCGCAGCCAGGGCATAGAGTCCCGTGCCCAGCCCGAGGGCTGACAGCATGCCTGACAGCATGAAATATCTGCGCGATGCAGCAAACAGAGCGGCCATCAGAAAGGCTGTCATAATATTTTCACCGTTCATATCCGTTGAGCCCATCAGCACTTCGTAAGCGGTCAAGTGCAGTAGCAGCGCGATAAGGGCAAGGGGCCTCGAAGCCTTGCGAACGGTTAGATACAGGAACAGCCCTGCCAGTCCCTGCGCGATGGCCGGAATTGCTTTTGCAATACCAATGGAGAAACCTGTTATGCTGAACACTGCGGCAGGAATAAGCAGGTGCACCGGTGGGTGCGCAAAAAAGAAATCGCGGTAGGGCATGAGCCCCTGCGTCATACGGGATGCTCCGTAGAAGTAGATATTATCATCGGTACCCGAGGGATGCAGCCCGACCACCTTAAGAAGGCCGTAGGAGCCGAATATAAGTGTCAGACAGCAGGCTTCTGCAACAGTGCCGGCCAATTTCGCCGGAATTTTTATAAGACCCCGTGATTCAGCCTCAGCAAGCCACCAGCCCGCCAGCGCCGCTCCGGCCAGGGGCCATGCAAGTATTTTAGGCAGAAAAGCGAACGGTCCCCATGGAACCAGGCAGAGGCTGATAAGTACGATCGATGCGATCCCGATAATAAGCACATGCCTGCTCGCCGGTGGCATTACTGTCCGGGGCTTTGAGAAGGGGGCGTTTGGCACAGCTTTTTGTTTTTTGGCAGATTTCATTTTATAAACAGCTCACATGCTCTCGCAAAAATTCAAAACCGGATTTGTACGCAAAAAGCTCCAGAAGCAAGGCTAGCAAAGAGGAAGTAAGATGAAGCGTACGTGAGTTTTGTTGCAAAAGATATAGCATAAAATAGACGCATTTCAAAACGGCATAAGGGCTGGCTTGCGTATTCTTATTCACTTGCCCCTGTATAATTTGACAAGGCTTCATACAGAGATAAACGAAAATTTTTTTTGTGCTTTAGCGGTCGTGCTGATTTCAGATCATTGATACATCAATATTTGCAGAGCCATTTCTTGACAGGCGATGACCCATCTCCTATAATCCCTTCACCAAAGGCAAATTTTAACATGGATCAACCATTTAATGATGTCTTCCACGATGAAAAAATTAATTTTTTTCGCCACCTATAACGAGGCGGGGAATGTTGCAAGCCTTATACAGGGAATTCGAAAGGCAGAGCAAAACGCTGATATATTAATCGTTGACGACAGCAGCACGGATGGCACATTGGAAATACTGGAGGGGATGAAAAGCGAAGCGCTGACGCTCATTGTCAGACCCTCGAAATCAGGCCTTGGTTCAGCTCATCTTTTGGCCTTTAAATATGCAATTGACCATAGCTATGATGTATTGGTTACTATGGATGGCGATTTATCGCATGATCCGGCAGACATTCCCCGGCTTATATCCGGGGTAGGGGATGGCTCTGATTTCGTTATCGGATCCAGATATGCTCCGGGTGGCGCATGTGATTATACGGGTTATCGAAAGTACCTGAGCCTGTTGGGAAACTTTGTCGCCCGCCAATTGCTGGGCATCAATCTGCATGAATTCACGACTTCTTTGCGGGCCTTTAAAGTAAAAAGTTTAGAAAAAATAGACTTTTCAACCATCGATGTGAGCGGCTATTCCTTTTTTTTAACCATGGTGGTTCGTGCTCATTTAGCAAAATTCAAATTTGCCGAAATACCGATTCATTTTCATGAGCGCAATTCAGGAGCATCAAAAATTCCGCCTCTGGAAATCATTCGGGCCGTTAAACAGCTTTTCTACTTATTGTATGTGAAAAGATTCAAGGCTGCATAACCTGCTAATATCCCCATCCCGCGACAACGCCTAGATGGCGTATCGGCCGATAAAACGGCGCCACTATATGCGACTAAAGCACTTAGCCGCCGGATCGCTTTACCGTATACCCAAGCTTTTTAAGCTCATCCACAAGCATGTCGCGGTGGTCGCCCTGAATTTCCACTGTCCCGTCTCTGATGGTTCCTCCGGCGCCGCATTTCTGCTTGAGCTGCTTTGCCAGTGCCGCAAGCCCGTCGGCGTCAAGCGGTATACCGGTGATGACGCTCAGGCCTTTGCCCTTGCAGCCTTTGGTTAGCCTGCCCACCCGCACGATACCGTCGGTTTTGGCAGGGGCATTTTTTTGACGGCAGCTGCAACCCGCTACGGGCTTGCCGCAGGCCGGGCATGTGCGGCCATGTTCGGTCGAGTACACTACGGAGTTGTGTTTGCTGTTTGCTGGTTTCATGGCTCTTCCCTGAAAGTCCGGTTTGGTTGTGCAACCTGAATGCTCATTAAAAGTTAAGCCCTTCTACCGGCAGCGGCGGATAAAATTCCGGGCAAAGCAGGTGTTTGACGCGAAGTGCAGATGCATATAGCCCGCAAGGGTGTTATGAATGCGGAAGCCCTCGGCAAACCCGGCCTTATCCTTGCGGCGCGTGACGCGGCAGGTGCGCTGAATGGTTGCGGGCATATCGCTTATGGCTGAGTAGTGGAATTCATGGCCGCGGATTTTTTCACCTGCGTCAAGAAACAGGTGACCGGCAAGCGCCTCAACCTCCACATAGCCCAGGCGCTGCAAACGCGGCAGCATCGTTGCACGGGCCGGGAAGACCCCTGCCATTTCATAGCTTGTGCCGTTAAGATCGATAAGGGATTCAAGTAGATAGAGAAAACCGCCGCATTCGGCGTATACGGGGCGGCCAGCGGCGCAGAATGAGGAAATGACCGTGCGCATGGCCGCGTTTCTGCTGAGGGCTTCGGCATGCAGCTCCGGATAGCCGCCGGGCAGATAGAGCCCCTGCACGTCGGGCAGCGCTGCATCATGGATGGGGCTGAAGAAGACCGGCTCGGCGCCGAAGTGCTTCAGAAGGTCGATATTATCCTGATAGCAGAAGCAGAAGGCCTCGTCGCGGGCCACTGCGATTTTGGGGATCAGGGTTCGGGGATCAGGGTTCGGGGATGTTGAAATATCTGCCGCGGTGGATGCCGTGGTAGGGGCAGACCTGCGTGTCTGCCCTGCAATTTCAATTATTTTATTAACATCAACCATCTGCTCCAGTTGCTGGGCCAGATTTTTGATGGTGCTCTGTAAGGTTTCCCGCTCGGCTGCCATTACCAGGCCCAGATGCCGCTCAGGCGTATGCCATTGCTTGTCACGCGGGATATATCCCAGCACCTCGGCGCGGCATCTTTCCTGTACGCCAGCTTTCAGCATTTCATAATGCGCCGGGCTGCCAACTTTATTGAATATGATGCCTGCAATATGCACCTCAGGATCAAACTGCTCAAACCCCAGCACGACCGCCCCTGCGCTGCGCGAAAATGATGAACCGTCGATGATAAGGATTACCGGCAGGCCGAGCAATTTTGCAATTTGCGCAGTTGATCCTTCATCGCCTGCGCCGCTCAGGCCGTCATAAAGCCCCATAACGCCCTCCACCACCGCAATGTCGGCACCGTCCATCGCGCGGTTAAATGTGCTCAGGCATGCATCCCTTCCCATCATCCAGCCGTCTAGATTGCGGCTGGTGCGTCCCGTGACAGCTGTATGGTAACCGGGGTCGATAAAATCCGGACCCACCTTGAAGCACTGCACCACGTGCCCGCGCTCCATAAACGCCCGGGCAATGGCCGCCGTGATCATTGTCTTGCCTGCGCCGCTGCGCTCTGCTGCGATGAGAAAACTTAGTGACATAATACCAACAAAATTTATAACTTAATTGCCGGATACTCTTATTCTTAGAGCCTGTGTATTGCGTGACCCGGCATGTTTTGCAAATGAACTCTTTATATGTGTGTTTCACCGTGTAGGCTAAAGCTGACGTAGGGTGCGCATTGCGCACCATTTTTTGTAACGCCTGCTGTTAAACCAATCCGATCTGCAAGCTTTACCGTTTTACGGCGTTTCAGACCATTTGATGAATTCGCGCGTTTTTTCCGAGAGAGACCCAAGGTGTTTTTCGGTCAATAGTTTATGCCGGTGTATGCTCATTAATCTTACACAGATGGTGGACCGTCGCCAATCGTTGAAACATTCTGCAACGATGTCGTCTGAATCATTTATGTGACGGTATGCTTTCAGGTATTTTTCATGATCCGTTGTGCCTTTGCTGCTGAGTATCTTAACCGTTTTTTCATTGATTCTCCGGCACAGGGAAGCAATCAGTTCATTCTTAATGTTTCGCAGATACTTCCAGTCTGTCTCTGAAATTGAGCCTGCCATTATCAAAAAACCTCTTGGAAGTTTTTTTCGACGAATGTGGTAATTAGCACCGCTTATTTGTTTTCAATAATGGTGAGTTGCTCCCACCTTATTGGTTTTGGCAAATTTGCAACCTTAATTTTTCGTTTTTCTATATCAAAGCGCAGCTATTGTATTGTTTTTCGTATTATGAGTAAGCTGAACAAACCCAAGATGTTCAAGAATTGGCGGAATAAAAGTAGCAAATCTACCTCGAAGGCCAATGGTTAGCCCGTAATATCCACTTACTGGATTGTTTGCAGATCTTGCCCATTCTTCCACAGTCCCTGGGTCGGGCGTTTCTTGTTCGTTTTTTGTGCCAAGCAAAATTTGCTGGCCCGCCTTTGTTATTTTAAGCCAGTAATACAAATCTTTTAACGCTGCCAATCTAATACTTGAATTTATGTTTCTTAGCGCTAGTTATAATAATCTCAGAAGCCTTAGTATCAATTTCGAAATCAAATTTCTTTTTTTGCGTCGGAGTATTCAGCGTAACTGTCATTGCTATTCCCTCCGTTTTTTAGTGAGTTTGTGGGCTGGTCAAAGTCCCCGCAGCTGCCCCAACCTGCCGACTTTCTATAACCATCAGCTTTCCGTGAAGTAGTCAGAATCTAGGCGTTTCAATTCATATGTTGCGTCGGTGGCGACGCCGACGCCGAAGTCAATCATGTATTGAGCAAGTTGCTGACCGTCGATCAGGATGATCTTGCTCTCAATGGCCGACACGTACTCATGGGCGCTTTGTGAGAAATCGGAAGTCGTTATAAATATTCCTTTGCGGGCACGTTTCCCTTGCAATGCTCCTGCAAACTTCTGGATTTCAGGGCGAGAAATAGTATTTTCCCATTTTTTGGCCTGAATGTAGATGATGTCAAGGCCAAGACGGTCTTCTTTGATGATTCCATCAATTCCCTCATCACCACTTCGTCCGATGGCCTGCCCTGCGTCTTTTCGGGAACCGCCATACCCCATCTTGACAAGCACCTCAACTACAACTTTTTCAAAGAAGTTGGGCGTTGACGATTTCAACTGCGATATAAGTTCGTTTGCAAGGTTTTCTCTCAAAACCATGTACGCTTCTTCCAGCCGCTCTGCAGGTGTTTTGCTTTCCTGTTCGTCTGATCCCGAAGGAGGCTTCTCTTTCTGATTATCTTGCTGATGGTCTCGTGCTTCAATATATTCCGGAAACTGTCGCAGGAATCTGAGGTTGATTTCAGATGGAGCTTGCTTAAGAATTTGTTTCCCTCGTTCGGTAATTCGAAAGACGCCGCGACGTGTATTCTCAACAAGATCAGCCATCTTCATATGGGCGCGTGCCCATGCAACACGATTGTCGAATACGCATTGTTGTCCGCTTGGAAGAAGATGCTTTTGCTCGTCATCAGTCAGGCCGAAGTCCTGTGCCAGTGCATCAATAGCCTCTCGATTGGTGTGTTCCTGCCCATCTGCGCAGAATTTCAGCAGGGGAAGCATGACACTTTGGAAATCAGGTATGGACATATTACGTTTCCTTTCTCAAGTTTGCAGCCTGTAGGGCAAAGCGTAGCGTACCCAGCATGAATTTATTTGAAACACCATATTGTTGGGCACGTTTCACTTTGCCCAACCAGCTGAGTTTGGGAATTTCGACAGGGTGACCAATCCCATTGAATTTGAGCTTTATGTCATTAACAGCTTGGATAATATCCATGTTATTTCTCTCACGAATATCCCATAAAGATTATATGCAGATTAGTATGAATCTGTGTATAACTCAATAACCAAAAAAGCTGCTGTTTTACGAAATAGCAAAAGGGATAGGTCTCGCAGAACAATAATTTATGTAAGCAGGCTCATTTATGCAATCAGCATTTCGTGAAGCGTTTCTTTGACCTTATCGACAGTATCATGCTGTAACGCGCCGATTCTTTTGACGAGTCGCTGTTTATCTATAGTGCGAATCTGATCAAGGGCTATAGAGCCGCTCTTTTTTTTGAAAACAATGGCAACACGCCAGGGGTAGTCACGGGGTGAGCTGGTCATGGGGGCTATTTGAACCGTCCGCAGGCCGCTGTTCATTTCATTGGGCGAGATCACGACACATGGCCTGGTTTTTTTTATTTCAGAGCCTATCGTCGGGTCGAGATTGACAATATAGATGTCGTACTGCTTAATCACCAGTCAAGCTCCTGGTCATCGCCAAGCACATCAGGCAGCAGCAGGCGGTCGTCACCTTCGGCATGCATTTTTTTTGCCTGAAGCGCCCAGCCTTCCCGCGGAGTTTTTTTTAACGGCTTTAAAATGATGGCTCCGTTTTTGACGGTGAGCTCTATCTTGTCGTCAA
>Ga0114951_10003551_pt1 | contig 16033 bp, 12 predicted proteins | sample AM7aDNAmetaG_FD_88677 | JGI IMG/M metagenome (GOLD analysis project Ga0114951, IMG submission 88677) | Freshwater microbial communities from Finland to study Microbial Dark Matter (Phase II) - AM7a DNA metaG | ecosystem: Environmental > Aquatic > Freshwater > Lake | place: Finland: Lake Alinen...
CTAGCATGCGTCCAGGCACCGGAAGATCTGTAATGCCTTGGGCATACGAAGATAGGAATACGCCTTGTAATAAAAAGACGCCCAAGATCATTGTGATAATAGACTGTCGAAAACGCATATGAAGCAAATCGTTTAGAATGTTAGAAAATAAATCTCTTTAAGTAACAAACTATACCATTCTAAACATAGAAAACACAACAAATGTACTACCTACTAATTTAAAATAAAGATTCCTCAACGCCCCACCCCCCGCTGTTTCCACATAAAATAGATCACCGGATACACCAGAAGCTCCAGGATAAAACTGCTGAAGATCCCGCCGATCATGGGGGCGGCGATGCGCTTCATCACGTCCGCACCCGCGCCCATGGACCACATGATCGGGACAAGGCCCATGAACATGGCGGCCACGGTCATCAGTTTCGGACGGACACGCTTCACCGCGCCGTGGACAATCGCTTCCGTCAGGTCTTCCCGGGTCCGCATTTTCCCCTGACGCACCGCGTCGTCATAAGCCATATCCAGAAAAAGAAGCATAAAAACACCCGTCTCGGCATCCAGCCCCATGAGCGCGATCATGCCGACCCACACAGCGATAGACATATTGTATCCAAGCATCCACAAGAACCACACGGCACCTACCAGCGAAAAAGGCACCGCCAGCATCACGATCCCGGCCTTGACCGGCGAACGGGTATTCATATAAAGCAAAATAAAAATAAGAAAGATCGTCAGGGGCAACACCACCCGCATCCGCTCGCGCACGCGCAGCATGTTCTCGAACTGACCGCTCCACTGCAGGGAATAACCGGTTGGAACCTTCAGCTCACGGGCCACAACACGCCGTGCCTCTTCCACAAAACTCCCGACATCGCGCCCGGCAATATCCACATACACATACCCCGCCAGCATGCCGTTCTCATCACGGATCATCCCGGGGCCGGTGGTGAGCTTGATATCGGCCAGCTGTTCCAACGACACCTGCGCGCCTGAAGCGGTCGGCACCAGCACGCGGCGCAATTTCGGAAGATCGTCGCGAAAATCACGGGCGTACCGGACATTCACCGTATACCGTTCCCGGCCCTCGATCGTCGTGGTCACCGGCTCGCCGCCAATGGCGGACATAATGATATCTTGAACCTCTTTGATGGACAACCCGTAACGCGCGATCTCCAGGCGCTTGATATCGAAATCGATGAAATACCCGCCCGTCACACGTTCCGCGTAAACACTCCGTGCGCCCTTGATATTTTTGACAAGACCCTCCACGTCGATCCCGATCTTCTCGATCTGCGCCAGATCCGCGCCATACACTTTAATGCCGATCGGCGTCCGGATCCCGGTTGAAAGCATATCAATCCTGGCCTTGATCGGCATGGTCCATGCGTTGGACACCCCCGGGAACTGCATCTTCAAGTCCAGCTCGGCAATGAGATCCTCCCAGGAAATCCGGTCCGGCCAGATCGGGCGGAAGGGTGCCTGCAGGAAACCGGGGAACGTGGAATACCAGCGCGGCACATGGCGCCACGCACTCTCGGGCTTGAGAACGACCGTCGTCTCCATCATGGAAAAAGGCGCCGGATCCGTCGATGTTTCCGCACGACCGGCCTTCCCGAAAACGCGCTCGACTTCCGGCACCGTCTTGATCACCTTGTCCATTTGCTGCAGGAGTTTCGCCGCCTCGGTCACGGAAATGCCCGGCAGCGTCGTGGGCATATAAAGGATAGATCCTTCATTCAACGGCGGCATGAATTCTGACCCTAAGCGCATAAAAACAGGGATCGTCGACACCACCAGCAAGGCTGCCGCGATCAAAGTGGCTTTAGGGAACTTAAGGACAAACCGGCACACCGGTTCATAACATCTGAACAACACCCTGCTGACGGGATGTTTTTCTTCAGGGTAATATTTCCCGACAAGAATACTGTTGAAAAAACTCGAGATCCAGACGGGTCGAAAACAGATCGGATCAATGCGCGTAAAAAACATCCGCATCGCCGGATTAAGGGTCACCGCGAGAATCGCCGCGATCGCCATGGCAAAGTTCTTGCTGAACGCCAGCGGCTTGAACAACCGCCCCTCCTGGTCCAGGAGCGTGAATACCGGCAAAAATGCCACGGCTATCACCAACAGCGAAAAGAACACGGACGGCCCAACCTCTTTAAGTGCCGTCAACAGCACCTCGCGATAATCCCCCTGGCGCCCTCCCGCGTCCCACACTTGAAGCTTTTTGTAGGCATTCTCGACCTCAATGATGGCGCCGTCGACAAGCACCCCGATCGATATGGCAATACCGGCCAGGGACATGATGTTGGAGGTCAGCTTCATCATGAGCATCGGGATAAAACTGAGCAGCACGGCGACAGGAATCGTGACAATAGGGACACTGGCCGACGGGAAATGCCACAAAAAGAAAACAATCACCAGCGCCACAATGATCATTTCCTCCATGAGCTGATGCCTGAGCGTGTCAATGGCGCGGCGGATCAAATCCGAACGATCATAGGTGGTCACAAGCTCGACCCCCGGCGGCAAGGATGCCCTGACCTCCTTCAATTTTTCTTTGACCCGCTCAATGACATTTAAGGCGTTCTCCCCCGAACGCATGAGCACGATGCCCCCCACCGTATCGCCTTCGCCGTCCAGGTCCGCAATGCCGCGCCGCATCTCCGGCCCCAGGGCCACAGACGCCACATTTTTAACAAAGATCGGCGTGCCGTTGGCATCGTTACCCAGGACAATATCCTCGATATCTTTGGCCGACTTGATATAGCCCCGCCCGCGCACCATATACTCAGTACCTGCCAGCTCGATCAGCCGCCCGCCCACATCGTTATTGCCATTACGGATCGCCTCGCTCACCTTCATGAGCGGTATGTTGTATGCCAGCAGGGCATTGGGCTTCACATTCACCTGGTACTGCTTCTGAAAACCGCCGACCGACGCCACCTCCGCCACACCCGGGACAGACTGCAGCCAGTAACGCAGATACCAGTCCTGGAAAGAGCGCAGTTGAGAAAGATCATTTTTGCCGGACTTGTCAACCAAGGCATACTGATAAACCCATCCCACAGACGTCGCATCCGGTCCGATCTCCGTCTTGACGCCTTCGGGCAATTTAGGCAATATCTTGCTCAAATACTCCAGCGTCCGGCTGCGTGCCCAGTAAATATCGGTGCCGTCCTTGAAAATGATATACACGAAAGAGTATCCAAAATCGGAAAAGCCGCGGATCGACTTCACGCCGGGAGCCCCCAGCATGGCCGTCACCACAGGATAGGTAACCTGGTCTTCGATAATGTCCGCAGAACGATCCCAGCGGGAATACACAATGACCTGCGTATCGGAAAGGTCCGGGATAGCATCAAGAGGAATATTCTTCATGCTGTACACGGCGCCGACAAGTGCCATCACCGTCAGTATCATGACAATGTATTTATTCTTCGCTGAAAACTCTATGATTTTTTCGATCATAACCCATTACTCCAAGAAATATTTACGAGCCACAATTACACAGGATGCAATCACTCTTCATCAAAAAAATACGTGCTCAAAGCTTGCGGTGTGCCTCGGATGCGAGTGCTGTCTGAGCAGACAGGCATGCCGCAAGCTTCATACTCACACAATCACACCTTTGATTGATTACAGAGCATTTTTTAATCTACTCTCGGCATCAATCAAAAAATTCCCGCTCGTCACGACTTCTTCCCCTTCATGGAGGCCCGACAGGACTTGATAAAACTGCCCGGCCCTGGGTCCCAGCGTCACCTCACGCGCGGCAAACCGGTTGTCCCTGACAACATAAACGATCTTGCGCGTTCCGGAATCCATGACCGCTTCTTCAGGCACTGCCAACTGCTCTCCCAGGTCGACCCTGATCGTCGCGTTGACAAACATCCCCGGCTTAAGCTTCCCCTCCTTGTCTTCCACCTGAACCTTGGCGCGTGCGGTGCGGCTTGTGGTGTTAATAATGGGCCTCAGCCCTGCGACATTCCCTTTAAAGACCTCTCCAGGAAAAGCCACGGCGTCAATCCGCACTTCCTGGCCTTTTTTGATCAACCCCAATTCATATTCATAGACCGTCACATAGACCAGCGTCCTGCTGCCATTGCGCCACTTGACTGATGCGGTCTTGATTTCCTGAAGATACTCGACCTGTCCCGAATACAGACCGGGATCATCCGCGATCTTGCCGGCCGTCGCGATCTCAAGGGCGAGCTGACGCCGCTGCACCACGCCCCGCCTGACCCCGATCAACTGCTGTTTATCCGTATTAACGAGGACACCCGAAGGAGAACCCTGTGCCTCTGATGCTGTTTCTTTTAAGACAAGATCCATCCCGCAAATCGGACAGGATCCCTTGTGATCAGAGGTGATCTGCGGATGCATGGGGCAAACATACACCACCTTGGCCGCATGCTGCCCCGCCGGTTCCACGGCGAAGCCCTGGGAAGGGGCTCCGCCGGCGTAAACGATACACAGCATGAATAATAATCTTGTTTTCATAAAACTCCTCTCCAAAGCGCAGGCTGCGCTCAGCGCCCCATGGGCATATCTTTCATGGCCTCTTTACTCTGCGCCACGGCCTGATCAGCGATCTGGCTGTATTTTTCGGGATCCGCCTTAAAAAGGCTGATACACCCGCCGCAGCAGAGATTGTAAACCTTCCCCTTATACGTATATGTCGCTGGAGCCATTCCTGAATCAGGCCCGATCTCCCGCCCTGACACCGGACATGTCTTGTTACCGACATTCACGGCTTTCACAGACGCTTCCGCGGCCATGGCTTGTCCGTAACCTGACACCGTCATACCCGCCGCCAAGATCACGCCTAACATTAAAACGATCGCCTTCATAAAGCCTCCTGAGGTTAACATACCGCGTTGATTGAATTTTTTCTTAAAAAGATAATACACCCCATCTCCTTGATGTCATGACAAGAAGACAGAAAAAACGCCGCTCAAAATGAGGATTAAAGACGGAGAGAGTGCTGCTGAAGATAAAGAGGAACAGACGAAAGACGCCCTGGCGGCGCGCCTCCATAGGCGACCCTTAATACGGCTGCCTGGAACAAAGACCTGCCGACCATGGCCACGGCAGGAGCATGAAAGGCATGTGAAATCCCCGCCGCCATCGTGAAAGCGCCCTGTTCGACTTCGGCAATACCAAACTTGGTGAGGGCGCAATGGCAAGGCTTGGCATTCTTGTGATCCGCCGCCCTGTCGCCATGACAGCAGGCGCGCGCCACCACGTTCTGATGTGTCTGCGCCTGGGCCAGCTTCTCTATACAGCAGCAAAAAACAGCCGAAGCACCTACCGCTACGACCAGAAAAGCCATGATGAAAGGTTTAAAGAATTTCTTCATTGCCTAAAACCCAGTTGAATTACAGAAAACCAACCCAAAGGCCTATTTAAAGCTAACACACTTCCCCGAAACATATCAAGCAAAATCATAAACCACCTGGCGCGTATCCCGCAGGTCAGGGATTCCTCAGCCTGCGTTCAAACTCTTTCCAGGGAAAAAGCTTGCCGGGGCATTCGGTCCTGGCGCCGGGGACCTGGCTGTGGCCGAGGATGTTCTTTTCAGGAATATTATAATATTGCCGGAGATAATTAACCAAATGTACCAGGGCGGACAACTGGCTCTCCGGCACCCGTTCCTGGCTGAAATTCCCCACCAGGCAGATGCCGATCGCCTTGGTGTTCATGTCCGAGGCCTTGCAATGCGCCCCGTCTTTCTGCGCGATCCAGCGCGGCGTGGCATCCACATGCCCGGCACTGGTCCCCTTGGTGCCGTTATCAATGATAAAATCGTACCCTGTCCCGTCGAACCCGCGGCGTAGATGCGTGTTAAAAAGCGACATGGCATTATCCTTGTCGCTGGCGCTGTGATGCACAATGATATATTTCCATTTTCGGGAAGGAAATACCGGAATAACCTCCTTAAGCGGCGCCGCATGCGGGATCGTGATCGTCCGGCCCATCTTCAGGCCCGCAGGCCCCTTAAGGCCATTCCTGGAAAGAATATCTTGCGCGCTCACATCATACATTTTGCTCAAACGATAAAGCGTTTCTCCCGGGATGATCATGTGGGTTATATCATGACGCGGCCCTATCGCCTGCGGCCACGCTGCGGCATGCCCTGAAGGCCTGGACGGCATCATCACAGGCCGCGTGGCGCATGAGCTTAAGCATATCGTTACCACCGTGATCAGGCCCCACCGGACCCATGTGCCGATCTGACGGGTCATGCCGCCTCCGGCCGCTTGAGAATGCGGATCAACGAAACTAGCGCGATGGTGCCCCAGGCGATCTCCAGGCCAAAGGCAGGCCAGGCATTTTTTGGAAAAACACTGCATCCGACGGCCACAGCGCCGCCGAGATTCAACACCTGATAAAAGACGCTGTCCACTTTCAATCTGCCGCAGGAAACCAGATAATACGCCGCCACAAAAGCCGTGGTCCCCGCCCAGCCGAACAGATCCAGAATGACCGTCATGATGAAATCTCCCTGCTGCCCTGTGGTTCCCGATTACTCATAACGCAAAGCCTCGATGGGGTTGAGTTGGGACGCCTGATGCGCCGGCCAAAGGCCGAAAACAAGGCCGACGAGCACAGAAAATACCGTAGCCACCAGAATGGATATAATCGAGATCTTGACGGCCCAGCCTGCGGCAAATGTGATAACAAACGAAGCGCCCACACCCACCATGATCCCGGCAACCCCGCCGATCAAGGACATGAGCACCGATTCGATAAGAAACTGGACCATAATATCTTTATTGTTCGCCCCGAGCGCTTTACGCAGGCCGATCTCCCGCGTGCGCTCCGTGACAGACACCAGCATGATATTCATGATCCCGATCCCGCCCACCAACAGCGAGATCGCGGCGATAGCCCCCAACAGCATGCCCATGGTCTGGGTGCTCGACTCCATGGCCTGCTTGATATCCGACATATTGCGGACCTGGAAAGAATCCTGGGCTTCCTTGGCGGTCAGGTGATGTTCCTTGGCCAGGACATCCTGCACCTCCTGCTGGGCGGAATCGACCGTATCAGGCCCCTTGGCTTCGACGTAAAGACTGTCGATATACTGCTTTCCCAATAAACGATACATGGCCGTTGTGATCGGGACAAGGACAATGTCATCCTGGTCGCGGAACGGGCTGGCCCCGCGCGACGGAAGAACACCGATCACCTTGAAATTGACCAGGTTGATCTTGATGGTCTTCCCGACAGGATCATCTTCGCCGAAAAGCTGGGTTACGATGGTCGTGCCGATCAAGGCAACCTTGCTCCTGGAGGCCACCTCTTCATCCGTAAAGAATCTTCCCGCGATCGGTGTTGCCACCCGGACTTCTTCATAGGAAGTCCCTGCCCCCTCAACCTGGGTATTCCAGTTCTTGCTGCTGTAAACCAGCTGGGCCCGGCCGGTGACTGACGGCGAAACATTACCAACTGTATTCGTCAGTTTGGCTATCGCCGCCACATCCTGGAACGTAAAACGTGTGACAGCACCGGCTCCGAGCGAAACGCCCCCGGATTGACTTGACCCCGGCCTGACCATAAGAAGATTGGACCCCAGGGATGTCAGCTGTTGTTCGATCGACTGCTGGGCCCCGCGGCCCAGCGCGATCATGGCAATCACGGCAGCCACACCGATCATGATCCCCAGGATGGAAAGGAAAGCCCTCATCTTGTGCGATACCATGGCAAAGATCGCCTGCCGCGCATAATCGAAGAATTTTATGCCGCCGGGAACGATCACATCCATATCCCCGGCAAGCGGAGTTATATCCGCCGCGCCGCTGTCGGCCCCGGCGACAGACGCCCCCTGCCGTTTATCGGAAACAATATCCCCGTCCCGCATGGTGATGACGCGCTTGGCCTGCGCGGCGATCTCAGGCTCATGCGTCACAATGACAACGGTCTTTCCCTTCTGATTCAAGGCCTTGAACAGGCCCATGATGTCAGCCTTGCTTTTGGAATCCAGATTGCCTGTGGGTTCATCCGCCAGAATGATCATCGGATCATTGATCAGAGAGCGTGCCACAGCCACGCGCTGCTGCTGGCCGCCGGAAAGCTCGTTAGGATTATGGTGCGCGCGGTCCGTCAGCCCGACATCAGCCAGACGCTGATGGGCCAATCCCTTTTGATCCGCATGACCTCCATAAATCAACGGCAATGCGACATTGGCCAGGGCCGTCATGCGCGGGAGCAAATGAAACTGCTGGAAAACGAACCCGATGTGCCTGTTCCTTAAAACTGCCCATGCATTATCCGACAGGTCATGGACTTCCCGACCGTTCATCAAATAAGCGCCCTTATCGGGCCGGTCCAGAAGACCGATCGTATGCATGAGTGTGGATTTCCCTGACCCCGACGGGCCAATGATGGCCACAAACTCTCCCTGCCCGATGGTCAGGGAAATATCCCGAAGGGCATGGACTTCGGTATCACCCATACGGTAAGTTTTGCTGACATGCCTTAACTCAATCATGGCTTATCTCTCAATGCCGGGTGCCGCCAGCCCCGCCGCCTGGCCGGGCCGGCGCAAACGGATTGGTACCCGTGGCGCTTTTGGGAAGAGAAAATTTCTTGTGATCAACCAGCACTTCATCCTCATCAGTTAACCCTGAAACAATTTCCACACGGGTATCATCCGTAATGCCGACCGTCACCGTACGCCTGAGCGGCTGGGATGTCTCGGGATCCTTGAGAAGGACAAAGCTGCCCACTTTATCTTTATGGACCGCATTGACAGGAAGTGTGGGGATATTTTCTTTATACTGATTCCTGAAATCGATGGTCACATTCATCCCCGAACGGCAAAACGCCGGAAGTTCAGCCGCAGCAAGATCCACATCGTAAATCGTCACATTATTGACGGTTTTGGATTCATAATAAATATGCTCGACGCTGGCCTTGATCTTGGTGTCCTGGTAAGCATCCAGGGTCACCGACGCTTCCTGGCCTGTAGCGATCTTCCCGATATCCGTTTCATCCACCTGTGCCCTGAAGATCAGCTTGTCGGAGAGAACAAGGACGGCATCCGCGGTCGTCAGCGTCTGCCCCGGCTGCATGGTCGCCACAATCACCTGCCCGTTGATCGGCGCTACAAGGGCAATGGGTTTATAGACATCGTTCCAATAAGCTAATGAGGCATCACTTTTCCCGCGCGCCGCATCCAGCAGCGCGGCACGATCGGTCGAGCTCATCCACGCCACGATCTCTCCGGCCTTCACCAGGCCGCCTTCCTGCACCAGGATCTGTTCGACGCGGCCGTTGACCGGAGGCCGGATCTCCAGCCGGTTTTTCGGAAGCACCGTTCCCGTCGTTGAAATAAACGTTTCGATGGTCCCGTTCTTGACATGAATGACGCGCGTACCATCCTTGGCCGCCGCATTTTTGCGGGCCCACCCCGTCCAGAGGAAGGCCGCCCCCGCCAGAACAAGCACCAGCCCTGCGATGTAAAATTTATTGATACGCATATTCCAGCGTTTCTCCTTTCGCATTGATCCATTGGGCCTCGGCCAGCAGGGCATTGGCCTGAACATTGAGATATGTTTTCTTGGATTGAACGATATTATCCTCAATGATGGTCCAGTTATCGTAACTGATAAACCCTGTCGAATACTGTGCTGCTGCAATTTTGGAACGTTCTTCATTCGCGGCCAGCGACACCTTGGCAGATTCCACCGCCTCCACCGCCTCACGAAAAGTTTCCCAGGCCTGCTGCAGATCAAGGCGCGTGCTGTCCAAGGTGCTCCTCACCTGCGCCTCGGCCTGCCTCAGGACCGATGCGGCCTGCGATACCTGGGCACTACGCAACCCACCCTCAAACAGCGGCAGGCTCACCACGACTTGCGCACTTAAGCCACGATCCTCCGGCGGCCAAACCGAACCATTCTTGTCAGCCCCGGCCTTGACTGACAGCTGGGGAAAATACCCCCCCCGGATGGATCGTAACGTAAAATCCGCGGCATTCTTTTTCGCCATCGCCTGTTTCATGGAAGGGTGCTGCTGCGCCATCGCCTCAAAATCCGGTTTCTGATGGAATTCCTCCTGCACCACCAATTCCCCGCTTGCCTCAATCGACTTGAATACCCCGCGCCCCATGGCCTTGTTCAACTGCCGTTGGGCAAGTTCCAGGTTCCGTACCGCCTGCTGTAAATCGAATTTGGCCTGGGTCATGCTGGCCTGGGTCGTCCATAACGCCCCGCGATGTTCCAAGCCGGCCTTGTAGCGCAGGGTGATCAATTTCAAGGCATCTTCCCTGATCCTGGCGATCTCTTGCGTGACCCGGATCAAGGCCTGCGCTTTAAGCAAGGCCACAAAGGCCGTCCTTAACTGAAGCCGCACATCTGCCGAGACAAACCGATACGATTCCTGTGCCGCAACAATATTCAACGCCGCGGCCTTGATGCTGTTGCGGGATTTAAACCCGTCAAAAAGCAGCCAGGCGCCCGACACGCCATAGGAATAGGCATGGGATGTGGTCGTCTTTGCGGAGTCTATGGTCGTTCGTGTTTCACCGGCACCGGCGTTCGCATCCAATTGGGGAAATACGGCACTGTCCGTGATCGCTTTTAAACTCCTGGCCTGGTCAACGGATTCAACCGCCACGACCAGATCCGGATTGTTCCGGCCAGCCTCCTGGATAGAGCTTTCCCATGTCAACACGTCCTTGGCCATGGTCAAGGGGGCGGTCCCTGCGGGATCTGCCGCAAGGCTTCGCCCGCAGAACAATCCCAGCGCTATCGTGAACATAAGGAATTTTTTCATGTTACCTGCTGGGTACCTTTATCATTGGCCCGCGCGGCTTCCTGTTCAAAAGCCTCAAACGCCTTGTCGCTGACAATGTCTGTCTTTTTCTCAAACTGTGAAAAAACCTGATAAGCGCAAGGGATCACAAAAAGCGTCAATAACGTGGACAGCATGACCCCGCCGATGATGGCCACCGCCATGGGCACAATAGTTTCTGAACCCGATCCGCGGGACATGGCCCCGGGCACAGCCGCCGCGATCATGGCAATGGAGGTCATCAGGATGGGTCTCAACCTGATGGGGCACGCGTCCAGCAGCGCCTCCCGCACAGGCATCCCCTGCCGGCGGCGGACATTGGTGAAATCAACGAGCAGGATGGAATTTTTCTTCACAATGCCCATGAGAAGGACCAGCCCGATCATGCTGTAAAGGTTCACCGAATTGTTGGTTAAATAAAGCGCGGCAAAAGCGCCGGTGATACTGAAAGGCAGGGCCAGAAGCACCGTGAAAGGGTGCGTGAAACTGTTAAACTGTGTGCCCAGGATCATATAGGCGACAAAAAGACCCAGCACCAGGGCAAATATCAGGCTCTGGAACGACTCCTGGAACGCCTGCGATCCGCCGGAAAAAACCATGCGGTAACCCTGCGGCAGGACTTTCCTGCCGATCTTCTGCACCGCATCGAGCGCTTCCTGCTGGGAATGGCCCACCGCCGGATTGGCATAAATACTGATGGCCCGTTCGCGGTTCTTGCGCGTGACAGAAAAGAGGGTCGGCTTGACCTCGGCGGTCGTGACCGCGCTGATGGGGACCACTTCCCCGGACTGGTTACGCACCCACATTTTCTGCACATCCTCGATCCGGGATCTGTCTTCCTCCGCCAGGCGGACACGGACATCATAGCGTTTGCCGTTACTGGTAAACTTGGCCACGCGCAAACCGCCGATAGCGGCATTCACCGTGTCGGCCACCGATGAAATGCTCACCCCGTACGCCGATGCCTTGACGCGGTCGGGACGTACCTGCAGTTCCGGCATGCCTTCATTGTAATCGGTATCCACGTCCGTCATGAGGCCCGATGCCTTCATGTCCTTCTTGATCTGGGCGCTGTAGGCCGCCAGCTGACTCCAGTCGGGACCACGCACGGTAAACTCCACCGGATAACCGCGCTGGGATGTAAACCCGGTCTGGGACAGATCCTGGATCCCGGCCCGGTCAACGCCGGGAATGGCATTCAATTTTTTGCGGGCCACCTGCATAAACTCCTGCTGGGTTTCATGATGCCCCTTGACGAGCGGACGATCCTTCAGCGCTTTCATGGTGATAAAAATAAACCCCTGATTCACCTGCCCGCCGGAATTGCTGCCCACCGAGCAAAAATAATTCTCCACTTCCGGAGAAGTCATCAGAAAACTCTCTGCCAGCTTAAATACCTTATCCGTCTCGGAAAGCGGCGACCCCAAAGGCAAATTGATACGTGCCAGGAAGCGGCTCTGGTCCTGGGAAGGAATAAACTCTTTCTTCAAAAGCGAAACGATCTGCAGCGATCCGGCGAAAAAGAGCGTGGCCAGGATCAACACCGCCACTGCATATTTCAACACAAAGGTCAACGCGGCACGGTAGCCTGTTGAGACTTTATGCATCAGCCGGTCTACAAAACGCCCCAGCCTGGTGGTATGCCCCACCACCAGAAACTGCGAACAACGCATGGGCGTGATCGTCAGGGCCTCGATCAGGGAAAACAGGACCGCCACCGAAATCGTCACCCCGAACTGAAAGAAAAATTTGCCCACGATCCCCTGCATAAACACGACAGGGATAAAAATCGCCAGGATCGCCAGCGACGCGGCCAGGGCCGCAAACGTGATCTCGCGCGCGCCCAGGAGCGCCGCGGCCACACGCGACAGGCCTTTTTCCTGGTAACGGGAAATATTCTCGAGCACCATGATCGCATCGTCCACCACAATCCCGATCACCAGCGACAAACCCAGCATCGTGAACGTATTGATCGTGAACCCCGCGAAATACAGCACAAAGAACGCGCCCAGGACCGATGTGGGGATCGCCAGAAGGACATTGAGGGTGGCGGTCCACGATCCTAAAAAGAAGAAGCACACGGCCGATGTCAGGATGATCGACAACATGAGATTGCGCTTGAGCTCATTGACAGAATCCCGGATGAACTGCGTGCTGTCAAACACCACATCCAGGTGCATGCTGGAAGGCAGGTCTTTATTGATCTCCGCCACCTGCTTTTTAACGGTCTCCGCCACAGCCACCGCGTTGGTACCGCGCTGTTTGATGATCCCCATGCCTATCGACGTCTTGCCCCAGGTGCGCGAAATGCGGCGGATATCCGCCAGGCCGTCCTCCACCGTTCCCACATCATTCAACGTCAGATTGTTCCAGATCTGACCGCCGCGCACCCTTGAGCGGATCACAATATTCTGAAATTCAGCCGGTGTTGCCGCCTCGCCGTACACACGCACGTTGATCTCTTTGCGATCGGTATCAATATAACCGGAAGGCATATCCGCGTGCTCACTGCCGATGGCCTGCAGGACATCTTCCACCGTCAATTCGTGCGCCTGCATCTTGTTGGCGTCAAGCCACACACGGAGATTCGGGTCCATATAACCGCCCAAACGGATGTCGCCCACACCTTTGACCGTTGTCATGCGGTCTTTTAATGTTTCACTGACATACCGCGACAACTCGGTGATCGACGCCTTGCCGGAAAGCGCCACCCACATGATGGGCTGATCTTCGGGGTTGGTCTTGGTGACAATGGGCGGGTCGATATCCTTGGGAAGATTCCTCTGGGCCTGGGAAATCTTGGTCTGCACATCCTGGAGCGCCAGGTCAATATTACGGCTCAGATCAAATTCGATGGAGATCGTCATCTGCCCCTGGCTGGATACCGACGACACCTCCTTGATGCCCTCGACACTCATGACCGCGTCTTCCACCACATCGGTCACTTCCGTCTCCATGACCTCTGGGGCCGCACCTTCCCAGGTGATCGTGGCCGTCACCACAGGAAAATCCACATCCGGCAGCTGGCTCACCCCCAGGCGTGAAAACCCGATCCAGCCAAACACCATGATCCCGATCATCAGCATCCAGCCGAAGACCGGATTTTTTATGGAAACATCGGATAATGTCATAAAACCCTTGTCATGTGTTCATCGTTAAAATACACCGTTGCCGCGCGATCACTTTTCAAGCTCTTCCATCAGGGATAACCGGCGGGCCGCAGCAGCTTCCAGCTGATTAAAGTCGACCTTAAGCAAGTAACGGATCTTTTCCAGGGCACGCTCCGTGTCCTGATAAGCTGTTAATGCCTGCAGGACATCAAGATTAGTGACAAGATTGTGCTCATAATCTTTCACATTGGCTTGATAATTTTTTTCCGACAAATCGAAAGCCTCTTGAAGGGCGGTCCTTTGGGCCGTATCGGACTTCACGTTATGGTACAAAGAACGGACCTCTTCCAGCGCCGTGCGCTGCACCAGGCTTAATTGTATTTCACTCTGACGTCGTTGAGATTCGGCCGTCTTCACATTCGCAGAAATGATCCCGCCGGTAAAAATAGGCAGTGTCACGGCAATTTCAACATCCCAGATCCCGTTTTGATGTAGATCAGGGCGCTGGGCATAAATATTGCCGATCAGATCCACGGATGGAAGGGACGCCCCTTTCGCCACCTCAACACTGGCCTTGAAAGCTTCCACATTCTTGATGGCCGCCAGGATATCGGGCCTCTGGGCAAGTCCGGCCTGATAGAGGTCCCATGATCCGATATCCAACGGCATAGCATCCGCGTCCTCCAAGGGAATGCCCTGGTCGAGTCCCGTTAGAAAGGCGAGGACTTCTTTGGCCACTTCCAACTGGCCCACCACCTGTTCCCTTTGGGCCTTAAGGATCGCCTGGGCCGCCTGGACCGTAAGCACTTCGGAAATCCTGGAACGACCTAAAGCGACGCGATCCTCAAGATCCTTGATCCTTTTCTGGTACAACTCCAGCTCATTATCCAGAAGACTCAAATCTTTTTCTACAGCCATGCGGGTATAAAAAGCCCCGGCCACATCTCTAAAAAGCTGTGTCCCAGCCCACTGCCGGGCCAGCTTCTGCGCTTTGATCAAGGCTTTCGCTCCGTTCAAGGCCGCAAAATCCCTGAATCCCCTGAACAACGGCTGGTCCCCGGTGAGTTTTAACGTCTGTTGTCCCGAAGAGCCGGCGGTATTCCCTGAACGGGTCAACCCCGGCGCCTGACGGTGGAAATAGGCATAGGAGCCGTTAACAGCCGGAAGAATGGCACCCCAGGATTTCTGATAATTTTCCTCAGCCTGGATGACCAGCTCCTGTTGGTTCAACAGGACTTCACTTCGCTTGAGAGCGGCCTTGAAACAATCCTGAAGATCACGCGTCTCTCCGGCCCACGCATACGCAGGCCCCAATAGCCATAAAATCATCCCCAGCCATACATAATATTTTTTCATTTTTTAATACTCATCTTGGTGTTGTCATCCCGGAATGGCCCATCCACACAACCTGTACAAATTATTCCTTTCCAGCATATCAGAAAAAACCCGACAACCTCCTGCAATCAAAAACATTTCAGCAGGATAAATATATTTCTTTGTATCGGCACACCACGCCCCCCTGTGTGTGCCTGCGGTTAGACAAGGCGCCACATCAAAAAGTTACCTGGACATTGTAAAAAATTTATACATCCCATGAACCAAGCCGCCATGTGTCATTCGCATAAGGCGCCTGGATGGCGATATCCTTACCCCTATCCAGATAATGGTTCGACTTGATGGTGTCCCACTCGAGGTCGGTGCCAAATACAAACAGATCCTCTTCCCTCACAGGAGCACTCCCGTTAAAAAGGGATATCATCGACCATCACGCGCACATCGCGTGACGTCGAGCCGTGGATGGAAATGGCGCTGGGCTGCCCCAGACGAGTCCCGGCCTGGACGAAGCTGCCGGCGCAAGAAAGATAAAAGAAAGACACAGGACAAAAAAACACCTAAGGGCTAGCTCATGAAGACGCCGCCGCAGCGATGGTCTTAGAGGGGAATGGCCATGCCGCATGATCTATGGTGTGACACCCGCGACACCAGGATCACCCTAAAAAAGTTTTCTGGCACTCCGTGTAGGCTTCTTAACGAGGGTCGGATGCTGCGCTTCCCATGCTTTGGCATGAAGTTTCAACCAATTCTCCGCCGCCTGATCAAACCCGATATCATACCCCGCC
>Ga0114951_10003554_pt1 | contig 16021 bp, 19 predicted proteins | sample AM7aDNAmetaG_FD_88677 | JGI IMG/M metagenome (GOLD analysis project Ga0114951, IMG submission 88677) | Freshwater microbial communities from Finland to study Microbial Dark Matter (Phase II) - AM7a DNA metaG | ecosystem: Environmental > Aquatic > Freshwater > Lake | place: Finland: Lake Alinen...
AATAATATTCTGGTATTAAAGCAAAGAAAAATTAAGGGGATGGCTTTTGAAAAAGCTGTACCTTTAATTTTATGCTCGGTTTAACTTACAGGTTGATCTACGCAAGAGGGATATCGCCCAGACTGACATCCGAATCGGTGCTGACTTTGATTTTTTTGGAATTCTGGCCTTTCTCGATGTTGATCACAAACTTGGATACGGGTAGATTCTCAAATTCGAAATCACCGAAGCTATTGGTCGCCGCGATGTAGCTCTTATTATTAATCGAATCCACGAGAGTAACTTTGGCGCCGATGACAACTTCTTTCTCCACCGGGTCGTAGACGGTGCCAGCAATGAATCTCTTAGGAAGATTGAGATAGTAAACTCTAACCCTTTCAGCGTTCTGGCGCTCTGGTTTGAGCAGTTCGGATTTGTTGATTAGTTCCTTAGCATCGGACTCCTCCATGAATTTGAGTGCGAGAGTCGGACAAGCATCAACACAACGGGGCTCTTTCCAACCTCTATCGAGCAGGTGAGCGCAGCCTGTACATTTCTGGGCCAAGTTCAGATCCGCATTAAAGTAGATGGCACCGTAGGGACAGGCATCTAAACAATTGCGGCAACCAGTGCACTTAACCGCATCAATTATCACCAAACCGTCTTCTCTCTTATAGATGGCGTCCTTGACTTTACAGGCGGCCATACAGGGGGCAGTATCACAATGCTGGCACAGGACTGGATAATAAGCCACTTTCACGCGGGGAACCTGGCCTCTAACCTTTTCCGACAACTTTAGCCAGAACTGACCGACCTCAGGTTGGGGTTTAGCATATGGTGTCCAATCATTGGCTACATGCTCGTCTTTACAGGCAATCTGGCAATTATAACAACCGTTGCACAGCGAAGTGTCATGAATAAAAACTTTCACCGTTCTTTCTCCTTTAGTCAAGGTATTAAAAAATAGAAGTTATACAAATTATGGTTCTTCATCATCCAACCTGATGGTAAAACCCAGACAGGTGGTAATTTTATTACTTCATTAAATGTACCGAGGTAATATCTGCCACTACCCTCTGGGCCAGTTCTTCCTGACCGGGAGGTACCGGAATACGAGCAGTATAAAAGTTACGACTACCTCGAGCCGGAGAAGAGTAATCGATTATTATCCTGGGTTGCGGCTTGAAAGATTCTTCAAAGGTAATGCCTTCCAGTTTGTTGCCAATACCTTTCCAAACATGCAATTGCCGGTTAAGATATGCGCCATCCAAAGAGATGAACACCTCTCCCAAATTCCTTTTATTGTTTCTATAATTGGCTAGACCGGAGGCCCAGGCTGCGATGCCAGTTATGGCAACTATTCCCAATACTACACCTATTATTACTAATGGGTTGTCCCTTACCATCAACCAGAATATTATACCTACAAATACAGAGATTATGGTAATCAAGAGAAACAAATCACGGCGTCCGGTAGCATCCTCTTTGTGTTCCTCCTCGGTATATTGTTTCCATTCTTCCGGGGTATATTTCCAGTAGACTAAAATGTTCTCTTTTTTAGTGATGCGATCAAGAATTCCGGCCATTTGTAGATATATCACTATAGCAATTATAGCCATAATGGCGATGAAACCGCCCAGGCAGGATAGTGCAAAGCCGCCATCGAACCCGTCCAACCCAATTATACCTGGCAGGAATATGATGAACAACCCCACCACCATAATACCCATCCAGATTATAGCGGTACGGCGGGGTGGATTATTTTTAATATTCAAAGTTTTTGGTCCTGTTTTTATTTTGACCTGGCCACATCCGGCAAAGTGCCTTTGAAGTGGAAGGTGCCGTTAACGATTTGCAGCGATTCGATATTCATGCCGGTGATGCTTCCCATCAGGTTTTCAGCCTCATTGGTAAGGCTGTTTTCATTGTCCACCACCTGCTTAGTAAAAGACAATTTTCCTACTTCAATATCGGCCACATTCAAAACGGATATCTGGTTATTGGTAATGCCGGCCTTGCCTTCAACGTAGATAGGCGGGTCGCCTGGAACCAGTTTCAGGTAGTCTTCAATGACCTTCAGGTTCTCTTCAGAGGTGCCCAGAGCTTGGGCGGTATCCCGCAAACGATCTACCATCAAAACCGCGGAAAATGCGGCGCTGCCGTCCGGGTTGATTTTTAATTGGCAGTCTTTTAAGGGGTAATACTTCCAGGGATGGTTATTGAGAAGTGCGTTGCATTCAGCCTGGGTAAATGTCGCATCTACCTTTCGCGGTGTCCCGAATTTAATACTGGCCTCCGGAGACGCTTCCGATGGCAAATCAGTTATAATCGTGTTGGTTTTCGCTCGGGCACTCTTCAAATCATTAGAGGTATAAGATACCCCAAGATCCCTGGGCTTATTGGATCCGAAAAGATTGGAAACGCCTGGCATAAAACCCAGATAGCCCAATACGCCTACCACGATTATCGCTATAACTACGACAGCGATGACAATTCCCAGCAATATCTTCATTTCAAACTCCTTTTAAGAATAAATCATTACATTAAACCAGATTTCCGGATGATATCCTGTGCCATATTGTAAAAATGATGAGGGACGGCAAAAGTAAACTTATCTCCCACAGTTTCTATTTCTAATTTGCTGTTATCATAAGTGTCAATATTACGACTGTGATCGATTTGCCTTTTACCCAATTCCAGTTTTATTTTGCGAATGCGGCTGATATCAATAGCAAAATTCTGGGGATTTTCCATGAGGGCTGCTTCCGGGTCCTTAGTCTGGTAGTGCTTATAGTAGTTGTAGCCCAGGGTCATAGCGCCCATCATGCCGGCTAAGAAACCCGCTTTACCCTCTTCTTTTGCTGCTGCCTTGGCCATCTCGTTAGTGAAAGCTGCTAGAATCAAACGCTGGCTTGTAAATACAATATGGAAACTCTCAAGAGCGAACAAACCCTTTTTGCGGGAAACAGGGAAAGCGCCTGAAACTGTTTCTTCAGAGGCCGCGGTGGGAGTAGGAAGTTTAGGAGGCGGCATAACCAAAGGTTGAGGGTGGGCTGTAGATGCGGGCGGTGGAGTAGGTGAAACAGGTGGCATGGAAGCAGTACCAGCGATGGGATTGCCGCAAGAAGCACAAAAACAATCACCTGCACTTAAAAGTTTGCCGCATTTAGTACAATAAGCCATGCTCTCTCCTTTTTGCCGCTGCAAAAGTCAATAATTAAGTTAACCGCCTGCAGCGATTTATGTCAATACCCAATAATGAATCGCAACCAGCAACTTTCGATGGATAGGATTCGCTTTATTTTATTTTTAGAATGTGGTAATATGACTTTAGTGGTTTAGTTTAGGTTAGGTTATCAGTTAGGACGTTAGGTAATATCAACTACGGACGGAATGGATGACCTCAGACTTAGCCAACTAATAATATGGGAGGTCATTCAAAATGACTTACACAGAGAAAACCCTACAGTGTGCCGATTGCGGCAAATCTTTCGCTTTTACGGTGGAAGAGCAAGAATTTTACGCTTCTAAGCAGTTCACCAATGAGCCCAAGCGTTGCCCCACTTGTCGTCGTGCCAGGAAAGTTGAGCGGAACGGCGGAAGCGGCGGTAGCAGCTACGGTGATAGAGGCCCACGCCAGATGTATCCCGCTACCTGCGGACAGTGCGGTAAGCAGACAGAGGTTCCTTTTCAGCCTCGCGGTGATAAGCCGGTTCTCTGCAGGGATTGCTACACCAAAAGCAGATAGTATCTACTAATTTGTGAAATAAAAATAGGCCTGGGAAAACCCGGCCTATTTTTTTATTCTGGAAATGAGCGTAATATTCTGAATATACTATCAAATATTATTTATTCACCGTATATTATTAGGTATATAGAGCTAGTAACAATCTAATTCCCCATTGAAGGGGTATTTACTTACTGCTGTGAGTGTACTAGACTAGGGGAAACATATTAAAATGATGAGATTCCCGGGCAACCGGTAGGAGGTAATAGTGGCTAATTATGAAATTAACATAGTTTCGCTCAGCGCTGCGACAAAAGGTGCCAGACCAGCCAACTATAGCACATGGAAGTGCCCATATTGTCAGGGTGCCGGATTAAACCCCTATGGAAAGACCGGCGGTGAGCGCTGCCCGGCTTGCCGGGGCATGAAGGCATTTGAAGCTAATATCGTTTCCACCTTGCTGGCTACTTGCGGACGCTGCGCCGGGACCGGCCGGATCAACTTTATGGGCAACTGGTCAGCCTGCCCCAATTGTAAAGGGTCAGGTAAAATATAGGTTTCAGCATAAGTTGCTTATACTGTGCGGTGATTAATTTAATATTTGTTCTTACTATTCCTTTTCCCAGAGCTGATATACTTGAAGAGAATATAAGTTCTGGAGAAAAAGCGTGTCTGAGACCGTAATAAACGGTATTAAAATCCATTATAAAGTCGAGGGTCAGGGAAAGCCGCTGCTATTAATCGGTGGATTCGATTCCTCGCTGCAGACTTGGGGGCGGCAAAGTTCTGTTTTTAAAAATTACTTCAAAGTGATCACCTTCGATGCTCGAGGCACCGGCCGTTCTTCCAGGCCTTCCGGCCCTTACACTATTATTGCCATGGCTACAGACGTTATCGGTTTGCTTGATTCACTTAAAATCAAAAAGGCCCATATCTTGGGGGTTTCGCTGGGAGGGTTGGTAGCCCAAGAAGTAGTGCTTCAATTTCCTGAGAGGGTCGGTAAACTGGTGCTGGCGACTACCTTCGCAAATATCTCGGAGGCCAGTGGACCTACCCCTGAGATATTTCGTATTATGAAGCTGCCCTTCTTTCGCATGCTGGATGGCATGGCAGAGTTGATGCTGAACCGCCGTCTGTATAGGTTAATGCTTTTGCCTGTGGCATTTGTTAAGAACCGCTTGGCCTGCAGGCCGGCAATTCTTAGCAAGAGCAAGGCTGCCTATCAATTCGATTCTACTAGCAGGTTGCCCTGCATTAAAGAACCCACACTGGTACTTACCGGCACAGCCGACCGCGTGATACTGCCTTCGTCATCAGACAAGTTGGCAACCTTGATTCCCGGGTCTAAATTAGTCAAGGTTGAAGGCAAGTCGCACGTGTTTTTCATCGAGAATCCGGATGTATTTAACCGCATTGTTCTGAATTTCTTAATGGAAATCTGAAGAAGTCAATATATTCCCAATATCTTTCTGGTGCTTAGTGGTTTGGCGGTGACCCGTTTAACCATACTGCGGATTATCAAACTTGCCTCGTTGACTAAGGGTGCACCGTGTCCCGGCAGTAAGACCTCATAATTCAAGGCTGCAATATTGATCAAGGACTGCCTGGCTTGAGCCAGATCCAAACAAATGCGGCGGGAAATCGGGCGCGGATGACCCTGCCAGCTGGTTCTCAAAGCATCTCCCACCACTATGGACTTGCCAGGTTGAAACAGGCAGACGCTGCCGGGAGTATGCCCTGGAGTATGTAAAACCTGCCAGCCTGACAGTTTTATGCCATCCTCTAGCAGAATATCGGGTTCTACCGGTTGATAGCGCAGCAGGTAAAACATCAGTTTAACAGCAGGTTTAACAAAATTGTTGATAGTTTTAAAAGGCTGTTTTCCAGTTAAGACGGGCACATCAGATGGATGAATGGCGATTTTGCCCCCGGTGGCCTTTTTCAATGCCCTGGCACAACCTATATGGTCGAGATCGGCATGAGTTAAGACGATAAAGGCTACCGAAGACGGCTTGATATCCAGTTTCTGAAGATTATGGAGGATTTTCTTCTCCTGTCCTGGCAGACCGGTATCTACAATCAACCAGCCGATTTCTGTTGAAATAAGATAACAGTTAACACCCAGAGTTGCATCGATTTTGTGGATACCGGGTACTATTTCCAAATCCAACCTCCGCGGATCACCTGGTGAAGACATAACCGCCCACTTTCAGATACACATAGGCCGAGATCAAAGTGAACAGGATAGTCAGATACATCATTCCGGCCAGTAACCAGTCCGGACCGAAACTAAACACTCCAGCCACCAGAGTAGTCATCTGGACTGAGAAAGTAAAACGGGCAATATAGGGAGCGGTAGGAAATATAAGTTTCCTTTTTCGGCGCTTTATTATGAAGACTATTATTCCCAGTAAAAGCACAAAGTCAGCCGCCAGTACAGACACGGCAAACAGATAAGGATTATTAAATAGCATAAAATTGGTAGTGCGTGCCCAATAACCCAGAGTGATAGTAATGATCAAGACTGTTATCATCAGAAAACGGTCAGCCACCAGATCGAACACTCCTCCAGCCTCGGTGACTGAATGAAAACGGCGAGCCAAATAACCGTCGATAAAATCGGTTGCCCAGGCCAGAATTAAAAATATTCCCGCAATCGTTGAAGTTGTCCTGTGGTTGCTCAATAGAACATAGATGACAATAAAAGTTAAAACTATCCGTAAACCGGTGATAAGATTGGGGAAATTAAACCTCAATAAAACCCTATTATTCTGATTAGGATTTGCCAATCCGTCCCTCCGTAAAAGCAATTTAAATCAGAGTTTCCTAAAAAGTTGTATTTCTATTATAGTTTATATTGAGATGACAGAGAAATATAAGAACGCCGTAACAGTTTCTTTAAAATCCAAAATATTCTGGAATATCGAGAAGGTTTCTGGTTTTATCAAAGTTATTCCAGGGTGGGTTCCGGCCAATCTGATCACGCTGTTCCGGGCGCTTTTGCTGGTTCCGATATTTCTGGCATATCAGAATGAGAACTGGGGTTGGATGGTTGGACTCTATCTTTTGGCCTGGTTTACAGACGTTCTGGATGGTTTGCATGCACGTTATCGAGGCCAGATCAGCAGGTTCGGGGCGTTACTTGATCCATCTGTAGACAAAGTATTTGTGGTAGTGGTTTTGTTTATAGCAGCACCGGGACGTTTAAGTATTTATGTAATCTGGAGTACAGTCGGGGTTGAAATTGCCATAATATTGATGACAATTTTATTAATGTTGCTCTCGAAAGTCACTCGCCGCAAATTTCAAGCGCGGGCAAACGCCTGGGGCAAGTTTAAAATGCTGCTGCAGGGATTGGCGTTGGCGGGCTTGTTAATAGGTTTAAATACAGGCTGGCTGCGGAATGCTGCCGAAATCACCTTATGGTGCGCAGCTCTCCTGGCACTGTTGAGTATAGTCTTTTACATAAGGTCCGCACAAAGAGAGTACGGTTAGATTTGAGCTGGCTATCCAGTGTGCGCTATTAAAAAACCGTTATGATTTCAATATTAGTCTTGAATAGATAAGGGATAAAAAGACATGAGAAACGATACCCAGATAAGAATATACGGAACAAAATGGTGTCCGGATTGCGCAAGGGCCAAACAGGTATTCCAGAAAATGAATGCGCCATTCAGATGGATTGATATCGAGACAGACCAGGATGCAAGCGTTCTGGTAGAAAAAATCAACAAGGGTTATAAAAGCGTGCCGACTATTGTATTCGCAGATGGGTCAGTGCTAGTGGAGCCGGGTAACGCGGAATTAGTTAAAAAATTATCGGATGCGGGATATGCTTAGTGTGCCTGACTTGACAAAAAGGCTTAGAACGCATAAGATAAACGTGTGAGATGGAAAAAGTCTCACGCACCCAGATCGAAATTGGAGGTGCAAAATGCAATTAAGTAAATTTATTGGAGTCTGGCTATTTCCCATTTAGCGCCCTGCTTAACCGCAGGGCAGTCGGAACTCATATTCCACTCGTAAGAGAAAGGGAGAGAGTCAACGGATATGACTCTATGCGGTATTTAGTATCGCAGGTGAGTGGTGATTGAGAAGGTAACTCGAGGAGGGTATTGATACAATATCCTCCTCTCTTTGTGTGATTGGGAATCCATTAATGTTATCATTTATTCTCAGCGCATTTTTATCTCCTTTTCCATTCCTCGGTTTAATAGTTTGGCATCTGTCGGAGTAAAGATACCCCTTTTAGCTCGTTGACAATCGTTTTTTTACTCTCCAGAATATATAGTAGAATTAAAAAGACAGTTGACCTATTTTACGCAAGGGAGAAAAATGTTGAAAGGCAGAATTGGTTGCTTCGTTGCTATCGGAGTGGTTGTTTTACTAGTCATCATCGTGGGGGCCTCATTTTGGGGCACCTATAACTCACTGGTTACCAAAAATCAGGCCATCGATGCACAATGGGCGCAGGTGGAAGCTCAGTATCAGCGCCGCTTTGATTTAATTCCTAACCTTGTTGAATCGGTCAAAGGTTATATGACCCAGGAAAAGACGATTTTCGCTCAATTAGCCGATGCCCGTACCCGTTATGCCGGTGCTCAGACCCCGGATGCAAAGGCTGCTGCCGGCAGTGAAGTAGAAACCGCCCTGGGTCGTTTGCTGGTCATCATGGAGAACTATCCTACCTTGCGCTCGGTGGAGGTTGTTACCACTTTGATGGACGAACTCTCCGGTACGGAAAACCGCATCAATATCGAGCGCCAGCGTTATAACACAGTAGTCCAAGATTACAATACAGCTATTAAAAGGTTTCCCACAAATCTGGTGGCCTCGATGTTCGGATTTGAAAGCCGTCAGTATTTTAAGGCGGATACCGGAGCATCTACGGCTCCGAAGGTTAATTTACAGTAATGAAGCTCGCTGGTAGAATTGTCACCTTAGTTTTGCTATTCATAGCGCTGGCCAGTCAACCGGGACTGGCAGCGGATTTTCCCGCGCCGAGGGGCTATGTAAATGATTTTGCTTCTCTGTTATCAGATAGCACTGCAAGGCAACTTGAGGAGCAACTGGCGTTATTAGAAGAAGACACAACGGCAGAAGTGGCAGTCGTGACGGTAGGCAGTCTGGATGGCGCTTCTATCGAGCAATATGCCTCTGACCTTTTCGCTGCCTGGGATATCGGTAAAAAAGAAAAAAATAACGGTGTACTCTTTCTAGTCGCCTTTACCGACCATAAAGTCAGAATTGAGGTAGGTTATGGGTTAGAACCAGTGATTACAGACGGGCGGACCGGGCGCATCCTGGATAAAGAGGTAATTCCTTATTTTAAAAATAGTGATTACGATCAAGGTGTCCGCAATGGATTAGCTGCTCTTGAAAGCCTTATTCGGGAAGGGACGCCGCCGACAATAGCGGAGGAAAATCCGGTACAGGGGGCATTGCAAAGTTTTCACTTGCCCACCGCTCTACTGGTCGTTTTGGGTATTGCCACCATATATATTTTAGGATTTATGGCGCGTACCAGGAGCATTTGGCTGGGAGGTATCTGGGGCGTGTTACTGGGATTGGCGTTGGGTTTTGGATTCGGCAGTTTGTTGACAATTATTTTAATGCCGATCGGAATGGGTGTTTTTGGTACGTTTCTGGATATAATTTTGTCTAGCAATTATAAGAGCCTGTCTTCTCGCGGAATGCCAAGTGGCTGGTTTTCCAGTCGGGGAGGGTTCAGCGGAGGAAGAGGTGGGGGTGGATTCGGCGGCTTTGGGGGAGGGATGTCTGGTGGAGGCGGAGCCAGTCGAGGATGGTAATATTAACCTGGAAAGGTTCGCTGCAGGCTATCTCGGTAATCTAATTTCGAGTTTATTTACCCTGAGTCACCTGTCTGCGGACTTCGATAGACATTGCGGGCCCATCTATAGCCATCGGGCATCTGATTTTGCAGCGTCCGCAGGTCAAACAGGTGTAGGCGATGGCAGCCGCTTTTTCCGGGTTTTTACTGATGGTGGCAGCCCAAACCGCGCCGTTGGCCGCAAAATACTTATCGCCGAAATGTCCGGCTGTTAAAGCGTAAACCGGGCACTCGTAAAGGCAGCCGCCGCATCTCAAGCAGTGCAGGGTCTGGCTGAGAATTGGGTCTTTAGCCAGTTCAGATCGTCCGTCATCCAGGAAGATGACGTGCAACTCCCTGGGGCCGTGAGCGCCGAAGGTGGTCACCTTCTCAATATCGCCGGTTTTGCTGGGGCTGGAAATCAGGCTGACATAACTGGGCACGCTGTAGTTGGCATAACGCCAGGTGACTTCAGACACTTTATAGGCATCATGCAGGGTGGGCACCAGTTTTTCCATACCGATGATGGCGATATGCACAGGCGGAAGGGCGGTAGAAAGGCGGATATTGCCCTCATTCTCAATAATAAACATAGTGCCAGTATCAGCCGCGAAAACGTTGGCGCCGCTCATACCGATATCAGCCCGTATATATTTATCTCTCAACAGCTCACGGGCGGTGGCGACCATATTGGGGATGTCCTCGGGTGGATGCTTTTTGCCGGTTAAATCGGTGAAAAGTCTGGCCACCTCTTCCTTAAGCACATGGATGGCCGGAGCCAGTATATGCATCGGACGGGAACCCAGTTTCTGAATGATAAATTCGCCCAGGTCGGTCTCGTAGACCTCATTACCCTGATGTTCCAGATGCTCGCGCAACTCGATCTCTTCACCGGTCATGCTCTTGCCTTTGACGATCAGCTTGCCCGTGCCGACCAGTTTATCCACGATATTGAGACATTCTTGAGCTGTATTGGCAATGTAGGCCTTGCCCTTATTATATTCGACGGATTCGCAGGCTTGTTCGGCCAGGTTCTTCATATTGGCGATAGAATTCTTCTTGATCTCGCGGACTTCTTTGGCTACCTCGATAGTCTGAGGGAAACGCTTCAAGGCTTCATCGATATTGTTTCTGTAACTAAGGGTGGCGCGGGAGATGGCCAGCCGGATTCTATCGCTATGAGCGGCGTCCATGATCTCTTTTTTATAATCGGAAAATACTGACACCTTAACTCTCCATCGACATGGCCACTACCTGGGCTAGGTCCAGCACTTCAACATTTTCGGTTTTCAGTGCTTTCAGTCCGGTTTCCAACTGCATGATGCAACCGGGGCAGTGAGTGACGATGATATGGGCGCCGGTCTCCAGCAATTCTTTAGTGCGGATGACCGCCAGCATTTCGCTCATTTCAGGGAAGACGGCCTCGAAACCTCCTCCTCCGCCGCAGCAGGTAGCGTATTCGGCTTTAGTCCATTTGGTTTCTACCAGTTCTACGTTTTCGATGGCTTTTAATATCTTTCGCGGTTCATCAACCAGTCCCAAGTAACGCCCCAACTGACAGGGATCATGGTAAGTAACCTTGACCTTTTGGGGGAAACGCAGCTTCAAAGATTGTAGTTTCTCAGCCACTATTTCACAGAAGTGTTTAACCTTGAAATCGACGCCGCCATTGGTTTCGGCCATCAATTTTTTCAAGGTATAGGTACAGGATGGCACAATGCCGATTATCTGTTTAATACCTTTAGATTTAAGCTCGGCATCGACTCTGCGTGCATGTTCAACGAATTCATTTCTCAGTCCAGCATAGTGCAGAATACCGCCGCAGCAAGGTTCTTCTTCAGCCAGGTAGCCGAAGTCTATTCCCAGTTTGCGGAGGATCTTGACGGTATCTGTTAGAACTGAGCCTTCTTCTCCGCCCTCGCCCATGACCTTGAGGAGTACGCCTCCTGCATCCAGGCCTATCTTGCGTTGAAAACCGGCCAATTCCATGGCCCTCTCGGCGCCGATGGCGCTCTTGTCCATTTTACGGATTAAGCCCATCAGAGATTCCAGCTTGCTGCCGAACTGATACCCGCAGCCGGCAAAAAAAATAGTTTCCTTTTTCTTAGGCAGGTTCAGCCTTTTAGCCCATGTGGCTCCGTCTTGCTTAGAAACGCCCAGAATATTACCTTTGAGTCTGACATTGTCAGCCAGGTAACTCAAACCGGGAGGAACTAAGTCTTTTTTATCCACGCCTTTTTACCTTCGATTTTATAATAAAAATACTTGTCTTGATTATATCGCTATGCAGTAGAAATACCAATGGATCAGGACAAATTAAAAAAGAAAAGAGACATAAGCAGCAGCACATTGAGGGTTATTTGGATTTAAAAAGTGGAGCCAGCGATAGGAATCGAACCTACGACCCGCGCTTTACGAAAGCGCTGCTCTACCGACTGAGCTACGCTGGCACAAGACTATTTTCTTCGATTATTTACCTTTTTACACTCTTTATTATATGGGAATAGAGGTTTATTGTAAAAGAGTAGCAGTCTGCATAATAGAATTTACCGTCAGATAATAAACATTGCATCGCCGAAACTGTAAAAGCGATATTTTTGGGCAATGGCTTCCTGATAGGCCTTGAAAACCAATTCCCTGCCTGCAAAGGCGGATACCAGCATAAGCAAGGTGGATTTTGGCAGGTGGAAGTTGGTGATCATGGCATCCATAACCTTGAAGCTGTAACCCGGATAGATAAAGTCTTTGACCCAGCCGTTCCATTCCTGTAAAGTCCCACCCGGCGAAGCATGGGCGGCAGACTCGACCAGCCTGACCGAGGTAGTTCCTACACAAATGACCCGGCGGCCTTCCTTTTTGGCGATATTGATTTCCTGAGCGACTTCTTGACTGATCATGCCGTATTCCGGGAATATCGGGTGTTCGGGGATCTCATCGACCTGAACAGGCCGGAAGGTATTTAAGCCCACGTGAAGGGTGACAAAAACACAACGCACACCCATAATTTTTAGTTTTTCCAGCAATTCCGGAGTGAAATGCAGTCCGGCGGTGGGTGCTGCCACGCTGCCTTCTGTCTGGGCATATACAGTCTGGTAGCGTTCGGGATCTACCAGGGGGGCGTGGATGTAAGGGGGCAGGGGCACCAATCCGATTTGAGGCAGAACAGTTTCATCGGAAAAACGGATCAGGCGGATACCTGCCTCAAATATTTCAATTACTTCAGCGATGACATCCGTTTTACCAATCATCTCCGCCTGCAGGCCGATTTCAACTTTTTTACTGGAACCGATCAAGCACTCCCAGAGGTTGGTTTCAAGGCGTCTTAAAAGCAGGATTTCGATCTTTTTTCCATTATCCTTGCGCAGGGCAAACAGGCGCGCCCGGATGACCCGGCTGTTGTTAAAGACCAGGACGTCACCTGCTTTCAGGTAGTCCGTCACATCTATAAAACGACGGTGAGTCAGCGAACCGGTGAGCCGGGTGGTCACCAGCAGGCGTGAATGATCGCGCGGTTCAATGGGGGTTTGAGCAATCAATTCCTGCGGCAGTTGGTAGTCATAATCGCTGGTTCTTAAACACGTCATATTTACGATCTCCTTTCTCAATTGTAGCAGTATGCGCCTCTTGCGTACCAGCTGCAGGCGATTTTTGGGCGCAAACCGGTCATCCTTTTCATCTACTTTGAATTTATCTGCATTCGTATTAAAATAGTAGAGTGGTTTTCAGTTCTCCTAACGGAATTCGTCTGTTAACCTCAATAATCAAGGCGACCCTCACAGCAGGAGCATTTCCACGGAACAACTGACCGAGTCTAAGATTCTTTTCGAGAACCGTGCCGATGCCGGACGTAAACTGGCAGCGGAACTGGCGTGTTATGCTAACCAACCCTGCGTCGTTTTAGCTATCCCCAACGGTGGAGTACCTTTAGCTATAGAAGTGGCCAAAGCTCTGAAGGCCGATCTGGACATAATTATCTGCCGTAAACTGGCTTTACCTATGAATCCGGCAGGGGGACTGGGCGCGGTAGCAGATGACGGAACTACTATTATTAATCAGGATGTGGCTGCCCGCGATGGAATTTCTCCCGAACAAATCGAGTATGAAGTAGGACAGATCAAAGCCAACATCAAACAGAGAATATTGAGCTACCGGGGAGATAGCCGGCCATCGCGTCTCACCGGAAAAATTGCCATAATTGTAGATGACGGCCTGGCCTCCGGCATAACAATGACGGTCGCAATCGAATCAGTGCGTCACCGCCGTCCGCGGGAGATTGTGGCGGCTGTTCCGCTGGCCTCTTCCACCGGTTTTAAGCGCGCATCAGCTACAGCTAACCGCGTGGCAGCCTGCGCTGTCTCCAGTCAATCCGAGTTTTATCTGGCCGATTTTTACCGGAACTGGCGCGATATAAGCGATAAAGAGGTGGTTTATGCCCTGGAGCAGTGGAGGAAACAGGACCCTTTTATGTAATATTAATTGAAGATGATAAAATACAGACAGTTGATCTTTTTTAAGGAATAATATGTTATCTGATTTTATTCACAACCAAGTTCTGATCATTGCGGCTTGCACCTGGATACTCACGCAGGCTATTAAAGTAGTGGTGATTCTGGTGCAGGAAAAGCGCCTGGATTGGAACTATATGATAGCCAGCGGCGGCATGCCCAGCGCACACACGGCCACAGTGTGCTCCCTGGCCACCTCTATTGCCATGACGGAGGGCATGGGTTCGACCTATTTTAGTATTGCTGTGATCCTGGCGATTATTGTAATGTACGATGCCGCCGGGGTGAGGCAATCAGTGGGCCAGCACTCAGCCTTCTTGAACCGCCTGCTCAAGGAAATCAGTTTAAAGTCTACTGCTGTGGAGAGAGAAGAGGACTTCCGTGAATTCATAGGGCATACACCCTTCCAGGTCTTGATCGGGGCCTTGTTGGGCATCGCTATCACCTGGCTGTGGCTATTTATTAGACCCCTTCTGGCATAGCTTATGGATAAAGAGCCAGTTTACCTTCTAGACCTAAACTCCGAAGAGCTTAAAGCCCTGGTTGTTACTCTGGGGGAAAAAGCCTACCGGGCAGACCAGTTGGCACAGTGGATATATAAAAAGTCGGCGGTTTCTTTCGATGAGATGAGCGATTTGCCTCAAGGCTTTCGCTCAAAGCTGCAGGAAGCTGCCGTATTTTTCACGCTTAAACCTCTGGAAGACAAGATTTCTTGCGACGGTCAAACCCGCAAAATCCTTTTTCAACTGGAGGACGGGCAGACCATCGAGTCCACCCTGATGTTTTATGAAAACACCAACTCAGGCCGCGAAAGACGCACTGTGTGCATTTCTACGCAGGTGGGCTGCCCGATGGCCTGCCATTTCTGCGCAACCGGTCAGCAGGGCTTCGTACGCAATCTGCGGTCGGGAGAAATACTGGAACAGGTCCTCTATTTTATTCATTTGATAAAGACGACAGTGACGACTGAAGACCGCGAGTTAGCCCGCAAAGCTATTACCAACGTGGTTTTGATGGGCATGGGCGAACCACTGGCCAATTATGAAAATGTGAGGACAGCGGTGCAAACCCTAAATTCTAAATACGGGGTGGAACTGGGTGCCCGCCAGATCACTCTCTCGACCTCGGGATTGGTACCACAGCTCAGGCGACTGGCCGAAGAGAGCCTGCACCTGGAACTGGCCATTTCTCTGCATGCGGCAACCGACGATTTAAGAAACCGGCTGATGCCCGTTAACCGGAAATACCCTCTGGCGGAGTTGATCCCGGCTTGCATATATTATCTGGAAAAGACCGGCCGGCGGCCGACCTTTGAATATGCTCTTTTTGAGGGAATCAACGACTCTGCGGAAAATGCGCGGGAAACGACGGAATTGTTAAAAGGCATAAATTGCGCGGTCAATATTATTGTGGGAAATCCAACGGCCAGCAATGAATTCAGGTCGTCCTCTTTGGCAAAGGCGCAGATTTTCCAAAAACACCTATTTGCCGGCGGGATTTTCAACACCATCAGGGTGTCCAGAGGGACGGATATCGAAGCTGGCTGCGGACAACTTAAAAGCCGCTGGCTGAAAGATACAAACAGTCAGCCGGTTAAATAATTCCCTGGCTGGTTAATTCTTTGATCTCACCCTGGCTTAAACCCAACTCATGGGCATATATGGCATGATTATATTCACCGGCAAGCGGTAAAAGAGGGCGCACAAGCCAGGGAGAAGCGCTCATTTTAAGCGGAGTTCCCGGAAATTTATATTGGTTGCCGTTAAAGTCTTTTACCATAACGAAATAGCCCCGTTCATTCAACTGGATATCTTCTACCATCTCCGGAATGCTATTAACTTTGCTCCACGGGAAATGCATAGCCTGCCCGGTCTCCACCAGTTCATCTACTCCGTGGCTCAGTGTCCATTTCTCCAAAATACTAACAATGTGGTCGAGTTTAATATGCCTTTCCTTTTCATCCAGGTAGTTTTTGTCTCT
>Ga0114951_10003555_pt1 | contig 16018 bp, 16 predicted proteins | sample AM7aDNAmetaG_FD_88677 | JGI IMG/M metagenome (GOLD analysis project Ga0114951, IMG submission 88677) | Freshwater microbial communities from Finland to study Microbial Dark Matter (Phase II) - AM7a DNA metaG | ecosystem: Environmental > Aquatic > Freshwater > Lake | place: Finland: Lake Alinen...
AAACTTGGTTTTCGTTTTCTGATACTTAATTAGTGGTAACTTTTTTAGAAAACTATTTTGAATTGATTGCGATTCATCCCTGAAACTGAAGATTTCAGGGTTTTCTCGCAAAAAGACTATAAAGGTGGGACTAGCATGTTTTCAAGATACGATGCAATGAGCAGTTCTAAAGTGCAGGATACGGTAGATCACGATAACTATCCTGATCCTTTATCTATTAATTATAATAATCTCGCGCTAACAGAAATCCCCGGCAGGACGGCGGTTTCTAAAATTGATCTCGATAGATTTTGGATATTTTTAGGTAAGCAGTACCCCGGTCTTGCCGAAACTGATGATATATTATTAATTATAAATAATGTTCCTTATGTTGGGATGCTTGAACCTGGGGACTATCTATACACCCCCGCCTCAGCTGATTTATATTCAATTACTCAGATCGACGGGCTTCCTTGATTCTTTGAAAAGCTATGTTCACACTAATTGAATATGATAGAACCAGTAATAGGTATATACCTTGTTGATGAGGCGGGGACTCAGATACCTGACAATTTCATCAAGTCTTTTAAACTATATGCGAGTATTTTCTCTTCTTTTCCTGGCGCGGAAATTATTCTAGATGACCCCGAAGGTAAGTTTTTAAGCTCTCTTGCAATAAAACCTGGTAATCAAATTGCGATGATTGCGGGGCCCGGAGGAACAAACACTCCCGCAGACTCTTCAATTCTCTATATGACGCCACTTCGTATACTAGGTATTCATAATCCAGGGGTGCATACTTCAGAGAATGAAACTACTCAGCTAGGGTCTATCGGTGGCGATTATCGAATACAACTTGCGCATCCTTGGGCTTTACAAACAGACTGGACAAATCATGCATATAGAGAAAAAAGTTCAGATATAGTTTCCAAAGTAATTGAAACAGGAAATACGAATCGCGGATTTAAATTCACTAATGTAACTATCGATCCGACGGATGATACCGGGTCTGTTACTAGGTATAAAATAGCTGAATCCGAGGCGCGCTTTATTCATCAAAAAATTCTTCCTTACTCCACTGCTGATCATCAAGCAACTTATTCTTTTGTGGATGAACTAGGAGCTTTTCATTTTCGTAGCTTTGTAGAGATGTATCGACAGCCGCCAAATCTTATTATCCTCCCGCCTTTAACTGATGCTGTGTCCTTGGGGCTATATGATGCTTCAAACCCAATGATTCAATTAGGGATTTATGATGGAGCTTGGTGGGTGGGTCGAAAATTCATCGATCAGCTAAGTAACTTCAAAAAACTGCTTTATGTAGAAAACCCCCACCCATCTGTAGGATTAAGTTTCGTAGCTAAACTCCCTTACCAGTCAGCAATTGAGGGCTACACCTTAATGAAGGATGAATTCATTCAAGGCATTACAACGGGTACGGATGCGGCTATCTTTCCTTTTAGAACATTCGACGATATTTTACGGCTTAATACTAATAACAACGGTGTAATGAATGAATATTTCGAACTCTCTACCACAGTGGACTTTGCCGCAGATGTCGCAACAGTTGGCACCACGGTATTAGTAAAACTCTCAGGAGTAGATCCAACCAAAGGCCATTGGATGAATGGTAAATGGCTCGTAGTAGCTTCTGAGCATTCACAACATGAGGACCAACAACGCTACTATTCAAAATATCTATTGGCCAGACCTGCTATCGATAATCTTCCCTCCAGCATAGACGCATCATCTCTATATAACGCGAGCTTGGCATAAGGAGACAACATGCAGCCACAATATGACGATAGAGAAAGACAGCCTAAACCTTATGCAGATGAACTCCATATTTATAGAGCCCGAATTGTAAGCAAACCGGATCCGGGTGATGATAGATTGCAAGTTCGTATTGTTCCCCATATGGCTGATATTCAGGAAACAGAGTTGCTACCGTACTACCCCCCATTTTTTAAGGGGCAAGTGATAACCGGCAAAACAGAGAATACAGATCAAAAAGCCGCTGACTATGTTTGGGTCGCTGCGCTCCCTGATTTTTCCTTAGGCTTCATACTTGGCTTAGCAAATTCTTATGAGGATTCAGGTGCCGGCATTAAATATTCCGGGTCTTATGATTATAAAAGTCTTTTCGCAGGGTTAACAAAGCGAGGATTAATTCCTTCATATCTTGATTATAAAAATTTATATGTTCAATTTTGGACCGACGCTTACCTCGAAATGGTAGATTATAAAAATGGAGATAAGTATATCATGCAGTCTAATGGAAATATGATTGTAATGCAAACAAATCAAATTTATTTACGAGTGGGCTCGGGATCTTCAGACGAGGCGGGTGACAATCTTAATTCCTCAGCTGCTCCATTCTCAGCCATAAGGATATCTCGTAATGAGATGGACCTCATTACTCCTCGTTTAGTTATACGCGCAAGCGAAATTAAAATGGGGGATAAAGGGCTGCATGTAATGGCCGCATCAGCACCCCTTCCAATTTTTTCTGAGGGGCTAACTATGCACCCACAAACGAATATCACAGTCTAATGGGGGATATATAGATGGATGTGCTTAATAAACTTTTACAAGAAACAACCCCAATATATAACCGATATCTTAGCGGAGATTTTCAAGTAGGTGCTGACAACTTAAATCCCAAACGCGAACTTCAACAAGATACCCTTCAAAATATAGATGACGCACGCCTAGCATTATTTCTTAAATACAAAGAACAATTTATTGCTGTGTTGGGAGATAATTCTATTGCAGCCCCTAGCGACTTAGGAATCCCCTATGTAAATCGAATCGCGGTTTCTTCTCCCGTATCAGTGAGAGAGGGGTTTCCCCCTGCTGCCGCCTCTGTTCCTATTGAGCACGATCTTTATAATATACTAAAAGCAATCACTGGTTTTCTCGGAGGAACTCCCGTTACTCTTAGTGATCTACCTTTTGATATTTGCAGCGATTTTCCGCATCCCGCAGGTATTGAACCCAACCCTCCCGGAACCTCCTCCTCTTCCCCCGGAGGGTCAGTAATAACTAGCGGGCTATCGGGTTCAAATACAAACGGATCGGATGCAGCATCCAAGGGTAACCCTTCCGCGTCCGATATCGTATGCGCTCACATAGAATTAGGCTTATTACAAATAATTTTTCAAATTATAAAGTGGATAAAGCAGGCAATTGCGTTAGAGAAATGGGCTATAGCATATGTGTATCCCTATATTCAGTTGGCGCAACAAATAGCCGCTTGCTATCTTAATCCCGCAATGCTGCAGCAAGTAATTTTATCCTTAGCGGGGCAAGGGACCGCAATTCTTATTGGTATTATTACTGATTTGGTTTCTCAATTTCTTGCAAGCTTAAATCTAGAATGCTTATTAAGTGAGATGATGTCGGTGGTTCAACAAATACTAGGGAGTATTAATGGGGTCGGGGATTTAGGATCTGCCTTAGGATCCTTCGTTAATTTTAATGCCAAAGGAATCGCAGGGGGGTTAGAAGGGGCGGGTATGGTATATAACGCTGCGCAAGGAAATAATGCTGCGCTTGCTGCTGCCTTAGGGATCCCTCCTGATCAACCGACCTCTCTAGAAGCTTTAGCCTCAAATAATTCTGGGAATCTATTCGATCTTGCAATGAAAAGCGGAATGGGTACTTTTAATTCTATTAAAAATACTGCCATAGGAAATGCAGCCGCGGTCGCAGGCACCGCAGTAAGCGCTTATGAGAATTTAATAAAAAAGGTTAATACTGCTTCTAATGACATCACAGGATCCGCCAAGCTCATTAAGGATTATTTCCCTGGTGGACAATTCTCTACTTTCTAAAGGATAAAAACAGATGTCTACTACTTATTCAGTAATTCCTTCGTTGCGTGGTGACTTTCAAGCTAATGCCACCGCCCAAATGACAAAAATGGGGGTTATGATGATTGCCCAGAATTTTATAAATGCGTATATGTCTCCTAGTGATCAGGGAGATTTACATAATCGTTTAGGAACTTTAATTTCGATATCAAAAGAAAGTACCACTGTGTCGGACTATTCTTTTCCTCCTTTTAATATTGATAGCACACATGCTAGCTTGGGAGTTCGTGTTGGGGGTTTTAAGCAATTAAATGATCAAATTAATAAAATTCAAAATCTCTATCGATCCCTCACGGGAGAAATTCGAACTAAAATCACAGAATGGGACCTGTCTCTTTATTTACAGGAGCCCGGGTGGGCCACAACTACTAATGGGGATATTAGTTATGTTAACGAAGCCACTGTGTTTGACTTATCTCTGCTGTATCGAATTTTTTTAGATAACCCCTCTCAATACATTACAACGCCAGGGGGAACCACCCCTGACACAAGGGCGCTTGTGTATGGCCTTATCAATGCCTCCTTGCATTATCAATACAAATCTGCTCTATATAACCCATCAGCAGATCCTGATTTATCACAATGGGTACCACCAACGGATGATTTACTTGCTTACCAGGTTGCCCCTAGCGGGCACATGGTAACCACAGGCGGCGGCCAATGGTGGGAGTTCTGGAAGCGCTCGAGCTCTTACTGGGTGTGGGATGTTCCAGTGCCTAAACCAATAAACGATTGGCAGAAAAATCAAGTTGCGATAGCGACCAGCGGTGGTTGGGATTCTTGGTCCCCTCCATTATGGAAATTGTTCTTTTACAGCGATAGCCCTGCGACTATTACATCGGATGATTACCCAGCAATAGCGGCCCATTTAAATGATCTTGCAGCTGCTAGACACCCTAACCCCGCTGATAATCAACCTCGAACAAAGTCCCAAAATACTCTTTTTGTGGCGCCGACTAATATCCTCCCTACAACAGGAATAAATCTTACTAGCCCAATATGGCGGGGACTTCCTTATGGAAGGTATCCAGATACCAGATCTATTCAAGGCTATTTTAATAACACAGATATCACAACGGCTAAGATAGATATCACGAAAACACCGGATACAAACATAAATAAATCTTACCCTTACGGCAATCCTTTCGATGGAATTGATAAATTACTTAATGGCTGGATTTCTTCTTATCCCGTAACTGTATACACAGAAGTTTTTACGCAGGTTTTGGTTCCGGGGGTTCCCGGAACCGGTGGTGGTGGTGGTGGTGGTGGTGGTGATCATGGCACCCCAGATATCCCGGAGCATTACGAGCCTCGGTATATTTCAGTTCCAACAACAACCATTCAGACAGTTGCCCAGTCGCCTTGTGTTTTTCCTCTTGCATTAGGAGGAGTCACGGCTCCATCCTCTTCCAGACGAATGATAACTAAAGTGACTTTTGGGTTTGCCGAGATAAGTAATGGTGGTAATGGCGGCGACCATGGAAATAATAGAGGAAATAACGGGGGGAGTTATCGTTCTTCAACAGCAACTTGGGGAACTACGAATGTTGAGCAGACTATAGACCCCACTACTACGCTTCAAATTAATAATTTCGAGGGCGATGGAGCATCACAAATCAATGCCATCTTAACAGATGGTATAGCAAAACCCGTTGTGTTGGTAGGAGCCCCTGAATCGGGAAAACCTCGATTCGTGATCATAGCCCCCATCCAGAAAGTACAGGTGACAGTTACCACATATACTTCATATTCCTTTTTTGGTTTGTTCTCTTGGTCTATCCCTTCTTCCTCTCAACAATGGGTGTATCAAATTGATATGGCTCAGGGCCAAGGATTCTCCATTGACAATGACTCTAATACGATCAGCGGAGCCCCTCTGCCTTTGGATTATTTTGCGGCGGGGGATAAAAGAATTGAGGGAGTCTTTTTTCGTTTAGACGCGAGATCCTTATCCCCCTCAGATAATATTATTACCGCAGGATGGACAGGAGTAGGTAATATACCAAACTCCATTCAAGGCTCGGCGATCGCAACTGCATTATTAAACCCTATGTGGTGGAATGGGTCTACTTTCAATCGTTCACCTCTTTGTAAAATTCTCAGTCCGTTAAAGACTGTAGTGTTCTCCCCGGCCTCGGATATTTTAAGTACTCTTTCGGTTCTCTTTTCCCCTAATTCAGCGGAAATAATAAATAGCGTTGTTAGTCAACTTTCCTTAGAAGTTCAGAACAGCCCAATTATTAAAAGTGCGGTTAAAACTCTCACTGATAGTCCACCGGGATCCTTATTATCTCAAGTAGAACATTTTCAAAGTTCTTATACGGTTTTTATGTCAGCTATAAATAATTTAATAAATAATCCAGGGGTCTATGATGCGGGGGATATACAGACTTTTTATAATCAATTCCCAGTCATAATGGGTGGGTTACTCAGCCCAACAATGAAGAATGCCCTCAATGCATATTTAGAGATATTGTATTCTGCGAGACTCGCCATTATTCCCCAGCGTATGAATAAACAAAATGGCACTCTTATTAATATAGCTAGAACCGAATTTGCTCTTGCTTTAATGCAAGATAGCCTCGCCACCCCACCCTCTTTCCTTGATCCCTTCACGCCAGAAAAGTTAATAGTCGTGCATGAGGTTACCAATATCTCTCTAAATGATCGGGCGACTATGGTGGCAAAAGATTTACCAATAGAAAAAGTTCAAATAGTATATGTCGCCGTAGAATATACGAGCTCCGGGGATGTTATTCGCCCTCAAGCAGGAAACTATCAATTTATCAGTCAAGAAATACTAGACAATTCAAGTTTGAATCCTGCAGAATGGTACATTACTTTTGATGCTAGTGATGCTCGATGCCCGATTATTATGAAAGATGTAATCACTACTATTGATGGTAGCAAATTACAACAAATCATGGTGGATACTAGTCTTTCCGCTCTAGAAAAAATTTGTTGGGCTCGTGTTTTGGCAGATTGGTGGGTGATTCCTATTCCTACCGACGCGCAGCCTCTCGCGATTGATTATGTAACTTCATTGCAGTTAGTCCTTGCTGCACCAACTGCTATTATCGATCAGTATTTACAATTCATAGGCGGCGGCACATTAAGCCCCGTAATAGATAGTATAACAAAACTCCAAGTCAGCCCTACCGCAGTGGCGGATCCTAAGATGCAAGAAATATTAAGAGCTCGCAACGCCTAATAAAAAACGAGCACCGAAAGGTGCTCGTTTTTTATACTTGATCCGGAATTATCTCCGGCGGCTCCTCAAAGTCATCATCAGCAACAGGCGCATTGTCCTGATCAAGGACAGTCTCCCCCGTCAGTTGCGTATTGACTTCCAACTTGACCTTAGCATACTCATCAGGGTGATGATTCAACCAATCTTGAACCGCATCCCTTCCATTAGCCTTTTCAAGCCCATACTGCGGCATGTAAAACCAAGCACCCTTTTGTTCCGCGATTCCCAACGAAATGATAAAATCCATATACTCGTTATTGATGTCAAAGCCCTTCTCAAAATCAAGAGTGAGTTGTGCTTCACGATAGGGAATGCCCGCTTTATTCTTTTCGTTCTTGACTCTCATCTGGATACCTGTAATAATTCCCTTCTCTTTGATGTAGTCAACTCTTTGAACACGAGAACGATTGGAAGCATAGAACTTGATTGCTCTGCCGCCTGTCGTATTATGACTGACAGCGCCGGCGCTGAGATAATTACAATTATTTTCTACTTCAAGATCAAGTAAATCAGAAGTTTTATCAAGTAAAATCTTCTTATAGGGTGTCCACCCTTTTTCTCGAAGGAGCTCAAAAGTATTGGGGAGGTCTCGAACGGCCTCGTATCCATCTTTTGTTAGAACATAATGTCCTCCTGAACACTCGAAGGGAAAAGCATTGTCGACCGTTTGCAAAAGATACAAGGGTTCAGCAGGCTTTCTAATAATAGAAAGAATAATAGATTGTTCAAATTGCTGAGTTTTTTCATTATAACTTTTAATGGTGAATTTTTTAGAGGATACATCATAAGATCTGTTGTAGTCCATGGTTGTGTAATCGTACCCTAATTTCTGAAACAATTCTTGCATAGATACTCTACTATTACTTATTTCTATTTCACACGAAGGGGATACGCACTTATAATCGGGGCCATAACCATTGGAATTATGCGAAAGTAGCCCATTACTAAAATAGTTTTCAGATGTTTCTACCTGAATATCTAAAAAAGGTGTTTTTTCTTTGGACGCACGAAAAATCACAGAAATAGGCCCTTCGGGAGATAAAAGATCCGCCGACCCTCTTAACGCCAGTTTTTTCGCTGATTCCCATACCCTTTCCCTTGGAAGATAGAATTTATGAGCGGGAGAAACTCTTGTGATAGTGTTAGAAGAAATCGCCTCTATAACGTTGCGTTGTTGTTTTCTAACCACGTATAAAACTCTATTGAATTCTTCAGTGTTAGTTTCCGTATTGAATCCTCGAATACCTATATTGGCCTCGCCAACATAAATAAATTCTCCAACTTTCATTTTTTTCCAATCCAATCCAAAAGCATCTTGAAAAAAAACTTCCATGGATGTAGTTATCATACTTAATCTCCTAATAAAAAACGCTTCAGTTTTTCTTGCACATTCTGCAAGTCGTGACGTAAATCATATTCCCATACTTCCTCTAATCCATATCCTTGACGCTTTGCCCACTCTCTTTTTTTTGTATCTCTTAAGAAATTCGCTAATTGCGTCATCGTCCATTTATTCTTATCCGGAAACATGCGGGGATTTGCGTGCCAATAATCTCCCTGGACTTCTACGATCTTATTCTCTCCTGGAAAATAGAAATCTACTATAAAGTAGTATCCATCTTCTCTTATGATTTTCTTTTGCTTCTCGTATGTGAGTTTTAATTCCTGACAGATTTTCTCGAAAAACAATTCTGGGGTCGTATTTTTATTTTTATCTGGGGGGTGTATTCCTAAAGTTTTTCTCACTTTAGAAGCACTCCCGGGATACAACGCATATTTTATTTCTATATCTCGAAAAGACATCTTTAGATTTCTTAAATCTTCAAGAAATTGATAGTAGATATCGACAGGCAGCCTTTGAACCTTAACCGGCAATTTGGGAGTATTTTTGAAAGTGGACCACAGCCCAATCTCTTGAAGAAGAATTCTAATAGGTTTGACCTGGTGATCGCTATAAGCCGTGATTTCTGAATCGCAATAGTGTAGTTTCTTTTCTCCTGAAAGAATACCGAGTTTTTCACCAAGAACTCCGATAATAGAAACATAGTTTGCGGCAATAATCGTTTTAATTTGCGGGATGGCAGATAGCCACCGATCAACATGCTTCCTCCTTTTAGTTTCTACAATAGCTGCCACTCTCGCGGCTGTATATGTTTTGCCTTTCATTTCTCTTGCAGAATAAGTACTTGCACACTTTCTTCCACAGAATTTTCTTCGGGCCGTTGAAGTCTCAAAAATACCACCGCATTCCTTGCATTGAAGTGAATACATTGACCCTCCACTATTGCTTAATTAGTGGAAGAAGGATATAACTATGCCAAGGGGCCCCAGGTCACCTGCGTCTCAGGCGCCGCGCAGCCAATATTATCACGTTCTTGACTAATCACTATCATGGATGTTTTATATTTTTCAAGAATAGGGTTGAATTTTCTAAGAGCATCGGACATGAGTTTTGCCCCAGCACCAAATGTCGCCGCGCCATATTCTTTCGCAATTTGATTCGTGGCAGGCATAGTTGTATCACTATCAAAAATAATTAAACCAATTTGATTGGAACGAACTAGCTCTTCAAGAAGTTCAAATCCTTCTTCTCCGTTTTCAGGTCTGAGAAAAACGAGATGATCGGTATCCATCATTAGTCCGAGTTTTTCCGCGAAAGTTGTTTCAAATGTTCTCTCGAAATCTACATAAACAACTACATTATGATCTGGTCTTTTTCGTTGTACCTCACCACCGATATAAGTAGACAAACAAGATTTCCCCGAACTTTCAGGCCCGTGTAATTGAATAATTCGCCCAATAGGAAAACCTCCTCCGAAAAGAAAATTTAGCTGTGGGCTATCAAGAAAGAATCTCTCAATGAGTCCAGATATTCGAACATCCCGGATCGAATCGGAGTGCGATTTTTTTAACTTGGCGATTAGAGCATTAAGTTCTTTGGACACGAGGACTCTCCTTATTTCAATAATTCTTGGTAGTCATATTTCTGTTGACTAAAATGTATGTCTTGCGTGGCTTTCGCTTGTCTGACAAACTCGCTAATGTAATTAGCAAACATAGTCTCCGTCTGGATTTTCTGCATAGCCCCCAAAGTTCGAGTCACGATAGTGAAATCAAATGGCTTACCCATCCCGCGAGTGCGGACCCATTGTCTGACTCTTCCCACCAATTCGGAAGACCAAATAATAAGATTCCCCGCGGCCGCATAATGCTTTGAAATTAATATAAGAGTGCCTTTGAGAGAAGCCCCCATATTATCACAACAATGCTCCATCAGTTCTATCGGGGGCATGGGCACTGAAAATTGATTCAAAGCATTATTGAGTTCGTTATAAAATTGTTGCTGGTCTATCTTTTTGTATTTGAGATCATCCGCAGCAAGAATTTTGACTAACAAATCAAAATTAAGAAAGACATACCTGACAGCAGGGAAGCCTTTCAACTGGACTTTACATATGCCGCATTCCTTGAATTTATCGAGGATGCGATGCTGCTTATATTCAGAAAGCCCAACCGCATATTCGATGCGGCGGGTGAGACAAGGAAAAGAATTATCGGGTTCGAGGGTTTGATTGTTGAGGTTATACTTATGCATTGAAATAAGTTCGCCCAAGAATACCGCCGCAGAGCCATCGCCTTTCAAATAACGAAGGATTTTCTTATTGACAAGAACAAACGCATCATCTGAAAGGACACTTAGAACAAAATTCTCAGAACTAATTTCCATGGGCCATCCTTAACTAAAAAGATAATCGTTCATCGCCATCAACATAGTTTCATATGTTGTTGACCTCTTTATTTTTGATGTGAGGTTCATTGCCGCGGATGACCACGGCCCTGGCTTTGTTGATACGACTTCTTTGAGTCTTGTGATAGCCAATTCTTTAACGGCGTCTAATCCACCGAGTTTGCGGTAATTTGTTCCTGAAAACTCGTTTTGGAAAAGCCTTTGAATTTCTGTTTTGACAGGATTGTTATTGAAGCTATTTTCCAATGCTTGGTCTGCTTCTTGTTCTCTGCGAAGAGTATCCGTGTCAATACGCGACATATAATTACCCCCTTGTCCTTATAGGAACTGTGCGTGTGGGAATTACTGCGCTCTGCGCAGGATGCCCTTCTTGAAGGCGTATAGTCTTACTATAAGTATACACAGGAATCATCGCACTTATCAATTCCGACTTCCTAAGATAAGGCTTTGAGTTAGGTGCGAGTTTATTGAAAGCGTCAAGAAGAGCAGGGAGTGCTGACTTAGATGCGAGCGCCTTGGTGTTATTCTCGAAGAAAGTGTTTCCCTCATTAGCAAGATACCCTGATGCAGTATACACCGCCGCATCAGATACAATTTTATATCCCAAAGCAAAGAATTCAAAAGGCTCGTATTTCTGTAATTCACCCCACACCTCGGGGTCTGTTCCATCACAGAGACTGAGAAGAGTGTGAATCACCATTGACTCATCAGCGATGCCGAGATTATCTACGATTTCGTCGGAGGTAAAATACTTGCCGATAATACAAGTCTCTAAGAGTTGAAGCGCCTGTCTGATACTACCTTGACTGACTTGCGCGATAGTTGCCAGACCCTTCATCCTAAATTCATCCGGGATGTCTGCACTGCCCCACAAACCCTCCGCTTCCATGGTCTGTTTGAGGAACATCATAAGTTCCTTGACGGGAACCTTCTTGAAATTGAAGGGCACGCATCGCGAGGCAAGACCTGACACTCCCCCCGTGTCCATTGATAGAAGAATGAAGTGGACATTCTCACGAGGCATTTCGAGAATTTTGAGAAGAGAGTTCTTGGCCGCGGTTGATAATTCCTGTATCTCTTCAATAATCATTACGCGACGCTTTGCGAAAAACGCGCCATTTGCAAACTCAGATACTTGTTCTACTACATCCGCTTTACCCGATTGCCCCCCATCTATCATCTGAACAGCAGCATCAAAGCGCTCATTGATAATAGAGTCACACTCAGGACAGACGCCGCAAGGGTCTCCGTTGGTGGCTGGATGTTGGCACACCATGGCTTGGGCGAATAAAAGTGCTGCGGTTGTTTTTCCGTTACCAAATTGACCCCTGAACAATACGGACTTTGGCCAATCCCTAGTCTTCGCCTTCTCATAGAAGTAAGTCTTGATATTATTGAGCCCGAACATCTCGCTGATTTTGTGGGGCCGTCTACTAATACTCCATTGCATTTAGGCGTTCTCCTTCTTCTCTACTTCAATATACTCATTCCTCCTGCGGATACGAGCATAATCTAACTTGCGAACCAAAGAATGATAATAGTCATGTAGGTCATCAAGATTGATAGTTCCATCAGGACGCGCTATTTTTTGAATCTCTTGTGGGGTGTTTCGCAAAAGGGCAAGGGCTATCTGCTCCGCTATGGAGAGTTCCGTATTCACATTCACCATGTATTCAATATAACCTTCCTCCCTCTTGTTTTTCTACTAATTTAGAATGATCAGAACCTTTCAGTCTCGATTAGGGCACTTCCACGATGCTCTCAGGGTGAAACTTACGGACAACCTCATTAGCCTTACGGGGCAAGCCGCCGATTGTATCAAAGTCAAGTGTAAAAGAACTCGAACAGGTGACATTGAAACGCGCGTGGTGGAAGATGTGACGGTTGTTTCTATTATTTTCCCACCTCTCAAAGATGCGCCGTATCGCAGAGTCTCCAAGAGCCAAGGCGGTATGGTTATTGATTCCTTGCCCACTGCTATGGAGTTATTCCCCTTCTCGATTATGGCGCCGCATAATAATAGCATCTATAAAGATGATCTGATCTTTCGCTTATTTCGAGATGTTGCGGATGTGGATTATGCGCCTGACTATTTACTGACAAAGCCTGAGACTATGGGCATGATGGATGGTATTGGTAGTTTAACTACTCAAAGGCCTATTATTCTCGTTTTACAGGTCAAAGAACCACTCGCCACCTTTGGTGTTGAATCTATGATTTGGTCCAAATTCAATTGCACTTATTCAGATGAGCCTTTGCCAACAGAGATGTTAGAAGCGGTTGTATCTCTCGCTAACCGCCGGCTCGCTCTGAATTTCTAATAGGAGTTTTTATGCCTTGGCCAAAGAAAGGTGAAAAAAAATCGCATTACATTTCCCGCGCTATTCCTGAGATAATGGCGGACAAGGACAAAGACTCTAAGCAAGCCGCTGGTCAAGCGTATGGTATGTGGAAACAGAAGAAGCCAGCGAAAAAGAAAGTTCATGAAGACGTTAATTTAGACGACCTCGGGGATGTTGGGGATTACGATAAACCTCTTGATCGGCAAAAAATAGCCGATGAGTGGCATTATTTTTCTGACTACGCGACCTTTAGCCAAGATAGTGAAGAGATGCTTAGATACTTGGCAAAACGAAACCATTGTTCCGTCGCAGGTGTTGTTAGTGCGTTGAAAACTATATATAAAAAATATAACAAAGATGAGGAAGAAGAGGGTATGTTAGGGGATGGGTTAAAGGATGAGTTAGAGCCTTGGATGAAAGATGAGACAATTGAGTCTAATGACACCGCCACCTCTGAAGCGAAAATTGTTGCCAAGGATCCTGAGAAGCATCAAACTCACACGAGAGGGGCTGCCCGATTACAGAAATATTGGGACCAAGCCTTCAAACATAACGGGAAAATAGTCACCATAGAACTCATACCATTTAGAAATCCTAATGTCGACTGGAACGAGAGATTATATCATGTGGTATCTGAAGGGCCCTTAAAGAATCAGTTTCTCCCCGCTGGAGCCTTAAGAAAAAAGAAAAAACGCGAAGCGAGTAATTTTGAGACTTTCAAAAACGAGGTGCTTGAAGAAAGTTTTGTCACGAAGGCTCGGTGCCCCCTACCACGTCAAGAATCAATATTACTGTCGATTTATAAGAATCCCTCTTTGAATGAGATGCGAAACTATGTTGCTATTGGGTCTCGCGGATATATCAATCATCTTGGGGATCTATACATGGAGGGGTATGAAGATAGACCTGGGCATAGTACTAGCGTTACGCATGGAGTTATTTTACAAGTCTTAAATAATCTCGACCCCAGTATAGAAGAAGATCCGTATAATGCGTGGGGGGGAACTAAAACCGGGGTTAGTGTTCAACGAGCCGAAGACACAACAGAGATTTATATTGGCGAATCTGTTATCTCCCAGAGTACAAAATCAAAAAAAGCAATAAAGTACTGGATAGCCTTAGCCGCAGAGAAAAACCCCCGTCTTACATTTTATAGCAGGCACATTTTGAGAAGACCACCAGAGAAATTAGCACAAACGGGAAAGAGAGTACGAGAAGGCATTAGTAAAAAATACTATTGGAAAAACGGTGGGCCTACTCGCTATCAAAATACGCCTAACTCCTTCAATGATATCAACTCGCATAGAGCGGGTATGGCGCTTGATAAAGGATTTGATTTGAATAAGAATAAAATAACATATAGTGGCCCTGTCGTAGGTGATAGTCTTCATACTGTTCACGAAAGCACTCTTCAAAAAGAAGAAGGTATATGCCCCGTTTGCCAAGGCACGGGTGAACGGACTAAAAAAAACGGGGAGATAGTAGAATGTAAGTATTGTGATGGGGTAGGCAGGGTAGAAAAATTGAATGAAAGGGCTTTGACCGAATTCTTCAAATCACTGGATGAAGATGGAGTAAGTGGGGGAGTAGGTCTTTCAGGAAACTTCCAAGCCCACGCACCCGAGAATATGATTGGCTTGAATATTGGATTAGGCGGTATCTCTCATAATAGAGGCACTGGCAACACCAAGCATGGAAAGATGGATGATAGGACTTGGGACAGCGCGTATACACATACTCGCTCAGAAGACTATCTCCGCACTCCCTATCGTGAGTCCATCAAGCGCTTTATTGAAGAAGAGATTGACGCATCTTTCGAACTCAAATACGAGCCGTGGCCTTTTGAAGCAACTGAGTATACTGCCGATTGGCCAAGTTGGGTATTATATAAAGACGGTGAGCCTGTTGCCGCATTATCAAATGACAATGAGCACGAAGACGATGTTAGTATTCGCCATATAGAAACAAAAGTAAAAGGCCATGGCTATGCACAAAAACTGATTGAGATGTTATTGGATGAAGGGGTTACTATCAAAACAGGCAAACCCAATTATAATTCAGTTTCTCCTACCGCGCATAAGATGTTTGGTAGAATCAATCAACTCAAAGGTATACAAGGTAAGGTGTTGGGTCCTGCGGATAATACCGGCAAGGGCTATGATGAATTAGACGGGGTTGATGTCAACCATTATCAGTGGAAGCGTTAAAAGCCAAAAGAGCTTTTTCAGCGAGTTCTTCACTATCAAAGGGTCCTTGCGGCACACAAATATTGATAGCCCCGAAATACCATTTATCTATTTCGACAGAGCAGAAGAAATCCGGCTCAAATATTTTCACCTCGGATATTGTGGCTTTCCAAACTCTCATCCTCAACCAACTTCGTTATTTTTCTCTACCACAAGCGAATACGGACAAAGAACTACAAGAGGTTTTGTTTTTTCAAGATCCTCGTAGATGATATAAGTAGACTTAGTTCTTTCTACATCATCCAGTACGAGATCAAAAATATCCCCATTAGTTAACTCGATAACCGAGATTTTCTTTTCAATACTCATCTTTATGCTCCTCCCACCATTTGAGCCACAAATTCGCTATGACCTTAGTTTTACCCTGATCTTCCTTGGGAATATGAATATGTACTTTGGTGATCTCTTGTGCGAGGGTTACTAAGCGAATGGTATCTGGATCATCCCCCTGTGTGAAGTACATGGAAACTAAAGATTTCCATGCTTCCCACTTCAACGATCTGACAGCTATTTTATTCTGGTTGCTTCCAGAGTCAACGATCTCCATGGGCTTGAATTCCGGTCCTCCCGACCGT
>Ga0114951_10003559_pt1 | contig 16015 bp, 13 predicted proteins | sample AM7aDNAmetaG_FD_88677 | JGI IMG/M metagenome (GOLD analysis project Ga0114951, IMG submission 88677) | Freshwater microbial communities from Finland to study Microbial Dark Matter (Phase II) - AM7a DNA metaG | ecosystem: Environmental > Aquatic > Freshwater > Lake | place: Finland: Lake Alinen...
AGTCCACGTCGCCCACCAGGCGCGCGCCGCTCTTGCGCGTCGCATCCGCGATGCGGTTGGTGCCCACGTCGATGATCGCGGCGCCTGGCTTGACCATGTCGGCGGTCACAAAGTGCGGCTTGCCGATCGCGGCGACGAGAATATCCGCCTGACGCGTGACCGACGGCAGGTCGACGGTGCGGCTGTGGCAGATCGTGACGGTGGCATCACGCGCCAGCAGCATCAGCGCCACCGGCAGCCCGACAATCGTGCTGCGCCCCAACACCACGGCCCGTTTCCCGCGGATCGTTATCCCGGAGCGGTCGAGCAACTCGATGCAGCCCTGTGGCGTGCACGGCGCGAACGCCGGCTTGGAGCCTTTGACGCCAAGCACCCCGAGGTTCGCCGGGTTGAAGCCATCGACATCCTTGGAGAGCGGCACAGCGTTCAGCACCGTTTCCTCGTTGATATGATCGGGCAACGGCACCTGAACTAGGATACCGTGAACGTCCGGTCGCTGCGCCAGATCAGCGACTAATGCCAGAACTTCTGCCTGTGTCGCGGTCGCTGGCAGCTCATACCCGAACGACGTAATGCCCACTTCAGCGCAGGCCTTGTGTTTGCTGCGCACATAAGTCGCCGACGCCGGGTCGTCGCCGACCAGCACCGTCGCCAACCCCGGCGTGACACCCTTCGTTGCCTTCAATTCTGCTACGCCCGTCTTGATTTCGTTTCGTATCGCTTCGGCTATTGCCGTTCCATCAATAAGTGTTGCCATGGGTATATTGTCCATGCAAACCGGAGATTCGAGAATAGAGAATGGAGATTAGAGATTGGGGATTCAGCACTGGCAATCTCCAGTCTCCAATCTCTAATCCCTCTGCAACAACGCCATCGCGCTCGCCGTGAGCAGCGCCGCTGCGATGGGCATCGCGTCTTCGTCGATCCGGAAACGCGGGCTGTGGTGGGGTTCGGTGATGCCCTGTTCCACGTTCCCCGCGCCAATAAAGACGTATGTGCCCGGCATGCGCCGCAGAAAATACGACGCATCCTCCGCCCATGCCAGCCGGTAGTCGCTGAGGACGTTGGGCGCGCCGACCAGCCTCTGTGCCACCCCGCGCACGATAGCGGTTGTGGCCGGGTCGTTGACAACCGAAGGCGTGACGTGATCCGAGAAGACCACTATTGCCTCGACGCCCAGCCCCTCTGCGACGGATGTCGTTATCGCCAGCACGCGCGCGCGCAACGCGGTCGTCACCTCGTCCTTATACGAGCGCATCGTCCCGCCAAACTCAACCACGTCGGGGATGATGTTCTGCGCGGTGCCGCCGCGAATATAGCCGACCGACACCACCGCCGCATCCATCGGGCTGATATTGCGCGACACAACTGTCTGCAACGCGCTGATCACCTGTGCCGCAGCTACGATCGGGTCCGCGCCTTGATGCGGCGTCGAACCGTGCGTCCCGCGCCCGCGCAGCGTAATCTGGAAATCGTCGGTTGACGCCATGATCGGCCCATCAGTCACGCCCAGTTTGCCGCGTGGCATCTTGCTGTCCACGTGCATCGAGAGCACACGGGTAGGCGCAGGAGTGTTCAACACGCCGTCCTGGATCATCGCCAGCGCCCCTTCCACGTTCTCCTCCGCCGGCTGAAAAATGAACTTGGCGATACCGGCCCAATCGTCCCGATGGCGCGCCAGCAATTCAGCCACGCCGAGGCCGATCGAGGTGTGCGCGTCGTGGCCGCACGCATGCATCACGCCCTCGTTTTGTGAGCGGTAGGGCAGGTCGGTCGCTTCGAGGATGGGGAGCGCGTCCATGTCAAAGCGCAGCAGCAGCACTTCGCCGCCCCCGCGCTTGTCGCCCTCCAGGATGCCAACCACGCCGGTTTTGCCGACGCCGGTTTGCACTTCAAAACCCAACTCGCTCAACCGGCTTGCGACGACGCCCGCCGTGCGCGCCTCGCGGAACGCCAGTTCAGGATGCGCATGCAAATCACGCCGCACACTCACCAGCCGCTCGCGCAACCCCTCGGCCTCCGCATATAGTCGTGCTACTGCTGTCACTCCTCATCTCCTTTAAGCCTGCCCGACTGTCGGGTGCTCTCTTTACAGCATAGTGACTGGATTGGCGCCTGTCAAGCTGCGCGTGCGGCGCGCCGGCGTCGCCAGCGCGCGGTGCGTTTGCGAACCGCGCAAGCTGAATTACAATAATAGCCATGCAAAATCAGGCTCAAAGCTCCTCAATTGTCACAGATGTCACAGATCCGTCGATCCAGATTGTTGAATGCAAGACAAAAGCCGAACGCCGCCAGTTGATTGACTTTCAGTGGGAAATTTACAAGGGGGATCAGTACTGGGTTCCCCCGCTGATCAGCGAACGCGAAGCGTTTTACGACAAGACGAAGAACCCCTTCTTCGAGCACTCCGATGTGGCGCTTTTCCTGGCGAAGCGCAGCGGCAAGGTCGTCGGGACGATTGCTGCAATTCATAACAAAAACCACTGCAAGCACTTTAACGACAAGACTGGCTTCTTCGGCAGCTTTGAAACCATCGACGATTTTCAAGTGGCCAAAGCATTGCTGGACACGGCGCGCAACTGGCTGAAAGAACGCGGGTTGGACGCAATGCGCGGCCCCGCCACGTTCAGCGCTAATGAGGAGTATGGCCTGTTGATCGAGGGCTTTGATTCGGAGCCGCAGGTCATGATGACGTATAACCCGCGCTATTACTTGCCATTGCTGGATCAATACGGGTTGAAGAAAGTGATGGACCTGTACGCCTGGTGGGCCTCCACTGAGCGCTGTAAAGAGGTCATCATGGGCGGGCGGTTCGAGCGCGTCGCGCAGATGGCCATGAAGCGCAATAAGTTCACGATCCGCAAAGCCGATATGAGCAAGTTCGACGAGGAAGTCGAAAAGATCAAAAAGATCTACAACAAAGCCTGGCTGCAGAATTGGGGCTTTGTGCCGATGACCGAGCACGAAATCGATCACCTTGGCAAGAATCTGAAGCAGATTGTCGACGCGGACATGGTGTTTATCGCCGAGAAAGATGGCGAACCAATCGGCGTGTCGATCAGCCTGCCTAACGTCAACCGTCCGCTGCGCAAGGCGCATCCCGACCCAAAGACTCCGGAGCTTTGGACGTTGTTGAAGTACCTGTGGTACCGCCGCACAATGGTGAACTCGTTGCGGCTGATCATCCTAGGTGTGCTCCCCGAGTACCGCATGGCAGGGATTGATGCTGCCATGATCTACAAGACATTACAGGTGACGATTGAGAAGGGCCTCATCGGTGGCGAGTGCTCATGGATTCTAGAGACTAATGACGCAATGAACCGCGTGATCCAGTACGCCGAACCCACGTTGTACAAGAAGTATCGCATGTGCGAGATTGCCATTGATGCAAATAGGGATGCGGCTTAAAATGCAGCCATATAACGCGCGGCCGTCTGGTGATGAGAATCCGTAGGCGTATCCTGATACCGATCATCGACGTTGTCCTGTTCAACGTCGGTTTCGTCATCGGCTATTTCATCAGGTATAACTTCCAATGGTTCCGTGAAACCGGATTTGACGCCCGGCTTGAGGACTACTGGACGATACAGATCGCCTTTACCATCGCGTTCTTAGTCATGTTTCGCATTGACGGCGTATATACCCCACGGCGCGCGCCCGCGTGGCTCGATCAGATCTATGTGATCATCAACAGCTCGGCCAAGGCGATGGTGGTCGTGCTGGCATTGATTTTCATCTATCTGCCGGCGGGGTACTCGCGCCTGATGATCGTGGAAGGCGGGCTGGCAGTCGTCATCCTCGTGGGCATTGCGCGCTGGGTGCAGGGACTCATCGAGTCGATGCTGCGGCGGCGCGGGTATAACATCGCGAACGTATTGATCGTTGGCGCCGGCGAGCTTGGTCGCGCCGTCATGCGCACGCTCGTGGCGCGCCCGGAACTGGGGTATCGCTGCATCGGTTTTGTCGACGACGATCCGCAACGCGGCAGCACCAATATCGGGCGATTTCCGGCGCTGGGCGCACTCGACGCCATCCCCTCCATCCTGCGCAATCAGAAAGTCGATGAAGTGGTGGTGACGCTGCCGTGGTCGGCGCAACCAAAGATTACGCAGGTAGTGGAGTTATGCGCCCATCGCGGCGCGCGCGCGCGCGTGGCGCCCTCGCTGCTGCAGATCAACATGGGGCATATCGATGTTAACGACTTCGGCGGCATTCCGCTGTTGAGCATGCGCGAGGATCGCACCAGCCCGGATGACCACACCATCAAACGCCTCCTCGACCTGGTGGGCTCGGCGCTCGTGCTGACTTTGTGCGCGCCGATCATCCTGTTCTTCATGCTTCTGGTGTGGCTTGAATCGCCCGGTTCGCCGATCTATTCACAGATGCGCGTAGGCAAACACGGCAAGATGTTCAAGTTTTACAAGCTGCGTTCGATGCGCCCTGGCGCCGATGCCGAGAAAGAGCATCTGAGGGCGCATAACGAGGCCGATGGGCCATTGTTCAAGATGAAGAACGACCCGCGCCTGACGCGCGTCGGGCGGTTCATCCGGCGCACCAGCATCGACGAGTTGTTGCAGTTCTTGAACGTCTTGCGCGGCGAGATGAGCATCGTCGGACCGCGCCCGAACCTGCCCGACGAAGTGGCGCGCTACAGTGACTGGCATCGCGCCCGCATGCGCGTCCGCCCTGGCATCACCGGTCTGTCGCAGATCAGCGGTCGCAGCGAATTAACCTTTGACGAAACATGCCTGCTGGATATCTACTACATCGAAAGCTGGTCGCCATCACTTGACTTAAAAATCGCGCTCAAGACCATCCCGTACCTGATCTCGGCCCGCGGCGCTTACTGAGCAGACAAAAAACGCGTAATACTGCATTCATCTTCGCGTGGTACGATATAGTCCTATACGATATGCCCCATTGCGTGTCGTCGAACCGTTACATAGAGGATGGAAATAGCCTGTATGCCCGCTCAATCGATCATCAAAAAAACATCTATCAAGTCAATCCCATTTACCAAGCAGTTTGGTTTTCGCAAAGAACTGAACAAGCGTGTGGAGACCTACCTGAAGGAAAACAAGCTCCCCACGCGCGACATGCCCGCCATGTATCTCAAGACCGCTATCGTGATGGCGTGGTGGATCGGAACCTATCTCGTAATTATGGGGGCGGGTCTGCCGTGGTGGGCCAACCTCCTCCTGTGCATTTCGTTCGGGCTGGCGACTGCCGGCATGGGGTTCAACATCATGCACGATGCCATTCACGGCGCCTATTCGAAGTCGCCGGTGGTCAATAAGATCATGGGCATGACGATGGAACTTCTGGGCAGCTCAAGCACGTTCTGGCGCCAGAAGCACAATGTGTGGCATCACACCTACACCAACATCGCCGGCCTTGACGAAGACCTTGAGACGCAGGGGTTGTTGCGCTTCAGCCCGCACGATCCGTGGAAGCCAATTCATCGCTATCAGCAGTGGTACGTGCCGTTCGTGTACTCACTGGCCGGGTTGCAGTGGCTGCTCTTCCGCGACTTCCAGATCTATTTCACCGGCAAGACCGATGAGTTCCATGTTTACCCCAAAATGACCTTGCAGGAAAAGGCCCTCTTCTGGGGCGGCAAGATCACCATCCTGACACTACTGCTGGGTTTGCCGATGTTTGTGTTCCCATGGTGGCAGGTGGTCATCGGCTTTCTGGTCATGATGTTCACGGTTGGCATCGCGCTCACCACGATCTTCCAACTGGCGCATGTGATGGACAATGCCACATTCCCCGAACCCACCGGCGACCCGCTCAAAATTGAGAACGAGTGGGCTGTGCACCAGATTCAAACCACTGTGGATTTCGCCCCAGGCAACAAAGTGCTCAACTGGTATGCTGGCGGGTTGAACTTCCAGGTCGAGCATCACTTGTTCCCGCACATCTGCCACCTGCATTACCCGGCAATTGCTAAAATCGTGGCGCAGACCTGCAAAGACTTCAACCTGACCTACAACGTCATCCCCACCTGGCGCGGGGCCATGGTCAGCCATTGGCGCATCCTCAAGCACCTGAGCGAAACGCCACAACTGGCTACAACTTAAAAAGAGAAAAGAGATTGGAGATTAGGGATTAGAGATTCACAGGTCGCGACTCCACTTTAATCTCCAATTTCCAATCTCTAATCCCTCTTCCCTTACATCACCTGCCGCCCCTCTAGCGCTCTGCTGAGGGTGACCTCGTCCGCATACTCCAAATCGCCGCCGACCGGCAACCCGCGCGCCAGCCGCGTAACCCGCGCGCCGCTGCCAGCCAGCTTGCGCTGGATGTAGGCGGCGGTGTTCTCGCCTTCGAGGGTGGGATTCGTGGCGAGAATCACTTCGCGCACCGGTGTGCCCTCGCCAGGGCCTGCCGCGACGCGCCCCAGTAGTTCCCGCACCTTCAGATCATCGGGCCCAACGCCGTTCATCGGCGAGATCACGCCGTGCAGCACGTGATACAGCCCGGTGAAACCGCGTGAACGCTCCACCGCCGTCACATCGAGCGGTTCTTCCACCACACAGATCACACCCCGGTCGCGCGTCGGGTCAGTGCACACATCGCACGGGTTGCTCTCAGTGATGTTCTGACAGATCGAGCAGAAACGCGTGCGCGCTTTCAGGTCGCGCAACGCATCCGCCAGGCCGACCGATTCCTCCGCCGGCGCGCGCAACAGGTAGTAGGCCAGGCGCGAGGCTGACTTCGGGCCGATCCCCGGCAATTGCGACAGTGCATCGATCAGCCGCGTCACCGAGGGAGGGAGCGTTTTATTGATCTGGGGCATGGTAGGTGGCGCCTGGTTACATCAGACCGGGAATAGAAATACCGCCGGTGACGGATTCAAGCCGTTTCGCTGCGTGTTCCTGCGACGCCAGGATGGCTTCGTTGACCGCGGCGACCAGCGTATCTTCAAGCATTCCGATATCGCTCGGGTCGACTAGGCTTGGATCCAGCTTAATGCTCTGGACGCGCTGATGACCGGTGATCACCATCGTAATCGCGCCGCCGGCGGCGGTCACGTTCACCATCTCGGTCTCAAGCGCCTCCTGCGTCTTCTTCATGTCTTCCTGCATCTGTTGGATCTTCTGCATCATGTTACCCTGTCCAGCAGGTTGTTGTGCCTGCCCGCCCCGGGGCACAAAGTCACTTCGTCGTCCTTTTGCCATAATTCTCCTTATTCTCTCAATTTTCCGCCGAGTTTTTTTGCGGCCTTGATCACCGGATCGTCATTCGGGTCTGGTTCCTGATCCGGCTGACTGGTGAAGACCTGCACTGTAAATTTACCATTAAGCAGCTGGTTCAGCGCCTGGGTCACGCTATCTTTGTTTTTAGGGTCGTCAAGCCGTAGCCGCATTAGATCATGATCGGCCTTAATGCGGATGACATCACCCTCAACCGAAGAGGGATGGCACGAGCGCAGACAGGCAGCGGCCGGTTTGTTCACCGCATTCACCTCAGTGATCAACTGTTTCCAAATGGATCGCAGCATCTCTGACGACGCTTCTCCGCCTTCCAGCCGCGGCACTCTCACCTCCGGCTTCTGGGTCGCGACCTCTTGCTTCTGAACGCCGCTCTCCACCCTCTCCGCTCTCCCCTGTCCTCTGCCCCCTCTCCCCTCCACCCTCTCCCCTGCTCCCTGTTCTCTCTCTCCCTTCCCCTGACCTCCGACATCAGTCGTCTCCACAACAACTGCGCACTCCAGATACGCCATCTCGATCAGCAACTGTGCGTCCACACTGCTGCGCATTTCATTAATCGCGGAACTGAATGACCGTATGCCGCGCAGGAGGATAGCGCCGCTCATTTTCCCGGCGTAGTTGCTGAGTTCTATTTTCTCCGACTCGCTCAACTCACCCGGTTGTGATTGTGCCAAGGCATCCTTCTGGCTCACCTTTACCTGCAGTACCGCGCGCAGATAGTCCACCATCTGGCGCGCAATCTGGCGGGCATCGGCGCCCTGGTCAATCGCGGTCTGGATTGCATCCAGCCCGGCCGCCGCGTCGCGCGCAGCGAGGCCGTCCATCAACGCCCGCACAGTAATAGAGTCGGTCGCGCCAAGCGCCTCGCGCACATCGTCGGCTGTTATGCGCATCGAGTTCGAGGAGGCCAACTGGTCGAGCAGGCTGATGGCGTCGCGCAACGAGCCGGTGGCCGAGCGCGCGATCAGCATGAGCGCATGGTCATCGGTCTCGATGTTTTCGCCGCTGCAGAGCGTGTGCAACCGCCCGACGATCTGCTTGACGGGCACGCGTTTGAAGTTAAAGCGCTGGCAGCGCGATAGCACCGTGGCTGGGATTTTCTGCGGGTCGGTCGTGGCAAGGATGAACACCACATGCGGCGGCGGTTCCTCCAGCGTCTTCAACAACGCATTAAAAGCCGCCAGCGAGAGCATGTGCACTTCATCAATGATATAGACCTTGTAGCGCAACTCATTCGGCTGGAAGGCCGCTTTGTCGCGAATCTCGCGAATGTTATCGACGCCCGTGTTCGAGGCGGCGTCGATCTCAATCACATCTAACGCGCGACCTTCGTTGATCTCATCAGCGATGTGCTTCGCATTGGGCGCGTTGGGATCGCCCCCGGCGGTGTTAATCTCACGCGCCAGGATACGCGCTGTGGTTGTTTTGCCACAGCCGCGCGACCCAACGAACAAATACGCATGCCCAATACGATTGGTCGCGATCTGGTTCTTGAGCGTCGTTGTGATGTGTTCCTGGCCGACCACGTCCTCAAACGAGTGCGGTCGCCATGTGCGATAGAGTGCCTGTGCCACGCCCCTAGTTTAGCATGTCCACCCGGCTACGGGCGCATGAGTTGACCATAGAGATGGCCGAGGACGATGGTGAGATACGGGTTGACCAAAAGGACCAGGGGGATGACCAGGCACGTGACGCAGACCCCGATGATCGGAATGATGCCGATAACCCCGAATACCAGCCCGAACCCCAGACTGATGACGAGTGGCGCGAGCACCACGAGGACGTAGTCGCCGGTGCGGCTTTTGATTAGCGCCAGAATCTCGTTGAAGTTAAACGCAGAACCGATCTGACCAGTGCGGGCAAGCTGGACATAGGTGGCCGGAAAAATGCACGCAAACACGAGGCTGTAAAGCATGATCAGGCACGCAAGCGCGATCGTGATGACGATGAAGCCGGTGCTGAGGGCTTCGCGTGTGTTAGAACGCATGCTATCCGCTCCCACCCCGAACACCACGCTCAACAGCATGAGCCCAAACCCGATGACCAGCAGCGGAATCGCATAAATCAACTGCACGACCAGTATCTTCAGCCCATCACCCATGAATTTGCCGAGGTCGTCCCAGCGCGGCAGCGGGACATCCTGCCCCTGTGCCGTGTTGCGCTGCACCTGCAGCCCATAGCCATACATGGCGAAATTGAGGATCGGGACAAGGCTGACGCCTGCGCCGACAAGCATCTTAACTGCCCAGTCCTTGTCTTCAAATGGATGTTGGATTGCTCGCCCTAAGTCGATCATGATGAAACTCCTTGATAACTGTCCAGTACTATTCTATCCATGAAACAGAAACGGGGTAAATGGAGCCAGCCAGCGCTGGCTCCGCTCGAACATATGTGCTAAAGTGTGGCTATGGCGGAGACACCGGTTCAACTCGCGCTTTTTGAGATGCAGGACTCGTATGGCGAGGCGCACAGCGGCGCGCCGACGATTCCCCGTGTCGCGCAAAGCAGCGATGATTTCGCCGAACTGTTGCGCGAGATCGACGCCGCCGATCGGATCGCGTTTGACACCGAGACCACCGGCGTCGACATGACGCGCTGCGACATGGTCGGCATGTCGCTGACCACACGCGCCGGTATCGGGTGGTTCCTGCCGGTTGAAACGGCGAACGGCGACTGGCATCTCCCCACAGGCTCGCCCGACGCGCTGACGTTGCGTGGCGCGTTGAACCGTTCGCGCGCACTGCTCGCGGCGCACAACGCCAAGTTCGATCTGGGCGTGTTGCAACGGCACGGCATGCCCATTACGCACCCGGTCTACGACACGATGATCGCGCAGTTCGCCATCGACCCGTTTGCGCGCGGCGCGCTCGGCCTCAAGCCGCTTGCGAAGCTGCACCTTGGCTGGGACATGCAGGAGATCGAGACGCTGATCGGCCACAGTCACGTTTCGCGGCAGCGCTCGATGCGCGATGTGCCGCTGGCGCTCGTCGCCCCTTACGCCGCAGCCGATGCCGATGCGACGTGGCGGCTGGTCGATGCCCTGCAACCACAGGTCGCCGCGCTCGGGCTGGAGAGACTGTTGAACGAGGTCGAGTTTCCGTTGATTCCGGTTCTGGTTGACATGGAACTGGACGGCGTGGCCATCGACCGGCCGTATCTCGCGGCGCTTTCGGTAGAGATGACGGCGCGCCTGCGCGTTGTCGAGGCCGACATCTACCGGCTGGCTGGGCGCGTGTTCAACGTTGGGTCGCCGCAACAGTTGGCAAACATGCTGTATCGCGTGCTGGGGCTGCAGGTCGATGTCAGCGCCGACGCTGCCTACCTGCCCTCGACGCGCGCGCACCGGCTGGAAGAGCTGCGCGACAAACACCCGATGGTGCCGCTGGTGCTGGAACAGCGCGAACTGGCGAAGCTGCTGGGCACGTATGTGGATGCGCTCCCGGCGCTTATAAACCCCGCCACCGGTCGCGTGCACACGCACTTCAATCAAGCCGTGGTGATCACGGGGCGGCTGTCGTCGTCCAACCCGAATTTGCAGAACGTCCCGATCACTTCCGAGATGGGACGGCGCGTGCGCCGGGCGTTCATTGGCGCACCTGGTGCGCCAGACTCGCCGAGAGCGTGCGTGCTGTCGTCGGACTACTCGCAGGTCGAGTTGCGTGTGCTGGCGCATCTGGCCGACGACGCCGTGTTGCGCGCGGCATTTCAGCGCGGCGAGGACATCCACGCGTCCACCGCCGCCTCGATCTATCACGTGCCGATCGCGCAGGTCACCTCGGAACAGCGCGGCTTCGCCAAGCGCATCAACTTCGGCATCGCCTACGGCATGTCGTCGTTTTCGCTGGCGCGCTCGACGGGGATGACCGACGCGCAGGCGGAGAAGTTTATGGCCGATTACTTCCGGCGCTTCGCCGGCGTGCGCCGCTGGCTGGAATCGACCAAACGCAAGATGAGCTGCGATGGTTACGTGGCGACGCTGTATGGCCGACGCCGCCCGTTCAACGACATGCGCGGGCGCGAAGGTAGCGAGGTGCGGCGCAACGAGCGGCTGGCGGTGAATCACCCGGTGCAAGGCACCGCGGCAGAGATCGTGAAGATCGCGATGATCAAACTCCAGAAGGCGTTGCGCGCCGGCGGGTATAAGGCGCGCCTGACGGTGCAGGTGCACGACGAGTTGGTGCTGGATGTGCCGCGCGAAGAAGTCGCCGATGTGCGCGAACTGGTGCGCCGCGAGATGGAGGAGGCGGTGCAACTCAGCGTGCCGCTCAAGGCGGGCATCGGCGTCGGGGACAACTGGGACAGCGTGGAATAGTCGCCTGGGAAACCCTTCGGGTGTGATCGGGCGTATCGAAACCCTGGCAAGCACACCCGAAGGGTTTTTGGAGGGGGCCGTTAGCCCGTTGTCGAGGTTGCCTGCAACGCTTTCTGTGCGTCCAGGTAATTGGGGTTGTACTTTAGTGCGGTCTGGAACTCATTGTGCGCCTCTGTGGAACGTCCCAGCCCGAGCAGGGCCAGTCCCTTGTAATAGTGCGACTCTTCCAGATCGTCCACCACGGCGAGTGTGGCGTCCGCAAGCGCGATCACTTCATCATAGCGCCCCGTTTGCAGGTAGGCCACATACGGCCCGAATTGGTACCACATCATCCGCCATGGCAAGCCCAGAATGCGCGCCTGGTCGAATGCCGCCGCCGCATCTTTGTATTGCTGCAAGCCGTTCAGGCTGGCGCCCAGGTTAAAGTAGGCGAAAGGATTTTGCGGGTTCGCCGCGATCTCAGCGCGGGCCTGTGTAACTGCGTTCGTGTGCATCGTCGCGTCGTCGAACTCGTTGCCCAGGATTGCGCGGACGGTTGTCTCTTTGTCGCTGGGATAAACGACTATATAGAGCCGATTGAAGGCGCGCCAGTCGGCATCCATCGCGGCGAACGCTACCTTCACGTTCGGCCCCTCGTACGAGTCCATCGTGGTGAATTCCTTGTCGTCGTAGCCGGTAAGGAGTTTGTAGTGTCCCATCCAGCCTTCTTTGCCGCTCGGCGTCACGTATCCGTTTTCGGTCATCACCGGCAATCCGTTTGACAAGAGCTGCTTCATCTGCTCCAGTGTGCCATTCTCACGCACAATCACGCGCAGCTCGGTTTTGTTAACGTATGCTGCGAGTTCATTCGGACTCACGTTCTTATCGTCCCAATCCGGCTTGGTGAACGCCGCGATCTCCTTCTGCGTGTCATTCCGCCCATAAAAGCTAAGGTACATCATCAAGGTCGTCGGCCCACAGTTGTTCCAACCCTGAGCTTCGTGCTTCACGCCGGTCAATTGCACGGTAGCTTGAATCGGCGTCAGATACACGTCGGGCGTGGGCGTCAGCGTGGGTGGGGCAGGCGTCTGCGTGCTGCGCAGAGCGACAGTGGGTGATGCTGTGGGGGCGGCGGGGGAGGGCTGGGGAGTGACGGTGACCCGTTGTGACGCCGGTGGCGTGGTTGTAACCGCCGGCGCCGGGTCGGTCATAAAGGTAATAATGATGTTTAGCGGTGTGGGAACGAACTGCGCATGCGCCTTCTGCGGCAGCATCTCCGCGACGCGAACGCGCGCCGAAAGATATTTCTGCTGCGCATAATCGTTGACAGGGTTATCTGTTGAAAATATAATCCATGCCAGCAGCAATACGGCGAAGGCCGTAATTGCGATAAAGGCCAGACGAGTGTGTTTCCATCTAAACATAGGGATTGAATCAAGGGCGTTCCACCTCTTACGCCAAACCAGATGCTATTTTTACGCGCTTGTGCGACCAGGCGCGTTAGTCAGGCGTCGAAAGACGCCGCAAAGCGCGTTGTGCGCCCAAGTAGTTTTTATTGTAAAGTAATGCGGACTGAAATTCGTAGCGCGCCGCGCCGGCTTGTCCCAATGCGTTCAATGCCATGCCCTTATAGTAATGTGATTCTTCCAGGTTGTCGGCATACGCCAGTGTGGCGTTGGCGAGTGCGATCACATCGTTATTGCGACCAGCAGAGAGATAGGCGACATAAGGGCCGAATTGATACCACATCATGCGCCACGGCAGACCAATCGCGCGGGCGCGGTCGAACGCTGCCGCGGCGTCCTGATACTGCTGCAATCCATTCAGGTTCGTGCCCAGGTTGAAGTAGGCGAAAGCATTCTGTGGGTTCGCCGCAATCTCAGCGCGGGCCCGCGTAACTGCGTTCGTGTACATCGTCGCATCATTCACTTCACTGCCCAGGATTGCGCGCACCGTCGGCTCCATGGCGCTCGGATAGACAACTACATAGCGCCGATTCAACGCCTGCCACTCGGCATCCATTGCATCGAATGACACTTTCTGGTTCGGGCTGGCCAATGGATCCATGAAAATGAATTGCTTGTCGTCATAGCCGATAAGCACTTTGTCATGTGCTATCCAGCCATCTCCGTACTGTGTCATGCCCGTCTCAATGATTACCGGCAACCCGTTCGATAAAAACGCCTTGAGAATGTCTGTAGCGCCGTTCTCACGCGTCATTCCGGCCATTCCAATCTTGCGGGCGTATGCCACGAGTTCATCTGCGCTCACGTTCACATCGTACGAGTCGGGTTTGGCAAATGCAGCGATTTCCTGTTGCGTATCGTCTCGGCCATAATAGCCAAGAACCATCTTCAGCGATGCCGGCCCACAGTTATTCCAGCCCTGGTTCTCTTGTTGAATCTCACTCAGGATGATGCTGGGTTGGATAGGCTCGAGGGAAACATTCGGCGTCGGCTTCACCGAAACAGCCGAGTCTTGCAAACTTATCTTTGAGGGCAGTGTGGTTGGGAGAGTTGCAAGAAACGGAACTGTTGGGAGAGTTGCCGCAGTCGGGAGTATTGTCTGTGTTGGGACAGATGCAGGGGTCGTCAGAACGGACGAAGAGGGCGCAATAGACGCGCCTGTCCCCGCTGCTATCAGTGCCGCGAAACCGATGATTACAGTGATGGCCGAAGCCACAGTTTTCACACTAGACATACAGCCTAACCCTTTATGCACCTATGGATTGACGCACAGACGGCTATTGATAGTCTTCATGACGCAACGTAGCCGAGAGCGCTTGCAGGCGCCAGCAAGTGACCTGCACCATATCACTTTAGCTGGATGGGCTTATAAACTGCTGAACGACTACAGTGATTCAAGTGAGAAGGGATAGAGTTATGGAATGCGGCCCGACTTGAAATTTGGCCCTATACTAGCGCTTGACGAAAAACGGATGAAGAAAGGCAGGACTCGCCTGCGAGGGATAACCCGATGAAGATCACGAAGCTTGAGCTCCTCAGGGTCCCACCCAGTTGGGTGTGGCTGAAAGTGCACACCGATGAAGGGATTACGGGTCTGGGTGAACCGTATCTGGAGAACCATGCGGATAGCGTTATCGCCGAAGTGCATCGGCTGGAGCCGTTGCTGATCGGCCAGGATCCAACACGCATCGAGGCGCTATGGCAGATCCTGTACGATGCCGGTCTGGGCTACAAGGGTGGGGCGGTGACCATGAGCGCCATCAGCGGCATCGACATCGCTTTGTGGGACATCAAGGGAAAAGCCGCCGGGTTGCCCATCCACCAGTTGCTGGGCGGCGCGTGCCGCACCAGCATCCGCATGTACCGCGCGACAGGCGGCGAGATGCCACACTTTGTGCAACCAGGCCAGGCTTATCGCGAAGGCCGCACCCCGGCGATCAGAGGCGCTGATGACGTGCGGGTGTGGGCGGAGGCGGCGCGGGTGCTGGTGCAGGAGTGGGGTTTTCGCTGCCTGAAGGTGCACTTCGGCCCCGGCGACGGGTTGGAGATCACGTCGAAGGTGCAGCGTTTCGCGGAACAGTTTGCCGCGGTGCGCGAGGGCGCCGGGGCGGAGGTCGATGTGGCGGTCGATATCCACAACCCGCATCCGACCATCGCGCTGCAGATGATCGAGGCGCTTGCCCCCTACCGGCCGCTCTTCATCGAAGAACCGATGCCGGTTGAGAGTGTCGGCACGCTGGTTGATCTGGCGCACCGCACCAGCGCACCCATCGCCGCCGGCGAGCGCTGGATGGGCAAGTGGGTATTCTTCGAGGCGCTCAGCAAGGGAGGACTCGCGGTATTGCAACCCGACATTTGCCACGCTGGTGGGATCACCGAATGTCGCAAGATCGCCGCGCTGGGCGAGGCCGCCTTTGCCAAGGTGGCGTTGCATTGCCCGCTCAGCCCGCTCTCGCTGGCCGCATCGGTGCAACTGGATGCGTGCATCCCCAACTTCCTGGTGCAGGAGCACAACGAGGTGAACGATTGGCGTGATGGGTCACAGACCGTCATCGGCAAGGGCTACCTGCGTGAGCCGTTTGTGATGGACGACGACGGCTGTGTCCAAGTGCCCCAGGGCCCCGGGCTTGGCGTTGAACTAGATGACGTCGCGTTCGCAGAGATCATGCAACGGCCGTGGTCAAACCAACGCGGGTAATCCAGAGCACCGAATGAATTCGTGGCTTCCTATCTTGCCGGTGTGTATGCTATGCTTTTGGTAAATGGAGACTGATCCAATGAGCGCTCAAGTCATTACTTACGAGACTATTTTGTCCGCTTTACGCCGCGTGCCCGTAGACCAGTTGAGCCAGGTGTATGACTATCTGCTGGATTTGCAGGAAGATGCGGATGATGCCGCTGCGCTTCGGGACGCGCGCGTTGAGTATGAGCGCACGGGTGATCCCGGAATTCCGCTTGAAGACTATATCCGCTTGAATGACCTACAGGATGAGGTCGATGCGGCAGCAAAAGCCGAAAATCTGATGGCAGATTAGCTGTAT
>Ga0114951_10003562_pt1 | contig 16005 bp, 13 predicted proteins | sample AM7aDNAmetaG_FD_88677 | JGI IMG/M metagenome (GOLD analysis project Ga0114951, IMG submission 88677) | Freshwater microbial communities from Finland to study Microbial Dark Matter (Phase II) - AM7a DNA metaG | ecosystem: Environmental > Aquatic > Freshwater > Lake | place: Finland: Lake Alinen...
CACTTGGTCGAGACCGGTCTTGCCCTTCTGAGCGGCGGGCAACTCAATGACGCCTTGCGGCACGAGGTCGCGCCCAGCCAAACCGGGATAATCCGGCGCATAACGGTGGGCCTTGAAGACGGCGTTCCACAGGTGCCCGCGCATATCTTTGCCTGGCAACTCGCCCTGGGCAAGAATGCCGCCGCGCACCATCGGGTTGACGTATTGCCAGACCATCTCACCGGCGGGAGTAACTTCGAACAGGTGACCGACGACGCCGGCGCAAATGAGTGTATTGCCGTTGGGCAGCCGATGCGCGCCGGAGATTTCCGAAGAGAAGAAGTCGGTACGGTTCTTTGCTTCATAGTGCCAGACTGGCTTCTCAGGTCCATAGGTCTTGCCGGTCGCAAGGATGTAGTGACCGTTAGCATCCAGCGGCGGAACAATCTCCTCGATACTAGACCAACCTCGGTCGTAGCCGTTATTGAAAATCGTGATGTTACCTGCGCCAGGACTGCCGTCGGGAATCCATTCCGCGTCGTGCTGGTCAAACAACTGCCGGTCGGCGGCGGTTCCGCGCCGGTAGGCCACCGGGTTGCCCCATCTATATATGAGGTCGCCGCCTTTGCCCTGTTTGCCGCCAGTGTGGCCAGCGGCTTCCTTGGTTGTGGTGCTGTGGTCCAGAATCCAGATTTCGTTACAGCCGCGGACACTGAGCATGATCTGATCGAGAGTCGCGTTGTAGGAGATGGAGTTCATGTGGTTCCAGAACGCCGGCGTGGCGCGGCCGTTGCAGGCCACGTCAATCAACTCCGGATGCGCGGCGACGTCGCCGTAGTTCGGCTTCGTGCGGTCTAAGTCCTGGACCAGGTGGTCCCAGACGTGCCACTCCCAGACGATGCGTCCGCCTTTAGGCAGAATGGGTTCTATCTCCACCACGGCATCGGGCACTAGATAGTCCTCTCTCAAGAGACCGGCGGCAAAACCGGCCGCAACTGCCTCCTCGCGGGACTTGCGCTCGACCATCAGCGCGAGAACGTGGCCGTTCGGCAGCGGTTTGATGTCATGATGCAACTGGTAATCGCGGGTAGCGTGGTCGAATTCCCAGACAAGGTTGCCTTCCCAGTCGAATTCTTCGATGCGCCCACCTTCCCCGCCGCCGGTGCCGCCCTGCACCCTAACCATGGCGGCGCGCAGCAGATGGCCGTTCGGCAGAAGATAGGCGGATTGCCCAGGCTCGTAGGCGCTCTTCCAGTGATGCACAACTCGTCCCTCGTTATCCATCAGGTAAGTGACGGTGTTGTGCTTCGGTGCGAACAGCGTATAGCCTGCGCATGCTTTGGTGGTATTGAGGAACAGCCCGACGGTCTGCCCCGGATTGGGAGACGTCGGCGTCTTGTTCTCCGGCATAGCGACCCGACCGCCGCCTCCTCCTCCTCCGGGTTCGTTCCGGCCTCCAGCTGGCCCGCGATCAGATCGTTGCGCGAGGAGTTGATCCTGTGGCGGCTTGCTTACTTCTTGTCCCACGGCCGGTGACGTTACGGCCGCGCCCACGGCAAGCGCCCCGAGGAAGCAGACAACAGTCTTGAGGTCCATGATTCGAGCCTTTCGTGAAGGAAGACGCGTTTCGTAATGTTGCGTCATAGTCGTTCCTTAGGGTCTTGGGGTTGGGCCGGGACGGCGCTCGTCCGCCGCGTCAGTGCTTCCCTCGGGTCGTGAGTAAGTCACGCGCAATTCCGCGGTAGCAAGAATATTGTCCTTCATGGCCGCCAGCAGGACATCGCGGCTGACCTTTTCCGGAGCGACGTTGAGTTGCGGAGCAGCGGACAAGGCATATACCGTGCAGATGTAAGTTTTGGGGCCCGGTCCCTTGGAATGCGGCGGCGCATAGCCAACGCGATCGTTGATACTGTTATTCCCCAACGTCCCAATCCCTTTCACATTCTTGGGCAGGCTTTGGACGTTCGCCGGTATGTTGTAGAGGACCCAATACCACTTGGTCTGGTCAGGCGCCACATGATGCATGATGAGCGCGAAATTCTTGGTTCCTTCCGGGGCGCCACTCCACTCCAGCGGCAGCGTAGCGCTAGCCCCGTCGCCGGTGAACTCCGTCGGAAGCGTTCCGCCGTCCGTCACAGCGGAACTGCGGAGGATAAAAGTTCCATTGCGGACTGGTTGTGTCGCATCCGCCAGCGCCGGGCGATTGGCTGCATTGGCAGGCCGACCACCGGGCGCGGTGTCGCGCCGCTCCACCTTCTGCACGGGCGTGGGTTTCACAATCGGACGGTTCTCGGCGTTGACCGGCAGAACGACGCGGAAACCGAGATGATAATATGGATGGTCCGGGTCTTGCGGCCCGCGATAGTAGGACGGGTTGCGGTTGGAGACCCGACTGTGGCCGTTCTCTCCATTATACCAGTTGCCGCCGCGCATCCCGCGATACGGCTTGCCGTTGGGCATCAGGCTGCCTTGAGCCGGCCCTGGCGGATTGTCGGCAGGGCTGTAGGCGTAGTAATCACGGTCATACCAGTCATTGACGAACTGCCAGACGTTGCCCGCCATGTCATAGAGTCCATAGCCGTTGGCGCCGTTGGCGGCTTGAAAGGTTTCCTGAGCGCCCGGCCAGCCGAAGTCAGCCTTGCGATGCAGTGTGCCATCGAAGAATCCGACCGGGGTTGTCCAAGGTTCCGGCCCTGTGCGGTATGGGTTCTTGGATTCAGGCCAATTGGCTCTTGTGGCGTCGGCTTCATCGCCCCATGGAAAATTGCGGTAGGGATTCTGCAAGCCGCCGCGAGCGGCGAATTCCCATTCCGCCTCAGTCGGAAGGCGAAAACCACTCTTGTTGAAATTGCAGTCCCATGTGGCGGTATTGTAGCAGAGCGGCAGTTTGTTCTGCGCGCTCATCCAGTTGCAGTAAGCAGCGGCACCGGGCCACCGGATGCAGATGACCGGGTGGTGATCCTTCTTGTCGAGAACAACGAAGGTTTTCCCATCCCAGCCAATTCGGCTGTAGCGTGACATCTCGCGCGTCTCGCAAAGTAGATCCTTTCCACCTACGAAATAGACACCGCCCTCTTTAACCTCGATCAGATGTTCCGCCAGCGCTGCATTGAGGAAGTCGCAATACTGCTGCGTGGTGACGTCGTTGATGCCCATGTAAAACGCGTCGAGCCGCACCGTGTGAATCGGCGTCTCGTCGCCGCCGTGTTTGGGGTCCACAAATCCGAGATGGTCCCCCATTTCGAACTTGCCTGCCGGAATCAGCGCGAAGCCGGGCATCTTCTCCTGCCCCGCCGCGCCGGTGCTGCACGCTGCCAGGAGTATTCCAGCCAGACCGACAATCCATCGGGTCATTGAGTTTCTCCTTTTTCCATCCAACACAGTGCGGCATCTGAGGCTCCAATGATGTAAACGGGCAGCCGCAGGGTCTTTCTACAGGCATAACCATCTCTTTCGCGGAATTCTCGGAGGCGCGGCCAGGCATGGCGGATTGGCGTCCAACTGTTGTAGAATGCCTTCGGCGCTCTGCGTTTATAGAATGGGAAGATCGAATGGTTGAAGGCCCGCACGAGGGTGAGCATCCGGCGCCTCGAGTAACAGTTCTCGACGAACAGTCTCTGGCGCAGGTATTCTCGGACAATAGAGAGCGCCTGTGGCGGACTGTGAACTTCAGGCTGCACAGTCGGCTCAGGGACCGCGTGGACCCGGACGACGTGCTTCAGGAGGCTTATCTGGCGGCGGTCCAGCGGCTTCAACACTACGGTGCCTCGGCCTATCCGACACCGTTCATTTGGTTGCGCGCGATTGTGAGGCAGACGCTGGTAGACATCCACCGTCATCATATGGGCGCCCAGATGCGCGACGCAAGACGCGAGGGGGCCCTTCATACCGGGGGGTACCCGGAGGCTACGTCCATTTCAATGGTCTCACGCCTGGTTGGCGATATCACTTCTCCCAGTTCAGCGGCCGTTCGCGTGGACCTCATGAACCGGGTCGAACAGGCGCTGGAGGAGATGGACCCTGTTGACCGCGAAGTCCTCGCACTGCGCCATTTCGAGGAGTTGAGCAACAGCGAAGTGGCTCATGAATTGGGCATTGAACAAAAGGCCGCCAGCATACGGTACGTCCGGGCGTTGCGACGGCTGAAGGCAATCCTTGCACAGGTTCCGGGTTTCTTTGACGGGGAAGATCATGTCCGCAGTTGATCCGCAACGCCATCCGCTGGAAGCCCTCGCCGAGGACTTCATGGAACGCCAGCGGCGCGGCGAGAATCCTTCTGTTTCGGAGTACGTGGCCAAACACCCCGACCTGGCCGACGAAATCCGCGAACTGTTCCCTACCATCGCCTCAATGGAACGCCTCAAGTCCATGCAAGAACGGACCCATGGCGGCCGCGTTTCGCTCGGAGGCGTCAAGTTGGAGCGGTTGGGCGACTACCGCATTCTCCGCGAGATAGGGCGCGGCGGAATGGGGATCGTTTTCGAGGCCGAACAGGAATCCCTTCACCGCCGCGTCGCCATCAAGGTCTTGCCAAGACAGTCCCTGCTGGATCCCAGACAACTGGAACGCTTTGACCGCGAGGCCAGGTTGGCCGCCGCCCTCCACCACACGAACATCGTGCAGATATACGGCGCCGGCGAAAACGACGGCTTCCATTACTACGTCATGCAGCTCATTCAGGGGCCGGGCCTTGACGCCCTGATCGGGCGGCTGGCGAGGACCTCCCCTGCGGCCCTCCCCGGCGGCGCAAACGGCACTGCGGTTGATTTCGATGCGCTCTGCCTGAAACTCTTCGGCGCTGCGACAGGGGACATCCGGTCAGACGACGATCCGGCATATTGGCGGGGCGTCGCGCTCATTGGACGCCAAGTGGCCGACGCACTCGCCTACGCGCATGCTCAGGGGACGCTGCACCGAGACATCAAGCCCGGTAACCTCCTCGTTGATGAGCAAGGTGCGGTCCAAGTGACCGATTTCGGCCTGGCCAAGGCGCTCCAGTCGTCGCAGGATCTGACACAGAGCGGCGGCATCACCGGAACACTCCGCTACATGGCACCGGAGCAGTTCGAGGGTAAGACCGACGCGCGCAGTGACATCTACAGCCTCGGGTTGACGCTCTACGAACTGCTGACGCTGCAACCGGCCTTTCGCGAGTCCGACCGGAGCGCGCTTATGCGCCGCATTATCGAAGGAGAAGCGCCCCGGCCCCGCAATCTCAATCCCCATGTCCCGCGCGACCTGGAAACGATTGTCCTCACGGCAACCGCGCGCGATCCGGGCCATCGCTATGCATCGGCGGCGGCCATGGCTGAGGACCTTCAGCGGTTCATCGAGGACCGCCCGCTTCTCGCGCGGCGGACCTCATCGCTCGAACGCGCGTGGCGATGGTGCCGCCGGAACCCTGCGGTCGCCTCACTCACCGGCGTCGCCGTCCTGCTCGTGGTTCTGTTGGCCGTAGTTTCGAGCGCCGGCTATGTCCGCACCACACGCGCCCTCCAAGGCGAGGCGCGACAGCGCAGGGAAGCAGAGGCAAGTGTGGAGTTGGCGACAGCCACGCTTGACCGCGTCTTCGACCGCCTTGCGCCAAGCCGAGCGATTGCCCTGCCCGATCTCGGAATCGGGGGCGATGAGAGCAACGTCATCAACCTCACGGCACCGCCCCCGTTGAGTCGGGAAACGGCGGCCCTTCTTGAAGACCTGCTTATCTTCTATGGCAAGCTCGCTGCGCAGACGGACGACACGACCCTCCTGCGCCTTAAAACGGCGGACGCGAGCCGACGCGTGGGTGACATTCGCTGCCAACTCGGACAGTACAAAGAGGCAGAAGCAGCCTATCGGCGCGCCATCGCCATTTACGAGACCATGGCGAAGCATTCGCCGGAAGACTTGAGCCTTGGGATCGAGATCGCACGAATTCAAAATGACCTCGGCGGCCTTTGTCGCATCAGCGGTCGCTTTGCCGAAGAGCGCTCCGCGCACCTCACGGCGCTCGATCTTCTGAAATCATCGGAATCCAATGCCTCGGCGGCGCCCGAAGCCCGCTTCGAACTGGCGCGGACGTACTACTTCCTGGGTACGCGTCCCTCGCCAGCGCCAGGTGCTGAGCCGCAAAGCCCCGCTGGCAGGTTGCGTCCTAGCGAGCCGCTACCGCCACTTCAGGAAGGCCAGGGACGCCCGAGGGAATATCGCGGTCCGCCTCTTCCCGTGCCCCCAGACGGGCCCCTGTCTGAACCATTGCCGCCATCGGGCCAGGCCGAACTGGAAGGCCCAGGTGACAGCGATGCCCAACAGAAACAGTATCTGAGGAGCGCCATAGAAATTCTGCAGGACCTAACGACGCGATATCCCGACGCACCGAATTACCCTCACATGCTGGCCCTCTGCTATCGTGACTGGCAGACGACGTTTGGTGCGCGCAACCCCAGCAAGACGATGGAGAACATGGACCATGCCATCACGCTTCTGGAAGGCCTGGTCCAGAACTACCCCGATATATCCGAGTACCGCTTCGACCTGTGCGAAGCCTATGCCGCAGTGGACATCCGTCACGTCACGTCCGAAGGTTTCGCCGACGCGGAGAAGCGGTTGCGAAAGGCGCTGGGAGTTTCGGATACGCTCGTTACGCGGTACCCCAACATTCCAAGTTACTGGGCGTCACGCGCCCACATTGAACATCAAATTTCCACGCTGCTCCTGAACATGCAGCGACTGGCAGAAGCGCAAACATGCGCACGAGACGCGCTCCAGATACAAACCACCCTGATTGCGCAGTTTCCCGACGTGCCCTACTATCAGGTGTGGGAGGGGATGTTCCGCCTGACGTTGGCCAACATACTCGCGACGCAGTCCAAGCCGTCCGAAGCGCACGACATGTTCGAGGAGAACGCTAAGGCACTGGCTATCCTGCTGGAGAAACATCCGGAGATGGTTTTCCTCCACGGGTTGTTGGACCAGAACTACCGCCACTATGCCAGTGTGTTGCGCTCACTCGGCCTGCACGATGAAGCAGCCGAGGCCATCCGTACGGCCGACGAACACCGCCGCGCCTACCGTGCGTCAGATCGTAGATAAGACGTGCCGATCATGGGCGGCGAGAGCTAACCCTAACGACAGCAGGAAGACACTCGTTCACTTTCGCCGGCAACGGTCTCTATCTCCGTCTCGTCATAGACCATAGTCGAGTGCTTCACGCGCCTGCTTCCACCCAGCCATTGACTTGGATATGGGCATATGCCCATAATAGGCGGAGAAAGGAGTGGATTCGAATGCCCAGACCCTGTTGCTGTCGGCGAGTCGCTGGCCCGCCTCATTGTGCGATGTTCAAACCTGCCGGCATTCCCGCGTCGTCTCTGGAGGAGGTGGTACTCCACTTGGACGAACTTGAAGCGATTCGGCTGGTTGATCTAGAGGGCCTGTACCAGAAGGCGGCTGCGGAGAAGATGGGAGTCTCCCGCCAGACCCTTGGCCGCATTGTGGAGGCCGCCCGGAAGAAAGTTGCCGAGGCGTTGATCCAGGGAAAGGTGCTTAGAATAGACGGAGGTGTAGTACAAATGCCTGAGACGCGCAAGTTCAAATGCACCGATTGTCAGCATGCTTGGGAATTGCCGTTCGGCACGGGCCGGCCTGTCGGCTGCCCGGAGTGCAAGAGCCGGAATATCCATCGGGAAGCCGCCTGCGCTCGCACTGGAGCGGGGCGCGGACGTTGCGTCCGTAGTGGACGCTGACCTGAAACAAACCATAGGAGACCTGAAATGAAGATCGCAGTAGCCTCAGCAGACGGAACGACCCTCTCTCCGCATTTTGGCCGGAGCACCTGCTTCATCGTCTTCGATACGACCGACGGCAAGGTCGTCGGCAAAGAAGTGCGCACCAATACCCACACCGCCTTTGCCAAGGGGGAATGCAGCGGAGAGCATCATGAGCATGGGCAGGAGCATAGCCACGCGGCGGTAGTGAACGCGCTGTCCGATTGCCAGGCGGTGCTGTGCGGCGGCATGGGGTGGCGCGCGGCGGAAGAACTCAAAGCCAACGGCGTCCAGGCGTTGGTGGTTGAAGGCGAAACCACTCCGGAAGAGGCCGTCGCCGCGTACCTGGCAGGCAAACTCAAGAGCTGCGGCAGCTTCTGCCGATGCCAGCACTGAACAATTGCGCAGGAACCGTACCAGACCCATATAGAAATAGGAGAAACGCTCATGGCAAAATCGCCCAAAGAAGTACTCGGTGAATTTCAGGCTAATATGCCCAAGCTCGCCAAGTTGATCCCGGAAGTAGCCGAGGACTTCACCAAGAGGCTCATGTCGGACGTGCTCAAAGACGGTGTGCTGAGTCTCAAGCAGAAAGAGTTGATCGCTCTGGGCATCGCGATCTGCGCGACGTGCGACTATTGCATCGCCATTCACGTCAAGAAGTGCTTTGAAGCCGGCGCGACGAAGGAGGAAATCGCCGAGACCTGCGGCGTGGCTATTCTCATGGGCGGCGGCCCGGCCTTGACTTACTCGACGTTCGTGGCCAAAGCCATCGAGGAATTCGGTCCGCAGAAATGATCGCATGATTGTTTAGGAGGAAGGAGAGATAACCCGATGCCGGCGCAGCGAGCGATTGCCGCCTTCAAGACCAGACAACCCAATTGTGCCCAAAGCGTCCTTCGCGCGTTTCAGCGGGAACATGGCGTTACGGAAGACAAGATTGCACAGGCACAGCATCTTGGCGGCGGCCGCGCCGATGGCGGACGCTGCGGAGCCTTGCACGCCGCTTGTGAGTTGGTTGAGCATGAAGCAGTACGCGGCAGTCTGCGCACGGCGTTTGCCGCCAAGGCCGGGTCTGAGTTGTGCCGCGAGATTCGCAAGAGCAAGACGCTGAGTTGCGAGCAATGCGTCGAGCTGGCGGCGGAACTTGTGGCCAGTCTGGGAAAGAGAAAATGAGTGTCGCGTCACTATCCTCTTTGTGCTCGCAGGAACACTCACACTGCGTTGCGTGTGGTCTTCATCATCCTACCGGGCTTCGCATACAGTTCCGCGCCACGGATGACGGCGGAGTAACGGCAACCGTTGACTGCACTCCTGCGATGCAGGGATACACCGGCCTGGTGCATGGCGGTATCATCTCGCTTATGCTGGACGCAGCCATGACCAACTGCCTCTTCCAGCGCGGCGTGCCGGCGCTTACCGCACAGTTGAACGTGCGGTTTCGGGAGCCTCTGCAAGCAGGCCGTTCCGCTGTGGTCACAGCGAGAGTCGTCAGAGAGACCGGCAACGCTTTTGTGGTTGAAGCGAATGTCTTTCAGGGCAACCGCCTGAAGGCCAAGGGAGAAGGTATCTTCATGCGGAAAACCCGGACATCTGTTGCCGGATGCAATGGTGAGCCATGAAGACGACCATCACTATCCTGGTGGATGACCAACGCGGAGAGGCCGATGCCGTTGTGGAACATGGATTTTCGGCATTGGTGGAGACTGAGAACGCCTCGATCCTCTTCGACACCGGGCAGACCGGGACCGCGCTCTCGCACAATGCTCGACTGCTTGGCGCGGATATGGCGGCCCTTTCAGCGGTCGTTTTGAGCCACGGGCATTACGACCATAGTGGCGGGCTGCCGGAGGTCTTCCATGGGCGCACCGATCTTCCCCTCTTCCTTCACCCGGACGCCGTCCAACCGCGTTACAGAGAGCGCACGAATGCGCCGCCCAATCCGGTCGGCATGCCGGAGGCATGCGCACGATCGGTACGGCAGTTGGACAGCCGGACGCGTTGGATCACAACACCTACAGAAATTGACGATGGCATCTGGGTGACTGGCCCAATCCCCCGGCGCAACCGGTTCGAGGACACAGGCGGAAGGTTCTTTCTTGATCCGGGCTGCCAGACACCGGATGTCCTGAACGATGATCAAGCCATGTGGTTCAACACGCAAAGTGGAATCGTGGTTCTGCTGGGCTGTGCTCACGCCGGGGTCACTAACACTCTCGACTATGTGGCCGAGGTCACCGGGGCGTTTAGCATTCACGCGGTGATCGGCGGCATGCATTTGGGTTCCGCCAATCAGGATCGCCTTCGGTTCACAGTCTCCGCCATTCAGCGGTATCAAGTCCAGCTTGTCGCCCCATGCCACTGCACCGGGCAAACGGCAATGGCCTATCTGGCCAAACACTTGGGTCCAGCTTACCGATCATGCTCCATAGGGCATCGGTTCATCTGGACACGCTCCGGCTGAGAGCATCACGATCTCGACATCACGGCTTCTTCCGACCCGCTAGAAGAAACACGGTGAATGCTCGGACGGTTCCGCCAGAGATCGGTTTCGTCATCGTAGCCGCCGTTCGGTCCCGCACATCCTCAAACCCCGCCTTATTCATCTCTTGACGTAACGCGCTCCGGTCAAAGCCGAAGTGGAAGACGCCGTGATTGTCGCCGTGAAACCGGCCTTCCTCGGAGTCCAGGTCAGCAATACAAATATGTCCAGAGAGGGCGCACACTTTCTGAAATTGGCTGAGAAGCGGCCCGATTTCCCTAATATGATGAAAGGTCATACTGCTCACGATCAGATCGTAGCGCCCGTCGAGCACATCGCCCTCGTCGAGGTCCATGTGCCGGGCGTGAACGTTCGGCAGTTTTCGGTTCTCGACCTTCGTACTAAGGACTTCCAGCATTCCCTGCGAGCTGTCCACGCCGGTGATGGAGCGGACGAATGGCTGCAACCCGAGGGTCAGGAGCCCCGTCCCGCACCCAAAGTCCAAGACGTCCATGCTTGAGCTCAGCGGTACTTCATATCGGATGGTCGTCGCCACATCGTGGGCCAACTTGACGCGACCGGGGTTTTCGTCCCAGGCGGCTGCTTCCTTGTCGAAGTCGCGCTTCTCACCTTTATTGCTCATGCCTTCCACCCTTCATTGATACCTGAGGCGGATTATACGCGGCGCGGCCGACAATGAACAAGCTAAGGACTGAAGGAGCTTCCACAGAACCGTTTGGAAGGCATAGCTCAACACGTGCAGGAACTTCTCGTTGACCACACCAGACGCACCACCTAGAATGAGAGGCGTCACCTCTGTAGGTAATTGGAGTAAGACATATAGCTATCCCGGGTTCCAGGAATGCGGGAAACGAACGACAGTCGCCATGCAAGCAGTCACGAAAACATCTCGCGTGGGCACAGCACCCGATATCGTATCCGCGTCGGTTCCCGACGCGTTGGCGGCGCTCCGCGTGAACCCCGAGATGGGTCTCACTCATGCGCAGGCGGATGCCCGCCTGAAGGAGCACGGCTACAACGAGGTGGTCGAACGAAGAAAGCACCCGGTCCTCAGGTTCCTCAGGAAGTTTTGGGGTCTGTCGGCGTGGATGCTTGAGTTAATCATGGTCCTTTCCGCGGTGCTCCGGAAATACTCCGATCTGGCTGTGGTGGGCGCACTGCTCGTAGTCAATGCCGTGCTGAGCTACATGCAGGAACGCCGGGCCGCCGGCGTCGTCGAAACACTGCGACGAAGGTTGCAGGTCAGTGCGCGCGTACTCCGCGAGGCGACTTGGCAGGTCATTCCCGCCCGAGAACTGGTTCCCGGTGACATCGTTCGAGTGCGTTCGGGCGACATCATTCCAGCGGACCTGAAACTCCTCACCGGAGCGCTGAGCGTTGATCAATCCGCACTCACGGGTGAATCACAGGATGTCGAAAAAGCCCCGGGCGAAGTGCTTTCGTCGGGGTCGGTCGTCCGCCGGGGAGAAGGCAACAGCGTGGTGATGCTGACAGGAGCGCAGACCTACTTCGGCCGCACCACGGAGCTCGTGCAGCAATCGAAGCCGAAGCTTCATATTGAAGCGGTGGTGGCCAAGGTTGTCCGCTGGCTCTTTGTCATAGTCGGCGTGCTGCTGGGCGCGGTGATTGTGATGTCCCTGATTCGCAGGGCGCCGCTCCTTGAGATGGTTCCGCTCATGCTCGTCCTGTTGATGAGCGCAGTGCCGGTCGCCCTCCCCGTCATGTTCACCGTCAGCATGGCCGTCGGATCCAAGGAACTTGCGAAACGTGGTGTGCTGGTTACACGCCTCAGCGCAGCAGAGGATGCCGCAACGATGGACGTGCTCTGTGTGGACAAGACGGGCACGATCACGATGAACCAACTGGCTGTGACGGGCGTGATCCCGTTGGAGCAAGCTACGGAAGCTGATGTGCTGTTCGCCGGCGCACTTGCGTCCCAGGAGGCAAATCAGGATCCCATCGACCTGGCGTTTCTCGCCGCGGCGAAGGAGCGGCATATCTTCGACAGCCTTCCCAAAGTCATACCCATTTCTTTCGCGCCGTTCGACGCTAAGAACCGGCGGACGGAAGCGGTGGTCGAGCAGAACGGTCAGCGGCTGCGCGTCATGAAAGGCGCTGTGCGAACCGTTGCGCAGGCATGCGGACTCCAGCCCTCAGCAATTGAAGCGTTGGAGGCGCAGGTCAGCGAATCGGCCCTGAAGGGCTATCGGACGCTGGCGGTGGCGCGCGGTCCCGAGACGGGCACCCCCGGATTGGTCGGATTGGTGACACTGTACGATCCGCCTCGACCGGATGCCAAGCAACTCATCGCCACACTCCACAACCTCGGGGTTCCCGTGAAAATGCTCACCGGCGACGCGCTAGCGGTTGCGCGTGAGATCGGCCAGGGAGTCGGGTTGCCCAACATCCGGCGCGTGGCGGACCTGAAGGCAGTGAGCAATCAGTCCGGCAACGAGGCGGTTGATCTTTTGGCGGGGGCCAATGGTTTCGCAGAAATATATCCGGAGGACAAGTACCTCGTGGTGCAGCACTTGCAGGCTGCGGGCCACGTGACCGGCATGACGGGCGACGGCGTCAACGATGCGCCCGCCTTGCGCCAGGCCGAAGTGGGAATCGCCGTCAGCAGCGCGACCGACGTGGCCAAGGGCGCCGCAAGCGTCGTCCTGACCGAACCGGGCCTGACGAACATCGTGTCGTTGGTCGAGCAGGGACGAACTATTTACCAGCGTGTTCTGACATGGATCATCAACAAGATCAGCCGGACGATCCTGAAGGCGGCCTTTGTGGCCATCGCTTTTCTTTTCACGGGCAAGTTCGTCGTCTCCGCCTTTGCGATGCTGCTGCTTGTCTTCATGACGGACTTTGCGAAGATCGCCCTCGCCACCGACCACGTTCGACCGTCCAGGAAGCCGGAGACATGGAACATCGGGGGCTTCATCAGCGTGTCCGTGCTGCTAGGCGTAGCGATGGTCGCCGAGGCTCTTTTCCTCTTGTACATTGGATGGTCACACTTCGGTCTGGCCACGAACGACAATGCCCTCTACACCTTCAGCTTCCTGACCTTGCTTTACTTTGCCGCGTTCTCCATCATATCCGCGAGAGAGCGGCGTTGGTTCTGGGCAACGATGCCCAGCAGAACCCTTGTGGCGGCTCTAATGCTGGACGTGTTCGCGGGCACCGTCCTGACATTCGTGGGACTGCCGGACCTCATGCCACTGCCCTGGTGGCAGATGCTCGCCATATTCGGCTATGCGCTGGTCTCGTGTCTCGTTGTGAACGACGCGGTGAAGGTCGCGATGATCAAGTGGCGCGTCCCGCAGGCGGTTGCCTAGAATGCGGGCCAACTAGGAACGCCCATTGAGCGCTTGTCTTCTCCGGGCACTGTGAGCAAAATTACTCAGCGTAATGAGTAATTGGAGATGGCGCCATGTACACGCGCCCGTATGCGGCCAAACTCCCCCGCCGACTTCGCCAACCGCGCTGATTCATGCAACTGGATGCACAGTTGCGACGAAAGCTTCTTGACATATAGTCATAATGCCGCTATAGTATGTTCTACTATGACAACCTACCTCTCCCGCGAAATTACGCCACGTCTGGTGCGCGCCCTGCGGCAGTTGCCGGTGCTGGTTCTCTCCGGGCTGCGTCAGGCCGGCAAGAGCACCCTGCTCCAGAACGAGCTGGCCCTTGCCCGAGGCCACGCCTACCGCACACTCGACGACTTTGCCACCTTGGCAGCGGCTCAGTCGAATCCCGAGTCGTTGTTGGAGGGCGCCACCATCCTCGACGAGGTGCAGCGATGCCCTGGTCTGCTCGTCGCGATCAAGAAGAGCGTTGATGCGCAACGCCAATCCGGACAGTTTATTCTTTCCGGATCAGCCAACCTCGCGCTTCTTGGCCACGTCTCCGAAACGCTCGCCGGACGCGCGGCTTACTTTACCCTGCATCCGATGACCCGGCGAGAGCGGCACGGACGGACGAACCGGCAACCCTTCCTCGTAGAGTTCATGAATTCACCCGCGCTCCCATCGGTCAAAGCCGAACCCGTTTCCGAGCAAGAGGTCTTGACCGGAGGCCTTCCGCCGGCATGCTTGGGCCCCGCGCGCGATGTGAACGAATGGTTCCGGGGCTACGTGCAGACTTACGTGGATCGCGACGTAAGACAGTTGTCCCAGATCACCGACTTGGTCGCCTTCCGTACCCTGGCGCAGTTGGCCGCGTTGCGCACAGGACAAGTGCTCGTTATCAGCACGTTGGCGCGCGATGCCAAGCTGAATGCCGTGACCGCCGGCCGCTATCTCAATCTCCTGGAGACGTCCTTCCTCATCCGCCGCCTGCCGCCGTTCCTGAAGAACCGAAGCTCCCGTCTGGTCAAATCGCCCAAGCTGCACTTCACCGATAGCGGGCTGGCGGCTCATCTGGCCGGCATTGCCACACTCGAACCGGGTCGCGACGATCTTCTTCGCGGTGCCCTGTACGAGACCTACGTTGCGCAAAACCTGGCGGCGCTGCTCGAAGCCCACATGCCCGATGCACAACTGGCCTATTGGCACGAACAAGGCCGGCACGAGGTGGATTTTGTGATCGAGTACGGTCGCAAGGTATGCGCCGTTGAGGTCAAAGCAGCTACCCGCTGGAACGAGAGCGATGTTTCGGGTTTGCGAACATTTTTGGATCGGACACCGGCCTGTGCAGCAGCCGTACTCGCCTACAATGGTCGAGAGGCCGTGGCACTAGGCGAGCGGCTGTGGGCCATCCCCATAGGCAACCTGCTCCAATGAAGGAGTGCTTCAAGGAGTGGCTCTGAAGAAAGTGGACCACCGCAACGGAAGTGTGCTGACAGGGTTCTTGAGGCCAACGCCGATACATGAAAAGGCGCTCACCTGCACACTCTCAACTGGAGTCGACCGCCGTGATTCGGCTTCGTGACTCAGCAACCTTTGGGGTCATGAGAACTGAAAAATGTGGTGTTTGACCACTGTAGTAGAATGTAGTAAACTTTTCCTCAATTCAGGCATTAAACGGGTCGAAAGGGCAATCGTTGGGGTCGGCCCTCAAAGAAGGCACTGTAGTAAAATGTAGTAATTTTCACGCACAACATGCAAAACATGCACAACATGCTTTGCATTGAAAGTCCTTACGGGAGTTGCGATTAGAGCGGAAGTGGCGGTAGGGTAAGAACTTGCGAAAATCAGGGTTTTAGTCCTCATAACCCAAAGGTCGCAGGTTCAAATCCTGCCCCCGCTACCACGTGAGGGTACAACCGTCGGGTGGCCTACGCGGCCGCCGGCGGTTGTGCTTTTCTGCTGGCAAACTGCCCAAAAGGGTCGAAACGCAGTCTTCCCTCCTTCTTCTCCGGGTCATAGATTATCCGCACCCCCAGCGCCCGGAGCAGTTCGCGGAGAGCGGGACGGCCATTACCGTCGAGTGCAACCAATAAGTTCTTATACGCCTCCATAGCGGCCTCGATCACCAGTTTGGGCGCCGGGCCGGAACTCTGCGCCCGAGCTTCCCGAATCTGGTCTTCCAAGCGACGTTCCTCCTCCTGCAAGGTCTGAATCTGCGGCTGAAAGAACTCCAGCTTTTCGGGATCGAGCTTCTGGAAAAGTTGATCCTTCTTCTTCTGGGTCTGTGCAAGCTGCTGCTCCAGTTTGCCTAGAACCGGTTTCACAACCTTGTTAGATGTAAGCTTTTAATTTTCATGCAGATATGTTAAACCTTGCCGTGGAAAGGAGAATCTTTTCATGGCAAGACATCGAGACGAACTGACGGACGCAC
>Ga0114951_10003563_pt1 | contig 16004 bp, 12 predicted proteins | sample AM7aDNAmetaG_FD_88677 | JGI IMG/M metagenome (GOLD analysis project Ga0114951, IMG submission 88677) | Freshwater microbial communities from Finland to study Microbial Dark Matter (Phase II) - AM7a DNA metaG | ecosystem: Environmental > Aquatic > Freshwater > Lake | place: Finland: Lake Alinen...
CCAGGTCAGCTTTTTTCAACAATTGATCCGCCTGGCTGTCCACATCATCACTGTTCCCCGTAGACAGGTTAATGCGGCCGCTTCCGGTTCGCAGTCGGTTCAGCCCTTCGGCGCGCAAGCGTCGAATTGTCGCCCGCATGTCCGACATGACATTAATGGAGACTTCGCCGGGTTCTTCTGTGCTGAGAACGCCGGCATTCACGATCAGATGGTCCATCAGCACCTGGAGGATTGCCGCCAGTGGGATAGCCAGAAACGCTCCAGCGACCCCAAGCAGGTTGGTAAAGGCAAAGATGGCCAGGATGACCATGACCGGGCTTACGCCGACCGAGCGCCCCATCAGTCGAGGCACCAGGATTTGGTTTTCGGTAACTTGAATCACGAGCGAATACACTACGACCAGTAAGGCTGCCAGCGGAGAAATCGACAGGGCGACGAGGACTGCCGGAATCGCACCAAGGGTCGGCCCGACCATCGGCACAATCTCAAGCAGACCGGCCAAAGCGCCGAGCGCCAGAGGGTAGGGCAGACCAAGCGCCAGGTAGCCCAGGCTGGCCAGCACACCGATGGACGTCATCAGCAGGAGTTCGCCGCGTATAAAGGTGCCCAGGCGCGACTCGATTTCACGCCAGATTGCCAGTAATTGCGGCCGCCGGGACGTGGGGGCCAGCGATAGCCAGAATCGCTCCAACCGCGACTGATCCAGCGTCAGGTAGATACTCAGGACGATAATGCTAAGCATCTGGGTCAGGAAACCGAGCACACTCATGCCGATGCCCAGCGCCCCAGTCAGAATCACGCCACTCACTGCTTGTAACTGACTGGTTAATTGCTCACCGGTCGGAAGCCTCTGTGGCAGGGTGCGAATCAACTCGCTGGGATTCTGCTCCAGCGAGGCAATCAAGCTGGTGTAAACCTGGGGCAGGCCGCGCACCATCTCCCCACCCTGGTTGACCAGCACAGGGATCACCAGCACGAACAGCCCCGCGAGCACGCCAAGGACGCCCAGGTAGATGAGCAACATGGCCAGTGCCTTGGGTATCCCATGACGCTGCAAAGCAGTCTTCATTGGCTGTATCGTTGAGGTGATTACCAGTGCTACAAACACCAGAATGATGACGTCCATCAAGCGCAGAACGAGCATCGCCGCGCCAAACACTGCCAGCAGGGTGAGCCCCGCGAGAGCTACTTGTGACGGCCTGATTTTAAGTTCCACCGTTTGTGCGAGCGGATCAATTCCTAAAGGATCTTGCATGCTGACTCCCTGATCTCAGTTTCCCTGTTCACGGTTTGGCTGTCGTGGCATTTGGCATAGGCACTGCAATGACAATCAGGCGCTGTGTGTTGGAGCTATAGGGCCAGCAACTCACCAATGTCAGGCGCACATCCGCAGTCGGGGCGATCCAAAGAGCATTGAGTTGCTGTTGCTGTGCTGAAACGCCGTTCTCATGCAGCAACAGTTTCTCTGTGACGATATACCTGAATTCACTGTGACCCACGAACACACTGATTGTGTCGCCGGCGCGAACGTTGCTGAGATTGCGAAACACCTCGCCGGCGATGTTGTTGTGGCCGGACATCACTGTATTGCCAGGCTTGCCTGGCAACGCAGAGGTGCGATTAAAGCCAACGGCATAATCAGCTGTTGCCCATTGGCTGACCAAGTTGCCGCCACTGTATGTGGTCTGCAGGCCAACTTCCACAACCGGACTGTCGACGGCAATCGCTGGTATGACGATGCGAGTGGGAGAACCGGGCACGAGCCTGGCAGGGGGCGGCCCAGGGCTAACCTTGGGCAACTGCACGCGCGTTGGCTGCGCCACTGGTCCCTGTGGCGCAGCGTCCACCGGCGCGGCAGTACCCGCGCCGGGCGCGCTGGCAGTTTTTGCCCGCACGACTGGACCAGGCATGTCACCGACAGGTATGCTTGTTACGGCGCCGGTTACAAACCTGCCTGCCTGCACCAACGGTTTCGATTGCGCAGTGTCCGCCTGCCCGCCACTGCCCGGCATCATCGTGATAATGTCAGCCCCGTACTCGTCTATCGGCACTAAGGGTTTTTGAGAAGCAGTGATTGTCGGCGTGACATCGTCTACACCAGATACCCCTGTGGGTTCAGCCTGCACAATTGAGCCCGGCGCGCCACTGATCGGTATCCTCGACATGACGTCAGTCCCGGGCTCAACGTTCCGCATGTCCTCGACGATAACAACATCGTCAGGGAGTGCCGCATCGTAAGCGCCTGATCCAATCAGTATCAATGAGGCAGCACGCCCCACCAACACCGTGCCAACGGTTGCCAGTACAAACGCAAGGGCTACGGGCAACCAGCGGACGGAGCGCATCCAACGCAACAACTGAATTCTTCGAATCATCATCTGGCGTTGCGTTGACGCGGGCGAACACGAAGCAATAAAGCCGCTGCAAACGCGAGACAGACAAGCCCGCCTGCGCCAAATAGCGTGGCTTCACTGCCCAGGGCAGACTGGAGATCGACACCCGTTGTGGGGAGCAGAGGCACCTGTGAGGTATCCTGATGAGAAATCAGTGTCTGTGCATCCACACCCGGCGGGGGCGCAAACACACCACCCTCAACCACCACGAACTTCACTGTCTCCTTAGAGATGTTGGTGACAACCAGCTTGCCCGTGCCGAAGAAATCGTTGCCGGCTAAACCGGGATTGGCCGTATCCTTCTGCGGGCTGAAGCCCACAAGCGTGCTGGACAATGTGCCACTTGTTATCAACGCAGCGAGTGTCGGTTGAGCGGACGGCAGGGGCTGTACGGTTATTTTGAGCGAGTCGCTGTAGATTTCCTGCGCGAGCACCGTCCCTTTTTGACCATAGTCGTTAAACTTACCCGTGGTCACCCGCCATATGGCTAATTGTGTTTCGTAGGGGTTCGTGTTCACGGTGTTTTTGGCAATGGCGGCCTGCAGCACAGCCACAACGCCGTCGGGCGCGCGCGTTGCAGGTGTACTCACATTCTGCGGAAACGGTTTGCCATAGTCCAGGCACCAGAACTTCATCGGTATGGTTGCAGTCTGACCCGGGGCCAGTGTGATGGCCAGATCGGCCGCGTTCACGGATGAACCACGTGTGAGTAGCAGCGCGGCTGCCACATAAATAACACTCATCAATCGCCAAGCTTTCATGTTTTAACCTTCTGAGATGTTTATCTAATTGGGTGCAGAGAATCTTTACTTCGTTACTGGCGGCATGGTTTCATGCACCGTGAAATGCCGATCCACTTCCTGTTCGGCGCGCTCGCGGCTGTAGCCATATTTCTCCTGCAGCAGGCCGACGAACTTGTCATACTGGCCATTCACCTTGTCCAGGTCGTCATCGGTGAGATTGCCCCACGCAACTTTGACCTGTCCACGCATTTGCTTCCACTTACCTGAAAAGATGTCCGAATTCATATCAGTCTCCTCCTGGTCACACTGGTGTTTAGCCATGGCCAGGGCTAATAAGCAGGCCGGCATCCAAACGATTCGCAACATCCAGACCTTCTTTGGACAGGCCTGTATGCGATCGGCGGAAAGCCGTCCGCGTGATTCGCTCCTGTTGATATGGAAATTGCCCTGGCCCGCACGGTATCTCGACGTGACCGGACCTGCGCACAACTCCAAGCACAGGAATACACACCCATGCTACGATGCGCGTTCTCATCTGGCATCGCCTTATTAGAGAGTATTTATCTTAGCCGGTTGGGGGATAACTGGATTCCCCACACGCAGGATGGTATAAATAAAAGTCACCTACTGAGTTTTGAAAGATGTATGTCGCACCAGGCCAGCGCTTCCAGGGCAAGTCGGACATGTGGACACAAGCCCAGAGTCGGGATGCTGAGCTGCAATGCCTGCCGTTGTGGTTTCTGGTTGCTCCACCCCATGCGTTGCAGTAAATGCCACACGCTGCTGAAGTGGTATCTTACTGCAAAGAGCGCCCATAGCAAATACGCAACTCGGTCGAGTGTCCAATAGTCTTTTGACTATCCGTGGGCAAATGCACCGCGATTCAATGCGCGTTCCAGTTTTAATAGCTGTTTACTACTGAACCGAGGCAACGGCCCGCGTTTCTACCGTTTGCGAATCACGCCTTCGCGTTAATCGTTACGCCACCGCTCGACAGTTCGTTTCCTCACTCCAACTTGCGATGTCATCTTCGCACATGTCTTGCCTTAGGCCAAGAGGTCTAGCCCACTTGCTCGTCGGGCGCCCGCGTCCAAGTTCGATCCGTATATCCGCATATGCCAATCATGGCACATGCGACATTCTTTTGTCAAAACTCAGTAATACAATGATCCATCGTTGCCATCAGATTGGAGCGGGCAGTCCCGATTTACAGGATGGCCCGCTCTGTTGTTCATCCCGGGATGAGGCTTGGTGACCGTAACTGTTGGCAGCCAGTCATATGCGAATCCCGAATAGCGTCCGCAAATACCCTGGCCTGTAATCACCGGACGATACTCACCGAGGTCGATGGCGCTTGCTCAGTGCTTCTGCGATTGATGAAAATTATGTAAACAAACCGTACAGACTCCTTGCGCCACAGTCATTCCGCGCCCGGACGCGCTTTCAAACTGGCACTGGGATTTCAACTGCCGCAGTCGTTCCGCGCCCGGACGCGCTTTCAAATCTGAGTTGTCCCCCATGCCGTTCCACGATGCCGTAACAAATGGCAAGCCCCAACCCCGTGCCCGAACCGACCGCTTTGGTGGTAAAGAAGGGCTCGCCCAGTCGCGCCAGCGTAACGGCGTCCATTCCTTTGCCGTCATCGCGGATTGACACTGTGATAACGTTATGGCGATATTGGCTGGTCACCCAGATGCGTCCTTGTCCCTCAATCGCCTGAACCGCGTTGATCAACAAGTTGAGAAAGACCTGGTTCAACTCGCCGGGGTAACACAACGTCTTTGGCAGTTCGCCGAGTTCCTCAGTGATCGTGATGCGGTCCTTGCACTGTGGTCGAATGATCCGCAACGTGTTTCGCAAGCCTTCATTGATGTCGGATACCTTGAGCACTGCTTCATCCAGGCGGGCAAAGTTGCGCAGTGCGAGGACGATCTGGCGGATGCGCTCGATGCCGTCCTGGCTTTCCTTCACCAGATCGGGCAGATCCTGCCATAGGTATTCGATTTCCGCAGCTGTTTCAGCCTGTTCAATCGCGGCGCGCTGGCTGGAATCGGCGTTGGACTTGAGCGGCGCGTAGGCGTCGAACAATGCGCGCAGACGCGGCGTGCGGCGCGCCAGGTCCGTCAGGTTGTTTGCGACAAATCCGGCTGGATTGTTGATCTCGTGCGCGACGCCCGCAACCATCTGTCCCAGTGAGCGCATCTTTTCGGATTGGACCAGCTGGGTTTGCGCCGCTTTCAACTGGCTGTGCGCTTTCTCCAGTTGGAGTAACGCCCCTTCGAATTGCTGGTTTGTCTCCGCGAGCTTTGCCGTCAGTTCCATCTTCGCGGTGAGATCATGTCCGACCGCGCCAAGGCCAATCGCCTCGCCAGCCTCATTGCGGAGCACCGTTGTCGTGTATCCCACCAGCACTGGAGGCCCATGCGGTTGGATGTGATCCAGCTCCCATTCAGTCACGCAGCCGTCTGCCAGTGTGCGTTCCAGCATGAGCACACCTTTTGCATGGCTGTACGGATCAAGCACCGTGGTAAAGGCCCGTCCTAACAGCTCGGATGCCGGACGCGCGAAAAGACGTTCCGCTGCCGGATTGAGAGAGGTCAATGACATATCCAGACTCATGGTCAGCATGACAATCTGGATTTGCTCAAACAGGGCGAACGCCGGGGGATTCATTGCCCCAATCTCTTTTTGGTTTTCACTTCGTACATCCTGGCATCGGCGCGAATAAAGAGCGCGTCCAAAGAATCCTCGGATGCCTGTGATGCCGTTGCCGATCCAATGCTGACGCCCACAGAAATCGCGCCGCTGGCGGTTGGGATTTGAATCTCGCTCACGCGTTGCTGTAAACGTTCGATGACTTGCCGTGCTTCAGTTTCTTCACAATGGGGCAGCAATGCGGCAAATTCGTCACCGCCGTAACGACAGACGAGATCAATCGAACGCACGCCAGCGGCGAGCACTGAACCGACAGCCTGTAGCACCTGGTCGCCAATCGCATGTCCATGTCCGTCGTTGATTTGCTTGAAGCGATCCATATCCAGCATCAACGCAACCAGGGACGAATGATGTCGCTGTGAGCGCGCGTATTCACGCTCAGCTAATTCCATAAAGTAGCGACGGTTAAATAAACCAGTCAAACCATCTATATGCGCTTGCTCACGGAGCAGATTAAGCAGGCGCGCAATACGCAACGCCATGCCGACCTGACTCCCAATGGATGACAGGAGTTTGATTTCCGCATCAGAGAACTTGCGTAGCGCCTGAGAAGTAACACCAATCACTCCCGAAATTCCGGTCTGGTCGCGCAGCGGGGCCATAGCGGTAGAAACAATGTGTTCCTTTGCAACTTGTGCAGGATATGCCACCGTCGCATCCTGTACCCTGACAATAGCATTCGGTTCGCCCGTTAACGCAACCTGTCCAGTCAGGCCTTTACCCATGGGGAGCGGGTTTTGCTTGAGAAACTCGACCATCTCTGCGCTTAATCCTATTGCGCCAGCCAGATGCAGGTCTTTTGTCTGCGCATCCACAAAATAGAGGTAGCATCCATCAGCCTGCACGGCTTCGCAGCAGGCGGCAAGCACTAATGGCAAGCCCTGATCAAAGTCCAGGGTCTGCACAATCGCCTCTGTCACAGCGCTCAACCCTTTCAGGTGCGCCAGGTTTTGTTGCCGTTCGGTTTGATCGCGGACGATGATGACGGCGTTGTTGCCTTTATTGGGGTCAACGATCGGTGTTGCCGCTGCTTCAAGATAAGACTTGTCACCGTTGCGATTTATCAGGAAGAATTCTGCATGTCCGGGACTGCCATGAAAGGCCGACTGCAGGGCTTTCACCAGCGGCGCACAGTCTCTGAGACGCGGCACACTGAAAAACTCGGCGTTCGTCGGGTAATCCAGTGCAAGCATCTTGCGGCACGCCGAATTGCAGTAGTCGATTGTCCCATTCTCACGGATAAGGGCAAATCCATCCGATAGATGATCGAGAAACTCGCGATTGAGCAGTTGACCGGTAAGCGGGGTGAAGGCGGTTAACTTCCCTTCCGCGTTAGAAAATACATTGCCGATTTCACCCGCAGACACCAGATCGAATATTTTGCGAAACTCCGCCATCTGTTCGCGGGCTTGCACAACCGATTCTGTGGTGCTATGCAGCAATTCATGCTCGTTGATGACTGCCTCAAATTGTTGCACTGCGCTGTTCAGCTTCTGGCGCAATTCTTCGGTGTCCCATGGCTTGGGAATATAACCACGGACAACTCCCACGTTTAGCGCATCCATGAGCGCAGTCACATCTGAGTATCCAGAGATCAGGATGCCGACCGTGTTTGGACGCCTCTTTTTTGCCCTCTCCAGAAGCTGAACTCCGGTCAATCCGGGCATGCGCTGATCCGTCAGGATAACGGCAATATCCTCACGCGCCGCAATTTCGAGCGCCGCCTCGCCGGATGTGGCTGTTAGCACATGGTATTGGTCGCGCAACGTCCGACTCAAGGAACGCACTACGTTTTCCTCGTCGTCAACAATCAGGATAGTTGCTTTTTCCATGGGGAGTTGAACCAACTCTACGGGATCGCTGATTTCATGAACTCTTCTTGCAGTTCGATCATATAGTCAGCATAGTGATTTACCGCTTCAGCATCTGCGGGTGCGAGGGTATCGCGAATCACGTCCTCCAGAATGCGAAAGCGCGTGAGAATGTGCTGTAGCGCTACGCCGTCATGCGGCAGACGATCAGCCCCCCACACCAATTGCTGCTTCAACATCTCCCCGTTGTGCAATTGCATCGCAATGCCCAGTGCTTTGGTCGTAAAGTCCAGTCCGGTCGTGACCGCCTGGCGCGCCTTTTCGCCGTGCTGAACTACTTCCTCCTGGCGCCGCATGGATCGCTCAACGACTTCGCTCACGATGAGTGTTCGGTTCGCTTCAAAACGCGCGAGTGTGCCGGCAGAAACTTCCGGAAAGTCATTCGGGTCAGACATATCTCACCTTCAAGTTATCAGGGGTGCAGTGTGCGGGCTGATTACACAAAAAGATCGTTGGCTAATCGAACGGCTTCGCGCGCATCGACGGCGGAAAACCGCACTCCCAGGCTTTTGGCCAGTTGGGGTTGCTGTGCATGCGCCATTCCGCCGACCATGACCGGGATGCCGCCCATGCCTTTTCGATCTAGTTCCCGGATAAACTCGGACACTGCGGGGAGGGTGTAGATCAACTGCGACGCCAATCCGATCAGGTCGGCTTTCACTTCTTTAGCCATCGAAATGAAATGCTCGGTGGGAACTGTTGCGCCGAGGTAATACACAGTCCAGCCGTCCTGTTCAAAAAAGTCGGCAACCATGCGCGCGCCAACGCGGTGCTGTTCTTTATCCACGCAGCCAATGACGAGTGTTTTTGATTTTTCCTGCAGTGGGCGAAAGTAAGGATGCATCTCGCCCATCTGACGTTCGATGATCGCCGTTGCGAGGTGTTCCTGGGCAACTGTGAACTCATTGCGCTGCCAAAGGTTGCCAATCTCGTAACCGGTGGGTTGAAAGAGATCAAGATAGATGTCGTTGACCGTTATCTTTGTGTCAAGGGCATTTTGCAGCACCTTGTCCGCCGCGCGCCCGCTTCCGAGTTTCATTGCCTCGAGGTAGGCATATTGCAGCGTGGCGAACTGCGCGTTTGGTAAATCGAGTCTTGTGCTCATTGTAGAATTCTCCATAGTCCACTCGGTGTGTGATAGATTCCAGCAAGGATCCAATCAGGGCGGAATTGCCGCACATTCCAAGGTTACGCGCGAGTAACCTCGATGGCAATACTATTGCGTCATTATATATCCTGAGACTCACTACTGTTCTTTCGCCTCAATTCTTATGTAAGTCATAGATTGCAATGCGTTTTCGGCCAATCTCCAATCTCAAATCTTCAGCGGATACTCCCCGTTCTCTCGCAGTATCCGTGTCGCCAGTTCATAACTCTCCGGCGCGACATCCCAACTGATGGAGTGGTCGGACTGGAACACCCAGCCGCCGCCTTTGGCCGCCTGCAGCTTGTAGAGCACCTCGCGCCGGATCTCGTCCGGGTTGCCTCGTTCGAGGATGCGCACGTCGACGTTGCCGACAAACGCCAGACGGCCCGCATACTGTTTCTTCAGTTCCACCACGTCGAGGTCGGCCTTGGCCTCCAATGGGTTATAGCCGTCCAGCCCGATCTCAGCCAAGTCGTCGTAAATCCGGCTGGCGTTGCCGCACCCGTGATAGATCACCATCAGCCCGGCCTCATGACACGCGTCGATCAGCGCCTTGACGTGCGGTTTGAACATCTCGCGCCAGCGCTTCGGGTTGAACAGCATCCCGCGCCGGTACGCTACGTCGCCGTAGATCATCATGCCGGACAACCGCCCGGTGCCCGCGACGATCTGAGCGCGGGTGAATGCCAGCAGCCACTCGCCGACGCGGTTCACGAAGGCGTCGAACATCTCAGGCTCCGAGGCCATCCACACGAGGGCGTTCTCGCTGCCGATGATGCGCCACAGATACTCATAGGGTTCGCATGTGCCGCCGAACACCGCGAAGTCATCGAGGTAGGGCGTCAGGCGATCCTGCCACGACGCGATATTGCGGCTGAGCGCATCGCCGACGCAGTTGAGCTGATCGTCGCCGCCCTGGAAGAAGCGGCGTGGATCGGCGGGGTCGTCAAAGACGAAGCCGGCCATTCCCTCAGGCTGCTGCACAGAGAAGGAGTCAAAATGCGGCATCGGCAGGCGTCCGGAACGCCGGATGGTCGCGCCGAAGCCGGTCTTGACGACGATGTCGTCGCCATCTTGTGAGATCACCTCGAAGGGCTGGATGCGCGGATCCATGTTGGGCACGACCGTGACGTAGTCGAGGTCGAAATGGCGATAAGGATCAAAGTCCGGCCCCCACTTGGCCTTGCAACGCAACAGGAAACCGGTCCAGAATGCCTCGCCCACCGGCACGCGGTCCGGCTCCTCATGTCTTAATGCGGTGCGTAACCGCGCGATCTTTGCGAGAGCTTTGCTCATTTGCGTCCTCCTTACTGTCAGATGGGTTTAATGTACACCCGATACCGTTGTGACGCGCGTCGCGCGTCGATCCACTACCCACATTGCGCGTGTGGTCATACAATAATCCGTGACATCAGATCACGTTACGCTTTGCGGGAGAGACCCATGTTGACCATTTCCAACCACGATCGAGAGATTCTACGCCGCCTGGCGGCGGAACAAGCCGCCATCGCCAGACTGCCGGCACACCGCGAGAAGGCGGAGATGTGGCGCCGGTTGAACGACCGCGAATCGGTTCGCCCGATGGTCTGGATCAACGAGATTTGCTGGAATGAGATGAATGTCGCTGACGAGTTGACGCTGCAATGCGACGACGCGTGGGCGCAGGGGATCGAGACTGACTTGCGCCGCCTGCTGTATCAATGGCGTCACCTGCCCGCCGACATGGTCGTCGATGAGTACATCGCCTGCCCACTCGTCATTCACAGCAGCGGTTTTGGCTTGCAGGAGGATGTGGATATCGTTCGCACCAGCGAGACCAGCGAGGTGGTCTCGCGCCATTTTCACCCGCTTATCGTCAATCCTGAGGATGTCGAGAAGATCCAGATGCCGCGGGTGACGCACGATCGCGCTGAGACTGATGCGCGGTTTGATCTTATGAGCGGCATTTTTGCCGATATCCTGCCGGTGTGCAAAGTGGGCATCAAGGGGCGCTGGTTTGCGCCATGGGATGAACTGGTGCGCTGGTGGGGCGTCGAAGATGCCATGCGCGATCTGGTTGATCGCCCTGAAATGGTTGAAGCGGCAATCACGCGCTTGGTGGATGCCTACCTGTGCGAACTCGACCAGTGGGAGGAGTTAAACTTGCTGACGCGCAACGATGACAACACGCGCATTGGATCGGGCGGGTATGGCTACACATCCCAGTTACCGGGCGAGACACTCGATCCGTCGCATCCGCACACGGCTAACCTGTGGGGGTGCGCCACGGCGCAGATATTCGGGTCTGTCTCACCGCGCATGCACTGGGAGTTTGCGCTCAAACACGAGATGCGCTGGCTGCAACGCTGGGGCATCACGTATTATGGTTGTTGTGAGCCGCTTGACGTGAAGATGGGCATCTTGCGCAGAATCCCGAACCTGCGCAAAGTATCCACCAGCCCGTGGGTCAACGTCGACCGCGCGATCAAGGAGATTGGCGGGGACTATGTGATGTCGCGCAAGCCGAGCCCCGCCGTGCTGGCGACAGACGTGTTTAACCCGGAAACTGCGCGCGAGGACTTGACGGCGTTTCTCGATAAGGCCAGGGGCTGTCACGTGGAGATCATCATGAAGGATATCTCGACGGTGCGCAATGATCCGCAGCGTTTGTGGGCATGGGAGAAGCTGGCGATGGCGGTGGTCGAACACTATGTGTCATGACGACAGCAGTCCAAAAACACAGATCAAGATGCTTTTTGGCGGCTGAAACAGAAACACTGGCGACGTTTCGTGGCGATCACGAAAACATAGCGGTATCAAGCTTTCCCGGCAGCGATCATGCGCGCAACGAGCCCGCCGGGTTGTAGCGGGACTGACAGGTCGGAACTGGTCAGTGCTGCAGGCACGCACCACAGCATCATGTTCTGGTAATAGTCGGCGCCGAAGGCGCGCTGGCCGGTGTCCATGTCGCCGCGGAAGGTGTTGGGCGCATCCCACAGATAGCCCCAGCGCATCAAGTTGCCCTGACAGCGTTCCAGCAGTTCCAGGCCAAACTCGCGCTGACCACCGTACAGGTATGTCATCGCCAGCATATACAGTTCCGGGGTGAAGTAACTGTACGTGCCGTAACCGCCGATCTTGACCGGCGTGCCATCGGGGTTGGCGTAGTTCACCGCGCCGGACTGACTGAGCGCGCAGTTGGCGTCGCGCAACGTCTGCAACGTGGTCGCTACGCGATCCAGCGGGAACACGCCGGGCAGGCCATGGAAATCGGTCACCCATTGCCCATCGAGCTGGTAGCCGAAGATGAGATCGGAACGCGCGCCGGTTTCGGGTTCAAAAAAGTTCAGATAGTAGCTGCCGTTCCACAGATGCTCCTCAAGCGCTTTGGCGCCGGCAACCAGCCACTCGTCACACTGGCGCGCATAGGCGACGTCGTCCACGGTTTCCGCCATGCGTCGCATGATCATGACTTGCGCCATGCGGACGCCACCCGCGTGCGTGACGTAACCCTTCCAGCCCGGTTCGGGCGCTTCGAACCACTCGGTGTCACCCATGCCGTGCCCGTCGGTGCCGGGGGTGGGCATCGCGATCACTTGTGACAACCCGTAGGCGGGGCGCAGGGTCATCGAGAAGTCGTTGCAGTGCTTGAGCGATTCCCAGAACTCCTGCAGGAACGCACTGCTGCCGGTAGCGCGCCAGTAGCGGTCGGCCATGACGATGTAACACGCGCCGTTCAACACGGTCTGGTAGCCCTGGTCGGGTCGCGCCAGGCCATAGGGCGGTTTGGTAGCGGGCGTGGTCGATGTGCAACCGCCGAAAATCCATGGCGGGCGGCCGTCTTCGAACTGGTAGGCCTTGTAGCCGCGCAATGTGGACAGGGCGGCGTCCGGGAAGAAGTACACCAGCGGCATGTTGCCGTAAAAGCTGCATGGGATACATTCGATCTGCGGGCATCCGCGCGGGCATTCGCACATCCCGAACAGCCCATCTTTCTCAAACTCAGGTCTGTTGAGCGACCCCTGCGCCTGACCCCACACGCTGTCTTCAGTGATCAGGTACAGGTTGTTGATCAATGAGTCGGCCAGCCAGCCGGGCGTCTGCGGATCCGCGTAGATCGTTTCCTGCCAGGCGATCACGCGCCGCAGCAACTGGTTGTGATTGGCTGCGATGAATTGCGCCGCGCTCAGCGCATCGCGATAGTGTTGCGCATACTTGTGCGTGTGCAGGTCTGTATGCGTCATGGCCGGCGTCCCGCCGGCGCGCCAGTTGGGCGCATGCCAGGCCAGGACGATGCGACACACGCGCGTTTCACCAGGCGCGAGGTTGAAATCAACAGCCAGTGATGCGCCGGTCTCGCCTGTGTCCGGTTGCGGGAGCTGGCTGGCGATGTTGGCCCAGGCGGCGCCGGATGTATTGAGCGGGCCGCCGTGGCGCACTGCTGTATCTGGTGTGACGACGCCCAACACATACGACATGTCCCATGCCTCGGTCATGCCGCTCGCAATGAGGACGCCTGTGCCGCCTGTGCCAATGGCGACATCAGCCCGACGCGCCTGTGCTTCTTGCGGCGTTTCAAATCCAGGGAAGCTGAATGCCAGCGTCCCTTGCTGCGGAGCGCTCGCAGTGTTGCGCAGCGTCACTTCAAACACACAGGCGGGCGCCATTGATGTGATGGTGTCGCCTGGGATGAATGGCGACCACGCCCGCATGCCCACTTCGACCGGGCAGGTTGTGTTGAACTCCATATCGACCACCGGGTAGTGCCCCCAGTAATCGATGGACTCGGTAATGGACACGCGGTCGTCCAGCCCGATGGTGGTGTAACGCGGCGTGTAGTCGGTGGAAGGAAATGTCACGATGCTCTGGTTCCATCGCGGGGTAGCGGCTTTGGCCAGCCGGTCGGAAATCAACACCCAGGTCTGGCCGGCGACGTTCAGGCCGATAAACGGCATATTCAACAGCAGGCGTGGGTCGGCCAGGTGGTTAAACAGGGTGCTGTAACCGAACATGCCGTTCGGCTCGATGTCGATGCATCCCGTGTCGATGCCGCCGAGCGGCATGCCGCAGGTGGGACGCGGATCACCGCGGTAGATGACGCCGGCAACGGGGGCGCCGTAGCCTTTAGCCATAAACGACTGCCATGTGCCGTGGAGCATATTTGCCGGGAACAGGCGCTGGCGACCGTTGATACAGCAATTAATTGTGCGTGAGCTAAAATGACCGAAAGCTGAGGATTGAGAACACATGGTCACACATTCTGAATGGCATAAACCCGCCAATTCATGGGATTACATTAAAGACATACTTTTACAACTTATCATTGTTCTTATATCTATATGCGTAGGATTATCTATGCATGATTACACTACGGGAATAATATGGGGTGTTTTGTCATTTTACTATTTGAATTTATACCAGCGAACAATCCATATTAGTTATTGGTCTAGAGACACGTTGCATTGTCTTTTGAAGAAGATAAATTATGATCATCAGACCAGTAACAACAAGTGCAAGTTTGTTATTTTAGTGGCCGCATACAAGTCTTCTGAAATTATTCCAGTGACACTTCAATACCTGAAGTCTCAGGATTATCCTGCTGAAAATTATCAGGTCATTATTATTACAGAACGTAGTGAATGTGCTGTCGGGTCCGAGAAGACTACCGGAGAGGTAGTTGATCAAATTCTCCATACGTGGCAAGTTCCCAATTTCATTCACTTAACTAATGAACGCCGTAATTTTAAGGCCGGAGCTTTAAATGCGGGATATGAATACGTAGCCGAAAAAACAGAAGGCGTTGATTTTATTGTTGTGCTTGACGGCGATTCTCTGCTTCCCTCCCATGCGCTTCAAACCATAGATGATGAGGTCAGACAAGACGGCGCAAAAAATCATATTTGGCAATTAACGTCAATACCAATGGCTAATTATGAGACAAATAATGTATTCGGTCGTTTTATTGCAGTGGCGGATTCTCTTGGGGCAGTAGGGAAATGGTCTAGAAATGTCCGAACACGCCGGAAAGCTGATCTTCATGCCGGCTCGGGCGTAATAATCCCAGTGAAGTTATGCCAGTATTTGAAAGAGCAATATGGCCAACCATGGGATACAAGCGTCATTACAGAAGATGCTCGCTTGATTATCGGGCAATACAGTCTCTTAGGCGGTTTCAGAATGAAAACCAAGGCGGTTCCCTGTGCATTGATTGAAGCGGTGCCAACAGGGAGCAATTCGTGGCACACGTATAAGAGCTTCTGGAAACAGCGGGTTCGATGGGCAACAGGGGGCTATGATGAGTTTATTCGACTCGTAACAGCAAAGCCAGGTGAAATCTTCGTAGACTCCATATCCTATCAACCCTATTCCCCTTCCTCCCTTGAGATTGCAGGCGCAACATGGCGGCGCTTGATTTTCACAACGAGTTGGGTGATAGACCATGCCTGGTGGGGAATAGGCATCTTTTCAGCCCCGTTTCTATGGTTGATAGGTTCTTTTTGTGCTCCCCCGCCATTGTGGATCTCGGCCGTGGGATTGCTAACTAACTTAATGGTTCCAGCGTACTTGTTGTGGTGGTGCTTCCCGGCTTTCCTGGAATATGGGGGCACAAATAGCAAGAAAGACTTTTGGAAATTCTATTTCCTATCGTTCCTCATGGGGACTGTGTATACATTGCCGGTAGTCTTTACTCAGCTTGTTTGTGTGGTGGGAGGTCGGAGATTCTTCAGAAATTGGAACCCAAATACTCCCAAGCCGTCTGCACAACAGGTTTCTCATTTGCATTTCAATGATAAGACAGATCATCGGAGGAAGTGATGGCAAAACGGATACTAATAACTGGAGGCGCCGGATTTATAGGCAACAATGTTGCCCGCCATCTTACAGCAAACGGGTATACGGTGATTGCTCTTGATGATCTCTCTCTTGGTCGCGCATCTAATCTTCCCGCAGATATCTTGCTGCAGACAGGAGATGTAGCTGATGAATGTGTTTGGGACGCAGTGCCTGACGTAGATTCAGTCATTCATTTGGCAGGGCCATCTTCTACGCCCATGTTCTCATCTGATTTGATAGGAAGCTTCCACAGCAAAATCATAGGCTTTCTTCGGATGCTGGAGTTTGCTCGTCGTAAAGAGTGCAGAAGAATTATTTATGC
>Ga0114951_10003564_pt1 | contig 16000 bp, 14 predicted proteins | sample AM7aDNAmetaG_FD_88677 | JGI IMG/M metagenome (GOLD analysis project Ga0114951, IMG submission 88677) | Freshwater microbial communities from Finland to study Microbial Dark Matter (Phase II) - AM7a DNA metaG | ecosystem: Environmental > Aquatic > Freshwater > Lake | place: Finland: Lake Alinen...
AGCCCGGCGCCGCGGGCGGCGCGTCCGGCGCAGAGGTGGGCGAGTCCGGCGCAGAGGGAGGCGCATCTGTCGGCGCAGAGGGCAGCGCGTTGGGCGCTGAGGGAGGCGCAGCTGTCGACGCAGCCGGGGGCGGCGACGCCTCGTCGCCGGGCGCCTCGTGCGCGAGCAGCTCCGGGAGGCGCAGAAAATCCTCTTTGAGCGTCGTGAGCATCGCCGGCGTGTACAGCGCCGCGGCGGGATGAAAGATCGGATACAGGTACAGGCCGACCCCGTTGACCTCCATGGCCTGCGGCCGGCCGTGGACGCGCGTGATCCCCGCGGGGTTGCCGGTGAGCAGCTTTGTGGCGTGGTTACCGAGGGTGCAGATCACCTTAGGCTTGATGAGCTCGATCTGCCGCCACAGGTACGGCTGACAGGCGACGATCTCCTCCGGCCGCGGGTCGCGGTTGTTGGGCGGCCGGCTCTTGAGCACGTTGGCGATGAACACCTGCTCGCGGGTGAGCCCGATGGAGGCGAGCAGTTGCTCGAGCAGCTTGCCGGCCTGGCCCACGAAAGGCCGGCCCTGCTGGTCCTCGTGGTACCCCGGCGCCTCGCCGACGAACATCAGGTCGCTGGCGGGGTCGCCTTCTCCGGGCACCGCCATGGTGCGCGTGGCGTGCAGATCGCAGAGGGTGCACGCCTCGACCTCCGCGCGAAGCGCGGCGAGCGCGGCGAGGTCGTCGTCAGTGGCAGGTGCCACAGGAGGAGCCGGCGCAGGAGGAGCAGTTCTTGCTCGCGCCCCCGCCGCCGAGGTTGGGCGACGAGGAGTGCACGGCGAACCTCGACAGCAGGCGGCGGACGTCGCCCGCGTGGCACTCCGGGCACTCCGGCCTGAAGCCGTTACGGACGAGCTCCTCAAACGCGGTCCCGCACTGGTTGCAGCAGAATTCGTAGATCGGCATGGCAGTAGTGTACACGACGGCCAGGCAGGGACGATTGACCGCACCCGCGAGAAGGGCTACTCTCGGCAAGGCTCCGCTCCCAGCCATGCGCCGGAGACGGAGACACCGCCTGTGCTCGCGCAGGCCTGCGGCAGGCGCGGTACCGCCCCCCTCGGGTGGACCGCAGCCGGAGAGGTCGAAGGCTTGGACATCGACGCGTATCGCTTCTGCGTGATCGGCCCCGGACGCCTCGGATCGACCCTGCTCGCCGGCCTTCTCAACGCCGGGCTCACCGTCGCCGCCGTAGGCGTCCACGCCGACGACGACGCAGACCTCGGCATGATCCCCAAGCACGTGCGCACCGTCGACGCCGCCCTCGAGGCCGACGCCTGGTGGCTCACGGTCCCCGACGACGAGATCTCCACGGTGGCCGCCCGGCTGGCCGCGTCGCTGCCGGCGACGCGCCGCGGCGGCCGCACGCCGCTGGCCGTCCACTCCAGCGGCCTCGGCTCGATCCACCTGCTCAAGCCCCTGTTCGAGCAAGGCGTCCGCGTCCTCTGCCTGCACCCCCTGCAGACGTTCACCGGCGAGCCGCGCGCCGAGCTGCTGCGCGACGTGCCGTGCGCCGTCACGGCGCACGAGGAGCGCGACCTGCAGCTCGGCGAGGAGCTCGCCGGCCGCCTCGGCCTGCGTCCGTTCCGCCTGGCCGATGAGAAGAAGACGTTGTATCACCTCGCGGCCGTCGTCGGCTGCAACCTGCTGGTCGCCCTCGAATCGGAGGCCAAGCGCCTCATGGACGAGGCCACCGGCGGCGAGGATGGCCTCAACCACCTCGCGCCGCTGCTCACCACGGCCATGGCGAACCTGCTGGACAGCGGCGACCCGGCGCACGCGCTCACCGGCCCCGTGGCGCGCGGCGACGTGGGCACTGTGCGCGCGCACCTGCGCCTGCTCGACCGCGAGTCGCCGCGTCTGGCGCGCACCTACCGCGCGCTCTCGCTGGAAGCGCTCACCCTGGCGGCGCCGCGCCTTGACGACGAGCAGGTGCGCACGCTCAAGGGCCTGCTCGATGCAGGCCCGGCCGGCGCGGACGCCGCTCGCGGAGCCGGCGGAGGCGCCGCATGATCGTCACGCGCACCATCGCCGAGACGCGGGCCGCGCTGCGCAGCCTGCCGCGGCCGCTCGGCTTCGTGCCCACCATGGGCGCGCTTCACGAAGGCCACCTCAGCCTCGTCGACGCCGCCAAGGCGCGCTCCGCCTCCGTATCCGTCTCCGTCTTTGTGAACTCCACGCAGTTCGGGCACGGCGAGGACTTCGCCGCCTACCCACGCGACGAGGCCCGCGACCTCTCGCTGCTCGAGAATCGCGGGGTCGATCTGGTCTTCGCCCCTGCCGCGGCCGAGATGTACCCGGACGGCTTCGCCACCGCGCTGCACCTGCGCGGCCCGCTCACCGAGGCCTACGAGGGCGCTTCGCGCCCGACGCATTTCGACGGCATGGCGCTCGTCGTCACCAAGCTCCTCGACATCGTGCAGCCAGACGTCATGTTTCTCGGCGAGAAAGACGCCCAGCAGCTCGCCGTGGCGCGACGCTTCGTGCGCGACCTCGACCTGCCCGTGGAGGTCGCCGGCGCACCGACCGTGCGCGAGCCCGACGGCCTCGCCATGAGCTCGCGCAACGCCTACCTCACGGCGCAGCAGCGCGCCGTGGCACCTGATCTCTACCGGGCGCTGCTCGCGGGGCGGGCCGCCGCAGGCGCGCCCGCCGCCTCGCTCAAGGATGTCGTCGTCGCAGCCACGACGGCACTACTGATGCCGACCCTGCCGATGGACGCGGCAGAGCCCGTGGCCGCCCTGCGCGGCGAGGCTCCGCCGGCCGCGCCGCGCTTCGATCTAGACTACCTCGCCATCGTCGACGCCGACACGTTTCTGCCGCAAACCGCGCTCGGGCCGCGCTCCCTGCTCATCGCCGCGGCCCGTCTCGGCGCCACCCGCCTGATCGACAACGTCAGCTTGTTCCCCAGCGCGTACCTCGCCACGGACGCGACAGCCTGAAAGGAAGGACCCCAATGGCAACCGTCATCGTCAACGGCCAGAAGAAAGCCCACGTGCGTGAGGGCCTCGCCTGCGTCATCACCGGCTCCATCGAATTCGCCAGCCGCGGCGACGCCGATATGGTCAAGATCACCGAGGATGTCGCCGAGGCCGTCAAGCAGACCGGCCTCAGCGACGGCACCGTCACGGTGTTCGTGCCCGGCGCCACCGGCGCCCTCACGACCCTCGAGTTCGAGCCGGGCGTCGTCGAAGACGTGCAGAAGGCACTCGACGTGCTCGCCCCGGCCGACAGGTTCTATCAGCACAACGTCAACCTCGGCGACGGCAACGGCCACTCGCACGTGCGCGCCGGCCTCGTGGGGCCGTCGCTGACGATTCCCTTCGTCGACGGCCGCCTCACCTTGGGCCGCTACCAGAACATCGTCTTCTGCGACTTCGACGCGCGCCCGCGCGAGCGCAGCCTCGTGGTGCAGGTGATGGGCGTATGAGCGCCGACGCCACGCAGGGCGCCGCCGGCGACCCTTCGAAGGAGCGCCCGATCGTGCAGGTTGCGCTCGACTTCGTCGACCTGCCGCGCGCCCTCGAGGTGGCGCGCGAGGCCGTGGCCGGCGGCGCCGACTGGATCGAAGCCGGCACGCCGCTCATCAAGGCCGAAGGCCTGGGCGCCGTTCGCGCCCTCAAGGCCGAGTTTCCCGAGCACACGATCGTCGCCGACATGAAGACCATGGACGCCGGCCGCACCGAGGTGGAATACGCGGCCAAGGCCGGCGCCGGCGTGGTGGGCGTGCTCGGCGCCGCGTCAGACAGCACGATCAAGGAGTGCGCCGAGGCAGCGCGCAACTACGGCTGCAAGCTCATCGTCGACATGATCGAGGTCGCCGACCCCGTGGCGCGCGCGAAGCGCGCGCAGGCGCTCGGCGCCGACTACATCGGCATCCACACGGCCATCGACCAGCAGATGCGCGGCGAAAGCCCGTTCGAGACGCTGCGCGCCGTCGCCGAGGCGGTCGTGATCCCCGTATCGGTGGCCGGCGGCATCAACAGCGAGACGGCCGCCGCCGCGATCGACGCCGGCGCCGGCATTGTGGTCGTGGGCGGCGCCATCATCAAGGCGGTCGACGCCGCCGCCGCGACCGCCGAGATCCGCCGCGCCGTTGACGAGCGCGTCTGCATCGAGACGACGCTGTACAAGCGCGCCGGCGAGGCTGACATCCGTTCCATCCTCGAACAGGTCTCGACGGCCAACGTAAGCGACGCCTGGCACCGCCAGCCGAGCTTGCCGGGCGTCCGCGCCCTTCTGCCGGGCGCGCACATGTGCGGCCCGGCCGTCACCGTGCGCACGTATGCCGGCGACTGGGCCAAGCCCGTGGAGGCCATCGACATATGCAAGCCCGGCGACGTGCTCGTCGTCGACGCCTGCGACGCGACGCCGGCGATGTGGGGCGAGCTGGCCACGCACAGCGCCATGGTCAAGGGCGTCGCCGGACTCGTCGTGTGGGGCGCGATCCGCGACACCCCCGAGATCGCGCGCCTCGGCTTCCCCGCCTTCAGCAGCAAGGTGTGCGCCAACGCCGGCGAGCCCAAGGGCTTCGGCGAGATCGGCGTGCCCATCGTCATCGCCGGTCAGACGGTGAAGCCCGGCGACTGGATCGTCGGCGACGACGACGGCGTGATGGTGCTGCCCAAGGAGCAGGCTGTGGAGCTCGCCAACCGCGCCATGGACGTGCTCGAGAAGGAGAACCGCCTGCGCGCCGAGATCGACGCCGGCAAGACGCTCGCCGAGGTCGCCTACCTGCAGAAGTGGGAGAAGGCTCGCTGAAGGGCTGATGCCGGGCACACCCCCGAAGCCCGACCTCATGCGGACGGCATGCAGTACCGGCCGCCCGCGCTTGGAATGTGCACGCACAGGCCAGAGCGAGCGTCGGCGAGACGACGACCGTCATCAGGCGAACGAGCAGCCGGCGGTCAGCTCGCCGCCGCCGTCACGAAGCTCACGGCGGAGGCGCCCACCCAGAGCACGGTGGCCGGCCGTGAGAGCAGGCGCCGCGCCCGCAACACTGTGCGTTCGCGGCGCCGTCGATCAAGGGAACACGGTCACGCTGTTGCTGCCGTTGTTGGCCACGTACACCCTGGAGGTGAGGGGGTCCACGGCCACGGCGTCGGGGAGCGAGCCGACGGCGACCGTGGTGGTAGCGCTCGCGGCCCCGTCGATCACGGTCGCGCTGTTGCTGCCGCTGTTGGCCACGTAGGCCATGTTGGTGACGGGGTTCACGGCCACGGCGCAGGGGAACGAGCCGACGGCGACCGTGGTGGTGGCGCTCGTGGTCCCGTCGATCACGGTCACGCTGCTGCTGCCGTTGTTGGCCACGTAGGCCATGTCGGTGACGGGGTTCACGGCCACGGCGCGGGGCAGCGTCCCGACGGCGACCGTGGTGGTGGCGCTCGTGGTCCCGTCGATCACGGTCACGCTGTTGCTGTCGCTGTTGGCCACGTAGGCCATGTTGGTGACGGGGTTCACGGCCACGGCGCAGGGCTGCCTCCCGACGGTGACCGTGGTGGTGGCGCTCGTGGCCCCGTCGATCACGGTCACGCTGTTGCTGCTGCCGTTGGCCACGTAGGCCTTGTTGGTGGCGGGGTTCACGGCCACGGCGCAGGGCTGCCTCCCGACGGTGACCGTGGTGGTGGCGCTCGTGGCCTCGTCGATCACGGTCACGGTTTTGCTGGCGTAGTTGGCCACGTAGACCTTCTGGGTCACGGTGTTCACGGCCACGGCGCCAGGGGCCGGCCCAACGGTGACCGTGCTGGTGGCGAGCGTGAGCCCGTCGATCACGGTCACGGTGTTGCTGCTGCGGTTGGCCACGTAGACCTTGTTGGTGACGGGGTCGACGTCCAAGGCGTAGGGGTTCGACCCGACGGGGACCGTGGCGGTGGCGCTCGTGGCCCCGTCGATCACGGTCACGGTGTTGCTGCCGTAGTTGGCCACGTAGACCTTGTGGGTAACAGTGTTCACGGCCACGGCCTGGGGGCTCGTCCCGACGGAGATGTCGGCCATGGCGGGCGCCGCAGCCGCGAGTACAGCGAGGAGGATGGCGCCCACGACGGCTGCGCGGCGCCACCTCCTGCGGCGCTCCCTAGGAGTACGGGAAAACGGATGAGTGTCCGACAGCATGGTGCCTCCTCGTCCCTCGGTCCCCTCCGCTGCGCCGTCTCGCCTCGCAGCGGTATGCAGAGCATCCTAGCACGCACTCCCCACCCAACACGGCCACTTCCTGAGCAATTCCTGAAGGCGGCAGTCGCTCAGCTCCGCCTGTGATGCCTTGTCTGCTGGAACCGGCAAGGGCGCGAGTCAAGCACCGGATCCCTGGGCGCCCGGCAGGGCTCGCTCCCTTCCGCCCGCAGTCTTGCTGTGGGGCCTTGAGGTTGCGCTGTGGCAGGCGCCCCTTCAGCGGTCGTGGGCCGCGCATCTTCTCGCCTGATCGAGGCAGGGCGTGGTCGCCGGAGCGCTCTGCCGCAGCTGAGCCGAGGTGCGGCTGCGACTCGCGCCTGCAGCCACGAAGAGCGGGGTTCACCGCCTACCCCGCATAGCCCTGCGCCGCTGCGCCTCTCCTCAACAGCGCTTCCTTGCTGAGCCCCAGAGCCTGCACCTACTGCAGCTGCTGGGCCGAAGACCCGAGGGTAGCAGGTCGGGCCTCAGTATCGCCCCGTCGACGAGGGGTCGTGGGGCACCCGGGAAGAACGTCGACCCCGGCCCATCGCGTTTTGGCGCCGCCGCGACCGGCTCGAGGCCCGTCGCGGGAAGAGCCGACTACCCCATCGTCAAACAAGCCGGCGGCTATTGCCCATCTCGATGACGTGGGGACCCTTGGTGATCAGGCAGTCGCCGTAGCGCACGATAGGCAGCTTCGACAGCGCCTCGATGATCCCGTAGCAGAGAAAGCAGCTCTGCGGCGTCACCGGGCGCCAGGCCAGGCTGCCCTTGCAGGCCCACGCTTCTTTGAAGTCGTCGCGGTGCACGGCGCCGACCACATGAGCGGTCACAGGCTCGTCGTCGTAATTCGGGCCGGGCACGACCTTGTAGGTCATGTGCAGTGCCCCGCTGTCAAAGTCGGAGACCGAGCTCGCGCTGAGCGCCCGGCACTCCTCGTCGCCGAGGCGCTGCAGGTCATGCAGCTCGGCCTCGAGGAAGCACGTGCCGTTTTCGGAGACCCGCCAGCCCCAGCGGTCCTCCCCCATCCACGGGTCGTCGATCTCGGCGACAAGCTTGGGGTACCCGAGAAACTCCCGGCCCATCACAACCGGCGGGAACTTGTTCTCCCAGATGACCAGCGACAGGTCGCCGTCGAACGTGTCCACCGCGCCCTCATACCTGGCCGCGACGCTGACGCTCACGAGGTTGTAGCCCGTGCCGCCCATCTCCGTGATGCCGCGGCACATGCAGTAAGTCACCATGACGAGGGGGTCGTCGGGCACGACGATGCCCGGAGGCATGTACGGCTCGACGGCTGCCTTCTCCGTCACGAACGTGATCGTGAAGCTCGTGTTCTCCTTGTAGTGGATGGTCCGCTGGTCGCCCCAGATTGGGTTGGCGGGGAAGAGCGTCGGCATGGTCAGGCTTCTGGGTACTGCCGTCTTCATGGTCTGTCCTCCTCGTCGAAAGGCCTCACATCGCCTCTTGCTGTGCCAGCATCATCGCCCAGTTCTCGCCGCACGTCTTGCCGCCGTCGACGACCAGGTTGGCGCCCGTGACGAACGACGAGTCGTCGCTCGCCAGCCAAAGGGCAGCCTTGGCGATGTCGTCCGGCAGGCCGGCGCGCGGGATGGGCTGGTAGCCGGAGAGGCCTTCCTCGACGCGCTTCAGGGCCTCGATCGCCTCCGCCTCGGAGAGCCCCTGATCGCGCGTGAAGATCGGCGTCAGGATGGCGCCGGGGCACACGCTGTTCACGCGCACCCCGCTCCCGCCGAGCTCGTTGGCGACGCAGCGCGTCAGGTGGTTCACGGCGGCCTTCACGGCGCAGTAGAGGTGCGGCGCGTTCTCGGCCATCAGGCTGCCGATGCTCGAGGTGGTGATGATGCTGCCGGACCTCTGGCGCTTCATCACCGGCGCCGCATGCTTCATCCCGAGGAAGGCGCCCTTGAGGTTGACCGAGGTCAGACGCTCGTACTCCTCGACGGTGACCTCTTCGATGGGCCGCAGGTCGCCCGACACGCCGGCGTTGCTGAACATGCAGTCGAGGCGGCCGAAGGCGGTGACGGCACGTTCGACGGCCGCCTTGACGTCCTCCTCACTGGTGACGTCGGTACGCTGAAAGAGCACGGCGCTGCCGAGCTCCGCGGCCAGGCGCTCGCCGGCGGCAGCGTCGCGGTCGGCGATGACCACCCGGCACCCTTCCCCGACAAAGAGGCGCACAGAAGCCTCACCGATGCCGCTCGAGCCGCCGGTGATGATCGCCGCCTTTCCTTCAAGCTTCCCCATGTCGATGTCTCCCTCCGTTGTGGCCCGACCGGCCTCGCTACCCGGGTCCTTCCCGAGGAACCCGCGACCGGCGTCTTCGCACTTCTCGGCATCGGCGCCGCTCCACATGAATCCGAGTCTGCCTGAGAGCGCGGCGGCGACCGATCCACGCCCTGACAGGACGCCCGGCGCGATCGCCTCCGGCCGAACGTGGGAGAGGCGTTCAGAAACGGGTACTTTCCGTACGTCGGCAGGCGAGGAGGAGCGTGGTGAGCGAAGAGTTCCCCGAGAACAAGAGGGCCCGGGAGGCCGGCGAGAAGTCGGAGCGCCTCCTGGAGGATACGTACCTCAGCGGCGCTGTCGGGATGGGCGCCGCCGGGCCGAGGCTCTCTGCCTCGGCCCTTCACGGCGCCAAAGACGACGGCGCCGGCATCCAGGTGCACGACGATCACTCCTGGAAGAGCCACGCCCTCGAGGAGGGCGACGCCGGCGACGAGCCCGCCGCCTCCGGCGGCGGGCTGCGCGCCACCTTGCGCCGCTGGTTCGGGCGCTGACGCGCCCGCGCGGGCGGCGCGCCGGGAACCGAAACCGCCCGGCTGGGCGAGTAGTCCAGCGGGGCGGTCGGCGGATCCGGGAAGAGCAGGTCCGCTCTCCGTTGTCAGAGGCCGTCAGCCTGACGTCACCGCCGTCCACTGGAAGCTCAAGGCCAGTGAACAGTCGGCGTAGGCGGTGCTGCTTGCGGTCTGAGGCTGGAGGGTCGCCGCGATGCGATACGTGCGCGTGGCGCCGGGAGCGAACGAACCCAGGTCGATGCCGGAGAGGCCGGACAGCGCCCCGGAGTAGACGCGCCGTGGGTGGCCGCTGTCGGTGACATCCGTCAGCGTCACCTGCAGCGCCTTCGCCAGGCTGCCCCCGCCAGATCCCGGGCGGTCGACCAGCGAGTCGGTCCCGAAGACGAAGCGGCCCGGCGCGTCGCCCTCGTTGGTCACCACGGCCTTGCCGGTCATCGTGTCGCCGGGCACGAACTGGTGGGAGCCCATGACGACGGAGCCTCCGGCGATCGCGCGGGAACCGGAGGAGAACATGCTGTCGGGCAGCGCCGCCGAGGCCGCGGACCACTGCGCGAACGCGGCGGCGCACACGCCGCCCGCCACCAGGACGACGAGCAGCGACGCCAGGATGCGGAACCCCCCGACCCTGCTGCGCTTCGCCACGACATCCATGGTTCCCGTCCCAGACCCCCTTCGCGAACGCCTGAGGCGGCCGCATCGTAGAAACTCGATCTACGACTTCTATCGGGACGAAGGTTCCGAAACTGTAGGGGTATCGAGGGCCAGCGACGCAGGCATGCGGTTCCAAAGACCGGAAGACGGCAGCAGCGAGGCTCGGCGGACGGCGGGCAGGCAAGACGTCGACTGGCACGGGCAGCGTGGACGAAGGCCCCGGCGAGAGCTCCTCGCGCGGCCACAGCGTGAAGCCGCGACGCCTCGGGGGACTACGCGGCGGCGGCGGGCTTGTTCGACGGGCGCCTGCCCGGACGCGGGCACCGTCGCGGATACGCCGTCAGCGCGCCCCGGTGGACTGCGGGACGATCATCAGCGGTCCGCCTCCGGTCGCCGCCTCCAGCCTCTCGCCAACACGAAGCGCCCGCACCCTTCAGGGGGTGCGGGCGCTTCGGCCGACCGCTCTGCGACGCCGCGTCGCACTGTCGTCGGCGACGCCTACTTCGTGACGATACCAGCGCTGGTGCCGGTCGTGCTCCCGCTGGTCGCGGTAGTGGTGTAGGTCCTGCCGGCGCTGTTTCCCGTGGTGAAGGTGGTCGTAGCGACGCCGTTCGAGTCTGTCCTCGACGAGGTGGGACTGAACGATCCGCCACTGCCGGTCTTGCTCCAGATGACTGTCGTCCCGGACGTGCTCACGGGGTTGCCGTACTGGTCGGCCAGCTGGGCGGTGATGGTCACGGCGGTGCCGTGCATCGGGCTGTAGCTGCTGGCGGTGACGATGTACTGGCTGGCGGCGCCGACGGTGCCGTTCGCTGTGAAGGTTACCGCCGAGATGGAGAGGCCAGCGGCCGTGGCCGTGAGGCTGTTGGACCCGACCGCGGTGCCCAAGGTCCAGCTGCCGACCGTGGCGATGCCGGAGGCGTTGGTGGTCGCCGAGCCGCCGCTGACCGAGCCGCCGCCGGAGGCGACGGCGAAGGTGAGGGTGACCCCCGAGACGGGGTTGTCGTTGGCGTCGGTGACGAGCACGCTCGGGTCGGTGGCCACTGCCGTGCCCACGGTGGCCGCCTGGCCGCCGCCGGCGTTCGCGGTGATCTTGCCGACGGGGCCGGCGGTCGTCGTGAAGGCTGTGCTGGCGCCCGTCCGGGAACTGCCGTCGGTGGCAGTGACCGTGTAGGTCCGGCCGGCGGTCGTGCTCGTCGTGAAGGCGACCGTCGCGATTCCGTTCGAGTCCGTGGCGCTGCCGGCAGGGAGCGTCCCGCCGCTGCCGGTTTTGCTCCAGGCGACCGCGACGCCGGACGTGGAGACCGCGTTCCCATAGTGGTCCACGAGCTGGGCGCTGATGGTCACGTCGGCGCCGGCGACCGGGCTGGAGCTGCCCGCGGTGACGAGGTACTTGGTGGCGGCGCCGGCGATGCCGGTCGCCGCGATGGTCACCGGCGAGCCGCTGAGGGTGCCGGATGAGGCCCTCAGGGTGTTGGCCCCGGCTGTGGTGCCCAGTGTCCAGCTGCCGACCGTGGCGATGCCGGAGGCGTTGGTGGTCGCCGAGCCGCCGCTGACCGAGCCGCCGCCGGAGTAGACGGCGAAGGTGACGGCGACGCCGGAGATCAAGTTGCCGCCGGCGTCGGTCACGAGCACGCTCGGGGCGGTTGCCGGGGACGTGCCCACCGTGGCCGACTGGCCATCGCCGGCGTTCAGGGCGAGCTTGCTGGCGGGACCGATGTTCACGGTCACCAGGCCGCTGCTGTCGGAGAGCGTGCCGCAGACGGCCTGGACGGAGGCGGTCCCGACAATGTGCCCGCTGAAGACAGCGCTCTGGCCGTTGCCGGCGGCCACGAGGTCGCCGTCGACGACGCCGCCGGTCTTGCCCGAGAGGCTCCAGGTGGCGGCGACGTTGCCCGCGAAGTTGTTGTAGGTGTCGCGCGTGATGGCGTAGCCGGTGAAGCTGCTGCCGGCCGTCACCGCCTTGACGTCGATCGCTGTGCCGCTGCCGTCGGCGGCGGTCTCGATGCCGAGCTGCGTCGCGGCGCCGGCGATGCCGGTCGCCGTGATGGTCACCGGCGAGCCGCTGAGGGTGCCGGACGAGGCCCTCAGGGTGTTGGCCCCGGATGTGGTGCCCAGTGTCCAGCTGCCGACTGTGGCGATGCCGGAGGCGTTGGTGGTCGCCGAGCCGCCGCTGACCGAGCCGCCGCCGGAGTAGACGGCGAAGGTGACGGCGACGCCGGAGACGGGACTGTTGAACGAATCCGTGACGAGCACACTCGGGTCGGCGGTGACCGCAGTGCCCACGGTGGCGGACTGGCCGCTGCCGGCGTTCAGGGCGATCTTGCTGGCCGGGCCGACGACCTTGATGGCGGCGCTGGTACCGGTCCTGGTCGAAGGAATGGTGCTGGTGGCCGTGACCGTGTAGGCCGTTCCGGCGGTCGTGCCCGTGGTGAAGGTCCCGGTCGCGAGACCACTCGCGTTTGTGCTGGTGCTGGAGGGCAGCGTCCCGCCGCTGCCGGTCTTGCTCCACGTGACCGAGAGGCCGGACGTGCCCACGGGGTTGCCGTAGGCGTCCGTCAGCTGCGCGCTGATGGTCACGCCGGTGCTGATCTTCGGGTAGTAGCTGCTCGACGTGACGACATACTTGCTGGCGCCGCCGACGGTCACCCGGACGTTGTCCGAGGTGACGGAGGTGAGACCGCTCGAGGCGAAGGTCAGGGTGTAGTCCGTGCCGACCGTGCCGCCGAGGGTCAGGTTGGTGAAGCTGGTACGGCCGCCGGCCGCGGCCTTTCCGGTGGCTTGGCTGCCACCGATGGCGCTGCCGGCCGAAGACGTCACGCTGATCGAGGCGGTGCTCGCGGTGCGGTTGCCGGCCGAGTCCTCGATCTCGACGACCGGCTGGGTGACGAGCACAGAGCCACTGGCGCCGCCGACCGGCTGCGTGATGATCGCCAGCTTGCCGGCGGCGCCCACGGTCACCTGGACGCTGGTCGAGGTGACCGAGGTCAGGCCGCTGGAGGCAAAGGTCAGCGTGTAGCTGGTGCTCACCGTCCCGGCCAGAGTCAGGTTCGTGAAGGTGGCGACCCCGTTGATCGCGGCGAGCCCCGTGGCCTGGCTGCCGCCGATGGTGCTGGTCCCTGAGGATGTCACCGTGATCAAGGCATTGCTCGTGGTGACCATGTTGCCGGCCACGTCCTCGACCTTCACAACCGGCGCGGTGGTGAGAAGGGCGGCGCTGGCGCCTCCCACCGGCTGCGTGATGATCGCCAGCTTGCTGCCGGCGCCCACGGCGATGGCCACACTTCGCGAGGTGCCGGTGTAGCCACCGCTCGACGAGGTGGCAGTGAAAGTGTAGTTGCCTGCAGGGCCGGCGAAGACCATCTTGCCCGTCAGGCTGGCAACACCGTCTACGAAGTCGAGGGTCTGGTTGAGAACGCTGCCGGATGCGCTGCCCAGTCCCGTGATCGTGCCAGTGCTCGGGCTGGCGCTGATCGTCACGCTGTTCGTCAGAGCGCTATAGGTAGTGACCGTGTTGCCGTTGGCGTCCTGCGCGGTCACCGTGTTGACGCCCGTGAAGGCCGCGCCGTTGGCCTGCGCGTCGGCGATGCTGACCGCGAACCTGATCGTCGGGCCGGCCACGAAGGTCACGATCGCCTGGGTCTGGCTGCCGCTGCCGCTCATGACCGCGCTGCCGTCGAGGGTGGCGACGAAGACGCCGCTCCCGCTGGCGGTGGGGGCGGTCACGGTGGCGCTGTACGTGCCGTTGCCGTGGTCGGTCACGGCGCCGACGCTGCCGCTGCCCGAGGATCGGCTGATCGTGACCGTGGAGCCGCCGCTCGTGAGGTAGTCGCCGCCGGCGTCCTTGGCCTGCACGGTGAGCACCTGCGTGCTCGTGCCGTCGGCGGTGACGCTGGCGCTGGCCGGCGAGAGCGTGGATCGGGAGGCATCTGCGGCGCCGCCGACGCCGATCGCCGTGAAGGTCACCGGCGCGGCGCTGAGGCCCGTGGCTGTGGCGCTGAGGCCGTTGGCGCCGGCTCTGGTGCCCAGCGTCCAGCTGCCGACCGCGGCGATGCCGAAGGCGTCGGTGGTGGCCGAGGCGCCGCTCACGAACCCTCCGCCGGAGACCACGTCGAAGGTGACGAGGACGCCCGACACGGGGTTGTTGCCGGAGTCGGTGACGAGCACGCTCGGGGCGATGGCCACCGCCGTGCCCACGGCGGCCGACTGGCCGTTGCCGCCGCTCACGTGCAGCCCGTCGCCGCTGAGCTGCGCGGTGGACGCCTGGACCGTCGTCGAACTGTTGGTGGTGAACGAGGCGGACGAAAAGGCGGCCGAGAAGGCGCCGGCGGCGGCGGCGACGCCGAGGATGGCCAGGGCGACGAGAATAAGGAGGCGGCGCATCATGGCCTACTCCGTCCCTGCCGGCGCGGAGGTCTTCTGGATAGCCGAGCCCGCAGCCTCTTGACGACGGACCTCGTCGCCGGCCGAGTGCCACAGCGACCAAAGCAGCGACAGGGCGATAACGAGCGCCGGCAACCCGATGAGCAGCATGCGCACGGCGCGGATCGAAAGCACCGCCAGCAAGTAGCCCAGATAAGGGATGTGGTAGAAGTACCGCGCCTGCATGGCCTGGGGGAAGGTGATCTGCCACGGGTCGGCGGTCTTGTTGAAGTCGCCCTTGGTCCGAAACACGCGCTGGCCGCCCTTGCCCGGCGTAATGCTGATGATGCGGTGCGTGTCGGGGCTCGGGTAGCCGGGGGGGACGAACGTGATGATGTCGCCCACCTTGAGTTGGCCAACGGGGGTGAGCCGTGAGTAGACGACAGAGCCCTTGTTGATCGTACCGGTCATGGACCCGCCGGTGATCACGTAGCGCTGCAGGCCGAGCACGGCCGGCAGCAGTATGCCGAGCACGACGAGAGCCGCGACCGCGACGCATAGCACTGTGACGGCCGTCTTGATGATGCGGATCATAGCGATACCCCCGTGATGCGCAGACCCAGCGTCATCGCGGCGCCCTGCAAGGCGGCGTCCGCGGTGCCCTCAGGGTACGCGAGCGTGAAGCTGTACGAGCGCGCGTCGCCCGGGGAGATGGTCCCCAGGTCAACCGCGGAGAAGGCCGCCACCGACCCCTGATACAGGGTCGTCGCCGTCCCGGTGACGTCCTCGACAGTCAGGGTCAGAGCGTCGGAAAGCCTGGGAGCGCCCGGCGTGTCCGTCAGGCCCGAGGCGCTGAGCGTGAACCTGCCGGGTACGTTGCCGCCGTCCGTGAGCCCCAGCGAGCCAGTGCTGCTGGCGCCCGGCACGAGGCCGCTCGCCGCGATCATCACCACGCCGTCCTGGTCGTTGGTGTGCGACAGAATGCCGGCGGTGAACACGGTGGCCGGGTCAACGGAGCTGGCGGTGAAGCTGGCGCCGGAGAAGACTACCGCCTTGAGCGTGAACGCGAGCAGCGCGAGCACGACCAGAGAGAGGAGTCCTTTGTGGATCCGGCTCATGCTGCTCATGCTGCTCATGGTGCTCAAGGTGTCTCCAGTCGTTTCGTGGAAGAGGAGGGGCGGGGCCGGCTCGCCGGCCCCGCCCGCCCCTCGGAGTCAGAGGATCAGTTGTTGTTGGGAAGGCTGCCGTTCGAGACGCTGACCGTCGTCCAGTTGAAGTCGGCGGTGGTGGTGGCGCCCATGAAGGCGTTGTCGGCGCCGTCACCAATCGTGATGGGCGCGGCGGCATTCCCGTCCGGGAAGGTCACCTTGAAGGTGTACGTATGCGAGGCGTCGGCAGGCCAGGTGCCGAGGTCCTCCTGCACGAGCCCCGAGAGCGAGCCGCTGTAGACCTGCGTGGCGCCGTCCGTGATGAGGAGCTGGAGGTCTTGCGCGAAGCCCAGGGTGTCACCCGTGATCGTGACCGGCTGGAGGTAGAAGTGGCCCTGCACGGTGCCTGTGTTCTGGATGGTGATGGTGCCGGTGTAGGAGTCGGCGGGGACCATGTGCGAGACGTTAGCCGTGAAGCCGTTGGGGGTGTTGGTCATCGCCAGCGTCCCCGCCGAGAACACGTTTGCGGCGTTGGCCGACTGGGACGTAAAGCTTGCCCCCGATGCGACGACCACGCCGGCGGCCAGCAGGAGCACCGCCATCGAGGCCAGAATCTGGAACCTCCGCTGGCCGAACAGAACCTTGACACGCTTCATAACCGTACCTCCATCAGTGCCTCGCTCACATGACCCGGCCTGTTGTCGGGAGTTCCTGTGTCCCGTGCCTTCACTTGAGCGCCATCCTGGTTTCGTACCGTCCGCCGATTTGGCGCCCACGATCCGAAACCCTGTCCGACCGGTGTGACCCGGCCCTAGGAACCTGTCTACGGATACCAGCCTAG
>Ga0114951_10003565_pt1 | contig 15998 bp, 18 predicted proteins | sample AM7aDNAmetaG_FD_88677 | JGI IMG/M metagenome (GOLD analysis project Ga0114951, IMG submission 88677) | Freshwater microbial communities from Finland to study Microbial Dark Matter (Phase II) - AM7a DNA metaG | ecosystem: Environmental > Aquatic > Freshwater > Lake | place: Finland: Lake Alinen...
TCGTGCGGGTAAAGGAGGTAGGTTGTAACGTTCTGCTGCCGAATTTAAAAGCCTTTATTCAGGCGTTCAGCTGGGGGATTTTCAAGTGGCCACGACTGGGGGATTTTGGGTGGCCGCCGGGGCGAATATCTATTTCGTTCATGTAGGCAAGAAAATCTGGAGAGTTTTCTTCAATATCTTTGAATGTAATCATATTTTATGAGCTGACTAATTGCGCTGTTTAAATTTTTTAAATTTACGCTCATTATCATTTTCCATATCAACAGCAAATAACTCTGCATCCATGGATGCGTAAACAAAACCGACCATAAGTGCTCGCATGCGGGCTTTAACCATTGTTGCTCGATGAAACACTCTCTCGGAAAAATCAAGATCAGCATCATTAATAGGGTCGTCTGACCAAGTGTTTAAAATTTCTTCGTCACTGAGGTCAGTGCGATTATTTACCCAATGTAAAAGCTCTTTTACCGATCTATTTCTTTTATAATGTTCCTGGTAAGCTAAAACTTTACTGGGGCCTATAGCTTCTTGAACTGGAATAAAATTTGACTCATCAAAAAGGGTGCCGATTGGAATATTAAATCCAAATTTTCTATATATTGCTACTGGAAACAACGCTTGTGGAGCATGGGCAATCGCAAGATCAAGCAACGGTCTCTGAACTTGCAGTAACAAATTCAACCAATAATACAGCTCATCATGAGAGACAATTGTCGAGTTGCTGCGGCGAATCCGAGTCACTGACTCTTGGATTGTCGGTTTGTGCACATAGGAGCATAATTTTTTATATCCTTTGTATATGTCGTCTTTGCCATAGGCTTCTAAAGGCAAGTCCAATTTTTTATAGACATCCGTAAGGATTTGTTTGAACGGAGGACTGGCCTTTTCTGCGTTCAGCCAAGAATAGAAAGCATGAAACGATTTTTCTTCTTCAAGACGATTACGCCACCAATAGTGGTAAATAAAAAGCTCAACGCTTGAGCGAAGAACAGCAAGAGCGGCATGTAAGTTTCCGCCAAGAGCAGATAATATGGAACTTCTCATTGCGGCAAGAGACTCAAGGAAGGCGAAGTGAACTTTCAGGAATGGGCCATGTTCGGGCAATAAATACGGCTGCAAATCCTGAAATTCGATCAGAGCTTGGCTTACCCACACTACTTGCTTATACTCTTCAATACCTTCTTGGGATAATTCATTAAGTACTTTCAGGGAGTCAACTGCAATAGGAGATAATTCATGCGGTTCTATCGACCAAACTTTTTGCAAATTTAGATTATCAATTTTGTCTCGAAAACCAGCAGCATGCCCAATGAATGTTATGTCAGTTTGAAGTATGCCCATGCTATTCACAGTTAGTTTATAACTTTTTATGTTGTTTATTGCATATTAAATTAAAATTTTTATTGTTTCAACTAATTTAAACTTTGGAATACTGTGATCATTTTAGGTTGTGCCAACCCTGCAAGCATTGAGAATGCAGACTGGATAAAGAGAAAAGGAAGAAGATAATCCTCCTACCGTTCTAGATATTTTGCCGCCTTGTTTTACGAAGATCGCATTTTAATACCACGATTTTCTATCAAGTACTGACGGAGGGCTATCACAAAGAGGGTCTAACCTCTCTGCCTGTTGCTGTGCCCATATGAGCCATTTCTCCAGCTTGCTACCCTGCTCGATGCTGCCATGCTTCTCCATAGCAGATTTATGTACCGCTTCAATATACTTATGCATTTGCTGGCTCCGGGTCCAGGCAGATACCTCCTCCAGCAATTCCTCAACCCGCTTTTCTTCTTCATAAATCTTGTGGGAAAGCTCTGCCCTTTGACGCTCCTGTTTACGCCGTTCCTCTTCATCCTTGGCCTTTTGTATTCTGCGATCTTTTTCGTATTGGGCTGCCTTTATAAGGCCAATAATGAAGGCATTTAATTTCGGCTCAACGTTTTGCCGGACACCATCAGACCATTTCTGCCGGTCATAAGATTTCTGAATGTATAAAGTCAGCTTGCCATTGGGAGTAAATTCATATTCCCTGGATGAATATAGCAACTGGTGTGTGTCCCTTTCTCGTTCTTTCTTTTCTTTCGGGGTAAGCTCCTTTACTTTCTGGTTTACGGACTCCTTGAGGCCGATCTGGATTTTCTCCCCCATGACCTGCACGAAGGTCTTGCTGCCTTCCACGGACACCTTGAATTTTCTCACAACAAAGGCTTTGATTACGGCGTCCATAATCCGCAGCGCACGATCCAGGCTGTCTTTGCTTACAGAGATAGCAAGGTGCTCTCTTTCCCAGTACTCAAGCAGGTTGTACTTACTGGGCTTGCCCTTGGTTAAACATTTTTCTGCAGTCCTGATTAATGGGTGCGGTTCAACTAGAGTATCCAGTACGCTGATTTTATTTTCAGGCAGCATTTCAAAATCAATCAATGCATGGATCTCGGGTGGGTAGATTTTGGCATTACTGGCCTTGGCCGCCGAAGGAGCCTTCTCCCTTTTTTCAATATAGATTTTTGATGGTTCGCCGTTTTTAATAGGTGGAAGTGGCGGCTGCTTAACCTTTTTGTTGTATGCCTTTTTGGTCCAATATCCGAGATTTGGTAGAGGTATGTTATGCTTCTTGCAAATTTTCCGAAGCCCATTGTCGGAAAATCCAAATTCCTGGGCCAGTTTGGTCATGGGCTTTTCCCAGACAAGCGCATATAGCTCTTCACGTGATAAACAGACTGTTTTTGTACCCATATCCGGCCTTCCCACTAAGCAATGATTGTTTTGATTTTTTACTCATAGCACAGTATGGAAATGCGAGGATGAAAAAAAACCGGACTATCCACCAAGGGATGTCCGGTTTTTTTTTATTAAAAAGGTGAGAGAAGCTTGTTATTTCATCACTGATTTTAAAATCCGGTAGATCAGCTTCAGATCATCGGCGCTGGCTTCTTTGATCAGACTGTTTATATGGGCCTTTATATGCTTGCTGTCGGCTTCGTGCTGGTAATCAAATAGCTCCGTCATTTCTATCTTCAAGGCACCGGCCAACTGCTCCGTTACGTCAATAGTTAGATTTGCCTGCCCCCGCTCAATCTCCCCCAGGTATTTGGCGCTTATATTGGCTTTTTCAGCGAGATTTTCCTGAGAAAGCTCCTTTACCCTTCTAAGATACCGGATTCTCTTGCCCAATAAAATTTTTGCGTCCATTCCACCCTCGCAGTTTTTAAAAATTATTGTGCAAGATCGGGCAGAATGAAACCGTCTATAAGTTATAAAATATTTGATAAAGTTACTTATAAGTGTTATTTTGTAATCTGAAATATTAAAATTTGCATCGGCTAAACAAAAGCTTTCATGCCTTGGGGGTACACTAAGAGAGACACAAAAAGGGTACATAAGTTTTCCGGGGAATAAAACAATTTTTAAAAGGAGGGCTGTATGCAGCTCAAAAAAGCGGGATTCATTTTTTCATTTATTGGCCTTATGCTTTTATCGTCGTCTGCCTTTGGACTGCAATCAGGAGATTTTACATATGATGTAGTTACTGGGGGTGCTAGCGGAGATTTTGTCACAATAACTGGGTATACTGGAACCGGTGGGGCTGTTGTAATTCCTTCAAGTATAAACATTTTGCCGGTATGGATTATTGGATCAGCCGCTTTTCATGATAAAATAAACATTACTGATATATCCTTTCCAAGTGGTTTAAAACAAATCAGTGATAGTGCATTTTTATCGTGTACTGGCTTGACCAATCTGACAATACCCGACAACGTTACGAGCATTGGAGCAAATGCCTTTCAAAGCTGCTCTGGTTTATCCAGCCTGACCATAAATAATGGTATTCAAGCAATCGGAGATAACGTTTTTATGCATTGCAGTAATTTGGTCAATGTCAATATACCTAGCAGTGTGATAATCATTGGGGCGAGTGTATTTTATGGGTGCTCCAGCTTAACTAGTATAAATGTAAATGTAAGCAATCTATACTATAGCAGTCAGGATGGTGTGCTTTATAATAAAGTCAAGACAGCTCTTATTCAATATCCTCCAAATAAAGCAGGCTCATTTACAATTCCATCAAGTGTTCAGAGCATTGGAGATTTTGCGTTTGCAGGCTGTGCCAGCTTAACTGGCGTTACCATTTCAACCAGCGTTGCAACCATTGGAAATGAAGCTTTTTCTTATTGTACTGGGTTGATCGGTCTGACCATACCCGGCAACGTTACAAGTATTGGCGGAGGGGCATTTGAAGGATGTTCGGGGTTGACCAGTGTGACTATAACGAACGGTGTCTCAATCATTGGGGATGGTGCGTTTATCTACACCAGTTTATCTAACGTGACTATACCTGCCAGCGTAACAAGCATTGGAGTTTCTGTATTTTATGGTTGCTCGCTCTTAACAGATATAAATGTTGATTCCAGCAACCTTGTCTACAGTAGCCAGAATGGGGTGTTATATAATAAAACAGCAACAACGCTTATTGAGTTCCCCCAAAAAAAATCTGGACTGTTTACCATACCGAGCGGAGTTATGATCATAGGTGAGGGGGCATTTACAGCCAGCAGTTTGACAAGTGTTTACATCCCTACCAGCGTTACAGCTATTGGGAATTCTGCGTTTAATTCTAGTTCTTATATGGCTTCCGCCTACTTTTACGGGAATGCACCGAGTATGGGAACTGGTGTATTTGATAGCTGCGCAAGTGGATTTACTGTTTATTATACTTCTGGAGCCATCGGGTTTGGGAATCCTTGGTATACCTATCCAACTGCTTTGTTTACTCCACCGTCAACAACCACTACATCAACACCAGTTACAACCACCACGTCGGCACCAACTACTACAACAACAGCTGCTACAACTACCACCACAACACCGGGCATCCCATGCCCAGCAAAGCAGGTTCTGGGTGCAGACAACCCGCAGCTGGAAAATTTTCGTTATTTCAGGGACAGTAAACTTGCCAACAGCGCCATAGGCCGGAAGGTTATAGGAATTTATTACAACAACGCCGAAAGTATTGATGATGCTCTTGATCGCAGTCCAGCACTAAAAGCATTTACAAGAAATGTGCTTGAAGTGATAGCACCGATGGTTGGCAATAAAGAAGAATAAATCGGCAATCAGCCACATAATTGGTTTGCGTAATTTATTCTAAAATAAAGCCGGGCGGCCCATTTCGGGATGCCCGGCTTTTCAGTTGATCGAGAGTGAATCTGGTCCTCAGGTAGTTTGCCCCCTCTCAGCTATTGGCCATTATTTTAAACTTCAAATCCCAATTACATTCACTGGTTCCAGGGGTATAGCAGCAACAATTTTTACCTTGGCAAATATCTTCAGGGTTTGACCCGCTTTGACTGCCGCCGCCAGCACAAATGCCGCATTCACGCCACCTGTCCCCAAACTCTTTATCATACTCTTTTGCCATGTCTGCCCAGTAAGAGCACTCCTCCAATTTATTTTCATCACCCAGATCAGGGAGTTCTTCAATGAATTTCCCGTCATACATACAAAAATAAGTCGGTGTCTCAAAAACGGCCTGATGAACCTTAAAAAACAAACCTTCCTCAACAAGTTCATCCAGTGCGGATTTAAAATTATCGTCGTCGTTATCATCTTCAGCCGGATCATGATGAGATTTTGCCCATGAGATAAGTGTAGCTTCATCGATCGGACTTTGCCACGAGCACGAATCATCCCCAGAACAACCACATAACGCTGCCATAATTAATGAATGTCTTTTATTCATAACTAAATACTCCTTTGTTTTAATTTGTCTTCCGAAAGCCAAAGGACTGCGGTATCATCACCATTGAAATGGCATTTCTTGTCGTACATCAAAAAACGCAAGCGTTTTAACAACCCTCTTTTCCGTGCAAGCCGCGTCGTCATTTTGATTAAATCATGACTGTAATGCTGCCAGTTTTCCTTCTTGCGTATTTTATCTATCGCCGCCGCAATACTGATATGCCCTGCTTTTCGAAGCGTTTCAGAGCAGTTCATTAAACCTTTCCCTCTTCCATTAACAGGCTCTGTCCAAATCTCTTCCGCTTCAATGGATTTACAGAATTCCAAGAGGTAATCAAAATCTTCAGCATCAGTTAATAAGCCAGGGATACAAGGGCAGAGCATACCGTATACTCTAATGCCTTTTTTATGTGCCTGCCGTAATACCTTCATACGCTCAGTATTGGTTGAGGCATTGGGTTCAAGCAACCGCGCTATGGCTGACTTCTCAGGGGTAGATGTAAGGCTGAGCCCTAATACGATTCTATCCCCGAATTTTTTGATGATATCAAGGTCATCAGCAACGGTTGCATTTTTCGTCAGCAGCCTTATTCGACAATCAGTGTGTTTAAGCAGCACTTCGAGGACCCTTGCGCCGATGTCATATCCCTGAGCTTCTGGACTCCATGCGTCGCTGGTAGATGATATTAAAAGCACATCTGTTTTCTTTAGCTTTCTGCACTCGTCTTTTATCGCCTTCGGAGTTTCGGGGTCTATGATGGAACTGCCTCCGCTCAGCATCTGACTAGAAGTGTACCCGAATTTCTTAAAGGCAGGGTAGGCATACAAGAGAGTTGGCGTCGAACAGTACTTACATCCGTGCCCGCACAGTATTCCGCAATTGAGGGTATGTGTGGCCATTCCTTTTTCCTCAAATGCCGGTGATTTACTAATGTGAGTTTTTCTTTTATATGTATAAACTGATTTCATGATTTTTCCTTTTTTCGGAAGGTTATTCTTTCACGTAGCTTGCAGCCGAATACTGCCCCGGTGCTGATATTGTAAGTAGAGGCAAAAGTCTTCTGTATTATTACTGTTTTTCGTTTTCCTCAGCAGGCCAAACCTGGCCAGTTGCTTTCTCCATTTTTTGGATCCATTCTTTGGGAACCTCACGTCCAAGCGAAGCTGCTTTTTTAAAATCTAGCAGGGCACCGCTTACGTCATGTAATTCCAAAAGTTTAATTTTCCCAAGGTAAAAATAATATTCACCATGAGAAGGATCGAGTTGTATTGCTTGGTCCATATCCGCTGCGGCTTTTGATATTTTCTTCAGCCGATGATATGCAATTGCGCGCAGGTAGTATAGTTGTGCATCGTGCGGATTAATTTTTCTGGCGGTATTGTAAAGAAAAATAGCTCTCCCGGAACAGCCCTGAAAGGCAAGGATTCTTCCTTTGCCGAAATAAGCATCAAAACAATTTGGGTCGAGCTCAATTGCCTGATCATAATCTTCATTAGCAAGGTCATACAGCTCCATGAGTTCATAAGTAAAGCCACGGTCTGAATAAAGTTGTATATTTTTATGATCTAATGTTAAGGCGTATGACAAAGCCCCGAGAGCCTCATCATATTTATTTATTTGTATCATCGTACAGGCTATTCCGGAATATGCTGCGACATTATCCGGATTTAAATCCAGCGCTTGCTCGAACAGGCATACTGCGTCTTCGTATTGTTCTGAATTAAAGGCTTCGAATCCTTTTTCCACTAGTTCATCAGTCTCCGCCATAGTACCTCTTTAATTTGATGTTCATTGGTCAAGTGTCTATAAAAAGTCATTGCCCTCTCCTTGTTAAAGTTGGTGAGGGCAATATTAAAATCAGCCCTTGATAAAACTGCTCAGCAAATTAAATTTTGTCCTTAATAACCTCCCAAAAACTTTTTATTCCATCAATAAACCCGCGCTCATAATCTGCAAAAGATCCATCAAGCTGAAAGCCCGTTATGGTTTCATCAATGTGTAGTTTTTCACGTTTTAATACTTCCTGAAAATGCTTCCCGAAAAACTCGTCATCTATTGGATTTTCTTGTGTTTCGCTAGAAAGCTCATATTGAAGCGCATGTTGTATTGCTGCGTAACTCAAGCCCTTTGCAGCACTCCAGGCCTCTTGTTTTCCTAAATTGAAGTAGTCGGGCCTATATTCTTTTTTTTCACGCCTTAACCTTTCAATGACTGCCGACAAATCAGCAGCGTTATCAAAGTCTTTTTCCTGGGCAATATTAGATTTTACAGCCTCAGAAAATATTTTTGATAAATTAAGATTATTTTTGTTATTTTTTATTAATAAATCTAAATCCTTGCTGACATAAATAATCCTTTTAGGCATTTTCCTCCTCCTGTATATGTATAGTATAGCCATTAAGTAGCGGTATTGTATGTATATATATATACATACTCTCAAACAATGTCAAGGATTTTTTGTATGGTACTATTTGGAGAGAAACAGCACCCCCTCATGCGTTTTACTGTTGCAGAACGATCTCACCCCAGTCTTGATCTTTAATTCCAGGCATGTATGGATAAGCGGCAGTTCTACAAACGATTGAATCAGCCAAAAACAAAGCCGGAGCTTTCCTTGTCCGGGGCGGAGCTGGACCCGTCAGAAAAGTTCATCATCTGCAAAGCCGCCGACTTTCTAATACGGTGCATGTCACCGGCATGTCTCATAGAAACAACCTGTTATGATTTGCTTAACTGGATACTGGGTAGGGATGTACAAGAGTTGTGCCTTTTTATGGCAGATAAGCTTTCAACCCAGGACATCGAGCAGTGGAAAAATAAACTGTCCGGCCTCAGGCCTGATACTTTTGTATGCTCCGAGGTTTTCCAGCGCATTAAACATGCCGACGTACCGGCAGTCATTTCATTTGTTAATAATGCCCTAAAGGAACGCATCGAAAAACTGTCCTCTGAGCAGCCCTCGGAACTAGAACTGAAACTCCAATCGATACAACAGCTCTTTAATCTGCAACCCCTAGAAATTGATTTCTGCCTGTTTGCCTTCATCATTTCCGCCAATGACGACTTTGCGAGACTTATGAAGGCCGATCTTCACTGCGTCAAATACGCAAACAGAAACCTGCTGGCCAAAATACTGGGGGTGCGCAAGCATGAGCTTATAGAGATGTTCGCCGGTACTCTTTGCAAATGCCGACTTTGCACTGTGGACACCAATGATATCGAAATGGAGGATAGCCTCTTTAAGTACCTATGCGGGGTGTCAAAGGATTACTGCCCCGAGGCATTGTTCAAAAAGGTGGAATCGGATGTTATTCCTCTGTCCTGCCACAGTTTTGTAAATCCGGCATGTACGGAGCACGTCCTCAGGCTTTTAAAAACACAGCAGGCAACGGCAACCCATATACTTTTGTACGGCAGTCCAGGCACCGGCAAGACATCTTATGCCCGAGGTATCGGCAAAGAACTGGGAGTGCCAACCTATGAAACCGTGCAGAGCAACAAAACCAGCGACAGATGGGCTGGTATCATCGCCTGTTTGAACATGACGAACACCGGTGATGGTTCTTTAGTAATCATTGACGAAGCAGATAACCTTCTGAACACAAAGCATGCCTTTTTTGAACGTGGTGAGTCCCCGGATAAGGGCTGGCTGAACCATCTGCTAGAAAATCCCAAGGTCAGAATGATCTGGGTAACCAACAGGATAGATCATGTGGAAGAGTCTGTGCTGCGGCGGTTTGCCTTCAGTATCCAGTTTAAGCCCTTCAATAGGAAGCAAAGGGCGATACTGTGGGAAACAATACTGGACAGGTATGAAAGTAAAGGCTGTCTTTCTGAGGAGCAGATACGGGAGGTATCAAAGCGGTATGAGGTTAATGCAGGTATTATAGACATGGCAGTCAAGAAGGCCTGTGAAACACCATACGGATCTTTGGAAGGATTCTACAGCGCCGTAAAGCTAGGTGTTGAGTCCCATCATCTACTGATTAAGGGTACAGAAACGGCTGGTACGGAAGAAAACGAGGTTGAGGCTGAGTACAGCCTGGAGGGGCTTAACATTGACGGTGACATCTCCGGCCTTATGACAAATCTTGAAATGTTTGACCGGCATATCCGGGTATCTAAAAACACACCTCTTGTTGTCGGTATGAGCCTTCTGTTCTATGGTCCGCCTGGTACAGGGAAATCAGAGCTTGCCCGATTTATTGCGAGTCAATTAGACCGTGAGCCCCTTTTTAAAAGGGCCTCTGATTTTTTGCACCCATATGTCGGAATGACAGAGCGGCTCATTGCAGATGCCTTTAAAGAGGCTGAGGATGAAGATGCTCTTCTGGTAGTTGATGAAGCTGACACATTCATATACCGTCGTGAAAAGGCTGTGCGTTCCTGGGAGGTCTCTCATGTTAATGAATTTTTATGTCGAATGGAAAAATTCAGGGGAATACTGATCTGCACCACCAACAGGTTCACCGATCTTGATTCTGCATCCATGCGGCGGTTCAGTCATAAGATAGGGTTTGATTACCTATGCCCAGAAGGTAATGTCATCTTTTACAACAAGATGCTTATGCCTCTGGTGAACGAGCCTCTTGATCGGTTGGGCGAACAGAGGATTAAAAATCTTAAAAATCTGGCCCCTGGTGATTTTAAAATTGTGCGCAACAACTTTATTTTACTTCCCCAGGTACAGCGATACCACACGGCGCTTATCAATGAACTCAGCAGTGAAGCAAAGCTGAAAGATATCAACTGTATGAAATCGGCCATTGGGTTTAATTGATGCCTTAAGAGTGGTGCCCGGAATTTTAATATAAGTGACGAACCCCCCATAGGAGCGATGGCGAGACTCTATATGGTAACAGCAGCCTTTTTTATCTCTCCCGAGGGTGAGATTATCACGGTCCAGACAAGCCATATAGCGGAGATCATAAAAGACCCTGCCCCGTTTGGCTTATCAAAGGATGAAATATATGCTGAGTACCGGCAATGCGGGGAGCCGGTAGGCATAGAGGGCAAGGCACGGGAAAAGATAATCAAAGTGCTTATAAAAGGGGGCTGGATCAGGATCAGGCACTACCCCAGGGATGCATCAAAGACCTGGAGGATAAATATTGACTGCATGACGCCTCTTATACATAAAACACTTTCTGGTTTTGCAGATAATATACTTGCAGGAATATGTGGGTTCAGGGAGCAAGACATGGAAGCGACCGTTAGCATTAATCAATCTGATGGTACAGAGATGAAAATGACTATTGCCGAATTGCAAAATTTTAAGGCAAGATGAACCCGGCTATCAGCACTAAAAGAGTAATCCCGTTTTTCTCCGTACTGGAGATTAATGAAATCAAGGATTTCCGGCGACTACGGAATACCAGGAATTATATCAAGGGGCTTTCAGCTGCAATTCCTGATAGGCTCCGGCCATACCCTGAGCTTGTGGCCCTTAAGCAAAGGTCCGGGTATGCAAAGCTTGACAAATTTCATCTTCACCGGCAGGAATGGGATGATCTGCGCCGCAAGGTTCCTCTTCGGTATCTGGAGGCCATCGGGGCAAACATAAATGATATCAAATTTGCTGTTGAAGCCGATAAGATAGAATTTAATAATGCAACCTCGATAGCATTATTTCCACGGTATGCAGTGCAGAGGGCCATGGCGGCAGTTTATGCAACCATTGAAATTTCACCCGGCACCCCAGAGGCTGAAGCGGTTAAAATGCTCCAAGCCTTATGCAATAAGAAGCGGTTCCGGTGCTGCATTAATTATCCAGAGCTAAAGACTATCTGGATAGAACCGGATGAAGATCCCCAGACCGGTTGGTATTATCCAGAATTGAGTTTTACTAAAGACAGTGCAATATTCAGCAGGGGCGGCTACGGTATTGGAAGTTCATACCTTTGTTGAAAACACTGACACTATTAAACAGTAGAAGTTTTTGAGGTACTGGAAGATATGGATCAGAAACAGATTGGATATTTCTATCTCTATAAAAGGTGCCTGCTTGGGGAAATCCACAGCGCCGACACTTTCCCGGTCTTTGATGGCCACTATAAGTTTTGGACCACTGAAGCCCCTAAGGTGTTTTGTACCCCGGATATTCAAACGGTGCTGATGGCTTCTTACGGCTGTGACCGGGGCCGGATAACCTACCAAAATAAAAGATATATATTTTTGGGGACTCCAGGGATTATTAAAAACAAGGACAAAATCTTTAAGCTCTTTGGGTTCAATGAACAAAATTCCGTAATTTTGATTTCCGATGACGACCATTACAAAATAATGCCCCAAGACAAAGAGACGCTGAAAGAATATGCAAAGTGTTTTAAAGTCCCCAAGGGATACAAGTACCTGATTGGCAGAATTTAAATTGTATCCATGTGATGCAACAGGCCCGGCATGAAAAGCTATAAGTACGACTTTCACTGTCACAGTACCCTCTCTGACGGCAAGCTTTCGGTGGAAGAACTTCTTGTAAAAGCCACTGAGCACAAAATGGACGGGCTTATTATAACTGACCATCATGGCAATGAAGGGGCGTTATGCTCTGGAATTGCTTTTGCCAGCAAATTAACATCATCTAAAATGCCCGTTATCATGGGTGTGGAGCTAAACACTTCCTGGAATGAATTTCTCGTGTTTGGCAGCAAGGCTCTTGAGTACCTGGCGGATACATGCGAGCAGAGCATTTTTGATCTCGTTTATGATCAGAGTCTTTCTGGCGAGCTTAAAATCTTAAAGGATCTGAACAGGCTGGGAGCAGGGATAATCGCCTGCCATCCGGATCCGGATTTGTTGCAGTCATTCAATGTTTATGCCCCCTTTGTACACGGCATTGAGGCGCTTTACGGTGGCCGGGAGAATGCTCTCACGGGTTTTTGCCATGAAGTTGCCCGGCAATTCAAAAAATGCATTATACTTTCAACTGATAACCATCAGGATTATATTGGTCTTCGGTATACAGAAACCAGCAAGAAATTAAAAACGACAGATGATGTTGCCATGTGGTTAAAATCATAATCATCAGAGAGTCCAGAGGGTTCAGATAATTTTACACAAAACTCTTTCTTATAAATTTTTTATAATAGAAATAAAAAAAGTTTCTATCGAAACCCTCTAACCCTCTGAACTGTCTGAACACTTGGTTGGGATGCTCCTATGGGCGCAAAGATTCTGAAACATCTTTATGGTTGGTTTTATTTTATCTGCTATGCCCGTCACAGGCTGGGCTACTTCTTCAGGTCCGCAGGCTACAGCCTTTTGCGGATTACCTTTTTCATCGAGGCCTTATGCTGTAAACAGAATTATAGGGGGCTTTAATGGCTGCAAATGTAAAATACAACCCGGCAAACATCGGGGATATTTTAAAGCATTCCTGGCTGATTGAAGTAGTGGACCAGTTGGCAAAAACCGATCCCTTCAGTGCCTTCTTGTATGCCGACACCTTCTGCGGATTCAAAGATTATCCAATCGACTCTTTCTTCAGGGATCGACTGCAGGAAAAATTTGTTGATGCTCCTCTGTATAGGATTCAGGAGCCTTACCTGCGAGACAACAGGTATCTGGGCAGCGTGAGCATTATAAAAGAACTTATTGGCGACAGGCTCAGGGTTGATGTGTTTGATAAAAACATTGAAGCCCTGCATAGCCACGGTGATACATCCACTCGGTTTTTAGAACTTCAATCAGGATATGACGTCCTCCAAAGAATGATTAATTATAACCTTATTCTGCTTGATCCCTATGATGATTTCCTAGACGAATACAAGGCCGTAATCAGGGGGATTTCCTGGCGGGTTATGGAATCATCAGTGCTTCTGTTTGTTCCATATTTGCATGACAATGAATTCCGGGACGTTAAAGCCTTTGCTAAATCTCTACATGTTGATTTTACCACCGGGACTATCAAAAGTGAGGATATCGATCATGACGGGAAATACAGCTACGGTATGATATTCTTTCCGGCAAAAGGATTAGATTATTGGTACAAGAGGGATATAAAGATGGCGTTAAGGAAGATAACTAAAATGGTTGTATCCCAAATACAATTCCAGAGCCGATAAAGGGTAAAACAATGGGGAAGGACAAATATTTCAAGCGTGTAGTTAAAAAGTCTAAAGAAACAATGACCGTGCGGGAGGTTGCTGAATTTCTGAAGCTGACGCCCATCACTGTGTATAAGCTTGTAAAGACAAAAGAGCTGGCAAGCTTCAGAATTGGTGGTACTGTAAGATTCCAGAGGGCATATATTGAAGCGATGGGGCAACCAGACGCTGAATAATTGAATGAGATGCCCTGCGCAATACCAGAGTTAACAAGGAATTGCCCCAAATTTTACTATGATAGGCAGTGTAGACTTTTTGCTACCTTTGTCTCAGTTTTAATTTTTTCCCACCATCGGCGCAATCACTTCAAGAACCCCCCGTGTTACGGAACGAAGCGCTGGGCTACGGTCAAGAGCGGCATTAATGCTGTCTGCATTGGTGTAATAGATTTGTGTAATTTTGCGTCCAATGGCGCTTTGAGCAAGGGTGTTATCACGGAATGCATAAAGATTTTCAAGGTGCGGATTATCCTCCCCTAGAACTTGCTTCGCTGGGCATGAATTGCCATCACTAGTGGTAGTCGTCGTAGTGGTTGCGCCGTCGATACTGGTTGTTGTCGTGCTGCCACCCGGTGCCGTTGTCGTGGTTGTTGTGGGAGAAACCTTCTGACCTACTCGTACTGCTCGAACACAATATGTCTCAGTCATTACGCCGAGGTTGAATGGGCCGGTATCGAAAGACAAGAACCACATGAGACCTGGACGGCCTTCGGGTGTAGACGACCAATAAGGATAGGAAGCTTCCGTGTCGGGAAAAAAGTTTCTATCGATTTTCGGGCCGGGAGGAGGGATGCTTTTATCATAAAGAGTTGACAGTTCATCAATCGTAGGCAATCGCCAGTCTGAATGGCTAGCAAGAGTCAGATTACCACAATAATTATCAGCCTGTTGCCAAGTCCACACTCCCGGCGCAGTTGCCTGCTGCCACATGAGGTTTGTGCCTGTGTTGTACACCGTGCCGTCGCCATTGTCGATATAGCCCGCCTGCACAATAGAAATGTATGAAAGAAAAGTAAATACTATGAGGATGTATACAGGTTTCCTGAAGAACATAGAACCCCCTTTAAAAAGAAATGAGTTCGATTCAATAACAGCTATAAATTATCTGGCTTTTTAGTCAATAAGAAACTCTCATATTCCACGGGTGGCCCTCCCCCTTTTTGACATATGCATTGGCAGTGAAAGGGTTCATCTCTTGATAACCATATCCAAAATACATCGTACTTCGGAAAATCCAAACAAGCAAACACCCTCTGTGCTATTTTTAAGGAACCCACAAATCAGAGCAGGGCAGCCAAACAGAGTCGCTCCTGAGTGCGTATAACATTCAATAAAATCGAACCATAGGCTATGGGCAAAGCGGGACTTAACAAGCACCAAACATCAATGTACCGTTACGCCTACTTTGTAGAGAATTTCATCTTCCATGATTTCTAAAGAACTTCCGGTTTCCAGAGGGAAATGAGCAGGGAGCTTTGTGACGATTACCCCAAAAATATGATCTGTCTCAATCAGCTCAACCTCAAGGTCAATCAAGCCACTATCAATTTGAAGGGGTTCTCCAGAGCCAATACGAAAAAAGGCTCGGATGGTAATACGATCACCGACAATAAGAGAACTCAGCTTTACGCCAGGATAGTCAGGAAATTTATTTGGGTAAAAGCCAAGCGTCTTTACCTGATTAAGGCTAAAAATATGGTAGCCGTTTTCAATAACATCTTTGAAAACTGGGGGGTCATTTTCACTTATTGGCATTTTTTCATTCCTTCATGAGTTTGCATTAGCATGGAATGAGTGGAATATCTTATCCTTCAATCCTATCCCGTATTACAGCCACTAGCCGCTCCAGTTTCTTACGCTCAAGGGCCAGTAAAAAAGTAAGATCCGTGTCAGTCCGCAGTATACCCTGGAGTATTTTAATCAGTTCCGTTTCGGTCATTTCCCCAATAATCCCTTCTATGATTCTCTTTTCAACAACTTAGAACAACCCCCTGGCTCTGTAAAGAAATTTTATAAAAATTGGAGAGAAAGAAAGCCTTTCCGTAAGTCTTTCTCTTATGGAGAAAAATTTTAGAGCCATAGGGTATGTCCGGGTTTCCACCGAGGATCAAAGTACCAACGGTGTATCACTTGATTCGCAAGAGGAAAAGATCA
>Ga0114951_10003566_pt1 | contig 15996 bp, 11 predicted proteins | sample AM7aDNAmetaG_FD_88677 | JGI IMG/M metagenome (GOLD analysis project Ga0114951, IMG submission 88677) | Freshwater microbial communities from Finland to study Microbial Dark Matter (Phase II) - AM7a DNA metaG | ecosystem: Environmental > Aquatic > Freshwater > Lake | place: Finland: Lake Alinen...
AAGGACAAGGACAAGGACAAGGACAAGGACATAGTATCCCTCCAGGCAACGGTCAGAGATATCACAGCGCGCAAAAAGTCAGAGGAGACTTTGCGGGAGAGCGAAGAGAAATTTCGTCTCATGTTCAACACCGCTGCTGCCGGAATGGCGATGTGCAACATGGACGGTTCTCTTGTCGAAGTGAACCAGGCCTATTTAGATATTATTGGCTATACGCGCAAAGAAGCCCTGAGCCTTAGCTATTGGGATCTGACGCCGAAGAAGTATGCCAAGGACGAGGCCCGACAGCTTCGCTCCATGGAGTTGACTGGAAAATACGGTCCTTACACGAAGAAATATATTCGAAAAACAGGCGAGCGGGTTGACGTGATGCTCACCGGGGCCGTTGTGACGGGTGCGGATGGGGTAAAGCGTATCTGGTCGATTGTGGAGAATATCACTGAGCGAAAGAAAAATGAGCATAATATTTTAGCCTCCGAGATGCGGTACCGCCGTCTTTTTGAAAGTGCTAAAGACGGGATTCTGATCCTGAATGCGGAGACAGGTGTGATCGATGAGGTGAATCCGTACCTGATCGAGCTGTTGGGATATTCGCATAAGGTATTTCTCAGAAAAAAACTCTGGGAGATTGGATTTTTCAAGAATATTGTCCAGAACAGAACTCATTTTCGCGAATTGCAACAAAAAAAATATATCCGTTATGCGGATATTCCCTTGGCGACAGCGGATGGCCGGCGGATCAACGTGGAATTCATCAGCAATGTCTACCGGGTAGACAATCAAAGGGTGATCCAATGCAACATTCGTGACGTTACCGATCAAAGAAATGCGGAACAGGCGGTGCGCGAAAGCGAAGCGCGGCTACGATTTGCCACGGAAGGAATTGACGCCGGCGAATGGGATCTGGACTTGTTAACTCATGAGGCCTACCGGTCGGTGCAACATGACCGTATTTTTGGCTATAAAAAGCTCCTTCCGAAGTGGACCTATCAGATGTTTTTAAAACATGTGGTGCCCGAAGACCGGAAACTCGTTAATGAGAAATTCTATAGGTCTCTTGCGGAAAAACGCAATTGGGATTTTGAATGCCGTATCATGCGTAAGGATAAAATTTTGCGATGGATTCGGGCATGCGGTCGGCCTTGTCAATATGAGAAAGGCAAACCCAGACGGATCGTAGGAGTCGTCCAAGACGTGACCGAGCGCAAGCGGGCAGAGGAGATGTTGAAACAGCGTGAGGCCTACTTGACAGCCATTGTGGATAACCAGTCCGGAATGGTATGGCTGAAAGACAAGGACAGCCGGTTTTTGGCCGTGAACCAGGTATTCGCCAAAATGGCCGGCAAGAAAAAGCCCGAGGATGTGGTGGGGAAGACCGATCTTGATTTCTGGCCTCCCAAAATGGCTAAGGGATATCGGGCCGATGACCGGAGAGTTATGCGAAGCCACAAACCTGTCTCGGTGGAGGAGCTTATTTTCGAGAAAGGCGTCGCGCGGTGGCATGAAACTTTCAAAACTCCTGTTTTTGACTCAGACGGAAAAGTGATCGGGACGACCGGCTATGCCCGGGATATTACGGAACGCAGGCAAGCGGAAGAAGCGCTTCGCGAAAGCGAAGAGCGCTTCCGAAAGATCGTTGAACAAGCTCCGATGGCGATGGCCATTGTAAGTCTCAAGGGCGTGATTGAGTATATTAACCAGAAGGCCGTCGAAGTTTTCGGCTACTTGCCCAAGGATATCCCAACCATGAAGAAATGGTGGGTTCGGGCTTATCCGGAAAAAGCTTACCGCAGGAAATCTTCTGCTGACTGGGAGAGGCGTGTTCGGCGGGCTGTAGCGAAAGGTCCCGAGATCCAAGGTGCCGAATACCGGGTGACCTGCAAGGATCGTACCGTGAAGACCATCTTCATTTCGGGAGCTCACATTTCCCGCAAGATCTTTGTTTTGTTCGAAGACATTACCGACCGTAAGAAGACGGAAGATGAGTTGGCTTTTCAGAAAAAGTTTTTAGCCGAAACGCTCGAGAATATAGATGCCGGAGTTGTCGCGTGCGACGCAGAGGGGAAGCTGGTTCTCTTTAATCGCGTGGCTCGTAAGTGGCATGGATTGGATCCTCAGGATATTCCTTCTGAGGAATGGGCCCACCATTATAGTCTTTATAAGGAGGACGGGACGACGCCTCTGAATGCTCAGACCGTTCCTTTGTCGCGGGGTTTCTGCGGTGAAACAGTTCGTGATGTTGGTATGGTGATCGCTGCGAGAGGTCAACCCAAGCGCGATGTTATCGCGTATGCCGGACCCGTGAAGGGAAAAGGCGGGAAAATTTTGGGTGCAGTTGCCGTGATGCACGATATTACGGAACGTAAAAAGGCAGAGGAGGCTCTTCGGGAGCACAGGCACCAATTGCTGCAGATCATTGATACCGTGCCCCACATGATTTTCGCAAAAGATCGAAAAGGCCGGTTCCTTCTTGTGAACCGCGCAGTCGCGGAAGCTTATCAAACAACACCTAAAGCGCTGATCGGTGTGCGGCGTCAGGATGTTCACAAGAATCGTCAGGAGCTGGAGGGATTTCTAAAAGGTGATCGGGCGGTTCTGGCGTCCCTCAAGCCCTGGCTCGTTGCGAATGAATCCTTCACGGACAGCCGCGGGCAAAAGAACATTCTTCAGACAATCAAAATTCCGTTCAAAATGATCGGAGTGAAAGATGTGTGTATTCTGGGAGTGTCGGTGGACGTGACGGAGCAAAAGAAGGTCGAGGAGTTTCGTAACGATATTGTAAGGACGGTGTCCCATGAGCTTCGGACGCCTCTCTCGATCGAGAAAGAAGGGATCAGTCTTTTGATGGACGGGATGGTCGGAGCGGTCAATGTAGAGCAAAGGGAAGTTCTTGAGACAGTCATGCGGAGCATTGATCGTCTGGGGCGTATGATCACAAGTCTTTTGGATATTTCAATTATCGAGACTGGCAAGATCCGGCTCTTGGAAAAGATGACGAATCTGATTGATCTAGTGAAAGATGTGGCATTTGAGTTTAAAAAACGTGCGAGTGAGAAAGGCATTGATCTTAACGTGAAGATGCCGGGGCGTGCGGTCCAGGTCTTGGCGGATCCGGATAAGATCATGCAGGTTCTGAGCAATTTGGTGGATAATGCCATCAAGTTTACGCCCCTGGGCGGGGCTGTTGAGATCTCCACGAATGTATTGAAGAACGCAGTGGAGTGCGAGGTCCGGGATACCGGGATCGGGATCGCCCCCTCCAATACCGGAAAGCTGTTTGAAAAATTTCAGCAATTTTCAAGGGCGGCAGGGCCCGGAGAAAAAGGGTTTGGGCTAGGGCTTTCGATCGCAAAAGGGATCGTGGAGTTGCACGGAGGCCGGATTTGGGTTAAAAGTGAACTCGGTAAGGGAACTCGAGCGACGTTCTCACTACCGCTTTATCAGAGAAAAGAGGATTGAAATCATGGACCAGAAGAAGAAGAAGAAGAAGAAGATCCTTTTCATTGAAGATGAGCCGGATCAAATTGTGATGATCTCTCTCAGGCTTGAAAAAAATGGCTATGAAGTGATCTCTTCCCTGGATGGCGAAGAAGGCGTGGAGATGGCCATCAAGGAAAAGCCCGATCTTGTCCTGGCGGACGTGATCATGCCCGGGATCGACGGTTTTGAAGTGTGTCGCCGGCTCCGTAAGAATCCCTTAACGACCCACATTCCTATTATATCCACGACCGCCGCGGGCATGGACGATGTGGAGCATCAGTGCATCACAGCCGGAGCGGATGACTGTGTTCGAAAGCCCTATGACTCCGCAGATCTTCTTATGAAGATCAAGCGTCTGCTCGAAAAATAATTTTTCCACCTCACGCTATATCCTCGAAGAGCCTTACAAATGGATTCTTTTTGTTTGTCGGGGCATGTGAAAATGTTGAATCTCCCAGTATTAAAAGGACGAATTTTTCGCTTCATGCGCAGCCTTCCTCAGCGTAGAATGTGTTGCTTTTAGATCAAGCAGATATCAGGTTTTTTGGGGAGGCGTATTCGGGCAAAGGGGGAAATCCTCGGGTCTTTCCGCGGATCTTTGCTCGGCTCTTCGATGGACGGGTTTTTCGATTCATGAAAAAGTTCCGGATCTTCAGAAAATGTCTCTCTCCGTGAGCCTCAGGTATTAGATTCCTCAAATAACTTTCACCAGGGGAGGGAAGTATGAATTTACAGAGACCGAATGCGAATGATGCCACGCGGACCGTCAATCGCTCAAAAGATGTCGCGCCGCAAAGCGGTATTTGCACCCGGTGTGTGGATGGTTGCCGGGGAAACTGCGAAGTGTTCAAAGCGACCTTTCGTGGACGCGAGCTCATCTATCCGGGACCTTTCGGGGATGTGACTGCCGGCGGCGATAAAGACTACCCCATCGATTATTCTCACCTTAATATCCACGGTTACGCGCTCGGCTGCAAAGGGCTTCCGAAGGGGATGGCTGGGAATTCCGATACCGCACGTTTTCCTGATGTGAATACCGAAACGGAGTACGGCTGGGATCGCAAGGTCAAGATGGATGTCCCTGTTTTTACCGGGGCGTTGGGTTCGACCGAGATCGCGCGCAAGAACTGGGAACATTTTGCGGTGGGTGCGGCTATTTCCGGAGTGACGATCGTTTGCGGCGAGAACGTCTGTGGGATCGATCCGAAGCTCCTTTTGAATAAGGATAAAAAGGTCAAGGAAGCTCCGGACATGGACCGCCGGATCGAAGCCTACAAGCGTTACTACCGGGGTAAAGGCGAGATCCTGATCCAGATGAACGTGGAGGATACGCGTCTGGGTGTTGCGGAATACATTATCAACCAGCACGGGATTGAGACGATCGAGCTGAAGTGGGGGCAGGGCGCGAAGTGCATCGGCGGCGAGATCAAGGTGGGCACGCTGGAGCGTGCGCTGGAACTCCAAAAACGCGGATATATCGTGACGCCTGATCCTTCGGACCCGATGAGCCAGGCTGCTTTCAAGAATGGAGCAATCAAGGAGTTTGAGCGCCACAGCCGTCTCGGATTCATTGAAGAAGAAGGGTTTTACAAGGAGGTCGCGAGACTTCGCAAACTTGGGTTCAAGCGTATTACGCTGAAGACCGGCGCTTACGGCCTGCGGGAGCTCGCCATGGCGCTCAAGTGGGGTTCCAAGGCCAAGATCGATCTTCTGACGATCGATGGCGCTCCGGGCGGAACGGGGATGAGTCCGTGGCGCATGATGGAGGAATGGGGGATGCCTTCGATCTATCTTCATTCTGCGGCGCATGAATTTTCAGAGATTCTCCGCAAACGTGGCGAGCGTGTACCGGATCTTGCGCTTGCGGGCGGTTTTTCGACGGAAGACCATATCTTCAAGTGTCTGGCGCTGGGCGCGCCGTTCGTGAAGGCGGTCTGTATGGGCCGGGCGCTCATGATCCCGGGAATGGTCGGAAAAAATATAGGCCACTGGATCGAAGGAAATGATCTTCCCAAGACCGTCAGCGATTTCGGGACCACGCCTGAGCAGATCTTCGTCTGCTACGAAGAGGTTCAGAAACTTGTCGGGAAAAATGAGATCAAGAAGATCCCGCTTGGGGCGCTGGGTATTTATAGTTACGCCCAGAAACTCAAAGTGGGTCTCCAACAGTTGATGGCCGGGGCAAGGTGCTTTGATGTGTCTTCGATCAGCCGCAAGGAGTTGATGTCGCTGACCGATGAGTGCGCAAAAGTCACCGGAATCCCGTACCTCATGGAGTCTTATCGCGATGAGGCGCTAGCGGTTTTAAAAGGCGGCAAGACCAGTAAAAAATAGATCTGTCGAAGACAGAGAAAGGGGCGGTCTGCGCCCCTTTCTTTTTCTTGACAAATGATACCAATAAGGTATCATTAAGGCATGAAGCTTATTACGCGCAACACCGATTATGCCATGCGGGCTCTTTGCTATATCGCCACCCAAGAAGCCCCGTCAGTTTCTGCCGCGGAAGTGGTGGCGGCCCTTAAGATCCCGAGGCCTTTTTTGAGGAAGATCCTCCAAGTCCTAAGCGGTGAGGGCCTTCTGAGGTCGACCAAGGGGCAGGGAGGTGGTTTCTCTTTGGCTCGTCCCCGGGAGCAGATCCTGCTGACGGATTTGATACGGATCTTCCAAAACACGATCCAGCTGAACGAATGTGTGTTCAAGAAAAAAATTTGTCCCAACCGGAGTACCTGCGTGTTGAAAAAAGAGATCGATTCGATCGAGCGGGACGCGCTGAAGCGTCTTCACGGGATCACGATTGCTTCTTTGGTGCATAACGGGAACAGTTCACGATCGCGTAAGAAAGAGGAATGCCATGGCCATTGTTCAAGCCGCCACTGAAACGCGGTTCAAAGGTTTGCCACTTAGCCCCGGGGTTGCGGTGGCCCGCGTGTGTCTTTTCAATGAGCGACGTCATGTGAGCCTCCCCATCACGAATGTTACGGACAAAGAGGTCCGGAGTGAAGGGGACCGTTTCAGGAAGGCTCTTGCGGTTGTCAGAGAAAAATTGGTGCTTCTTATCAAAGAGGTGAATGAGCGCGTCGGGAAGGCCGAAGCGGAGATCTTCTTAGCTCAGAAAATGATCCTCGAGGATCCCGTTCTGATCCAAAGAGTCACCGATCATATCCGCAGTAAAAACTTTAATGCCGAAAAAGCCGTGATCAGCTCGCTCGATTTTTTTGAAGAACAGCTTGCCGGGATGGACAATAGCTATCTCCGGGAACGCGCCTCTGATATCGGGGAGGTAAAGCGCCGGATGCTGGACGCCCTCGCCAATCTGAATCCATCCTTCCAATGCCAAAATGATTCTTTCTGCCAAATGGGGAAGAACCGTATCGTGATCGCCCAGGAGCTTACGCCGAGCCTCACCATGGAGCTTAATACTGATTTCATCCGCGGATTCGTGACCGATCGGGGAGGCGTGGCGTCTCATGCCGCGATTCTGGCGCGTGCCCTTAAGATCCCGGCCGTGAGCGGTATTCCGGGGATCCACGACATGATCTTCTGCGGGACCGAAGTGCTCATCAATGGGGACACCGGAGAGGTCGTGATCTGGCCGAGCAAAACGACTCTCGCGGAGTATCCGGATCTTCAACAGGAAGCGATCGAAGAAACGGCTGCGGTGGAACCGGTTGCCGGGCTGAAGGTATTCGCCAATCTGAGTCTTTCAAAAAAAGTAGGGGAGGCCGTGGATCATAAGGCAGAAGGGATCGGGCTTTACCGCACCGAGTTTGAATTCTTTGCGGCGGGGAAAATCCTCTCTGAGATCGAGCAATACAGTCTTTACCTCGAAGTGTTAAGGACTATGAAGAGTAAGCCGGTCTATTTCAGGATGCTCGATCTGGGCGGTGACAAGACCGCGGACTTTCTGAAGCTTCAAAAGGAACAAAACCCCGCGTTGGGCCTCAGGGGAAGCCGTCTTCTCCTGGGTCATCCCGAGCTTTTCAGAAGCCAGGCCAGAGCCTTGGCCCGTGTTTCAGTGCACGGTCGTGTTCATGTGATGTATCCCATGGTGATCGATATTGAGCAATTCCGGAAATTGAAAATGACTTTTGAGAAAGCGACCCAGGATGTCCCGCAGGGCGAGATCAAACACGGATTGATGTTTGAAGTTCCTTCGGCCTGTCTGGATGCGGAGGAGATCCTGAAGGAAGCGGATTTCGGAAGTATTGGGACGAACGATCTGATTCAGTATCTCTTTGCCGTGGACCGAGATAACGAATTTGTTGCGTACGACCATCACCCGGATCGCAAGATCTTTTGGCAGCTTATCCATCATGTCGTGCTTGCGGCCAAGAAACACCGGAAACCGATTTCGGTTTGTGGCGAATTAGCTTCGAATCCCGTGTATGCAAGAAAATTAATTGCGGCAGGGGTCCGCGCAGTGAGTGTTGCCCCGCGGGCCATCACAGGTTTAAGGATCGCGATCAAGAACAAACCAAAACTTTCAAAGAAAAATCACCGGGGAAGTATGCTTAAAAAGACTTCTGCGCTCACAACAAAAAGGAGAAAAAAATGAGTATGTTTTGCTATCAGTGCGAACAGACCAGTAAAGGAAAGGGATGCACCGTGATCGGGGTTTGTGGAAAGGATCCGGATGTTGCAGCGCTAGAAGATCTGCTGATTCACGCTCTTAAGGGGATTGCTGTGTACGGCCATTGGGCTCGCGAATTGGGCGCTAAGGACAGAGCCGTGGATCTTTTTGTTATCGAGGGGCTTTTCACGACGGTTACCAACGTTGATTTTGATCCCGCGCGCCTCGAGGGGATTCTGCATAAGGCATTCGAGATCCAGCAGAATGTCCGAAACCTTTTTCTGAACGCCTACAAGAAAAAGATCGGTCACGATTTTGACGGTTCAGTACCTGCCGCTGCTCTCTGGAAGCCAGTGGCGACACGGAAGGGCCTCATCGAACAAGGAAAAGATGTCGGGATCTTTGCGGACGCCGCGCTTAATGAAGATATCCGCAGCCTTCGTGAGCTGCTCTTGTATGGGCTCAAAGGGATGGCCGCTTATGCGGATCATGCGTGGGTTTTCGGCAAGGAAGATGAAGAAGTGACGGCGTGGTTCCATAAGGGCCTCAAGGCGCTCACCGATGAGAAGCTTACAGTAGACGACCTTGTCGGGCTCAACATGGAGTTCGGGCAGGTGAACCTGAAGTGCCTCGCGCTTCTGGACAAGGCCCATACCGACCATCTCGGACATCCCGTGCCAACGCCTGTTTTTCTCGGTGTGAAAAAAGGGCCTGCGATCCTCGTTTCGGGCCATGATCTTTTGGACCTCGAATGGCTTCTTCAGCAGACCGAGGGAAAAGGGATCTATGTCTACACGCATGGCGAAATGCTTCCGGCTCACGGTTATCCGAAGCTCAAGCAGTACAAGCATCTCGTGGGGAATTACGGCGGCGCGTGGCAGGACCAGGCCAAGGAGTTCGATGCCTTTCCCGGCGCGATCCTCATGACCACCAACTGCATTCAAGAGCCGCGGGAGAGTTACAAGGCCCGGATCTTTACGACGGGGCTTGTGGCATGGCCAGGTGTGAACCATATTCCGTTAGTGAACGGGAAAAAGGATTTTACGCCTGTGATCAATGCGGCGATCAAAGCCGGTGGGTTCAAAGAAGATGTGGACGGGAAGTCGATCCTTACCGGTTTCGGGCACAATGCGGTGCTCGGCGTTGCGGATAAGGTCGTTAGTGCGGTGAAGGCCGGTCAGATCAAACATTTCTTTCTGGTGGGCGGTTGTGACGGCGCGAAGCCCGGAAGAAATTACTATACGGATTTTGCCCAAAGTGCGCCCAAGGATACGGTCATTTTGACCTTAGCCTGTGGCAAATACAGGTTCAACAAGCTCGAATTTGGGGATATCGGTGGCATTCCGAGGCTTCTCGACATGGGGCAGTGCAATGACGCATACTCCGCGGTCCAAGTGGCAGTGGCGCTTGCGAATGCTTTTAAATGTGGCGTGAATGATCTGCCGCTTTCGATGATCCTTTCATGGTATGAGCAAAAAGCGGTTTGTATCCTGCTTTCGCTCCTATCGCTTGGGATCCAGAATATCCGGATCGGGCCTTCGCTTCCGGCGTTCGTCAGTCCGAACGTTCTCAAAGTGCTTGTCGAGAAATTCAATATCAAACCCGTGACCACAGCCAAAGAGGATTTGGATACGATTCTCGGAGGCGCGAGGGTCTAGATCTTGCGCTCCGTTCAGGGCCGGATCCTGTGGGCCCTGGACGGGGGGAAGATTGGGGAATCCGTTTGATATAAGAGAGATTCCATGATGTAATATGCCTGCTTTAGTCAAACCCCCTCGGAGAAATACGCGGGGGTTTTTCTCTCTTAAATATGGGCTAAAAAATGAAACAACCTAAATACAAATATATTTATGGGCCCGTTTCCTCATGGAGGTTGGGCCAGTCTCTGGGGATCGATCCGATCTCCTCCTTCCAGAAGACCTGTTCTTTTGATTGTGTGTATTGCCAGTCGGGGAGGACCGAAGTTCTTTCGGCGCAACGCGAGATTTTTGTGCCGACCGAAGCCCTGGCCCATGAGTTGCATTCCGTGCCTGAAGTTCCGATCGACTACATCACCTTTGCGGGAAATGGAGAGCCGACGCTCGCTAAAAATCTCGGAGAAATGATCCGCGCGGTCAAAATGGTCCGCAAGGAGAAGATCGCGGTGATCACGAATGCCTCATTGATCTCTCGCCAGGATGTTGTGGAGGATCTACTGCTGGCGGATCTTGTTGAAGCAAAACTGGATGCCTCTTCTGCCGAATTTTTCAAGGCAGTCAATCAGCCCATGCCGGAGATCCGCTGGGAGGATGTCGTGGAAGGATTGAAGGCGTTCCGGAAAGTCTATAGGGGACATTTGACCTTGCAGGTCATGTTCATAGCGAGCAACAAGGTTTGTGCTGCGGCTCTTGCGAAGATCGCCCACCAGATCGGTCCAGATGAGGTCGAGATCAATACGCCTCTCCGGGCTTGCGCCGTGAAGCCGCTGTCGATCGAGGATATGGAGGAGATCACAGCGATCTTCCGTGGAATCTGCGGCGACAAGATCAAAGTTCGAAGCGTGTATGAAGTCAAGCGGGAGAAAAGCCTGCCATTCTGCCAGCCATCGACCGAGCGTCGGCGGGGAAAAGAGCCTGAATCGTTATGAAGGATCTCCCAAGCGACGTGACCACCCAAGAACTCCTCCGGCGGATCGAGCTTCTTAAAAAAGAACGTGAGGCCGTGATCCTGGCGCATAATTATCAGCCGCCAGAGATCCAGGACTTGGCTGATTTTACCGGCGATTCGCTCGAGCTGAGCCGCATCGCGGCTAAAACTCCCGCCAAAGTGATCGTCTTCTGCGGCGTTCAGTTTATGGGAGAGACTGCGGCGATTCTTTCTCCTGATAAAACCGTACTCCGGCCTGTCCTGGAAGCAGGCTGCACGCTTGCTGATTATGCGACAGCGGAACGGCTTCGCGAGATGAAGAAAAAAAATCCGGACGCTGTGGTGATCACCTATGTGAACAGCTCCGCAGAGGTGAAAGCGGAAACGGATATTTGCTGCACATCGGCGAATGCGGTGGAGATCGTGAAGTCCATTGACCGAAATCGTCCGATCCTTTTCGTTCCGGACTATAACTTGGGGCATTACGCGGCGAAGATGGCTCAGCGTGAGATCATTCTGTGGGACGGTTGCTGTCCGACGCACGCGCTTTTGTCGACTTTTGCCATAGCCAAGGCGAAACAAAAATGGCCGGAAGCACAAGTGATTATGCATCCGGAGTGCAAGCCCGAGACTTTGGAACTTGCGGATTTTGTGGGGAGCACTTCAGGGATGCTCAGCTATGTTAAAGCGCAACCGGCAGGCACTTCTTTTATTGTTGGGACTGAAATTGGATTGCTTCATCGCCTCGGGGAGGAGAATCCGGACAAGGTGTTCCACGTGGCTTCCGATTATCTGATCTGTCCGATGATGAAGATGACCACGCTCAAGGATGTGAAAAATTCTCTCGAGAAGATGCAATATGTTGTCAAGGTAGAAGCTTCGATCCGTTTGCGTGCGAAAGCCGCGGTGGATGCCATGCTCGAATATACCGGTGCGGTTGCGAAAAAAACATAACAAGGGAGTGAAAAAAGATCTGATGCGAAAAGCTGTGAATCCCGGGATCGGAGCTATTCAAAAACACGGAAGTCGCGTCGTTGGGGAAGGCATGCATATGCTGCCGGCTGCGGGGCTGATGGTGGCCGCGGGGGTGTTGGGGCATGTGGCCGACCGGAAGAAGAAATTTGTGACCGTAATTAATTCCTACACGACCCATATCCCGGGTCATGTGCATTTGAATGTGTTGGGCGAGAAACTTGTCGCGGCTCTTAAGGCGAAAGGTTACAACGTTTGGTATGCCAATGTTGGCGCGGCGATCTGCGATGGTATTGCCATGGGCCACTTCGGGATGAAGTATTCACTGCCGTCTCGTGAGCTGATCACCGATCAAATTGAGTCGATTATAGGCGCTCATCCCTGCGACGGCTGGATCGGGATCGGCAATTGCGACAAGATTGTGCCCGGGATGCTGAACGCCATGGTGCGTCTGAATATCCCCTCGGTCTATGTCAGCGGCGGGCCGATGCTCGCGGGACAGAAGAATACCGATCTTGTCACAATCTTTGAGGGCGTGGGGAGTGAAGCGGCTGGGAAAATGTCCCCGGGCCAGCTTGAGAATCTTGCCAATACGGCGTGCCGCACTTGCGGCAGCTGCGCGGGCATGTTTACAGCCAATTCCATGAATTGTCTTGCGGAAGCGATCGGTTTGGCGCAGCCGGGCAATGGGACAATCCCCGCGGCCGCATGGACCGATGCGAAGCAAACTGCCTGGGTTATCAACCCGGAGCGTATCAAATTGGTCGAACAAGCGGCGGACACTTTGGAGAATGCGCTTCTCAACAATATTCGTCCGCTTGATATTGTGACAAAAGCCTCGATCGATAATGCTTTTATCCTCGATCTTGCGATGGGGGGATCCACGAACACGATTCTTCACACGCTCGCTCTGGCTTGTGAGGCGGGAATTACTTATCCCATCAAACGTCTCAACCTGCTCGCGAAACTAACACCTACGGTCTGCAAAGTGTCGCCGTCGCGTCCGGAAATTCATCTTGAGGATGTGCACAAGAAAGGCGGTATCGCGACGATCTTAAAGGCTGTTGCTCAGGATGGCCGCGCGCCGCTTGATCTTGATCTCAAGACTTGCGTGGGGAGTTTGCGGAACATGGTGGAAAAAGCGCCTCATCCGGACGGCGATATCATTCGCACTGGGGAGAAAGTTTTTTCGAAAGAAGGCGGACTCGCGATCCTTTACGGAAATATCGCTCCGGAAGGTTCGGTGGTGAAGACGGCTGGCGTGGATAAAGATATGATGCAATTCACGGGACGCGCGAAATGCTACGACTCCCAGGAAAGTGCGCTTGAAGCGATCCTAAAAGGAAAAGTGGTGCATGGCGATGTGGTGGTGATTCGCTATGAAGGTCCGAAGGGCGGGCCGGGGATGCAGGAAATGCTTTCACCGACTTCAGCTTTGAAGGGCCGTGGCATCAAAGCGGCGCTGATCACGGATGGCCGTTTCTCAGGCGGGACGCGCGGGCTTTGTATCGGACATATTTCTCCAGAGGCGGCTGCCGGCGGGCCGATTGCCATTATCAAGAACGGCGATATCATCAAGATCGATGCCGCGAAAAGGACGATGGATGTCCAGCTTCCGGCCAAGGAGATCAAAAAGCGGCTTTCAAAACACAAGCCTTTCACGCCCAAGGTCACGGGCGGTTGGCTTGGAAGATATGCCCGTCACGTCTTAAGCGCTCATACGGGCGCTGTGATGGATAACGTGGCTCTCAATTCAAACAAGAAAAAAAGGAGATCCTAAAATGATCAGCAAGAAAATGACCGCGCTTTTGAACGATCAATTGAATTTCGAAATGCACTCGTCTTATGTCTATCTCGGAATGGTTGCCTATGCTTCTTCTCTCGGGCTGAATGGGATTGCCGGTTGGTTCAGGATCCAGGTGAAGGAAGAGCTTGAGCATGCCGCAAAATTTTTTGGATACATCCAGCAGCAGGGCGGCGAGGTTGAACTCAAGGACATCGCAACAAGCAAGCTGGAGTTTGCGACCGTGGCATCGCTTTTTGAAGAATCCCTGAAGCATGAGAGGAAAGTCACCAAAAGGATCCAGGACCTCACGGCGGCGGCCAAGAAGGAGAATGACTATTCGACGGATTCTTTTCTCCTTTGGTTCCTGAACGAGCAAGTCGAGGAAGAAGCGCAGCTTACGGATATTCTTCAGAAGCTCGCGATCGGCGGGAAAACCGGGAATTCGCTCCTGATCCTTGACGGGATCCTGGGTCAGAGAAAATAAAGGGAGAAGCTGCGATGAAGGCGATTCCTATAGCGGAGAATGTCTGGTGGGTGGGGGCGATCGATTGGAATGCCCATCATTTTCACGGCCAGACTTTTACCACAAAGCGCGGCACGACCTACAACGCCTATCTGATCCTCGACGAGAAGATCACGCTGATCGATACGGTGTACGGTCCTTTTGCGGAAGAGATGCTGCAACGGATACGGAGTGTGATCCCGCCCGAGAAGATCGATACCATCATCGCCAATCACATTGAGCCCGATCATTCCGGGGCATTGCCCGCGCTTGTCAAACTCTGCCCGAAGGCCAAGATCTATGGAAGCGCGCGTGCCGGGCAAGGGCTTGAGCGTTACTACCAGCAGAAGCTCAATTTTCATGCTGTAAAAACGGGCGATAAGCTGAGTCTCGGAAAACGGACGCTCAGTTTTATCGAGATTCCGATGATTCATTGGCCGGATAGCATGATGAGCTACTTGATCGAAGACGCGATCCTTTTTTCCAATGATGCCTTCGGCCAGCATTACGCCACGAGTGAGCGTTTTGATGATGAGGTGCCGCAGGAGACCCTCATGGAAGAAGCGGGGAAGTATTACGCGGGTATCTTGTGGCCTTTTAGCCACTTGATCGGCCAGCGGCTCGAAGAGATCGAGAAGATGGCCATTCCCATCAAGATGATCGCCACTTCCCACGGCCTTAGCTGGCGGAAAGATCCGGGAAAGATCATCGGGGCTTATAAGCACTGGGCCACGAATGCGACGATGCCCAAGATCGTCGTGGTCTATGAAACGATGTGGGGCTCGACCGCGAAGATGGCGCAGAAGATCGTGGACGGGATCAATGACGCCGGGGTGAAGTTCGAACTTTATGATATAGCACAATCGGATCGTACCGAAGTGATCCACGACATGCTGGATGCCAAGGCTTTCATCGTCGGTTCCTCAAACCATGACAGCGGGATCTTGCCGAATATGACCTCGTTCATGGAATTCTTGAAAGGCCTCCATCCGAAGAACCGGATCGGGTGCGCTTTCGGTTCCTACGGTTGGTCCGGGATCGCGATCCAATCGCTTCAGAATACGCTCGCAGCGGCGGGGGTGGAGATCGTCCAGCCTTTGCTTTCGGTCGTCTATGCTCCGGATGAAGGGCAGCTTGCCGCTTGTTATGAGCTCGGTCAAAAAATGGCAGCACTGGTGAAAAAAGGATAAAACATGGAAACCTCGGATGCTCTCGCGAAGCGCGCCAGTGTTCGCGATTACATGAACCAGCCGGTCCCCAAAGACATGCTAGAGAAACTTGTGGATGCGGGCCGACGCGCTCCGAGTGCTCGGGCTGTGGAGCCATGGGAATTCGTGGTGATCACAGAGCGCGCGATGCTCGATAAGCTTGCGGGGATCATCAGCACCGGAGTGTTCCTTAAACAAGCGACCGGCTGCATTGTCGTTTTCTGTCAGGAGACCAAATACTACCTCGAAGACGGTTCGGCAGCGACCGAGAATATCCTTATTGCTGCGACCGACCTGGGTCTTGGCACCTGCTGGATCGCGGGGGATAAGAAGGAATATTGCGAAGAAATCTCCAAACTTCTGGGTGCGCCGGCGCATTTGAAGCTCATCAGCCTGATCTCGGTTGGCTGGGCTGTTCGCGAACCCAAGCAGCGCAAGCGCCGCACTCTCTCCGAAGTTCTCCACTGGGAAAAGATCTAACCCTATACAAAGCAAGGCTTTAAGCCCGAGGCTCAAAGTCTGCCTCTGATTGCTGTGGGACCCTCATAGAAATAAGGTGCAAAATAGGGGTATTTAACGTATATTACGCCATCAAAAATGATGTTCTCCTCTGGGACGCATCGTCTCGGGGGGCGTGCAGCATAACAAGGAGATTCACCGTAATGGCAAAAGGTAAAGTAAAGTGGTTCAATAATCAAAAAGGTTATGGATTCATCACGCCTGAGAATGGCGCCGATGTGTTTGTCCATCACACTGCGATCCAGGGCGAAGGCTACAAGTCTTTGGAAGAAGGTCAGGCCGTGGAGTTCGAGATCACCCAAGGTCCTAAGGGCGATCAAGCGGTCAACGTCGT